>Ga0310895_10000390_pt1 | contig 10304 bp, 11 predicted proteins | sample C0D4metaG_FD_203912 | JGI IMG/M metagenome (GOLD analysis project Ga0310895, IMG submission 203912) | Lab incubated soil microbial communities from West Virginia University Organic Research Farm, Morgantown, WV, United States - C0D4 | ecosystem: Environmental > Terrestrial > Soil > Agricultural... | reverse complement strand
CTGCAGCCCGGGCGCGAGCAGGCCTATGCCCCGAACACCAAGCTGCAGTTGCTGCCTCCGAATCCGAACGAGTTGGACAGGGCGCGCCGCACCTGCGCGGCGCGGTTCTCGAGCAGGACCATGCTCTCCAGCCCGGGCTCGATCGCGCTCGAGTTGAGCGTGGCCGGCAGCAAGCCGTGCTCGAGCGCGAGAAAGCAGACGATGGCTTCGACGATGCCTGCCGCGCCGAGCGTGTGCCCGGTGAAGCCCTTGGTCGAGCTGACCGGCACGCGCTTGCCGAACAGGCGCACCAGCGCGCGGTCCTCGGCGCGATCGTTTGCCGGCGTCGCGGTGCCGTGGGCGTTCACGTAATCGATCGCGCCAGGCTCGAGGCCGGCGCGCGCCAGCGCCTGCTGCATGGCGCCGAGCGCGCCTTCGCCATCGGGTTGCGGCGTGGACATGTGATAGGCGTCGCTGGATTCTCCGTAACCAAGAAGGGAAAGGGGGCCGGTACCGCGCTCTACGAGTGCAAAGCCTGCGGCTTCCCCGATCGACATGCCTTTGCGCGCGGCGTCGAACGGCCGGCACGGCTCGTCCGAGACCAGCTGCAGCGAAGTGAAGCCGTGCATCGTGGTCAGGCACAGGCTGTCGACGCCGCCCACCACCGCGGCATCGATGATGCCGGCCTCGATATAGCGCGCGGCGCTCGCGAATACCTTGGCGCTCGACGAGCACGCCGTCGAGATGGTCATCGCGGGCCCTTCGAGCGCCAGCACCTGGCGCACGAAGTCGGTGATCGAGTAGAGGTTCTGCGCGTGGCGGTAGTGCAGGTCGCGCGGCAGGTTGCCTTGCGCGTCGCGCTGGCGATAGGCGAGCTCGGTGCGCAGGATGCCCGAAGTGCTGGTGCCGAGGAGAACAGCGACGCGCTTCGCACCATATCGATGGATTGCTTGTGAAACTGCATCCTTGAAACCGTCCTGCGCCAGTCCGATCTGCGCCAGGCGGTTATTGCGGCAGTCGAACTCGGCGAGCGCGCCGCCGATCGGCGCCTCCTCCAGCCCCGCGACGCGCCCGATCCAGGCGCGCAGCTCGGCGCGATCGAAGTCGTTCGCCTTGAGCCCGCCCTTGCCGCGGCGCAGGGCATCCAGCATGGCAGCCTTGCCGCGGCCGAGGGCGCTGGTCGCGGTATAGGCGCTGACCTGGAGCGGCTTCATCGGCGCGCCAGTGCCGCCGAGGTGAGAAATGCGGCCGCGGCGCCGACGCTGACGGTAAGGCCGATCGCGTGCAGCACCGGGTTGGATGAAAACGCGAGCGTGACGAAGGCGAGCAGCGTCGTCGCGCAGGTGACATGCAGCGCGAACAGCAGCCGGCTGCGCAACAGAAGGTCCGGCTCCGGGCGGTCGAAGAACAGCGAGTAGTTCAGGCCGATCCCCATGACCAGCAGCATCGCGATCAGGTGGAATACGGTCAAGCGCTGTCCCAGCGTCTGCAGGATCGCCGCGCTGATGAGCAGTGCAAGCGCAACCGGCAGCACGACCTGGAGCACGGCGCGCGCGTTGCGCAGGCCGAAGGCGAGCAGCAGCACGATCGCCCCCACGCCGAGCGCAGTCAGGCGCAACGCCTCCAGCCGGTAACCGGCGAGCAGCCGCTCGGATTCTCCCTTGAGATCGAGCACCGGGACCTCGGCGCCGAGCGCCTGGGCGTCCGCCACGCCGTAGAGCGGCACCAGCACCGCCCAGCCGGTGCCCGCCGGCACGACCAGGGTCTGCAGCTTGATGCCGAGCACCGTGCCGCGCAGGTCGCCTTCACCGAGCGGGCCGCGCGCGCGGCTTTGCTCGACCTCGCGCAGGAACGGCTCGAACACGCCGCGCTGGAACGGCAGGCCGGTCAGCGCCTGCTCGAGGTTGGCGCGCAGGGCGGCGGGCTCGGGCAGGACCGCCAGGCGGCGCTGCTGCTCGGCGAGGCTCGGCACGTAGCGCGTGGCGAGGTCGTAGCCCGCGATCACCTTGCGCTGTACCAGCTCGTCGAGCTTGCCCTCGAGCGCTTCGGCGCTTTCCAGCGCCGCCTCGCGGCTCGGTGCCTGCACCAGGATGAGGTGGCGCACGTCGGGCGCGCCAAGCTCGCGGCGCAGCTCGCGATCGGCCGCCTTCAGATGCTCCGGTACCGGGCTCATCGCCGCCAGGTCGTCTTCCCAGAGCTTGCCGGCGTTCCTGACCAGCAGCACCAACGCGACGAAGGCCAGGATCCAGACCAGCGGCGCGAAGCGCCGAGCGCGCAGCGTGGCGCGCTCCAGCGCGAGCGGCGCCGCGAACGGCCGCTCGGTCACCGGCCGCTCGCCCGCCAGCGCCGGAAGCACGTAGCCGGTGACCAGCCCGGCGGCCAGCACGCCGCTCATCGACAGCAGGCCGAGCTGCGCCAGGCCCGCGAAGCTCGACAGCAGCATGGTGAGGCCGCCGAGCACGGTGGTGAGCACCGCGAGGCGCAGCGTCGGCCAGATACGCTCCAGCGCGCGCCGCAGGCTCTCTCCCGGGCCGGCGTTGAGGCAGGCGTAACTCGGGTAATCGACCGCCTCGCCGATGAGCGTGGCGCCGAAGCCGAGCGTGATGGCGTGCACGTTGCCGAAAGCGAGGCTGACCGCCGCGGTGCCGATCAGCACCCCGCTCACCACCGGCACGAAGCAAAGCGCGACCAGGCGCGGCCGCCGGTAAATGCGCAGCAGAAGCAGCAGCACCAGCGCACCCGAGGCGAGCGAGAGCAGCCAGGCGTCGCGCTCGATCTGCGCGCGCGACGCGGCGGCGAACACGCCCGGGCCGCTCACTTCCACCGTGAGCTTCGGGTCGACCGCCTGGTGCACGGCGCCGATCGCCTGTTCCTGCGAGAGCGCGTCGAAGCCGCCGGCAACGGTTTCCGCCACCAGCAGCGCGCGCCGGCCGTCCGCGGTGAACCAGACGCCGCCGCGCTTGGCGGGGGAGGCCGCGGGCAGGCGCTCGAAGATGCGCCGCAGCTCACCGGTCGGATCGCGCGGCAGCACCGCGCGCAGCGCTCCGGCCGATTGCGTGGCGAGCTCCGCGAGCGCGGCTTCCAGCGACGCGCGCAGCGCGGGCGCGCTGAAGCGCTCGCTACCCGCCGCCGGGCTGAGCACGTAACGGTAGTTCATGAAGGCTTCGCGATCGGCGCGCAGGCCTTCGTCGCCGCCGTTCTGCACTGACGCGAACAGCTCGCTCGCGCGCAGCTTCGCGGCCAGGGAGCGGCTCTCGCTGGCCAGGCGCTCGTCGTCGCTTCCGCTCACCGCGATCAGCAGGATGCGCGACGCCACGCCGCTGCGCATCTGATCGAGCAGGAGCTGCTGCGCGGGCGTCGCCGAAGGCGGCAGGAAGGCGCCCAGGTCGGCGACCACGCGCGTGTGCGCGAGCTGCCAGGCGCCCAGGGCGAGGATCAGCAGCCAGAGCGCGACCGCGAGGCGCGGCCGCTCACTTCCCGTCATGCACGATGGTCATGACCGAGCGGTCGCCGGTGCTTTCGAGCACTTCGATGCGTTGCGGGCGCGCGGCGGCGCCGCTCAGAGTGATGGACTCGACGTGCCCGCGTACCTGCGTCGCGCGCGGCACGAGGTGCAGGCGCCAGGAGTCGCGCCGGCCGGAAAACTGAACGCGGTAATGGCGCTCGAGCTGGGCGCGGTCCCCGGACAGCGTAGCGCGAACGCTTTCCACCAGCGCGCGCAATGCGGGCTGTTCGCGCAACGACAGGGAACGCTGCTCGCCCTTGGTCTTGCTCACCAGGCTGAGCAGCTCGCCGTCCACGGTGAGCAGCTCGTCGAACGGGGTTTCAACGTGCTTCACCAAGCGGTTGGGACGCTCGTAGCTCAGGCTGCCCTTGAGCTCGAGCGGCTGCGTGAGCATCGCCAGGTGGCGCGTCTCCACGAAGCGCGCGCGGCTCGCGGGCACTGCGGCCATCTCGCTCATCAGGGCGTCCAGGTTCCAGCCCTGGCCGAAGGCCAGCGTCGAGGCGAGCGCCAGCAGCGCGAGCGCGCTACGCACGCCAGAAGTCATAGAAATTGAACCAGTTGTAAGGCGCCCGGCGGCAGTAATGCTCCAGTCGCGCGGCGTAGCGTGCGATCCAGGGCTGCAGTTGCGCGTCGCGGTCCTTGCGCGCGATTTGCAGCTCGTCGGTAAACGGCTCGAAATGGATGCTGTAGCGGCGGCCGCCCTCGTAAAGGCCGAAGAACAGCACCACCGGCACCTTCAGGATCGAGGCGAGCAACAGCGGCCCCTGGGGGAAGGTGGCAGGCTCGCCGAAGAAATCGCAGCGCATGGTCTTGTCGGATTTGAGCGCGCGATCGCCGAGGATGCCGACGATCTCGCCGCGCTCGAGGCATTCGTGCACGCGCAGCAGGGTGTCCGGCCGTCCAAGCGGGATCACGCGCTCCTTGAGCTCCGGACACAGATCGCCCGCCACCAGGTCGGCATTCGAGGCGTTGTCCGGATAGAGCAGCACGTTGACCGGCAGCTTGCGCTGCAGGCTGCCGATGTTGCGCAGGACTTCGAAGCTTCCAAGATGCGAGCCGAGCAGCAGGCAGCCGCGCCCCTGCGCGAGCACACGCTCGAGTGCGGCCAGGCCATGCTCCTCGACGCTGAATGCGGCGCCGCGCCCGGCGAGGAAGTACACGCGGTCCTGCAGCGTCTTCGCGAAGGTGAGGTAGTGGCGCACGACGTCCATCAGCCGCGCCGGCCGGCCGAGCACGCGGCCGAGGTACGCGCGCGATGCCGCGCGCGCCTGGCGCGACGACGCAAGGAAATAGGCGCAGGCCGGAATGATCAGCAGGCGCCCGACGCTGTGCCCGACGCCGAGCAGGATGCGCACTCCGCTCTTCATCGCGAACAGGCTGCCGCGCTCGCGCTGCTCGAGCCAGACCGCGCTCATCGACGCACGCTCCCGGACGCGATCAGCGTTTCCCCCCGGCGCACGGTGAATTTCTCCTGCTCGATGCGGATGACGAAAGGCTCGCCGGGCCGCAGCGGGGAATGGAACTTCGCCCAGGGGAGGTGGCGGCCGGCGGCAAGCTCCATCACCGCATCCAGCAGCACCACGCCCGGGACGATCGGGTCGCCGGGGAAGTGGCCGGGCAGCGCCGGGTGATCGGCCGGGATCACGCCGCTCTTCTCGATCACGACGACACCGACTCCAGCGAATCCACCATCTCGAGAAGCGCGTCGCGCGTGAGCTTGCCGTTCTCGCTGCGCGGCAGCGCGGCGACGAAGTGCAGCGGCCGCGGCAGGAACGCGGGATCGATGTGCCGGCGCAGCGCGGCGCGCAGCGCGCGCGGCGAAACGCCCGGCGCCACCACCAGCGCGCCCACCCGCTCGGCCCCGTCGCGCAGGTAGAACACGCCATCGCGCACGCCGTCGATGCGCAGCAGCGCGGCATTCAGCGCCTCGATCGAGCTGCGCTTGCCGGCGATCTTCACCACGTTCGCCTTGCGGCCGTGCAAGGTGAAGTGTCGCGCGTCGCGCACCCGCAGCTCGTCGGCAATGCGCTGCGGCTGGAGGATGTGGCCCCCTTGCACCGAGAATTCTCCGGCGCGCTCGGTCAGCTGCACGCCGGGGCACAGCTCCCAGGTTTCGTCGCGCGCAGTGCGGCGCGTGGCGATCATGCCGGCCTCGCTCGAGCCGTAGATCTCGAACACCGGCGCGCCCCACAGCTTCTCCGCATCCTGCGCGAGCTGGGCATCCAGCGGCATGGTCGAGCTCAGCACGCCGGCGAGCCCGGGGAGCGGCTGGCGCGCGGCCACGCAGGCGCGCAAGTGCAGTGGCGAGGTCATCAGCCAGCGCGGGGCGGCCGCCTCGGCGAGCGCGGCGCCGAGATCCGCCGGAAGCAGCGGCCGGCCGGAATGCATTTCCAGGCCGTTCTGCCACGGCAGCATCACCGTAGCTTCGAGCCCGAACATGTGCTGCGGCGGCACCGTGCCGAGCACGCTGCCCGCGGCGTGGATGCGTGCCGCGAGCGCGCGCGCTCCCGCCACGAGCGATCCCCAGGTTTTCGCATGCGGCACCGGACGGCCGGTACTGCCCGAGGTGAAGACGATCGCCGCGACGTGCGCAGGGTCCACCGAGAACGCTTTGCTGGCGGACTGCGCCTCGCCCGGCAACACGTCCGCGTCGGTCAGCGTGTAGCAGTCATGCGCGGCACAGGAATCGCGCACTGCCTCGGGGGCGCGGCTGGGCGGCAGCAAGGTGGTCTGCCCGGCGATCAGGCTGGCAGCGAAGCCCACGGTAAATGCATAGCGGTCTTCGCACAGATTCACTACATAGAGCTTGCGCGGCAGCCGGACCGACAACGCTTGCGCTGCCGCTTCGAATTCGCGGACCGTGACGGCAGCGCCGCGATGCCAGGCAAAGACCATGTCCGTCATCCTAGCGCTCGAACAGCTTCGCCCGCCTTACGTTGCGCAACAGCTGGAGCGGTGAATGGTGCCGGTAGTTGCGGAAGCGCACGCGGCGGTAGGCAAATTCACCGAGAAACAGTGCGCCGACCAGGAGGTAATTGATCAGGTTGGTGAACAGCGACCAGGCGTCGCGATGGCCCGACAGCGCCAGGACGAGCGAGATTGCGGCGGCGGCGACGAAGAGCAGGGTCCACAGCCAGGTGAGCAGTCGCGTGTAGGCCGCAACCTCGGGACTCAGCGTCGCCTGCTCCATGAGCGCGAAGCGCGAGATCAGCGGCATGCGCCCGCGCAGCAGCGTGCGGCCGAACACCCAGGCGAGCGCCAGGTTGATGACGATGGGCGGAACGAAGAGCAGCCACTCGGCCGGCGGGGCGAGCCAGTACACCGCGCCGCCGGCCACGGGAGGCGTGAGCCAGCGCAACGGGTTGCGGATCCAGAGGGCCGCGAGCAGGTAGGCGATCAGCGCGGCGAGCACGGCAAGCGCGGTCATCGGCGTGGCGAAATGCGCGACCGCCGGATAGGAGGCGAACAGGCAGAGCCCCAGCAGCCGCCACGCCCCCGCCGCGAGACTACTGGCCGCGTTTCTCCGCAATGTGCGAGGCCAGTGCGCGCAACGACGCGAAGATGCGATCGTTGTCGGGATCGTCGGAGCGCAGCTTGAAGCCGTATTTCTTCGAGATCGCGACCGCGATTTCCAGGATGTCGATCGAATCGAGCCCCAGGCCCTGGTCGCCATAGAGCGGCGCTTCGGGATCGATCTCGCCCGCCGCCATCTCGAGGTGCAGCACCTCGACCAGCATGTCGGCGAGCTCGCGCTCGAGTGCGGGGGCCGATTGCACGGCGCTCATCGCATCACTGGCCGACCGACGCCAGCTCGACGCGGATCGAGCGGTCCAGGTTCTGCACCCAGCTGTTGTAGACGGGGTGCACCGAGCCGTCGCTGCGCATCACGCTCGTTTCCTGCATCTTGATAGTGTAGGCCTTCGTGTCGTACTCGATGCCGACCGTGGCGGAATGCCTGCCGCTCTGGAAGCGCGCGCTCAAACGACCGGGGTTTTCCGGCAGCGCCTGCCAGCCCGAGCGCGCCGCGCCGCGCACGATCGCCTTCTGGATGTCGTCCATGCTCAGCGCCCGCCCGGGCGGCATGGGTATCGGTTGCGCGACAACTTCGTAGATCGGCGCCGCCTTGCAGCCGGCAAACAGCACCACCGAAAGCGCCAGTGCACCCGCCAACAACTTGCCGAACAGACTCATCGTCATCCCCCCGAGTTTTGAACGTAGCTGCGAATCGCCCGATCCAGGTTGCCGATCCAGCGGTTGTACTCGCTGTGAATCAAGCCGTCTTTCGCTTCCAGATTGCTGCTGTCGCGATAGCGGATGCTGTAGCTCCTGGTGTTGTGCTCGACTTCGATCTCGGCGACGTGCGTGCGCAGCGCCATCCGGCCGTTGATCCTGCCCGGCGCAATCGGCTGCATCGACCAGCCGAGGCTATGGCCCGCGTTCACGATCGCCTTCGAGATCTCGCCCATCGACAGGGTCTTCCCGGCCGGGAGGACGAACGGCGCCTCGACCACATCGTCGATCGGCTGTGTCGTAGCGCAGCCCGCCAGCGCCAGGGCGGCGGCTCCGAGCAGACTGCCGATGACTCTCATGGCCCCCTCGAGTCGGACGCGATTTCCGGCGCGGATTATAGCTCGCAGGGGAGGGTGCCCCGCACCCCTAACTGGCGGAATATTGGCGCGAAAAGCCGCACTTCCGGCTTGACGGGGTGGGTGCCCGAAGTAGACAATGGCAACATTAATGCCGACCTGATGTAGACGATGACAACATACCATCATGGGGATCTGCGAGCCGCGGTGCTTTCCGCGGCGTGGAAGATGGTCGAAAAGGAGGGCGTCGAGGGGCTGAGTGTGCGCGAGGCGGCGCGCCGCGCGGGCGTCTCCCACAACGCGCCCTATCGCCATTTCGCCAGCCGAGAAGCGCTGCTTGCGGCGCTCGTGACCGAAGGCTTCGATCAGTTGAAGACCGCGATGGAGAACCGCGCCGGGCGCGAACTCGGCGAGGCTTACGTGGCCTTCGCGCTGGCCCACCCGCAGCGTTTCCGGCTCATGTTCTCCAGTGGCCGCGCCGACGCCGGTCTCAGGGCCCGGTTCTCAGAGTCCTTTGCCCATGTCGGGCCCGATGCCGCGGCGGCGGGCGCTGCGGCCTGGTCGCTGGTACACGGCCTCGCCTCGCTGGTGCTTGAAGGTCAGCTCGAGGAGAACGAGATCCGCAAGGTGATCGGCGCGATCCGATTCGCCTCCAGCGCTCAGCGCTCCGCGTAGGCGCGGAAAGCCTTGGCGCAGCCCGCAGGGTCGGCATGGCAACGCAATAGCCGGAAGGCGGGGCGCGTGACACGCACGGAAGGGCTGTACGAGCCCCAGAGCTCGAGCGCTTTCGGCTTGGCGCCGCTCGCGACGTACCCGGTGAGCGCGGCCAGCAGCAGGTATTCGCGCGCGTCGCTCACCAGCGTCTGCTGCTCGCCGAGCAGCGAAGCCGCGATCTCGGCCATGCGCGCGGCATTGCGCGCGCCCACCGCCTGAAATAGCGCGAGCCAGCGGCGCTGGTAGTCCTGCAGGTACGGATAGCACGCGCTGCCGACGATTCGCCCCCACACCGCGCCAACGTCATCCGGCGCGAGGTAGGGGTTGAGCGCCTTGGCGACGCGGATCGCGCTGTGCAGCCAGATGTCGAGCTCGCGCGGCTCGCGGCACTCGAGCAGGCGCAGCTTCACCAGCTCGAGATCCTTCTGCAGGTCGCGCGGCACCGATTCCGGAACCGGTGCGCGCTGCCGCAGCAGGAAATCACGGGCGTACCACGCCAGCCGCGTGTTTTCCACGCGCTCGAACGCGTAGGCGCCCTGGAACAGCGGATTGACGGCGCGCTTGCTGCGCTCGGGCTCGAGCATCTCGAGCAGCGGGACCTCCGCGTTGAGCAGGGCGACCACGTCGGTGGCGCTTCTCTCGGTGAAGCGATGCCGCGCGGCGTTGCGGTCGAGCACCGGCGCATAGTCCGAGTTTGCCGGCATCGCGTAGCTCGCGAACAGCGGCTCCAGCGTCGCGCGGCTGCCCAGGTAGCGCGCGTCCATGTCGCCGGCGCTCAGCACGTGCACCGTCCACAGCTCCTTCGCCACGCCGGGCTGCTCGAATACGCGCGCCTGCGGCGGCACGGGAATCGGCGCGTCCGCCGCCATGATCAGCAGGTCGTAGTCGCTCGGCGCGAACACCGCGTAGTGCGGGAACTCCGCGCCGAGCGCGCCCAGCACCGTGGCGACCAGCGACGCGTCCATCTCGTAGAGCTGGATCCACTGCACCAGCAGCCCGCCGCTGTTCAGGTGGTTGCGGATGCGGCGGTAGAACTCGCGCGTGAACAGCCCCGACACGCCGCTCACCCAGGGATTGGACGGCTCCGAGATGATCAGGTCGTAGCGGCTGTGGTGCGTGGAGAAAAAGCTCTTCGCGTCGTCGATGAAGACCGTGCCGCGCGGGTCGGCGAACGCGGCGCTGTTGCGCGGCATGAAGCCGCGCGAGGCTTCGGCCATCGCCGACTCGATTTCCACCGTCTCGACGCGCTCGACGTCGAGGCTCTGCAGCAGCGTGTGGGTGGTCAGCCCGGTGCCGATGCCGATCACCGCGGCGCTCTTCGTGTCCGGCTTGAGCGCAAGCGGCAGTGCCGCCGTCAGCACCATGGTGATCTCGTCGGTACCGCGCTCGCCGTTGGGATCGAGGTTGATCGAGCCGTCGGACTTGCCGTTGGTGCGCAGGCTCACCGCCTCGGGATATTTCACCAGATGCACGGTCGCGGTCTTGCCGTCCTTGTTGAAGAGGATGCTGGCGTCGCGCGA
>Ga0310895_10000380_pt1 | contig 10429 bp, 12 predicted proteins | sample C0D4metaG_FD_203912 | JGI IMG/M metagenome (GOLD analysis project Ga0310895, IMG submission 203912) | Lab incubated soil microbial communities from West Virginia University Organic Research Farm, Morgantown, WV, United States - C0D4 | ecosystem: Environmental > Terrestrial > Soil > Agricultural... | reverse complement strand
GGGACAATATGGCATTTGTCATACGATTTCTCATGAAGAGGGACTAGTGTTACCTGGAGAAGTTTATGTTGGTGGAGATTCACATACTAATACTACAGGTGCGATTGGTGCTTTTAGTGCGGGGCTTGGTCATACAGATATTGCGTATGTTTTAAAACATGGTAAAATATGGTTCAAGGTACCAGAAACTATGCTGTTTAAGGTAACAGGAAAAAAACCAGATTATATTATGGCCAAAGATATTATCTTGAATATTATTTCTGATATAGGGACTGATGGGGCAAATTACAAAGCGATGCAATTTAGTGGCAATGTTATAGATGATATGGAAATGGAGGAAAGATTTACTTTAACTAATATGACTACCGAGGCAGGTGCAAAAAATGGAATAATTGAACCAGATAGCACTACTGTGGATTATTTGAGGACAAGACTTGGGGCATTAAAATTTAACCTAGTTAAAGGAGATCCAGATGCCGAATTTGGTGAAGTATTTGAATATGATTGCGAAGAAATGGAACCTTCTGTGGCAAAACCATATTCGCCGGAGAATGTTGTCCCCGTAAGAGATGTTCAGGGTACAGAAATAGATAAAGCATACATCGGATCTTGTACTGGTGCAAAGCTTTCTGACCTCAGATCTGCAGCCAAGATCTTGGAAGGAAAGAAAGTCAAAGTACGAACTGAGGTACTGCCTGCCGCTCAATCAATCTATATGAAGGCTATTAAAGAGGGATTGGTTACCATTTTTATGGAGTCTGGAGCAGTTATTGGCCCACCTACCTGTGGTGCTTGTTGTGGTGCTCATATGGGTGTTTTAGGTAAAGATGAAATTTGTGCAAGCACGACTAATAGAAATTTTCCAGGTAGAATGGGAAATGTAACATCCCAAACGTATCTAGCCTCCCCGATGGTTGTAGCTGCGTCAGCGATTACAGGAAAATTAACGGATCCGAGGGATTTATGATGGTCTTAAAAGGTACTGTACATAAATACAATAAACCGAATATAGACACGGATGTTATCATTCCAGGTCCATATCTAAAAATTCATGATCATGATGAACTTGCAAAACATGCAATGGAAGGATTGGATACTAATTTTATCAACAAAGTTTCAAAAGGTGATTTTCTCTTAGTGGGTCATAATTTTGGATGTGGATCAAGTCGAGAGCATGCTCCAATTGCTCTATCAAAAACAGGTATTAAGGCTATTTTGTCTCCGTCTTTTGCAAGAATATTTTACAGAAATTCTATAGATGGTGGTTATTTACTTCCAATTGAAATTGAAGAAAATATTTTAGAAAAAATAGATGATAAGGATGAAATAGAAATTAATTTAAACACAAACATCATTCTAAACGTTACTAAAAAAGAATCATATCCAATCAAACCCTTTAGTAAGATAATTTCTGATATAATAGAAGCCGGGGGACTTTTTAACTATAAAATCACTTGAAAAATACTGATGCATTCAATTAAAAGATGAATGCTTTTTATTTTTTATAAAATTCAAAGATGTTAGTCTGTATGTATTTTACTAAGGTAGGAATTCGATGATTGCAAAATGATTGCAGGATTTAAGTACTCAAAATCTAATTTATTTTGAGAATGATAAAACATAATCTGTTCCTTTCTTTCTGTGTCTATGACATCAAAATTAGAGTAGTATACTACGAGCTCAAATAAATCCAGCTCTTTGAGTCGTTTTACATGGACCAGCTGTATATTTCCGTGTCTAGCACATATCGAATGAGCCAAAGCACACGCAAATTCAAAGTTCTTTCCCTTGAAATTTTCGATCACAAGATTAGAGGATATCGCCTCAAGCATTTCGATTTTATTTGATTGATGGCTGATATTGTAATTATTTTGAATGGTTTCTCCTACCATCTTGTTCTCAAATAATACTTTTATTTCACATTTATTAAAAAACGATTCCATCAGATATTGCCGACTCCGCTCATCAAAAAATGATGAAAACTCTAACTCATTTATTTTGTGGGATTATTTGCTGGTTTCTCAAATAGATTGTTGACATTAATTTGAATTAGCTGTAATGAGTGACAAAAATATTTTATTTTTAATCTCGCCAAAAAAACTGGTACTATCTAGTCAGGGTGAAATCTCAATTTTTATTTGTCACGAGTAGGTTCCAGTTAATTCTCTATATACCTCAAGTGCGCTTTCTATGTTATTGTTCATGATCGAATGAAATACTTTTCCACTAAAAGAATAACTGACCAAAAAAGGTTCATTTGTTATAATACGCAATCCATTCCCAGAGAACTGGACACTACCGGTGTTTTTGGGTTCGTCAAGCAGATTAGTTGGAATTACCGCAGTATCGTTAACAGGGAATGTATATAGTGTTCCAAATTGGATGGGTAGTTTCAAGCTATTGTTTATAGTCAATATATTCAACGATTGTATTTGTACGGGTTTGCTCGAAGTAAAAGTCAATACTCCTGAATAAGTAGTACTTTCATTCTTAACTGGGAAAATAAAAAATGATTGTTCAAGCCCTGAATTGTGAAAGACATCGGGGTTTGAGGATACTGTTCCAGTAAAAGATACGTCCTGAGACCCTTGACTGGTATTATTTTTGCTAACTGTGGCTAAAACAGAAAGTGAAAAATCTGGTGCTATATAAATAAGAGAAATTACTAATAGTACAATAAGAGCGAACCTTGGCATCATCAAAAAAAATGAACTGCAATGAGACTTTTTGTTGTTATGGATTGATGCTTTGATCATTGGACTAATTAAATATTAAATTCTATGATTGATAATTAAAACTAATAGAATCTATTGAGTTAGATCAACAATGGTCCGCTGAATTACTTGCTTGGCTTCATTTGAAATACCATAACAATCAAGTATTTTTTTGGGACTCTTGATCAATCGTCGCCTGAATTCGGGCTCACTGGCTGCCTTAAGTAAAATCTCGCTTATAACTTCAGCTTCAATATTGATAGAACTCAAGTAGTTCCTCAAGAGGACCTGTAATATATATACTTTTTTAATTTCCTTCTGCTTTTTATGAACATTTAATTTATCTACTGCCGATTGATTAAGCATTTTTATCAAGTCAATCCAATAATTAAAATAATATTTGGTAGAAATGATGAATGTAAATTCTTATTGAAAACTACATCTCAATTATCATTGAAATCTCAAAAAAAATGGAATGCGATGGGTACCTCTAGAATCCAGCCGGTAGAGCAAACTTTAGAAAAAGTAAATTCCTTGGTTCATGAAATTGGGATTACAAGAATTGCAGATATTACAAATATGGATAGGCTTAAAATACCTAATTTTTCAGCCGTATTACCGGGAACTGAAGATTACATTTGGGTATATAGTGGGAAGGGACCAACGAAAAACCACGCAAAGGCTAGTGTTATTATGGAAAGCATTGAAAGGTATTCATCATTACCTGCAAATTTCGAAGGAAAAATTCAAAGGGGCACTTTTAAAGAATTATCTCAAAGTTACGATGTTCTAAAATATGATGAAGTAGTAGAACCAGTTTCATTCCACTTAAATGAAGAAATGATAATGGACTACTGTATCGGTTATGATTTATTAAGTAACACTCAAGTATTGGTGCCTGCGCCATTAACAATTTTCAGATATACTCCGTCACCGCCATCAATAAATCCATACTCCTATTTCCATACAAATGGATTGGCTTCTGGGAATGTCATCGAAGAGGCAATTTGCCATGCCCTATGCGAAGTTGTAGAAAGAGATGCAGTGAGTTTGGCAGAGTTCACTTCTAGTGCATTTCAGTATCATGTATTAAAAACTGTTGAAAATTCGCTTGTAAAAGGGGGCTTCCAACTAGAACCATTTGATTCAAAGAACTTTGTCGATGATGATTCTATTTATCCAGAAATTGATCTGAAAAGTATCGAACACGTACCTATTAAGAGAGTCATCAATAGGTTTAGACATTCTCAAATACCTTTGACAGTAAAGGATATTACTTCCGACCTTGGAATCCCAACTTTCATAGCAAGTAGTGCCGAGTGGATTAATCATGAGTATGGATATTTGGTAGAAGGACATGGAACTCATCCAGATGCACGCATTGCAATGATGAGGGCTGTAACAGAAGTATCTCAATCAAGAGCAGCTAATATTCAAGGTTCGAGGGATGATCTACGAAAGATGAAATATGATCCTGAAAATAGTGATGAAAACAGATCATGGCAATTCATAAAGTCAAAAGAAAAGAAATCGTTTTCAGATATTCACACATTTATCTATGATGATATATTAGATGACATTAAACTTATACTGAGTAGTTTGAAAGCAAGAGGTCTAAAGAGAGCAATAGTGGTAAACTTGACTAATTCGAAATTAAATATACCAGTTATTAGGGTCATTGTCCCTGGATTGGAAACATTCAAAATAAATAAAGCAGTTATCGGTCAAAGAGCCAAAGAAAGTGTTAAAAAATGGTTAGATCCAAACCTGTAATATTTTTAGGACCGTCCCTATCAAGGGAAAAAGCAAGAAAAATTCTAGACGCAGATTACAGACTACCGGCAAAAAAAGGGGACCTACTTCAGTTGATACTAAAAGAGGTTAATATTGTTGGATTAGTTGATGGATATTTTCTTCAGGATTACCCGCCCACGCCAATTGAAGTATATAACCTGGTCAGAAAAAGGAATGTGAAGGTTTTTGGATCATCGAGTTTGGGTGCACTTCGGGCAGTCGAACTTGGTAAATACGGAATGATAGGAATAGGAAAAATTTTTAGACTTTTTAGGGATGGAATATTGGAGTCTGATGATGAAGTAGCTGTGACGTTTACGGATTATACCAATTACAAATCAGAAGCACTAATTGATATTAGATACAATTTATTTTTGGCCCAAAAATACAATATCATAGACAATAGCACTGGAAGGTCGATCCTTAAAGTATCAAAACAGACATATTTTCCTTATAGGACCTACGAAGACATTTTGGACAAATGTAAATCAAAATATCCTGAAATCAATTCTAAGATTGAAAGTTTTAGAGATTATATCCTGAATAATAGAAAGAGTTTGAAGGAGAGAGATGCTGTGCGATTATTAAAGCACATCAAAAGCATCTGTGAACCCTGACATCTATAGAGTTAATTTTATATTCACTACAATTTATCTAAAAGTATTACTCATGAATGATATGTTGACCAATTTTTTTCATAGTATTGATTCGCGTATTATTTACATCGTATTTTTCTATTTTTCAGCATTTATGATGCTGTATATAACAATGTTTGGAATGTATTGGAGTTGGGTGGAATATGATAAAACCGGTGCATTAAATATAGGCGAGACAATAGTGAAGAACGATTTAATCTTTGATGGATCTGGTAAATTGGTTACTTATCTCGCAATTTTCTCTGTCATAACATGGTTTTGTGTTACCAAAATCGGTTATAGCAGAGTACAGAATACGCCTAAAATAGTTCGATCTGTATTGTCTGTATTATCAATTATCTTGATAGTCGTTGCAGCTTACGAATTTACTTACAATTTTACGGTGTGGGGAGCTCTGATTACTGTACATACAATCAATAACTCTTTGAATTTTGATGAAATTAATTTAAGTTATCCTAACCCTGAAACACCCTGGAACCTAGTTTTTGCAACTAAAATGACTCTTGCGGCTCTTATAATATCTTGCCATGCTTTTTATATTATTCAAAGATCGGACAAGAAATCATCAATATTTGTTAAAGAACAGTCATAAAGTACATCTTCTTTCCACCTACACGCCCACCCACTCTCCCACACTAAATCTCCCTTCCACCCACCTCCTTTACTCGTTCCCCAAAGCTCTTCCGTTGGTCACATGTAACATAAAAACACAATTTTATAGAAATAAAAAAATCAAAATTATGAAATTGAGAAATCAAAATTATGAAAATACTATCTGCAGAATATTAAAACTGCCTGTCTGCCTGCTTACCTGTTTGGCCCGTACTAATTTCAATATCCAGATACTTGGTATTGTTAGGTTCTGAGTTGTTTCATGAATGTAGTATGATGACCAGATGTCACAAGAAAATCACAAGATTTTTTATGATGATCAAAAAACTATTGATAGTGAAAATTGGCGTAATCTCAGATACCCACGATGATATTGAAAATACTGAAAAAGCAATAAATATTTTTAACCTGATGAAAGTAGATCATGTTTTTCACGCAGGCGATTACGTTTATCCCGGGATAATCAGTCTATTCAAGAAATTAGACAAAGAAACAAAATTTTATGGGGTTCGTGGCAACAACGATGGGGAATTATTGGGTATCACAAGACAATTCGCCGAAATTGAAAATGCTCTATTTCTAAACGAATTTGGAAAACTCTTAATTTCATCAAAAAAAATAGGCATATATCATGGAACAAACTCTGAGTTGTCAGAATCCTTGGTGGAGAGTCAATTATTCGATATTTTAATACTCGGTCACACCCATGTCAAAAGAATTGAAAAAATGGGAAAAACACTTGTTTTAAACCCCGGAGCTTTGAATAGGAATTTCTTTTCTAAAAAAACTGCAGACGATCCTTGTGTAATCATCTATGATGAAAAACGCAAAATGGCCGAATTTATAAACATCAATAGTACAAACACTGAGTATGACTATGCAAAATGATTTGAATATTACAATTTGATCCGTATATAAAAGATCAAACGATTCTCTAGAGTCGATTCGTAGTACAAAAGCAACAACAACAACAACTAAATGAAAAGAATTTGTTGATACTTGTTATTTCTACAACTTGATCACTCAAGGTAAATAATATATAAAATCATTGATATGTACTATGTTATCACATGGACCGAGGGAAAAAGTGGAATGACCGAAACAAGCTCAGATAAAAGCAGTAGCATTGAAAATACTGCAAAAGTAAATAATGATCAAACTACTCAAATTGGAAATCAAAACAGTAATGATATAAAAGCAAATGAGGAAATTTTGGATGAGACACTTGCTGCTAAAGGTACAGCGATTCTTAATGAGGGAAATATCGCCAATGTTGATCCAAAGACAGGGTTAACTTCAAACTATTTTTGCTTCGATTGCGGAGCGGTGTTGACTACAATGGAAGACAAAAAACAACATGACTTGATCGAAATTGAAAGAAAGAATAGAAATGATTTAGAGAATGGTGGTGATTAACTAAGGAAACAAGGTATGAAGTTTACTTTATTATTTTTGTTCATAGATATATTTAGGACCTAGGCCTAACTTTTTTGATTGTTATGAAAAATTAAGTATCATTTTGTTCATATCTTTGAATATCTATAACTACTTTATCCCCAACTTTGATCTTTAGGTCGTCATATTCTTTCATGGTTACTTTGAAGGTAGGGGCATCACCTACTGCGCCTCCACCAAACATATTAGAGATATTTGACATGGCTTTAGGCAGATTCTTCATAAGGTCTTCTGGAGAATTAAAAGCCATTACGTTGGAACCAAAAGGATTCATTTGCTTATCACCAGCTTTTAAATATTCATTTGGATCCTTGAATGATACGTATATATAAGGAGAACCATCCGTGGATGCTTCAATTTTAGCAACTATGAATTCTTTTTTCATTTATACTAATTAGTGTTGATCGATATAATAAATATTTAATTCAAAAAATTTAAGAGATTTTATATATACTTCCACTTTCTAATGAAACGACATAAATATCTCCATCCGGACCTGTTTGTATATCAGTAATGCTGCCAAACCCGGTTCCTAAAATATAATTATTAAGTTCTTCCTCTGAATCAATAACCGCGTCTTGAATTTCCAATCCGTTTCTTTGGTCATTTAATTTAAAAAAATACAGGTTACCGTTATTATTATCTCCCACCAAAATATTGTTTGTGTAGTCGGGTCCTAGGCTGGTACTATTGATGAATTCTATGTCTGTGACTGCGGTGGGCTCAAGCCAACTAATCTCTGGATCTGAATAATTAGAATTGGGTGAAAGGAACACCAGAGCTTTTATTTCGTCAGCTGATGAAGCTGGACCCATTATTGATCTCCAACCGCTATTAAATCCAGGCTCAACTAGATTTATCTCATCAGAAAAGGAGGGACCATTCTCTGTATCCCAAATATTGCCAGTAATTGGATCTACAGTAAGACCAAATGAATTTCTAATACCATATGCAAATGTTTTATCAATATTTGGAACATCGCTTTCTACAAAGGGATTATCGCCAGGTGCAGAACCCGAATGTGGATCAATTCTATAAATAGAACCAGTAAAGTCAGGGTCTCCTCCATTCTCAAAATTCTGTAATTTAGTTCTGTGGTTCAAATCCCCTATTATAACGTAAAGATTGTTGTCTTTGCCTAGAGTTATCTTTCCACCATTGTGATTTGGCCCAGGTATGGCAGGTAAATCTAAGATCAACTTTTGATTAATAAGGTCGTTACCATCCCATTCAAAACTGTATATTCTATTACGCAAGTTCTCATTGGGGTTTGTCACAGTTTGATCGGCGTCATTTTCGGTAACATAAAAGAAAACTAGTGTAGTGTTATTTTCTTTCATTACTTGCACTCCTAATAAACCGCGTTCACTTTCAAAATTGACGTCAAATTGCTTTAACGGTGTATCCTGTAGTATGCCACCTGAAATTAATTTTACGTTACCTTTTTTTTCAATCACTATGATATTCTTTCCAGAATCATCAAGAAATGCCATCCCCGTAGGTGATGTAAAATCATTGTAAATTGGTTGCAAACTGAGGTTTGGATCTTTGAGGGTTTGAGCACTAGTCAACACAATATCAAGTGACTTGGACTGAGTAATCAATAAAATCAACAAGCAGGTCCATACGGTCAATAGGCCAGTAAAGCATAAAGACCTAAGTTTAAAAGCCATTGGGATAATATTTAGAACATTTGTTATAAATTAGTATTATTTTTGATTCAAAATCTTACAGAGCCTTGTTCGGAAATCTATATTTTGGTGATTTTGAACCAAATTATTTCATCTAGGTTTTTGGTCTTAACGCTTCTATGGGGCTTATCTTTGATGCCTTCCAAGCTGGCAATAGTCCTGCTATTACACTTAGGACAACCGAGATTATCCACACTGTAACCATATCGCTCATAAAAAATAGGGGGATGAGTGGGGGGTCGCCTTCATTTCTGGGGGTAGCTTGAGATAGTGCATAACCACCACCTATACCTCCAATTAAACCCAGAGTTGCACCCAGCATACCTATTATCAAAGCTTCAAAAACAAACATTGTTAAAATGTTAGAACTTTGTGCACCTATTGCTTTTAGTGTGCCTATTTCTCTAATCCTTTCAATCACGGAAGTATACAATGTGGTAATTATACCTACTGCACCAACAATTAATGAGATGATAGCAATGCTCAACAAGAAAGATGTAATCCCGCCTGTAAATTGCTCAATGGTCTTGAGTATGGCCTTTACTGTTGTTACTCCTATATCATTTCCATATAATTTCTTGATTTCGCTTTCAACAACATCAACTAATTCATTGGATGATGCAACTATAAATAAAGAGTCATATTTGCCTGATTTTTGAAAAAGGGAATCGCCAGCGTCCAAGTTAATGACTGCTGCGTTGTCTATTGTTGGATTGCCTGTCGATTCCATTATTGCAGTAACCAAAAAATTCTTCGATACCGTATCTTGTTTTCCTGTTGTGTCATCAATAAATGAATATTCTAGTTCTACTGTCTCACCCAATGTTACAAATGGGTTGTCTTCTCCAGGAGGTTTGGCAATATTTTCTGCTATTACAATTGCAGATGGATCATTTTGTTTTATTTGAGAGCCCTCCTGTAAACCAAGGGTCGGTGCAATCACAAATAATTTATTTGGATCTATGGATAGTGCTGCGTGTGATTTTTCTTCGCCCTTAGATTTGATCAATACCTGTGATTGATAAGATGGTATAACTTCTTCGACAAAGGGCAATGAATCAATTCTGTTTATGACTGCGGCATTTAAGGTGATCTTTGAACCAGCAGAGCCTCCTCCGCCTCCGCCTCCGCCTCCTCCCGAGCCGACGGTGCCTGAGCCTTGTTCTTGACCACTTGTAACAAATAAAATATTAGGAGCTAAATTGCTAAACTGTTTATTAAAGAATTCAGTGAACCCTGCCCCTACACCATTTACTGCTACTAGTAGACTAGTTCCAGCCATAACCATTAGAATGGTTAGAAGAGACCTGATTTTTCTCTCTCTCAATGCCTGAAATGATAAAACAAATATTTCCTTAATGTCCATGGATCCTATCCCTACTTCCTATCCTTTCATAATTAGATCCAAACCTTGGTTTTGGCGGTGATGTTGATGTTGATGTTGATGTTGATGTTGATGTTGATGTTGATGTTGATGGTGGTGGTGATGGTAGTAGTGAATTGCATG
>Ga0310895_10000371_pt1 | contig 10511 bp, 10 predicted proteins | sample C0D4metaG_FD_203912 | JGI IMG/M metagenome (GOLD analysis project Ga0310895, IMG submission 203912) | Lab incubated soil microbial communities from West Virginia University Organic Research Farm, Morgantown, WV, United States - C0D4 | ecosystem: Environmental > Terrestrial > Soil > Agricultural... | reverse complement strand
GCGATTCATGGGCCGCAAGGTCAACGAGGTCACGGAAGAAACCAAGCGCGTGCCGTACACGGTGGCCGCGGGCACCAACAACGAAGCGCGCATCTCGGTGCGCGGCAAGCAGTACTCGCCGCCCGAGATCTCCGCGATGGTCCTGCAGAAGCTGAAGCAGGCCGCGGAAGACTATCTCGGTGAAAAGGTCAGCGACGCGGTGATCACGGTGCCGGCGTACTTCAACGACGCCCAGCGCCAGGCCACCAAGGACGCCGGCCAAATCGCCGGCCTCAACGTGCTGCGCATTGTCAACGAGCCGACCGCGGCGGCGCTCGCCTACGGCCTCGACCAGAAGAAGGACGAGACCATCGCGGTGTTCGACCTCGGCGGCGGCACGTTCGACATCTCCGTGCTCGAAGTGGGTGAAGGCGTGGTCGAAGTGAAGTCGACCAACGGCGACACGCACCTCGGCGGCGACGACTTCGATCAGATGGTCGTCGACTGGATGATCGCGGAGTTCAAGAAGAGCGACGGCATCGACCTCGGCAAGGACCGCATGGCGCTCCAGCGCCTGAAGGAAGCGGGCGAGAAGGCGAAGATCGAGCTGTCGTCGGTGATGGAGACCGAGATCAACCTGCCGTTCGTCACGGCGGACGCCTCGGGCCCCAAGCACATGTCGATGAAGCTGACGCGCGCGAAGCTCGAGTCGCTGGTCGAGCCGCTCGTGCAGCGCACCATCGCGCCGCTCAAGCAGGCGCTCGCGGACGCGGGCCTCACGCCGGCGGACGTCGATGAAGTCGTGCTCGTCGGCGGATCGACGCGCATGCCCCGCGTGCAGGAGGTCGTGAAGGAATACTTCGCGAAGGAGCCGCACAAGGGCGTCAACCCTGATGAAGTCGTCGCGATCGGCGCGGCGATCCAGGGTGGCGTGCTGTCGGGTGAAGTGACGGACGTGCTGTTGCTGGACGTCACCCCGTTGTCGCTCGGCATCGAAACGCTGGGCGGCGTCGCGACGGTGCTGATCCCGCGCAACACGACCATCCCGGCGAGGAAGAGCGAGATCTTCTCGACGGCGACCGACAGCCAGACCAGCGTGGAAGTCCACGTGCTGCAGGGCGAGCGCTCATTGGCGAAGGACAACCGGACGATGGGACGGTTCCATCTCTCGGGGATCCCGCCGGCGCAGCGCGGCTTGCCGCAAATCGAAGTGACCTTCGACATCGACGCCAATGGCATCGTCAACGTCATGGCGACGGACAAGGCCACCGGCAAGGAACAGAAGATCACCATCACCGGCGCGAGCGGTCTTGCGAAGGAAGACGTCAACCGGATGGTGAAGGAAGCGGAGGCGAACGCCGCCGAGGACGCGCGCCAGCGTGAGGAAATCGAAGCGCGCAACAGGGCGGATGCCGAAGCCCATCAGGCGGCGCAGGCCGCCAAGCAGGCGCAGGACGCTCCGAAGCAGGAAAACCCGGCCGACGCCGCCAAGGATGGCGAGGTCGTCGACGCCGAATTCGCGGAGGCTAAGTAACCATGTCGATCATTCGTTTCGATCCGTTCGCTGATCTGCTGACCAACGGCCGCTGGGTTCCGGCGGTCGACATTTTCGAAAACGGCAAGCAGGAGCTCGTGCTGAAAGCCGAACTTCCCGACATGAAGCGGGAAGACATCCAGGTGGTATTCGAGAACAACACGCTGACGCTGAAGGGCGAGCGCAAGTTCGAGAATGACGTGAAGCAGGAGCAGTTCCATCGCGTTGAGCGTGCGTATGGCACCTTCAGCCGATCCTTCTCGCTGCCGTCGACCGTCGACGCGACGCGCATCGGCGCCGAATACAAGAACGGCGTGCTGACCGTGACGCTGCCCTTCCGCGAGGAAGCGAAGCCGCGCACGATCAACGTCGAAGTCGCGGCGTAAGTCGCGAGTCCTTCGGCGGAGGCGAGCATGGCTGCTGACGGACCAGTAACCTACGCGTTTCCGCTGGAGTGCCCCGACTGCAAGGCCTCCAGCGGCTATCCGTTCAAGGCCGGTACACAGCCCGGCAGACTTACGGCCGTATTACTGGCGATGCGTTGTCGCGGATGCGGTCACGAATGGCCGCTCGAATTGGAAACACGCACGATCGCGTTTCCGAAATCGAGGGACTGACAGATCCCGGCGGGAGGTATCTTCCCGTCGGGATTTTTTCTCGTGTTAGCGGAGGTCGACGACAACCTTGAAGTCGGGGAGGTCCCACTGGACGAGGTTCTGCTTGACCTCTTCCATCGCGACGCGTTCCGCCTTCACGGCCTTGGAGACCGGGACGGTTTCATCGGCCTGGTCGAGACGGGGACGGGCGCCGCGGCGAAGCTGCTTCGCGCGAAGGGCCGACACGTCGACGAAGAGAAAACGGCTTTCGATCGGCGCCGCCTTCGTGTGAATGATCGGCGCGTCGTCTGCGCTGGCGTCGCCGGCTCCCGGGTCCACCTGCGGAATTTCAACGTCTGACATAGCCTCTCAGCATATCCCTACTCCCGGCCAGCATCAACCTTTCCCGGCCCGAAGAGCCTTTCCCGGCGGGATTTACCGCTCCCGGCAGCGGTCCGGAACCTTTTTCGCTGCGGACCGTCTCGTGTTTCAAGATGCTCGAACTGATAGCGTTAGCCGGCCTGCTCGTTGCCGGCCTGGCGGTATTTGCGGTCGTCGGCGTCGTCTTTTTCGTGATGAGGATCGTGTTTTGGGCCGTATTTCTGCCCTTCCGCCTCCTGTTCCTGCCTTTCCGCCTTCTTTTTCTACCGTTCCGCCTCCTCTCCAAGTTGCTCTGGGTGCCGATTGGCCTGACGATGGGCGCGTTCAGCCTGGCGGCCGGCGCCGCGATCGTGCCGATTCTCCTGGTGGTCGGCGCCGTGGTTGCCGTCCTCGGCGTCATCGCCGCGATCCTCGCGCTGATCGTGCCGGCGATTCCCTTCATCCTGCTCGGCCTGATGATTTGGGCGATCGTGAGGAAGAAACCTGTAGTTGCAAGTTAGACGTTTCAACTTTCAAGTTGAGAACTAGAACTCAAACTTGAAACTCAACTTGAAACCTGAAACCTTAGACTTTTAACTACAATTTGCGTCCATGGAAGTGCCCCTGACTCCCCTGGACTTCATGCGCCGCGCGCGCAAGTTATATGGCGCGCGGGAAGCGGTTGTTGACGGCAACCGGCGCTGGTCGTACGAAGAATTCGGGCAGCGCTGCGACCGCTGGTCATCCGCGCTCCAACGCCTTGGCGTCAGGCAGGGCGATCGCGTCGCCTACATCGCGCCGAACACACACGCGCAACTCGAGTCGTTCTACGCCGTTCCACAGATCGGCGCCGTGCTCGTGCCGATGAATTTCCGCTTGGTCGCCGACGACTTCCGGTACCTGATTCAGCACAGCGGCGCGAAAGTGGTATGCGCCGGGGCCGATCACATTGCCGCGGTTGATTCGATTCGCGCGGATCTGAAGGACGTCGTCCACTTTGTTTCGCTCGACGGCCCCCGCGACACCTGGCTGGATTACGAGTCCTTGTTGAAGGATGCGAGCGAGTCGTTCAGCCGGCCGTCGATTGGCGAGCGCGATCTGCTGACGATCAATTACACGAGCGGAACGACGTCGCGCCCGAAGGGCGTGATGATCACGCACCGCAACGCGTGGACGAACACGGTTGGCATGCTGGCGCATTGGCCGATGACGCCGGCCGACGGGTACTTATGGACGCTGCCGATGTTCCACGCCAACGGCTGGACGTTCACCTGGACCGTCACCGCCGCCGGCGCCAGACACATCTGCCTGCCGAAGTTCGACGGCCCGACGGTATTCAAGGTCGCGTCGCAGGAAAAGGTGACACGGCTGTGCGCGGCGCCGACCGTGTTGATCATGCTCGCGAACGCGCCGGCCGACGTCAAGGCGCTCGCGCCGAAGGGTGTCGGCGTGATGACGGCGGGCGCGCCGCCCGCGGCGGTCACGATCCAGCGGATCGAGGACGAGCTCGGGTGGACGGTCATCCAGATCTACGGCCTGACCGAAACGGCGCCGGCGATCAGCATTTGCGAGCCGCGGCCGGAGCATCAGTCGCTGTCAAAGGATGATCGGGCGAAGATGAAGGCGCGGCAGGGTGTCGAGCTGATTACCTCGGGCGAGCTGCGCGTCGTTGACGATCGGGGCCGCGAAGTGCCCGCCGACGGGAAGACCGCGGGTGAGATCATCGCGCGCGGCAACGTGATCATGCAGGGCTACTACAACGATCCCGAAGCCACCGAAAAGTGCATGGGCGACGGCTGGTTCCACACCGGCGACGCCGCCGTCGTGCATCCGGACGGCTACGTGCAGATCACGGATCGCCTGAAGGACGTCATCATCAGCGGCGGCGAGAACATTTCGTCGGTCGAGGTCGAGGCGATGCTGCTGCGCCACGACGCGATTCAGGAAGCCGCCGTCGTCGGCGTGCCGCACGAAAAGTGGGGCGAGGCGCCGCACGCGTTTGTGGTCTTCAAGGCCGGACAGGCCGCGACGCCCGACGCGCTGCGGCAGTTCTGCCGCGACAACATGGCGCACTTCAAGGTGCCGCACGCGTTCACGCCGGTCACGGAACTGCCGAAAACGGCGACCGGAAAGATTCAGAAGTTCGTCTTGCGCAAGGGACGCGCGAACATCACCGCGCAATAGACCCCGAAGACCGCCGCCATCGCGATTGCGGGCCAGACGCCCTGCGTGAATCGCGAGAATCCTGACGCGAGGATCGCGGTCAGGAGCAGGCAACCGTGCGCGGTAAGCGCGGCCACCGCTGCGATCGTAAACAGCGGCGGCACTCGTGGAATCGCCAATGCCGCGGCGATGCCCGCCAGCGCGATCGCCGCCGTCCAGATCCCGACGATTCCAATCGCCCATTGCATGTAACGAACCCGCGGCGATCCCTGAAACGCGAGCGTCTCGCCCGGATCGAGCGAGAAGGCGAGGTCCTCGAACGGCATCGGCCGGTGTGAGGCGATGAATGCGGTCAATGCCGCGGCGCGATCGGGATGGCGCAGGCGATCGACGGTCCAGAGCGAGAGATAGTTCATCGCGGTGAGCCGCGCGAACGCGAGCGGCGCGCGCCTGATCCGCGCCATCGCCGCCGCGCCGAGCGTTGCGGTTTGCTGCGCCTCACTCACGTCCGGCATCAACGCGCGCGATCGATCGACGCAGCCGCCCTGCAGGCACGTCTCGTAATAGATCGCCAGCACGGCGCGGAGATCGGCGGGCGCAGACGCGAGGAACTCCCGAATCGGCGCGTAGTCTTCCTCCAGTTGCCGGTCCAGTGCAGCCCGCACCGGATCGGTAGCTGCAGGCGGCTTGCCCGCCGTAGCCTTGGCGAAGGCGGGTGCGTCGATGAGCGCCGCCTTGGCAAACATATGACGGCCCATCAGGCTCGACGAGGCGCCGGCATGCACGACCGGCGCGGCCGCCTGCTCGGCGCCGACGATGACCAGGAATGGCGCGAGGGCTGCGACGAAAAAGAGCGGCGGTTGCGATCCCCGCAGCTTGTGGCGCTGAAAGAGCACCATCAACGCCATCACCGGCAGCAGCGCGAACGCCGTGCGGCGTACCGTGGCATTGAGGCCGGCGGCCGTGGCGACCAGCACCATCAGGTGCCAGGTCGGGTGATACGCGAAGCGCACGCCGATCGCGAGGAAGACGATCAGGAGCGACAGGAACAGCGACTCCGAGAGGATTGACGCGTGGAATTCACGAATCTGCGGCAGCGCCATCGATGCGATCACGACCGCGACCGCGAGCCACGTGCTCCGCGTCAGCCGGACGATCTCGCGTCCCAGAAACGCCAGCGCCGCGCCGAACAGGATCGGCTGCGCGACGATCGCGCCGCGCGCGCCGAAGATTTTCAGGAAGAAGGGATAGCCCAGCGGGACGATGGGCGAGGCGTTGAGATAGTGAATCGAGTCCGGCGTCGTGAACGGCCCCGCCGGATTGGTCCCCAGGCAATATGCGACATACGCGACGCACAGCGCGAAGACGGTCGCCATCAATCGCGCGGCTTGCCCCCCGTAGCTTCAGCGAAGGGGGGGTTCTCGGTATGAAACGTGGTGTCGCGCTGAAACGTATCAGCGGCACGAAGCAGCGTCGCTTCGTCGAAGGCGCGCCCGGTGAGCTGGAATCCGATCGGCAACCTGGTCGACGAGAATCCGCACGGCACGCTGATCGACGGCAGGCCCGTGAGGTTGGCGCTGACGGTGAAGATGTCGTTCAGGTACATCTGCACCGGATCGCTCGTCTTCTCGCCGAGCTTGAACGCCGGCGTCGGGGTCGTCGGTGTCGCCACGACATCGACGTGCTCGAACGCGCGCTGGTAGTCCTGCAGCAGCAGCGTACGCACCTGTTGGGCCTTGAGGTAATACGCGTCGTAATACCCGGCGCTCAACACATACGTGCCGAGCATGATGCGCCGCTTCACCTCGGGGCCGAAACCCTGATCGCGAGTGCGCTCGTACATCTGCAGCAGGCTGTCGTCCTTTTCGAGCTTCGTGCGCAGGCCGTATCGCACGCCGTCATAGCGCGCGAGATTGGATGAGGCCTCGGCCGTGCAGATCAGGTAATAGACCGGGATGCCGTACGGCGCGTGCGGCAGATCGATGTCCACCGGCGTCGCGCCGCGTGCCGCCAGCGTCGCGAGCGCCGACTCGAATGCCTTGAGGATCGCATCGTCGACGCCTTCGCCGAGGAAGGCGCGCGGCACGCCGATGCGCAAGCCTTTCACGTTGCCGCTCAGCGCGGTGGCGAGATCCGGCATCGCTTCCGGCGCCGATGTGGAGTCGTGCGAATCGAATCCGCCAATCACCGAGAAGGCGAGCGCCGCATCGTCCACGGTCGTCGCGAACGGACCGATCTGATCGAGCGACGATGCAAACGCCAGCAGGCCGTATCGCGAGACGCGGCCATAGGTCGGCTTGAAACCGACAATGCCGCAGAGTCCCGCGGGCTGCCGGATCGATCCACCGGTGTCCGATCCAAACGCCAGCGGCACGAGGCGCGCCGCAACCGCCGCGGCGGATCCGCCGCTCGATCCGCCTGGTGTGCGGGTCACGTCCCACGGATTCTTCGACGGCCCGAGCGCGGAATTCTCGGTCGACGATCCCATTGCGAACTCGTCGAGATTGGTCTTGCCGACGATGATCGCGCCCGCCCGCTCGAGGCGCTCGACGACCGTGGCGTTGTACGGCGGAATGAAGCCGGCGAGGATCTTCGAGGAGGCTGTCGTCGGCACGCCGACGGTGCACATGTTGTCCTTGATCGCGATCGGCACGCCGTGGAGCGGCCCCGTCGATGCACCCGCGGCATCCAGCGATCGCGCGCGATCGAGCGCGCGCTCGGCGATCACCGTGTTGAAGGCTGACAGCTTCGCCTCGAGCCGCTTGATGCCATCGAGCGATCGCTCGACGGCGGCGACCGCCGTTGTCTCGCCGGCCCGAATCTGTGTTGCAAGGGTGGCAGCCGTCATCCGATCCCGCGCGGCACTTTGAAGAGGCCCGCCTCGAGCGCCGCATCCGGCGCGTTGGACAGGAGCTCCGATCGCGACAGCGTCGGGCCAGGCACATCGTCGCGATCGACGGGACGATTGAGCACCTGCGAGGTCGGCACGACGCCGGTCGTGTCAAGCGCGCCAATCTGTTCGACGTAGGTCAGGATGTCGCCGAGCTGCCGGGTAAACAGATCGAGCTCCTCGGCGCTGAGCTCGAGGCGCGCCAGATCGGCGATGCGCTGCACATCCTGTCGGCTGAGATTAGACACGATCCGTCAATTCTATCGCACCGCTCTATCGAAGCTGCACCCACGCGTCTTCATCGAGGAGCCAGCAGTCGCCGGTGAATCCGCTGGAGGAGACCTGCGCGCGCAGCGTGGGGAGCGCGGTGGCGCGGTCGTAGCGGATCGAGAGGTGATAGAGGACCAGGGTCTTGACGTTGGCGCGCCGGCCGACGTCGATCGCCTCCTCGGTCGTGGCGTGGATGGGTTCGCGCCGATCGGATTCGCTCAGGAACGTCGCGTCGTGGATGAGCACATCGGCGTTGGTGACGAGTGAGGGATCGATCGGCATCGCATCGCCGGAATGCGCGAAGAGCACGTGCCGCGCGTCCTCGAGGAGATCGTCCCGAGTGCCTTGCCGCGCCGCCGCCTCGATGTCCGCCTGCGGGAGCGACGCGAATGCGGCCTTCAATCGCTTCCGCGTCTCGACGACGCGATAGCCGAGGGCGACTTCATTCTGGGTGTGGCGGACGTCGATCGCTTCGAGCTGTTTGTTCTTGCCGAGCGGCACCGCCGTTCCCGGGGTCGCGGCGATCCAATTGAGAGGGAAGACGACGTCGGCGTAGGCGCGGCCGAGCCACTCGCGCACCGCCTGGACGCCGTTGGAACCTTCCGGATAAACGATTGTCAAAGGCTTGTCGACGGCGCCCTTGCCGAACCGCCGCGCCGCGATCAACCCGGGGAGGCCGAGCACATGATCGGAGTGGCCGTGCGTGATCGCCAGGATCGACGGCGAAAACACATGGGCGCCGAGCGCGATCTGCAGGCCTTCACCGGCATCGACGAGCAGCTGCAACGGGCGGTGCCACAACCAGTTGGAATACATGCCGCGGCTGAAACCGCGCATCGTCTCCTGCATCTCACCCTATTGTCGGTGCTTTCGTTGACGCCCCGCGGTTTGCCAGCTTTTGGAGCTTCATCGTATAGTAGGGTTCGCTTTTTCTACGTCTTCCAGGTTTCGTCACTAAGCCCATGAGTTCCGCTATGACCACCGCCCGCCTTTCTAAAGAAATGCTCCAGACGTTCGCCTTTTATTCGCTGATAGCGCTCGCCTCGATCGGCGCAGCCTGCGGCGGTGGCGGCGCGCAGCAAGGTCCGGGCGGGCCGGGCGGCGCTCCGCCGCCGATGCCGGTGGAGATCGTCACGCTCGCCGCGAAGCCGGTCGAGCAGACCACCGAATACGTGGCGACGACGAAGTCGCTCCGCTCGAGCACCATCCAGCCTGAAGTCGAAGGGTTCCTGACCCGCATCGCGGTGCGATCGGGCGAGCGCGTCACGCAGGGCGCGTTGTTGTTCGAGATCGATTCGGCGCCGGAGCAGGCGGCCCTCGGGTCTCTGCAATCGATGCGCCCGATGCGCGAGTCGGACGTTGAATTCGCGCAACAGCAGGTCGCGCGCAACAAGACGCTGCTGAGCGCCGGCGCGATCAGCCAGCGCGAGGTCGAGCAGTTCGAGGCGCAGCTGCGTGCCGCCGAAGCGCAGTTGAAGGCGCTCGACGAACAGATTCGCCAGCAGCGCAGCCAGCTCAATTACTACCGCGTGACGTCGCCGATTTCCGGCACCGTCGGCGACATCCCGGTCAACGCCGGCGATCGCGTGACGCGAACGACCGTGCTCACGACCGTCGATGAGAACGACGTCCTCGAGGTCTACCTCAACGTGCCGGTGCCGCAGGCGCCGCAATTGAAGCTCGGCCTGCCGGTGCGCATCTTCGACGATCAGGGCAAGCTGCTCGCCACAAACCGGATCACGTTCGTCTCGCCGAATGTCGACACGTCGACGCAGTCCGTCCTTGCGAAGGCCCAGCTCGTCGAGGGCCGCGGCCAATTCCGATCGGATCAATTCGTCCGCGCGCGCGTCGTCTGGTCGACCGCGCCGGGCCTGACGATTCCCGTGACCGCGGTGACGCGCATCAACGCGCAGTTTTTTGCGTTCGTCGCTGAGAAGAACGACCAGGGCATCGTGGCGAAACTGAAGCCCGTGCAGCTCGGCGAGATCATCGGCAACGAATACGTGTTGCAAAGCGGCTTGCAAGTCGGTGAGCAGCTAATCGTGTCGGGCCTGCAGAAGATTCGCGACGGGTCGCCGGTCATGCCGGCGCCACCAGCGGGCGCCGCACCTCAGGCACCCAAGGCACCTTAGGCACCATAGGCACCTTATGATTGCTGACGTCTTTATCCGCAGGCCGGTTCTGTCAACGGTCTGCTCGCTGCTGATCATCCTCGCGGGCGCGGTGTCGATCCCGACGCTGCCGATCGCGCGTTATCCCGATCTTGCGCCGCCGTCGGTCACCGTGTCGGCGTTCTACACCGGCGCCAACGCGCAAGCGGTGGAAAGCGCCGTCACCACGCCGCTCGAACAGGCGATCAACGGCGTCGAGGGCATGACCTACATCACCTCGTCGAGCACCAACAGCGGCTTTGCCACGATCACCGTGACGTTCGACGTCGATCGCAACCAGGATCTGGCGGCCGTCGACGTGCAGAACCGCGTCAACCAGGCGCTCGGCCGCATGCCGGCGGAAGTTCGCCAAAACGGCATCTCCGTCGTCAAGGTCGCGACCGGCTTCATCGGCGGCATCGGGTTGTTCTCGAGAGACAACCGCTATTCGAGCCTGTTCATCAGCAATTACATCGACCTCTACATCCGCGACGCGATCAAGCGCGTGCCCGGCGTCGGCGATGTGATCGTCTTCGGCGAGCGCAAGTTCGCGATGCGCTTGTGGCTCG
>Ga0310895_10000352_pt1 | contig 10858 bp, 9 predicted proteins | sample C0D4metaG_FD_203912 | JGI IMG/M metagenome (GOLD analysis project Ga0310895, IMG submission 203912) | Lab incubated soil microbial communities from West Virginia University Organic Research Farm, Morgantown, WV, United States - C0D4 | ecosystem: Environmental > Terrestrial > Soil > Agricultural... | reverse complement strand
CAGCGGCTCGCGTCTCCAGCGTTACGGTTCGCAAAAAGTCCCTCTGTAAACGTGGTGCTCCCGAAGTCGCGTGCCATCCCGAAGAACCAGAGGCGGTCGCGCAGAATGGGCCCGCCAAGCGAGCCGCTGACGTCGTACTGATTGAGCAGTGCGGGCGGCCGCGTCAGGCCGATGCTGCGCAGATAGTCGTCGATGTTGTCCGACCGCAGACCGTCGCCGGTACCGCTGTAGAACGCCTGCCCGTTGAACGCATTTCCGCCCGCACGTGGGATGAGATTGACGCTCGGCCCTCCCGCTTCGGATTCGCCCAACCCACCCGACACGAGCACCTGCATCTCTTCGGTGTTCGCGACGTCGTAGATGAACGTCGACACGCCGCCGCCGTTGAACGAAGCCGCCACCGGCATGCCGTTGATCAACATGCGGCCCTCGTTGGCGCGGCCGCCATTCGCGGTGAAGAAGGTCATGAACGGCTCGGTCAGCGCACCACGCGATGTGTTGTCCGTGACGATCCCGGGAATCGCTGCGAGCAGGGCACCGTAGGTCCGGGTGACCGGGGCTGTCGCCAACGTCTCGGCCGTGATCACCATCTCGCGGCGTGTGGACTGGACGTCGACGACCGGCGTTTCTCCGGTGACCGTAATCGTTTCCTCGAGCGCACCGACTCTCAAATCGGCATTGATGGTTGTCACACCAGAGCCGGCGAGCGCGACGCCTTCGCGAACCACGCGCGTGAAGCCCTGGAGTGAGAACGTGACGGAGTAGGTGCCCGGCGGAAGATCGGTGATGCGGTATTGGCCAGAGCCATCAGAGACTGCCGTACGAGCCCGTTCGATCAACGCCGCACCAGCAGCCTCGACGGTCACGCCCGGCAGCACGGCACCAGACGAATCGCGCACGACACCGGCGAGCGTCGTCTGTGAATAGGCCAGGGAAGGAAGGAGGACACCGCACGCGAGGACACACGCACCCAGCAGTCTTCTCATGACCAAGCTCCCTTCGCAGAAGTGGACGCCCGCTGCGCACGCCGAAAGGACTCGAATCGCCGAGATTCCGAAGGACCCAACCCGCCCGCTAGAGAGATAACTGCGCTCGGATCAGACTGATGAGCGGATAAGAGACGTGGGTGTTTTGTTAAGAATGTAAAGCGATGCCGACTGTATACGCCCTGCGCGGGGCAGTCGTCAAGATACAGGAAGACATGCAGGCGGTCGCCGAGGCGGGTCGTCAGACCCGCCTATCTCACAGACTCGCCAGCGCTTATCTCGGATTATCGTGATGGGAACCGTCGATGATGTGTTCGACGTCGCGGTCCTCGCAGCGCGCCGGTTCTTCGATCTCGATGTCGGTGATCCACATCACCTGCGGCTTGAGTGACCAGGGCTCGACCAGGATCGACGGATCGTTGACCACCGCGCGCCACTCGATGGTGTCGCCGACACGGCGAAAGCGTTCAGTGACCTTCAGGTCCTTCGTATGGAACGCGCCGTTGTCGGTCAGCCACGTGTCTTCGTTGAAGCCGACGGTCTCGACGATCAGCGTGTCACCCTCGAAGCGGCCGACGGCGTCGCCGAGATAGCTGGCCGGCACGTCCTTGCGATGCGGCCGTCCGTCTGTTGGAATTATCCGGAAGAACGCCCCATTCACATCGTCATAGAGGAAGACGACTTCGCGCGCGCTCTGAATGATCTTCGCCGGCGGTCCGATGCGCGGGACGCCAGGCGCCTGACAGCGAAGATTGGAATCGACCTCGACCTGCCGTTTCTTGAGATCGGCGACCTTGGCCTGGAACTCGGGCTTGTATTTCGGGAAGTCGGTTTGCACCGGCGGGAACGGCGCCGGCGGCGCGCCGCCGGGCGCGGGACCGCACGCGATCAGACAGATCGATCCGTCGGCCTTCTTCACCGGCCGCACGAACTCGATGCCACCCAAGTGATCCCAGGTGCCGTTGAAGTCGATCCGGCCGTCGGCGAGCTTCGGCGTCGGCTTGGCCGACAGCTTCTGCAATTGCTGGACGGTACCGCGATCGGGTGCTCGTGCGGCGACCTGCGCGGATGCGGTGCTGGCCACTCCTAACACGGTGAGGGCCACGACGGTGGGCATCAAGAGACGATGTGTCATGTTCATTGCCCTGTTGGCGCAAACGAATGTCCGTCGGCGTAGGTGATCTTATTGATCCAACCCAGTTGCTTGGATCCATCACGAGCCGGAACTGCGTTGATCGTCACCTCTTCGCCGGGCTTGCCTTGAAGAGATTCCCTGGTCAGACCCGCGCGCCGCATCATCGCGGTCGGCAGAGTCGCCAGCGCCCATGTGCTGGTCGTGCCGCTGCCGTCCTTGACGTCGAGATGCACGTAGATATGCGGGTTGATCCAGTCGATCTTGGTGATGACCCCCTTGAGCGTCACCGGCTTCGACATGTCGAACTGGCCCGGAACGGAGTGGTGGGCCAGCAGCGTGGCGCTCACGGCGATGCCCATCGCCACGACGAGCAGACTCAGTCGGTATCGCATCGCGCTCCCTCTCGGGCACAGAGTATGCCTCCGGATGTAGCGGGTCAACTCCCAAGACCCAACCGCCCAACGACCAACCACTCCCAACTTCCAATTCCCAACTAAAGATTCGTGGTGAACGATTTGGGAGTTGGGAATTGGGAATGGTTGGGCGTTGGTAGTTGGGAGTTGGGAGTTAACACATCACAGCAGTTTGTGCTTCGCCAGGAACTCGCGGATTGTCGTGTAAATCATCGTCCGCTGCTCCGTCGTGAAATTGCCATGTCCTCCGCCGGGAATCGTGATCAGCTGATTCGGCACCCCGGCCTTGGTCAACGCGTCGTGCAGTCGCACGGCGTGCTGATACGGCACCACGCGATCTGCGTCACCATGGATGGTGAGGATCGGCGGGAGACCGGCGCGGACATAGGTCAGCGGCGAAACGCGTTTGGCGATCTCTTCGCGATTCGGCAGGCTGCCGAACCACGTCATCGCGGCATTGGCGCGATTGGGGCCATCGATCACGTCGTTGACGTCGGTGATCCCGAACCAGTTGATCGCGGCCGCGGGCTTCGGCACGGCGGCGGTGCCGGCGCATTGGCGATCGAGTCCGGCGCTCTCGGGAATCATCGCGCTGGTGAGCGACAGATGTCCGCCAGCGGACTCCCCGGTCACGACGATCCGATTGACGTCAATCATGTACGTCTTCGCCTGCGCGGCGAGATAGCGAAGCGCACAGAGGCAATCTTCGACGGCCGCCGGTGCAGGCGCGACGCGCGCCAGGCGGTACTCCACGTTGACGACGTTCCACCCCATCTCCATCCACGGAAGGATCTTCGTCACCGCGCCTTCCTTGTTGCCCGCGGCCCAGAAGCCTCCGTGGAAATACACCACCGTCGGCTGCGGCGTGGTCGCGCCTCGCCGGTAATAGATATCCAGCTTCGACTCGTAGTTGCTGGCGGTCAGATAGGTGAGATTCGGCGCGGTCTGGTAGGTGGCATCGGCATGCGCCGCCCAGGTCGCGGAGGGCGACAACTGCGCGGAGACGCGTGTCGAGATCGCGGAGAGGGCCAGCAGCAGAACGAGAAGTGAGAGTCGTCGCATGCGCGGGAGAATACCCGATCACAGGTAGAATCCGCCCCAATGAAGCGCCTCCAGTTCGCCTGCGTCGCATTCCTGGTGTGCCTCACCACCCTGCCCGCCACCGCGCAGCGCTACGCCGCGCGGCGCGAGGGCGACATCGTCCAGCTGACGGACACGGCCACCGACACGCGCGTGTCGGTCGCGCCGGGAATCGGCAACATCGCCTACCGAATGACGGTCAAAGGCCATGACGTTCTTCGCTGGCCACACGCGGACATGGCCGCGTTCAAGGCCAACCCGAGCCAGACCGGCATTCCGTTCATGGCACCGTGGATCAATCGCCTCGACGAGCAGGCGTTCTATGCCAACGGCAAGCGCTACGCCTTCGACATGGGCCTCGGCAACATCCGCGGCGCAATTCCAATTCACGGTTTCGTGACGACGACTTCCGAATGGCGCGTCGTTTCTGTGGACGCAGGCCGCATGGATGCAGCCGTGACCAGCCGGCTCGAGTTCTCTCGCCAGCCGACATGGATGAAGCAGTGGCCATTCGCGCACACGATCGAGATGACGTATCGCCTGACGAACGGCACGCTCGAAGTTGAGACGGCGATCACGAACCTCAGCGCCGAGCCGATGCCGGTCTCGGTCGGATTTCATCCCTATTTTCAGCTCACCGATTCGCCCCGCGACGAGTGGACGATCTCCGTCGGCGCGCGGACGCACCTGAAGCTCACGCCGAACAGGCTGCCGACCGGTGAGACCGAGGCGCTCGCCGCGCCGTTCGCGGGCGGCGTGCCGCTGCGCGATTTCGAACTGGACGACAGCTTCATGGATCTGGTCCGCGACGAGCAAGGACGCGCCACCATGACGGTCAGCGGCAAGACGCAGCGTATGGATGTACAGTTCGGACCGAACTATCGCGCAGCACAGGTCTGGTCGCCGAAGCTCCAGAACTTCATCTGCTTCGAGCCGATGGCGGCGATCACCAACGGGCTCAACCTCGCACAGAAGGGAATCTACAAGGAGCTGCAACACGTCGCGCCCGGCGGCACTTGGCGCGCGAGTTTCTGGATTTCGCCGAAAGGGTTCTGACGATCGTCAATTCCCAACTGCCAACTCCCAACGTCCAACCACTCCCAACCTCCAATTCCCAATGAGCGCGGTGGGAACAATTGGGAGTTGGGAATTGGGAATGGTTGGACGTTGGGAGTAGGTAGTCGGGAATTTAGGAGAGCAATTGATGCAGGTGGAAGTGGTGCTTCCCGAGTTTGCCGCCGTAGTTCCCCGCGGTAATCTCGACGACACCCGGCCGGCACGCTGCAGCGAGGCCGGCGCGCATCGACTGCTCGATCGCCGATCGATCGAGTCCATCCACGACGATTTCCAGCACTGAGTTCACGCGCGCAGGCAGCTGAGTCTCGACGCCCGTCCGCCCGCGCAGTGTCGGACAGTAGGCGTCGTTCGTCGACGCGATCATGTTCTTGTATTTCTTCGCGCCCACCTTGCTGCCGGCGCGCACGATGCCGCCGGGAAAGGGCAGAATCACACCCGGCACGCGCATCGCCGTCACCGCCGCCTCGGCGGCTGCGAGCGCTGCTGCCTGGTGCTCCCCGAGGATCAGCAAGTTACCGCCGCCGATCGCCTTCTGAATGCCGAACGATTCCTGAACGAGGAACTCCCCTTCCATCACGGGAATCCGCCAGTAGCGCTGGCCATCCATCATCTTGCTCGATTGAAACTTGTCGCCGAAGTGGCGCAACCGTCCGCCGACGACGACTCTATCTGACCCGTCGGCCAGACCGTCAAAGCACGCCGTCGTCGGACACGTGAGGACGGTCTGACCGATGCGATCGATGAGCTGATGTTGCAGACCTTCGGCATCGAAGGCAAACAACAGCACGCTGATGCCCGGCCGCAGATCCGGAGTGGACTCGGCGGGCAGTTCCGCCTCGATTCCCGCTTCGACCTTGCAGCCAATCACCGACGTGGCGAATCCGGTCAACGACTGGGCCGCCGTCCGCGCCCATGCCGCTGATTGCGCGGTGATCACCACACGCGCCGCGCGCATGGTAAACGCCTCGGCGAACGTGTCGACAATCCGCACGCCGTTGCGTTCGACACTCTGCTGCTGGTCTGCGACCGCGCTGTTTGTGTGGACAGGGTCTGAAGACCCGCCGCTACGAATCTCGTCGCTCATGCAAGCACATAAGTGTACAGCCTTCGTCTGATAGGCTGAGAAGAGGAACCCGCGTACCGAACATGGATCGGACCATTGTCACCAACGCCACCTGCATGTCCTGCGGCTGCCTTTGCGACGACATCGACCTGCACACCGAAGACGGACGCATCGTGCGCGCCGAACGCGCCTGCCGGTTGGGGCGCGAATGGTTCTTCGGTTACCACGGCGACAGCCAGACCACAGCCCTCGTCGATGGCCGGCCGGCCAGCATGGACGAAGCCGTCGAGGCCGCGGCGAGCATTCTGGCGCGCGCCGATCTTCCGCTGATCTACGGACTGGGCAACTCGACGTGTGAATCCCAGCGCGCCGCCATCATGCTGGCGGAAGACATCGGTGGCGTGATCGACACTCATACGTCGATGACGCACGGCCCGAGCAAACTGGGTGCGCAATTGGTCGGCAAGGTCACCTGCACGCTCGGCGAAGTGCGCAACCGCGCCGACCTGTTGATCTACTGGGGCACCAATCCGGTCGAAACGCATCCGCGGCACCTCACACGATACGCGTACACACCCAGGGGCAAGTTCGTGCCTGGAGGACGTCACGACCGCACGATGATTCTGGTGGACGTGCAGGACACGTTGACCGCCAGGGCGGCCGACCACTTCCTGCAGATCCAACCCGGCACCGACTTCGAATTGCTCACTGTGCTTCGCGCGATCGTCCGCGATCAGAAAGTCGATGCGGATTTGCTCGCCGCCACTGGTCTGACGCTCGAGCAAGCGACAGACCTCGTCGCTCAGATGACCGGCGCGCGTTTCGGCGTTTTCTTCTTTGGCACCGGACTGAGCCGTACGCGCGGACGGCACATGAACGTCGCCGCCCTGCACTCGTTGACGATGGCGCTGAACGCCTTCACGAAATTCGCCGCGGTTCCGATGCGCGATCTCGGCAACGATGTCGGCGCCGACAATGTTATGAGCTGGCTGACGGGCTATCCCGTCGGCGTGGACTTCAGCCGCGGCTACCCGCGGTCGAATCCCGGCGAGTTCACCGCCGTCGATCTCCTCGCTCGTCGCGAGGCCGACGCCGCGCTGATCGTCGCCGCCGACCCGTGGTCCACGATGCCGGAGGCCGCGGTCGAGCACCTCGAAACCATCCCGCACGTGGTCATCGATCGCGCCGGCGCCGGTCCCCGCGCGAACGCACGCGTGCAGTTCGTGACTGCCTCGCCGGGCATCGATGCACCGGGAACGGCGTATCGCATGGATTGGGTCCCGGTCTCGATGCGCGCGGCGTTCAACTCGCGGCAGGCCACCGACGAGGAAGTGCTCGGCCGGATCCGTCAAGGGGTCAGATCTTGATTCTTGCGTGGTCCGGGTAACGGTCCCCGTCACTCACTTTCAATCGTGACTTGATCTAAAGTCGTGGCGGATTCAGCCCGACGGATCTGTTTCCAGACGGTCGACTCGTGGCACCCAAGAAGAGCCCCGATTTCGCGGAGTGTGTATCCGTATCGCCAAAATGCATCCGCCACCAATCTGCATCGAGACGCACTGTCGTGACAGCCGGCTAACATGCATTCGAGACTCGGACGGACCGCATATCGCTCGCGCCGTGAGAAATCGCGAACAGTGCGGTGCGGCTCGAGCGCGATGGCCACGTCGGCCCTGAATTCGTCCGACCCGAAGACGACCGTCTCAGACGGTGCCGCCTGTCCCCGACCGGCATCCACAAAGGCGACAAACCGGCGCTGGGCTTCGCACTCGCTGGTGGCGAACATTCTCCACACATCGTCGAGCGCCAGGAAAGACGGCGCCTTGCTGAGTCCTCCCGTCGCGCGGTAACTGCTCCAGGGCCACGCGCCCGGATCGTCGACAAGACCGGCCTCCACGGGGTTCAGCACGATGTACCGAAGGAGCTGCAAGAAGTACTCGTCCCGGTCTACGAGAAGTGCCTTGAAGCGCCCCTGCAGAACATGACCGACACGCTCATGTCGACGGTTGAACGACTGACTGTAGGCAGAATTCAACTGCTGCATCATGCGCGACACCGGACATGTATCAGGCTGAAGCAGGAGGTGGAAGTGATTCGGCATGAGGCAGTACGAGCGACAGAGCACGCCGAATCGTGACGACGTCGCATCAAGAAGCTCGAGAAACCGTTCGTAGTCTGCCTCGCCCACGAAGATGGTTTGCTTCGCGTTGCCGCGAGACATCACGTGATAGAAGGCATGCGGGATGTGAATTCGCAGCGGACGCGCCATGCCCGAGAGCTCGCAATGCTGGCGCCATCGAGAAGCGACGGTCAGCATCGGAGGTTTTCTGGGGAATTCGGAAGACAAACGCCTGCGACGACGAGTCACTGATCGACGAGTGGTCGATATGTGCCGATTCGGTCAAGCCGTAAGAACGCAGATTCTGCCGCGCACTCTCTGACGTCGATTATTCGAGGCTTGGTTGGCCGCAAAAATCAAGATCTGACCCCGTCCCCATTCCAGACGAGAATCTCGCCCTTCCCCACCACCGCCGTGTCGCCCAGGAAGCGCTGATAAGCACCGGCCTGCGCGTCGAACGGAAGAGCGACGCCGAGAGAGGCCAGTTGTTTCGACAGCACCCCCATGAACGTGGGTGCGTAGCTGGATGAATAGAGGAAGCTCGGCAGAAGCGGGATCGGCTTGAGCGAGATGATCGTCCCGCGCTGCATCCAGGCTCCGGTCCGCAGCTCCGCTCCGCTGCGGAGCACGATGGTGCCGCCCTTCATCTCGAGCCCGGCGAAATCCCTGACCGGCCCGCCAATGATGATCAGCCCACGCTTCATGCGCATGCCGATCTCGAGGCCGGCCGATCCGCCGATCATGATGGTCCCGTCGGTCATGCCGCGCGGGCTGCCACGGTAGGCGGCGCCGATTTGACCGCCGGCGTTGCCGGCAACACGGATCGACCCGCCGGACATCTCACCGCCCACCCAATCCGACGCGGCCCCCGACACCTCGATCGCCCCGCCCTTCATGTACGCGCCGAGATGCATGCCAGCGTTCCCGTCGATGGAGACGCGGCCGCGTGTCATGCCGCGGCCAATCCATCTGACTTTCTTCAGATCGCCATGCACGTCGATCTCGTCGCTCTTCTCGCCATCGACGGTGAAGAAGTCGTCGAGGCGGCACTGGCGCTTGCCGAAGTACACAGGCAGCGCGCGGACTCCAGCGTTGTCCAGCGTGACCAAGACGTCGGGACAGATGCTCTCAGCTTCGAGCGGCACGCCCTCGACAGGCTGCTTGAGCGTCAACGTGATCATTGGGGTACGCACGGCACGGTTTCGGGGTGCTTCAGCCGCGTCATCTCCGTCGGATAGTTTTCAAACGACAGCGTATACAGCTTCTGGAATATCGGGCGGATGAAGTCCTCGATCGCCGGGTCGAACTCGGGATGCACCAGGAAGACACGTCCTTCGGCGAGCGCTCGTATCTGCCCCTCCTCAACGACGACCTTGCCGCCTTTCAGAACGTATCGCGGGTGGGTGAACATCACACCGTCGCTGTCGGGCTTCGCCGAATAGATCGTGACGTCGCCATCCGCACCGGCGCCGAGGTGCCCCTTCTGTTTCAAGCCGAGCGCGCGCGCCGGCCCTGCCGACGTGACGATGACCATCTCGGAGATCGAATACTGCCGGTCGATCTCCGGGAGAGAGATTCGGTTCAGCGCTTCGGCGGGCAGCTTTTTCACTTCTGACTTGCGGAACTCGACGTCCATCAGCAGCCGCATGATCTCGGGATACCGCCAGAAGCCGCCGCCGTTGGGATGGTCGGTCGTCAGATACACGCGCCACGGATCGTCGATCAGCAGCAGCAGCTCGAGCCCGACTGCCCACTGGATCGCGTTCACAAGCTTGTGGTCGCTGTAGACGTAGGGCACGATGCCGCAGCCGGTCTCGTTCTCGACGTCGAGGTTGCCCCACTTGCGACCGGTGAGCTCGTGCAGGAAGTGCTGCCACGGACCGTCAGCGGTGATCGTGACTGCATCGCCAAAGAGGATCGCGCCCACGTCGCACGTCAGGTTCTTGTGCGCCATGAACGCGTCGGCGACTTCCTTCGCGCCCGACCGCATGGTGCTCCAGTCCTGGCCGCCGTAGGCGTGGAACTGCAGGTGCGCGAGATGCGCGCGGCGCCCCTGCAGCAGGTTCATCGTTTCAATCGTCGAGCCGACGTTACCGGGCACCCCCAGATTGTTCTGATGGATGTGCATCGGGTGTGGCAGTCCGAGCTCGTCAACGATGCGCGCCAGGTCCATCACGATGTGCGCCGCCGTGACCTTGGAGTAACCCTCGATGGGCTGATGGAGCTGGTTCGCGTTCTTGCCCCACTTCCAGGCCGCGACGCCCCCCGGGTTGACCGCCTTGATGCCGAACGTCTTCGACGCCCACAGCATCCAGCCGACGAGCGACTTCGCCCGTTCGAACTCGCCGACCTCGAGCAAGTCGAGCATGAGCTCGTTGTTCGCCATCAGCAGCAGCGTGGACTTGTCCACGATGGGGATGTCGTGCATCTCCTCGTGGGTGTGCTTGGCGGATAGGATCGGCACTGCCGCTTCGTTCACCGTCGTCCAGCCCATGCCGGCGTAGAGATAGCCGGTCGCGAACGTCGTCGGCGTCAGGCCGCCAATTCCAGCGCGGAGCTCCGGTGTGTGGACGAATTTCTGGGCCACACGCTGATTCTCAGGGACAAGGCCGCGGGCGAAATTGAGCGCGCCGCCGGCGACATGCGTGTGCACGTCCACGCCGCCGGGAAACACCAGCATGCCGGTCGCGTCGATCGTGCGCACGTCGCCGCCGTTGACGTCGGCGACGACTCGGCCCGCGGAGTCGATGCAGATGTCCTTGACGACGCCATCGACGCCGTTGGCCGGGTCGTAGACCCGGCCGCCCGTTATTCGGACCATGAAGTCTGATTATCCTGTAATGCGAAATGCAAAATGCAAAATGCAAACGGAGAGCGACATTCCTCTCATTTGCATCTTGAATTTTGCATCTTGAATTACGCGCGTAGAGAATTCGGCGCGGGTTGCCATCCTGGCTTCCGGGCGACTGCGGCGATGATCCGGTT
>Ga0310895_10000331_pt1 | contig 11032 bp, 8 predicted proteins | sample C0D4metaG_FD_203912 | JGI IMG/M metagenome (GOLD analysis project Ga0310895, IMG submission 203912) | Lab incubated soil microbial communities from West Virginia University Organic Research Farm, Morgantown, WV, United States - C0D4 | ecosystem: Environmental > Terrestrial > Soil > Agricultural... | reverse complement strand
GATCGTTGCTGTCGGTCGGCGTTAAGCCCAGCGGCTGCGTCTGTGCGTCCTCCTCCGGGTCCAGGCGTGCGCGCAGCTTGCGATAGCTGATAATGACGACGGCCAGCACCAGACCGAAGAGCGCGGCGCCCACGGCCATGACGCCCGTGAGGCCGATCGCGTCGAGCATGACATCGCCGAGGCCCGAGATCTCGTTCTTCTCGACGATCCTGACGATAATCGGCGTGCTGGGCGCTTGCATCGATCGATTGTACAGCAGGGCTTAGAAGGAGCTCGGTATGCACAGCCGCGCCGCTCTCGTCACCGTTCTCGTCGTGCTGTCCGCCACGGTGTGGGCGCAGCAGCGCGATCGCGCGAGCGTTCCCGATAAATACAAGTGGGACCTCACGCAGATCTACGCGACCGACTCGGCCTGGCGCACCGCGAAGGAGCAACTCGAGAAGGACATCCTGTCGGTGCGCGCGTTCAAGGGCACGCTCGGCACGTCGCCGGCTTCGTTGGCCACGGCGCTCGAGTGCGTCACGGCACTCGAAAAGACGCTCGCCAGACTGTCCGCCTACGCAAACCTGCAGGCGGATGAGGATACGCGGATAGCCGAACATCAGGGCATGCGGCAGGAGATGACGCTCGTCTACACGACGTTTGGTGCCGAGACCGCGTACATCGAGCCGGAGATCCTTCGCATCGGCAGCGACACGCTGCAGCGCTTTCTCTCGTCCGAGCCGCGCCTCGCGTCGCATCGCTTCTACGTGAACGAGCTGGTCCGGCGCGAACGCCACACGTTGAGCGAGGCGGAAGAAAAGATCCTCGCTTCGGCGGCGCCGGTCACAGGTGCCCCGTCGACCACATCGGGTCTCTTGCTGAACGCCGAGTTTCCGTTTCCGACGGTCACGCTCAGCGACGGGAAATCGGTACGGCTCGACCAGCAGACGTTCGCTGACGCGCGGGGGTCGGCCAATCGCGCCGATCGCGAGGCGGTGATGTCGGCCTATTTCAAGGCGCTCGGTGGCTTCAGCCAGACGCTCGGCTCGACGCTGAGCGGCTCGATTCGAGCCAGCCAGTTCTACGCGAAGGCGCGCAACTACGAATCCGATCTTGCGGCGCGGCTGGACTATTCGAACATTCCCATACCCGTGTACTCGCGCCTGATTGACGGCGTCAACCGGCATCTTCCGTCGTTTCATCGATACCTGAAGCTGCGCAAGCGGATGCTGGGCGTCGACACGCTCCACTATTACGACCTGTACGCACCGCTCGTGGGATCGGTCGATCTATCGTACACGCCCGAGGAGGCGCAGACGCATGTCGCCGCGGCCGTGGCGCCGCTCGGCGCCGATTACGTCCGGACGATCAATCGCGCGTTCACGGAGCGCTGGGTCGATCTGCTGCCGAACGTGGGCAAGCGCGCGGGCGCGTATGCCACGGGTGCGGCGTACGATGTGCACCCGTACTCGCTCATCAACTACAACGGCAAGTACTACGACATGTCGACCATCGCGCACGAGCTGGGGCACGCGATGCACAGCTTCTATTCGAACAGCACGCAGCCATTCGAACTGGCGGGGTATCACACGTTCGTGGCGGAAGTGGCCTCGCAGTTCAACGAAGACCTCCTGCTCGACTACATCATCAAACGAGTGAATGACAAGCCCACGCGCATCGCGATCCTCGGCAACTATCTGGAAACGCTGAAGGTGACCGTCTTCCGGCAGACGCAATTCGCCGACTTCGAGTGGCGCGCGCACCAGATGGCGGAGCAGGGGAAGCCGTTGACGGGCGATTCGCTCGCCAGGCTCTATCTCGAGATCACCAGGAAGTACTACGGCCACGATCAGGGAGTCTGCGTGGTTGACGACTACATCGCGCACGAGTGGAGCGCGATTCCGCACTTCTACAGCAGCTATTACGTGTTTCAGTACGCAACGTCGTTCACGGCTGCCACCGCGCTGTCGGAAGGCGTCCTGGCTCCTGGCGCGGCAGGCGCGGACGCGACGAAGCGATACCTCCGGTTCCTGTCCTCCGGTGGCTCGAAGTACCCCATCGACCTGCTGAAAGACGCCGGCGTCGACATGACCGGCGACGCGCCGCTCGAACTGACGATTGGCAAGATGAATCGGGTGATGGACGAGATAGAGAAGCTGTTGGGGAACTGACGGAGCTGAGAAACTGGAATCTAAAAACTAAAATCTGAAATCTGAGGGGTTCAAGATCATAGATTTTAGATTCTAGTTTTTAGATTCTAGATTCCCGCATCTGTTTACTGAAGCGCCGCGGTCTCCACTTTCTCGAGTGAGGCCTGGTAGCGGAGGACGCCCTTGAGGAGCGATTCTGCAATCCTCTGGCGGTAGGCCGGTGTCTTCAAGAGGCGCCCTTCCTGGCTATTGGTCACGAACGAGATCTCCGCGAGCACGCTCGGCATCGACGCGCCGATGAGCACGACGAACGGCGCCTGCTTCACGCCGAGGTCGCGAAGCGTCTTGTTGCCCGGCCGCAGCCCGCTCACCATCGAGCGTTGGATGCTCGTCGCGAAGTCGCGCGATTCGTTCAGCTTGTTGTTGAGCGTGATGGCCTTGACGATGCTCGGCAGGCTGTTCATCGACTTGCCGGATGCCGCATTCTCGCGGGCCGCCACGGCTTCGGCCTGCGGATCGAGCGCGAAGTTCAAGAAGTAGGTCTCGATGCCGCGCGCGGCGGGGTTGGCGCTCGCGTTGGCGTGAATCGACAGAAACAGATCGGCCGATACGCGGTTCGCAATCTCCGTGCGCTCGTCGAGCGCGATGTACTCGTTCGTCCTCCGGGTCAGGACGACTTCCATCTCCGCCTGCTGCAAGAGCAGCGTCTCGAGCCGCAGCGCGATATCGAGCACGAGCTCTGCTTCGGAAATATCGTTCGCCGACGCCCCGGGATCGTGGCCGCCATGGCCGGGATCGATCACGATACGCGACACACCGAGGCCAAGTTGACGGGCGACCGAAAACTTGCCGCTCGAATTCCTGCGGGGCGCTGCCGGTGCTGCAGGAGCGGCAGGTGGCAACGGCGGAATCGGAGCGTAAGCCAGAACCGGTGGCGGCGCGGCGGCGACTGTGCCATACGGTGTACTTGATGTGACAAGCAGCGCGTTGGCGACCGGCCGCACGGGCCCGGTGCGTACCACCACAGAACGGGGCGGCACGGGGATGACGCGCGCGGGGGTCGTGGAGGCAATGTACGGGAGCGGCCGCATCCAGGCCGTGCGTGTCACGGTTGCGCTTCGCAGCGTCGGCAGAACAGGTGGCGGTGCGGACCGTGCGGACCGCGTTCGGGTGGCGGCCACGAGCGGTTTCTTGCGCTCCGCGTCGATCACGATGCGATAGGGGTTGTAGAGCGTGAACACGCTGTAGTCGCTGACGTTTTCGAAGTCGAGCACGATACGCGTGGTGCCGTTCGGCTGCCGGCCGAATCGAATGTGCCGGACGATGTCGGAATCGTAGCGGAAGGTGGCATCCACCAGCTTCGGGACGGTCCGCGTGCCCTTGAGATCGAAGAACAGCCGCGAGGGACCGTCGATACGCTCCTGGTAGAAGGGAACCTCGCGATCGAGCTCGAGCGTCACTCGCACGACCTCGGACAGGACCTCGCGCTGGACCGATCGAATCACCGTGATGGCGGCGCCCGCCACCGCGGATGTATCGACCGGCGCCGTAGCCGGCTCGGCCGCCGCTTCCGGATCCGGCGAGGTCGTCGCCACAGCCGTAACCGCTGGAAGTGCATCGAGCTCGGTGAGCCGGCTGAGCGCGAAGGCGCGAAGACTGCTGTGCGGATACTGATCCCTGAGCCACTGCAGGAGCAGCACGGTCCGCGTTCGGTCCCGGTCCTCGTTGAACCGGCGGTACGACTCGGCCGACAGGTTCGCCGCCTGCCATAGAGCGTTGTCCGAATATCCGCTCGTCGCATTGCGGCGCACGAAGCTCCAGTAACGTTCGATCACGAGGCGAAAATCGGCTGCCGTCGCCGCGGGGGAATTGATGGCGATCAAGTCCTGCTCGTGGATCGCCTGATAACGCAGGGCCACCGGCGAGGCGGACGCCGGTTGCGACTCCGCCAGCGCATCGGCCGCCGGTTCAGCGGTCTGCGCACACACGGATCCTGCCAGCGTGAGCAACATGCACGCGGCCGTCAGACCGTTACCGAAGCTGAGCATCCACTTCGTCAAAGTACCCCTTGTCCACAAGCACTTCCCGTGGCTTCCCGCCGACGCCCGGCGATACGAGTCCATCCATTTCCATCATGTCGACCAGCCGCGCGGCACGGCTGAACCCGATGCGAAGGCGCCGCTGCAGATACGAAATCGACGCCTGACCGCTCGTCACGACGATCCGCGACGCTTCGTCGTAGAGGTCGTCCTTTTCCATCTCGATCGCGTCGAGCTTCTTTTCCTCCGCGGTAATGGCCGTGTTGTAGACCGGCTTGCCCTGCTTGCGAAGGAAGCTCGCCAGGCGCGCGCTTTCCTGCTCGGAAATGTACGGCCCGTGCAGCCGTATGGCCCGCGACGAGCCCGGAGGCATGAAGAGCATGTCGCCGCGTCCGAGCAGTTGCTCGGCCCCGTTGCCGTCGAGAATCGTGCGCGAGTCGATCTTCGACTGCACGCGGAACGAGATCCGCGAGGGCAGGTTGGCCTTGATGAGCCCGGTGATGACATCCACCGACGGCCGCTGGGTCGCGAGCAGCAGGTGGACGCCGACCGCGCGCGCCATCTGGGCCAGCCGCGCGATGGATTCCTCCACGTCGCCTCTGGCCACCATCATCAGGTCGGCCAGCTCGTCGATCACGACCACGATGTAGGGAAGCGGCAGCAGCGGCTCCTCGGACTCCGAGGGCTGTTCCTTCGCCATGTGTGCGGCGTTGCGGTTGAACTGCTCGATGTTGCGAACGCCGGCCGCGGCCAGTTTCTTGTACCGCTCTTCCATTTCCTTCACGGCCCAGCGCAGCGCGTTGACGGCCTGCTTCGGATCGACGACGACCGGCGTCATGAGGTGGGGGATGTCCTCGTACATCCCCAGCTCGACGCGCTTGGGGTCGATCATGATGAGGCGGACTTCGTCGGGCGTCGCGCGGAACAGAATGCTCGACAGCATCGAGTTGATCGCCACCGATTTACCGGTCCCGGTCGAGCCCGCGATGAGCAGGTGCGGCATGATCGACAGGTCGGTCATGTACGGCTCGCCGTGAATCGTCTTGCCGAGGGCGAGCGTCAGCTTTGAATGCGAACGCTGGTAAATCTCGGATTGCAGAAGCTCGCGCAGCGAGATCTGCTCCCGCGTGTGGTTCGGAATCTGGATGCCGACCGTCGACTTGCCGGGGATGCGATCGATCAGGACCGACTCGGCCTGCATCGCGAGGCAGAGGTCATCGGCCAGACCGGTGATTTTTCCGTACTTCACGCCCGCATCCGGCTTGAACTCGAAGGTCGTCACAACGGGGCCGGGATGAATCTGCGCGACCGCGCCCTCGACGGCAAACTCGCGGCACTTCTCCTCGAGCAGGCGCGCGCCCTCCATCAGCTCGCGCTCGTCGATCTTGCGCTCGGTCTTCGGCGCGTCCAGAAGCGACAGCGGTGGAATCGTGAAGGCGCCAATCCGCCGAGCCGGCCGGGGCTCGGGATCGGGGAGCGGCAACGGCGGAGACTCGAGAGGCTTCTGCCGTTTGGCCATGACCGGTGGCCGCCGATCTTCGATCGGAGGCACATCATCCTGAATGGCGATGGCAACCGGCGCGGGGCGAATCGGCACATTCTCCGCGGGCTTTTTCGCAATCGCCACCGGTGGCGCCGGTGCAGGCATTGGAGGCGGCGGCGAGGGCTTGTCCTTCTTCGCTTGTTTCTCAATCAGCGCACGGCGCTGACGCGCGCGCCGGCGCTCGTCGAGCCAGCTTCTGAGCGCACCCAACATCCTCGAACTGCCCGCACGGCTCACCTTGGTCGCCGACGAGAACACACGTCCGAGCGAGAGCTGCGTCGAGAGCACGATCGCGAGGAACAACAGCGTCAGGATGATAACGATCGAGCCGATGCGGTTCAGGTACTCCGACATCCACAACGCGAGCCACTCGCCCATGTACCCGCCGGCGCGAAACGGTTTGCCGGCGACGTCCACACTGCCGAACGACAGCGCCAGCAGGGAGCTGACGCAGGCGAAGAGCAGGCCCGCCCCCACCAGCTTGGTGTACTGCGCGTCGACGGACCGGCACCAGAAGTAGTGCCAGCCCAGAATGACCATCGCCGCAGGAAGCAGGTACGAAGCGTAGCCGAGCAGTTGGAACGACAACTCGGCGAGAAAGGCGCCGACGCGCCCGGCGAAGTTGACGGGGTGCGCGCCGGAACCCGCGCTGAAAAACCAGACGGGATCGGTCGGCTCGTAGGTCGCCAGCGCAATCAGCCAGATGAGCGCCGCGGCGAAGAGCGCGACTCCGGCGAACTCCCTGACCCGGCGCGAGAGGGTCGATCCTGCCACGCTAGACCTCCATGATGACCGGTACGATGAGCGGCCGCTGTCCCGAACGTTTCCTGAAGAAGCGCCGAAGCTCGACGCGGATCTTTTCCTTGATGAGCCCCTGGTCCGTCCGTTCCTCAATACTCGCTCCCTGAATGACGTCGCCGACGAGCTTCGCGCTCTCGCGCAGCAGGTCGGCGCTGTCCGCGTCCTGCGCGAGACCGCGGCTGACGACGTCCGGATCGCCTTCGAGCTCGCCCGTCTGCTTGTTGATCGCCACGACCGGCACTATGAGACCGTCTTCCGACAGGTGGCGGCGATCGCGTAAAACTTCGTCGGCGACTTCGCCCGACGCGTCGATGAGCACGCGTCCGGCAGGCACCTTGCCGGTCACCGACGCCCCGTTCTCGTCGAAACGAAGCACGTCGCCGTTCTCGACGAGCATCACCTTGACCGCGGGGGTCAGACCCGCGGTGACCCGCTCGGCGACGCGAGCGTGCTGCGACAGCTGACGGTACTCCCCGTGGATGGGGATGAAGTGCCGCGGTCGCACGAGCGACAGCATCAGCTTCAGCTCCTCTTCGCTGCCGTGTCCCGACACGTGCACGTGCTTGATGCCCTCATAGATCACGTCGGCGCCCCGCCGGGCCAGGTGATTCATCACGCGACCGATGGCCCTGTCGTTGCCCGGAATCGCGCGCGCCGAAAAGACGACCGTATCGCTTTTTCCTACCTTCACGAACCGGTGATCGTCGATCGCAATACGAGACAACGCGGCGAATGGTTCGCCCTGCGAGCCCGTGGTGAGGCACAACACCTTCGACGGTGGCAGCGCCTCGACCTCGCTGTCGCGAATCGTCAGCCCGGCCGGCAGCCGCAGGTATCCCAGGCGCTGTGCCGCCTCCGAGGTCTGCAGCATGCCTCGCCCGACGAATGCCACCTGGCGGCCGAACTGCGCGGCCAGATCGACCAGGATCTGCATCCGGTACACGCTCGAGGCAAACGCGGTGACCATCAGCTTGCCGGTGGTCGTCGTGAAAATCTCCTCGAACGCGTCCTTGACCTCGAGCTCGGAGCCCGTAAAGCCCTTGCGATCGATGTTCGTGCTGTCGCCAAACAGCGCCAGCACCCCCGAGGTACCCAGCTCCGCAAAGCGATGCACGTCGAAGTGCTGGCCATCGATGGGGGTCTGATCGATCTTGAAATCCCCCGTGTGCACGATCGTGCCGGCGGGCGTGTGCACGGCCAGCGCGATGCAATCGGGCATGCTGTGCGTGACCCGCAGGAACTCGACCTCGCAATCGCCGACCTGCACCCGCTGACGCGGCTGAACAGCCACGAGCCGATCGCCCGGGTCGATGCCATGCTCCTCGAGCTTCGGGCGTACAAGCGCCAATGTCAGCGGAGTGCCATACACCGGCCCGTTGATGAGCGGCCAGATGTACGGAACGCCGCCGATGTGATCCTCGTGGCCATGCGTCAGAACCAATGCGGACGGGCGCGGCTGGCATTGATGCAGATAGGCCAGATCCGGAATCATGAGATCGACTCCCGGCAACTCCGGTCCCGCGAACATCACACCCGCATCAATGACGAGCGTGGCGACATCGGTCGACACGGCCATCGAGTTCATTCCAAATTCGCCGAGCCCGCCGAGCGGGACGACCTGTAGCACTGGCGCCATAAGGAAACAGGAAACAGATCGCACGTCGCCCTGGAGGGCGCGATACAGACAAGAAGGGATCCCGGATCCCCCTTTTTTGTTGGTGGTGCGCCATTACGCGCGACCACACCGGCCAGGCCGCTGGGAGCTGCCTGAGAAGAGGGGAGCAGGATAGCACAGCTCACCTTTTTGCCGTAGCAAAAAGGTCGGCAAGTCTCGCTATTTCAACGATCTCCAGCGTCTCCGGACGCCGGCGCGGGTCGATGGCGGCTTCGCCGAGGATTGTCGTCGGCACGACGCCCAGTTGGCCGGAAAACGGCGCCAGCGCGTTCGCCAGCGTCTTGCGCCGCTGGGTGAACATCGCGCGCACCATCCGATCGAAGATGGCCTGGTCTTTCAAGCAAAACGGCGGGGGACGGAACGAGAGCCGAATCAGCGCCGATCGCACTTCTGGCGGGGGCCTGAACGCGCCTGGCGGAATGGCGAGCAGCATGGTGACATCGGCCCGCCACTGCGTCAGCACGCTCAACACGCCGTATTCCCGGCTACCCGGGCGCGCCGCAATCCGGTCCGCCACCTCGCGCTGGAGCATCAGCGTGGCGTCGATGACCGGACGCCGTGACTGGAGTTCGATCAGGCGGACGAGAATCGGCGAAGAGATGTTATAGGGAAGGTTGCCGGCGATCCGAAGCGGCCCCGTAATGCCAGCGGCCAACAGGACGCGCTCGATATCGATCTCGCGGACGTCACCGGTCGCGATCGATGCATGGGGCGGCAATTTCGGCTCAAGGGCCTGCGCGAGATCGCGATCGATCTCGATTCCCACCAGCTTCGACACTTTCGGTGCGAGCTTCAGGGTCAGGATGCCCGGCCCCGGCCCGATTTCCAGAAACGCATCGTCGGGACGCGGGGCGATCGCATCGATGACCTTGTCGGCCCAGACCCTCTCGAGGAAATGTTGTCCGAAGCGCTTGCGAGTGCGCATCATCGCGACCGGGTCGTGCGTCGTGCCTGCCTGGAGACGATGTTGCGATAGTAGTCACACTCGTCCTGCACGGCGCACTGGTCGCAGAGCGGTTTCGGTTTGCAGATGCGGCGGCCGTGAAGGATGAGCGTGTCCGACGCTTTCGTCCACTCCGAGGCGGGGAGCGCGGCGCCGAGCTGCTGCTCCACGTCGACAGGATCGTCGGAGTGCGCGATCCCGATGCGGTTCGAGACGCGCAGCACATGCCGGTCGACCGGCAGGCCCGGAATCCCCAGTGCGTGTCCGAGCACCACGTTCGCCGTCTTTCGCCCCACGCCGGGCAGCTCGACGAGCGCATCCATCGAAGACGGCACGTCGCCACCGTGTCGCTCCACCAGCGCTCGCGCCATGCCTACGAGCGATCTGGCTTTCGAACGGAAGAAGCCGGTCGAGTGAATCTGCGGCTCGAGCGCTTCGGTTTGAGCCGCGGCGAGCGCAGCGGCATCGGGGTAGCGTTTGAACAGGGCAGGCGTGACGCGATTGACGCCGGCATCAGTGGACTGCGCCGAGAGAATCGTCGCGACCAGCAGCTGATATGCGTTCTCGTAGTCGAGTTCGGTATCGGCGTCGGGGTGCTGCGTGTAGAGCGTACGCAGCACTGAGAGAGCCCGAGTGGTACCGCGCCTTTTGGGATGGGTCTTAGTGGACCGGACCACGGCCAGGGTTCCCGGCAGACTCCGTGTAGATGCGCAATTGCTCCTGCAGTGCCGCAATCAGCGTCGGCACCACCTGCACGGGCACGACCACGCGCGACTTTATCTGCGCGCGTACGACGTGCTCCGACTCGGCCGCCCGGATATCCTTTTCCGAGAGCGGCGCCATTTCACAGAAGGTGAGCGTGAAATCGAACGGCGTGTGGTTGACGGCGCAGAAATTGGCGTACGTGCGCGAGGTGTCGGTGGTTTCGTCCGGGATGATCGTGAAGTTGATCTGCTTCGAATCGCTCATGTCAATATTTTCGCATGACACCTACCACGACGCCCTGCACCTGCACCTGGTCGGGCTCGACAAAGATGGGCTGCATGGTCGGATTCGCCGGTTGAAGCCGGACGCGGCCGTTTTCCCGATAGAGCTTCTTCAGGGTGACATCCGACCCGCTCAACAGCGCCACCACTGTTTCCCCGTTCTGGGCGCTCTTGCGGTCTTCGACGATGACGAAGTCGCCATCGCAGATTTGCTCGTCGATCATCGAGTTTCCGCGCACGCGCAGGACGTAGGTGTCGCGCCGGCCCACGAGATCTTCCGGCACGGCGATCGTTTCGCTGGTGGCCACCGCTTCGATCGGGGCTCCCGCAGCGACGTATCCCAGGAGGGGCAGGTCGACGGCCCGGCCCCCGGAGTTGGTGGGAATCATTTCCACTGAGCGGCTGCGGTTCCAGGCCCGCTTGATGAAACCTTTTTCCTGAAGGTTGGTCAGGTGCTTGTGCACGGTGGCCAGCGAAGAGAGGCCGAAGCGACGGCCGATTTCCTCAAGACTGGGCGCGTAGCCGTGCTGCTGGATGAAGTCCTGCAGGTAGTCGAGGATTTCCCGTTGGCGTTTTGTGAGCGGCAGCACTGGTGCCTCCATTCAACAGGGATGACCGGATGAACGGGCCTACTATACGCAAAAGAAAGGCGAAGGTCAACGGCCGCGGGTCGGGTTACCCTTCAGTGTGACTACATACTTCATGGTCGGGCTCGGCGGAGCATTGGGAGCAATGGCCCGCCACGCCGTCAATTCGGTGGTCCATCAACGGATACTCAGTGCCCGTTTCCCGTGGAGCATTTTCGCCATCAACGTCGCCGGGTCGTTCGTTATCGGCTTGCTCGGCGGCCTGCTGGCGAGCGAGCGGCTGACGTGGGGGTATCCGGTCCGGTCTTTCGTCATCGTCGGAATAC
>Ga0310895_10000325_pt1 | contig 11162 bp, 8 predicted proteins | sample C0D4metaG_FD_203912 | JGI IMG/M metagenome (GOLD analysis project Ga0310895, IMG submission 203912) | Lab incubated soil microbial communities from West Virginia University Organic Research Farm, Morgantown, WV, United States - C0D4 | ecosystem: Environmental > Terrestrial > Soil > Agricultural... | reverse complement strand
CCAGTCCTCAGTGGCCGCGCATTCACGACCGCCGATACTGCCGGAAGCGAACCGGTCGTCATCGTCAATGAAACGCTGGCGAAAACGCAGTCTCCAGGCAAAGACGTCGTTGGCCGCAGCATCGCGGTGGGTCGCCAATCCGCCCGGATTGTCGGCGTCGTTGCCGACATCCACGACGATGGCCTCGACATACCGGTCGCATCACGAGTCTATTTCCCGCTGTTGCAGCGATCCAACAACGCGCTCACGGTCTTTTATCGATCGACCACGGATCCGGCATCGCTGAATACCGAAGTCGAGCGCGCGATTCACGCGGTGGATTCGACGCTGCCGGTATTTGGACAGCGGACGATGGAAGACCTGTTAGCCGACTCAATGACTCGTCGCAAGGTCGTGTTGTCGTTGATGGGCGCTTTCGGTGTTGTCGCGCTGCTGCTCGCCGCCATCGGCACCTACGGCGTAATGAGCGTGGCGGCGAACCAGCGGGTGCGCGAAATCGGCATTCGGATGGCGCTCGGCGCGCAGCGGCGCGACATCGAACGGCTGATCGTTCGCCCCGGGCTCGTTCTCGCTGTCGCTGGCGTCGCCGCGGGGGTCGCCACGGCGGCATTGCTTGCGCGTCTCATGAGCGCCGTGCTGTTCGCGGTCGCGTCAACCGACGTGATGACCTACGCGGCGGTGTCGCTGCTGCTGATCGCCGTCACATTGATGGCCTGTTATGTTCCGGCGAGGCGCGCGACGAAGCAGGATCCGTTGACCGCACTTCGCACTGAATAGTCACATTCTGTGACTGTGGGGGCCCACCCAAGAACAGGAGAAACGGGAGAAACGGGAGCGATACATGGCTGAATCCGCGTACTCGTCAACGCAGACCACCCAGTGCCCGGTTGGACTCCTTATCAACTTCAACGTGACACTCTTGAAACATGGCATACGGAAGGTTGTTCGGCCCGACTTATACAAGAAGAAATCTCCCGTTTCTCCCGTTCCCCTGTTTGACCCCGTCGTATCAGCGCAGATTGCTATACCAGGCGCGCCATGCGGTGGCATCGTGAGGCAGGTTCGCGCCGGTGATGTCGCGGAGCGCCTGGAACACCCAACTGCGCGTCTGGTCATCGAGCGCACCATCACCGGCAAAATCGAGTAAACGCGGCACGGCGCGCATTCGCTGTTCTTTATTGAGCATGCCCGATTGTGCCAGGCTACACGCCGCGCGTTCGCGGATCATTGGCGATGGGTCGTCGTGGAAGATATTCAGCAGCGGGTCGATCACATCGTCGGTCGCCAGGTACGCAAGTCCTTCGACGGCCCAGTAGCGGATGTTCACGTTCTGATCGCCCACCGAGGCAAAGATGATGGACGCAATCCGCGACTGCTCGACGCCGCGTCCACCGATGAGACCGAGATCCCATAGTGCGTTCGCTCGCGGTCCCTGGTCGCCGGTACGCGCGATCGGTTCGAGACGATCGACTGTCTCGGTGTTCTTCTCCAGTTTGCGCGTCAGGATGTCGATCTCGACGGCGGCAGCGCGCACGCGGAGATCGTCGGAATTGATCGCCATGCGGAAGAGACTTTCGAACCGGTCGCCGGGCTCAATCCCACCGCGCCACGCGCGAAGGCGTAACTCGATCTCCCTGGTTGCTCCCTCGTAATGATTCACGGCCCGTTCGAGCAGGAACTCGGCCTGCTCTTGCGGTGTCATCGAGTCGAGCGCTTCGAGGTGGTGTGCCGACAACACGTTCGCGCTGGCCGGCTCGGGCTTGCCGTGCAGGCTCAGGACTCTCGCGATCTGGTCCCACGCCGCGCGCGCCGACGCGCTGCTCACCAGCAGCACGCCAGCGAGTGCGACAAGAGCTATGGCAAAGGGCGCACGATTGCGTTCCGGGCCGGTCGGCTGCATGGAGAAATCCGCCAGGGATCGAGCAACCACGGTGCCACCGGGCGGCTGCGATAACTATCTGAGACGACGCGGCTTTTTGCAGCGACGCCCGGCGCGCGATCCGGAATGGGACGTGCGGATTACGGAGTTCGCAGGTGATCTCATCGACATGTTCGACCGATTGTAGCGACGGCTTGGCAGATTCTCTTGTGCGCTTCCCTGGTCCCGAGTATAAGAACCACACCGGCACTCAATTGGCCCCCGCGACTTCAATCCGGCTCCCTAGTTGGAGGTCTCAATGACGAGATGTATGGCACTCCTCGTCGGTGTCATTCTGGCGATCGCCCCATCGGCGTTGGCCCAGACGCAGATCACGACCGGCGTCATTCAGGGCACGGTAACCGATCAAAGCGGCGCGCTAGTCCCGGGTGGCAACGTCGAGGTAAGAAATAGCGACACCAATTCTACCCGCGCGCAGACCACCGGCGCGGACGGTCGTTTCGTGTTTGTGCAGCTCCGCCCCGGCCGCTATACGCTGACGGTCACTCTGCAGGGCTTCGCGACACACGTGCAAAAGGACATGGACCTCACGGTGGGGCAGGCGATCACGCTGAATCCCGTGTTGAAGGTGTCAGGAGCAGCGGAGACGGTCACCGTCACCGGTTCGTCGCTCATCGACGTCACGCGGACGGAGGTCAGCAACACCCTCAATGAAACCACCGTCAGCACCACGCCCATTCTTGGACGCAAGTTCGAGGATCTGCTTACGCTCACTCCCGGCGTGAGCGTCGTCCAGGGGCCGGACGGCGACGAGATCACGTTCAGTGGACAACGAGGCATGTACAACAACATCAGCCTCGATGGCGGCGACTACAACAACGGGTTCTTCGGCGAGCAGCTTGGCGGCCAGCGCGCGGCGATCGACATCACGTTGGAGGCGGTGAAGGAATTCCAGGTCGTGGCCAGTGGCGCGAACGCGGAGTTCGGCCGCACGGCGAGCGGCGTCGTTAACGTCATCACCAAGTCGGGTACAAACGACGTACACGGCAGCATTTTCCATTTCCAGCGCCTCGAAGGACTGACCGCGGACGCTTCGGACGGAACGCCGCCGACCGACTTCCACCGCGAGCAGTTCGGCGGAACGGTGGGCGGGCCGATCAAGCGGGACAAGGCGTTCTACTTCTTGGCTCTGGAGCACATCAACGAGAACCTCCAGCGGGCCAATCTGAGTCAACCCCTCGGCACGTGCAGTGTCGACGTGCCGGTCATTACGAACCCCGCGCACGAAGCGTTGATCAACGGCAACACCGAATGCCAGCGCCGGGCGCTGCTCAATTTCTTCCGCACGAGCCGGAACCAGGAGGAAGGCGACCCGATCGACCACACCATCGACAACACGGCCATCCTGGGAAAGGTCGATGCCGCGCTCACCCCCGCCAACAACCTGAGCGCGTCCTACAACTTCGATTACTCAAACAACGAGAACCAGACGTTTGATGTGGGCACCTACGGTAATTCCGCCAATGGCATCGAAGGGCCGTCGAAGATTGGCGTTCTCAACGTGAATTTTCTGTCGACGCTGTCTTCGAACAAGTTCAATGAATTCCATGTGACCTACGCGCGTGAATTGCGTCCACGCAACGCGGTCGAATCCAACGTGCCGGCGGACACGGGAATGGGCGATCCCGCCTTTCGCTTCGGCCATCCGTACTTTCTCGGTCCCAGCGTCGACGAAACGCTCTGGCGTACGCAGATCAAAAACAACCTGTCCATGGTGTCGGGACAACACACGTTCAAAGTAGGAGGCGAGTGGCTTCACACCGTGAACGACCAGGTCTTCCGTGGCTTTTTCGAGGGGCGATACCTGTTCAGCACGGTGAGTGGTTTCCTGCGCTATGCCTCGCCTGCGGCAGCCGGCGGCTTTGGTCCTAACGCTGTCGCTTGCTCAAACGGCTCGTGGGTTACCAGTCCCACGCCATGCCCGGCGGGCAGCACGCTGGCCGGAACACCGCTACTCCTTTACATCCAGGAGACCGGGACTGGCTTTCCCAATGTTGATCCGCCCGGGAAATCGCTCCTCGTCAACGAAGACCTGGCGCTGTTCGCTCAAGATCAATGGCGGGTCCGTCCCAATGTGACGATGAACTACGGGCTTCGATGGGACGCGCAAGTGATGGCGGATACCGTGGATCCGGCGACGACCGCTTATGCGTCGTTCGTGAAGAACCCGGCGTTTCTATCGGACGGTACGATTCCAAATCAACTGAAACAGTTCCAGCCGCGGTTTGGCATCTCTTGGGATGTCAAGTCGAACAGTCGAACCGTCGTCCGCGCAAACGCCGGCCTGTATTACGCGCGGAACAACATGCTGAGTCAGGCCGGGTCCGTCACCGCCAACGGACTTCAGAATCAGGGAGCGGTTCGCGGCCTCGTCACCGGTCTCGTTCCAGGGGTGGTTCCCATGCCGACGTGGCCGGGCCTCGTCGAGATCCCGCCGCTTCCGTCTGGCCAGTTTCCGCTATTCACCGCCGTACGCGTCACCGCGTCTGATTACCACAATCCGAAGATCGGGACCGTCAACGCTGCGCTCGAACAGGCGCTGGCGCCAGACTGGTCTTTGTATCTCGACTTCACCTGGTCGAAGGGCGTCGATTTGAGTCAGTTTCTCAACATCAATACTGGAGGCCGAGGAGCGCCGTTCAGCCCGCAGCTGAGTGACGTCTTCGTTCACACGAGCCTCGCGCACGCTCTCTACCGCGGCGCCACGTTTGCGGTCCGCAAGCGCTTCTCACGTGGCTACCAGCTCGAGGCGAATTACGTGCTTTCGAAGGACATGGACACCGACTCTAGCGAGCGCGATCCCTTTACCGACCGCAGCTTCGATCTGCCACTATCCGAGTTAGATCGCCTCTACGCGCCGTCCGACCGGGATATCCGCCACAAGTTCAACCTGTTCGCATACGGCAATCTGCCAGCGGGAATCATCGGTAACTCTCGAATACAGGCGCGCTCCGCACAGCCAATCACGCCGGCCGGGGGCGGTCCCGAGCAGCGCAACAGCATCCGGAAGGACAACGAGTTCTTCACGTTAGACTGGCGAATCATGCGCCCCTTCAGGTTCGGTAACCGCTACGAGTTGATTCCGACACTCGAGATGTTCAACACATTCAACAACAAGAACAACATCAATCCGCTGGTGACGCCGGCGCTGTTCAACTTCGATGGGTTCCTGCGTCTTGGCGTGGGAGATCCACGTCAAGTCCAGCTGTCGGCAAAGTTCGTGTTCTAAAGTTCGCGGCGACGAGCGCTCCGCCTGGTGGCAGGCGTGCAGCTCCTACTGCAGAATAGAACAGCTGGTGACTAAGTTGTGCGCGCGTGAGCCGTCTCTCCCGACGCCGCGCAGCAACTCCTCGAACGTTTGGAGAGGTACGCGGTTTCCGCGTGCGCCGACTTGCGGGATGCTTGCCCAGCGGTCCTCGCCGGGTACGCATAACTCGGGATGATCGAACGGCGCGCGCTCGAAACGCACCCGTTCGTCCGTCAGCGCCTTCAGGAGCGCTGGCATGGCGATTCGATCCATCGGATGTGGTCCCCACACGAGCAAACTGGGTGTCGGGTAATCGCCAGCGGTCGTGTAGAACTCGATGACCTGCTCCAGTGTGGACTTGCTGCCGGTGTGAAAGTAAGGACCTGTGAGCTCCACATTTCGGAGATTTGGAGTCTTGAACATCCCGCGCATCCACGTCGCGGCCTGTGGACGGTTTCGTGCAGTGGTCGACAGAAAGTTGCCGAACGGATCCCGCGCTCCAAGGCCAGAGTCGTTGTCCGTCGGTTCGACTCCTGTAAAGAAAAAACCGGCGTCGGGCCCGAGGGCGGCGTAATCTTTCGACCCGCGAACCGCAACCGGCGTGGCGAGTGTCAGTTCGGGCTCCACGTGACAGGATGCACACCTGTGTTGTCGGAACAAGCCCAGGCCAATCTGTTGAACGAACGTCAGCGCCTTTGCGTCGCCACTCGCATACCGATCGTACGGTGAAGCATCAGCGACGAGCGTTGATTCGTACGCTTGAACTGCCAGGCCGAAGAAAAGCGAGAAATTGAATTCAGCCTGGGTAAACTCGCTGTCCGCGGAGGCCGCTCCACCCTCGACGCGACCACCGGCACTCACCAATTCCTTTGAGCGCCAGTATTCTGGTTTGAAAGCGGCTTGGATCAATTCCAGATACGTCAATGCCGGCGACAAACCGCGCTTCGCACCACCGACGAACGGTCCCAACACGCTGTCGTCCGACGCGACCCGCTGTTTGGCCAGAGGGCGGGCAGACAACATTCGCTTCCCGATAGTGGGCCACGAACGACCCTCGTATGACATCTCCTTCGAGTTGATTGGTGGGTCCACGGCTTGCGACGCCAGGCCCGCGTCTTCGATACGCACGCTGCTTGCCGTGAGCTGGCCGCGGTCTTCGACCAGGATGAATGCCGTCGGATCGTCTTCGCCGTATGAAGTTCGGCCGTTGAAGGTATTACTGGCGCGACCGTCCCAAAACAGACGGTAGTACTGGACAGCATTAATGACGCTGGGGGCGTTGCGCGAAGCGACCTGCCGCGTTCGTTTCTGAGACGGAGCGCTCCCTTCTGCCGAAAGTGGCGCACCGGTGTCGGGAAGACCGTCTCGTCCGATCGCCACAAAACGTCGCGCATGAATACCGGCCGACGCGACCCGATACCCCGAATTCATTGCTGCTCGAGCAAACGGAAAATCCGCTGATTTCAGAAGCCTGGGAGAAGGTAGTGGAGCTTTGCTCGAGGAGCCTTGATTGAACAGTCGGTGGTCCGCACCAGCATGAAAATGACAGGACGCACACGCAACGCTGCTGTCGCTCGAAAGCTGCATATCCCAGAACAGGGCCTTGCCGAGCGCGACGAGCGCTCGCTCGTCTCCAATGTAGTCGGGTGGCTTTGAGACCTGAACTACGGAATCAGTGTTGAGTGATGGCGAAGCTGGATTGTCAGGTGCGACGGCTCTCTGGCCGCCGATGGCGAGGGTGGTAACCAGACAGCCGACGTGAAGCCACTGGCGAATGGAGTTGCTCCTTAGCGCTCATGATACGCCTTTTGGCGTACCTACTGCAGCCCGCCGCGAACCGACGTGATCCGCTGGGTGTTGAAGCCGAGCCAGTGCATGCGCCCGATGTAGCGTGCGTGCTCCACTTTGATGCAACGATCCATGATCACCGACACGCCGCCCGCTTCGGCGATGCGCGCGCCCTCTTCGTTGATGACGCCAAACTGGCACCACAGGCTACCGGCGTGAATCTTGACCGCTTCCTCTGCAATCGCTGGTAGGGCATCCGGAGCGCGGAAGACGTTGACGACGTCAATCGGGACCGGCACATCGACAAGACTCTTGAAACTCTTCTCGCCGAGAATGTCCGCCTCGCGCGGGTTGACCGGGATCACGTGGTAGCCATGCCGGCGCAGGTAATAACCCACGAAGTAGCTCGCGCGCAGCTCGTTCTTCGACAGGCCGACGATGGCGATGGTCTTTGCGTTATACAGCACGCGTTGGATCGTCAGCGGGTCCTGATAACGCGCGAGATCGAATGTCGTCGACGGTGTCATGCGATGGCCACTCCCTTTGCGGCGCCCGCGGTCACGCGTGCGAATCCCTGCTCGAGATCCCAGATCAAATCCTCGACCGACTCCGTGCCGACCGACAGACGAATCGTGCCCGGACCGACACCTGCGGCCCGCAGCTCGTCGTCGTTGAGTTGGCGGTGGGTCGTGCTCGCGGGATGAATGATGAGGCTCTTCGAATCGCCGACGTTCGCCAGGTGCGACCAGAGCGTGACGCCGCGAATGAAGTCCTGTCCGCCCGCCCGTCCACCAACGCAGTCGAACGAGAACACCGCCCCAGCGCCGCGTGGCAGGTACTTGTCAACGACCTGACGATAGCGGCTCGTCGGGAGGCCGGGGTACGTCACATTTGATGCCAGCGCGTGCTGCTCGAGGTAGTTCGCAACGGCAAGGCTGTTCTCGACGTGACGATCCATTCGCAGCGACAGCGTCTCGAGTCCCTGCAGGAACAGGAACGCATTGAAGGGGCTCATCGCGGCGCCAAGGTCCCTCAGCGTTTCGGCGCGGAGCTTCATCACGTAGCCGTATGTGCCGAATGTCTCGTGGAATTGCAGCCCGTGGTACGCCGGAGATGGATCCGCGATCACAGGAAACCGTCCATTCGACCAGTTGAATGCCCCGGAGTCGACGACCACCCCGCCGATGCTCGTGCCGTGGCCACCGATGAATTTCGTTGCCGAGTGCACAACGATATCGGCTCCCCATTCGATCGGGCGGCAGAGGTACGGGGTCGCGAACGTGTTATCGACGATCAGCGGGATCTGATTCGCGCGCGCGATCGATGCCACGCCCTCGATATCGAGAACGTTACCCGCAGGGTTGCCAATCGTTTCCCCATACAGAACTTTGGTGTTCTCGCGAATCGCCCCGCGCCATGCGGCCGGATCATCAGGATCGACCCACGTCAGCGCGACATTCATCTTGCGCAGCAGGTGCTTGAACTGGTTCACCGTACCGCCGTAGAGCGCCGACGACGACACCACGTGATCGCCGGGTTGCAGGAGCGTGAACAGGGCGGCCGCCTGTGCCGCGATGCCGCTGGCAAACGCCACGGCTCCGCAGCCGCCCTCGAGATTCGCCATGCGCTCCTCGAACGCGGCCACCGTTGGGTTCATGATTCGCGAATACGTATTCCCGAACTCCTGAAGATTGAAGTATGCCGCTGCGGACTCCGGATCCTCGAAAACGTAGCTGGTCGTCTGATAAATCGGCACGGCGCGGGCGCCAGTGTTCGGGTCGGGCCGCTGTCCTGCGTGCACCTGACGAGTTTCGAATCCAAATTGACGGCGTTCTTCTGTGCGAGGGTTACGTTCCATGTTCTCCTGCGTGCGAGGCATTGCTTTATACCGTTTGCCTGGCCAGAAACTGCTGCACCATCGGCGTCTGCCGCGCTTCCTCCAGCAGGAAGCAGTCGTGGCCGTAGGGTGCATCGATGATGTGAAGCTCGACATCTTTGCCGAGGGTTCGAAGGGCCGCGGCCAGTTCTTCGGAACCGCCCGGCGGATACAACCAGTCTGAACTGAATGCGATGAGCAACGTGCGCGCTGACACGTTCTGTAACGCAGCGGCCAGACTGCCGTTGCCGTATTGCCGCGCGAGATCGAAGTAGGTCAACGCGCGCGACGTGTAGAGGTAGGTGTTGGCGTCGAAGCGCTTGACGAACGCGTCGGCTTGATAGCGCAGATAGTTCTCGACCTGGAATTCCGGTTCACTGAGCGTGTAGCGAATATCGTCAGCGAACTGCAATCGCCGCGCGAACTTTGCGCCCAGTGATTGGGCCGACAGATAGGTGATGTGGCCAACCATTCGCGCGATGCCCATGCCCGCATCCGGCCTTCGTCCTGTGCCGTAGTAATGACCGCCCTGCCAGTCGGGATCGGCCATGATCGCATTTCGAGCGATCGCGTTCCAGGCGATGCCCTGTGGTTGAATGGCATGCGTGCTTGCAATCGCGACGATGGAGTCGACCTGGTCCGGATAAAGAACGGCCCATTCGAACGCCTGCATACCGCCGAGCGACCCGCCGGCGACCGCCGCCAGCCGATCGATCCCAAGTTCATCGAGGAATGCGCGCTCCGTACGTACCATGTCGGCCACGGTGATCACGGGAAAGTCGGATCCATACGGCCGACCAGTAGCGGGATTGGGTGACGAGGGCCCGGTGGTGCCGCGACAACCGCCAAGGAGGTTTGTCGAGACGACGAAAAAGCGATCGGTGTCGAAGGCCTTGCCCGGACCGATCATGCCATCCCACCATCCCAGCGATTTTCCGCTCGTGCCGTCGCGATCGTCGGCGGCAAATCCGTCGCGTGTGCTTGCTGCACCGGGCGTCTTCGCAAAGCCCGCCGCGTGCGCATCGCCGCTCAATGCGTGGCAGACGAGAATGACGTTGTCCCGCGCCGACGATAACGTGCCGTAGGTTTCGTAGGCGATTTGGATCGGATGCAGGTCCTGGCCGCAGTCGAGGCGCAGCGGCCGTGGCAGACTGAGGTACCGGGTTTCGACGATACCGGCCGATCCGGGCGCGGTCTTGAATCCGGGCGAGGCCATGCGCGCGATCATATCGCCTCTGTCCGTCAGGTCACGTCCGTTATATGATCGGTCACTTCGAGCTAATTCAACCAGAGGTCAAGGGGGCTGTACGATGGCTATGACGACGGTGAACAACGGAGTCAACGTCCAGGCGTTGCTCGATGCGCGCGAAGCCTTGAAGGGCGCACCGGAAGCGACAAAGTTCACGTGGCGGGCGTCCTGCAAATGGAAGAACGGCACGCACAGCGAGACGAATGTCGAGAGCTTCTTCGGTCTCGGCGAGGAGCAGAAGCATAAAACCAGTAGTTCCTTCGACGCCGATCACCCTGAGATTTTCGCATCGGAAGACAAGGGCATCACCCCGATCGAGTACGTCCTGGTCGGTCTCGCCAGCTGCCTTACGGCCGGCGTTGCGGCTGTCGCGCAGAATCGCGGCGTCCAGCTTCGATCGGTCGAGTCGAGGCTCGAAGGAAAGATGGACATCCGCGGCATTCTCGGGATGGACAGCGACGTGCGCAACGGTTACGACGACATCAAGGTGACCTTCAAGATCGATGCGGACGCCCCGAAGAAAGACATCGAGGCGATCGTCGCACAGTCGCAGAAGCGATCGGCCGTCTACGACGTGATCACCAATCCCGTCAACGTCACCGTCGAAGTCGTCTAGCCGGACATCCGAGGAAACCGGAGAGGCGCCCATCGAACGCGTGACCGCGGTCGTGATCGGCGCCGGTCATGCCGGCCTGGCGGCGAGCCGGCTGCTGACCGAGCGCACGATCGATCACGTCGTGCTCGAGCGCGGGGATGTCGCCAATTCCTGGCGCCGCGAGCGATGGGACTCTCTTCGGCTTCTGACACCGAACTGGCAGACCTGTCTGCCTGGCCAGCGGTACGCCGGTTCGGATCCCGACGGCTACATGGCCATGGGGGAGCTGATTGCATTCCTCTCCCAGTATGCCAATCGCTCGGCGGTGCCCGTTCGCACCAACACGAACGTCACATCGGTGACGCGGGTGGACGGCGGGTATCACGTCACGACGAGCAACGGAGACCTCCGTTGCCGATCGCTCGTGATCGCGAGTGGGGCGTGCAATCTTCCCAGTGTTCCATCGGT
>Ga0310895_10000324_pt1 | contig 11180 bp, 9 predicted proteins | sample C0D4metaG_FD_203912 | JGI IMG/M metagenome (GOLD analysis project Ga0310895, IMG submission 203912) | Lab incubated soil microbial communities from West Virginia University Organic Research Farm, Morgantown, WV, United States - C0D4 | ecosystem: Environmental > Terrestrial > Soil > Agricultural... | reverse complement strand
CTCCGCCCCCCGCGGCCTCTAGTCGGCCCGGCCATTCGAATCTTGGGCGTAAGCGTCATTCGCTAGGACGCTGGCGACAAAATGCTGGTAGGCTTGCCGCAATAAAAAATTGTTTATAGTTCAAACCGATGGTCCCGTAGCTCAGCAGGATAGAGCAGCGGTTTCCTAAACCGAAGGTCGGAGGTTCGACTCCTCTCGGGACCGCCAGAATTCAATTGTGATTTTGATTTTGCTGCATTTTTCGTTGAGATTGTCCCACCGTTAAAAGTGGACTCGCACCCCCATGTTGGCAACGGTTAGGCGGTGCCTGCGGTATTTTTAAATGTCTGCTTTGCTCCAAACGCGGACATTTGCAGTGCAAAAGGGCATGTCCGCTTTACCCCCAAAAGCGGACATGGGCAGTGCAACTCGGTATGTCCGCTTTGGGCCAAAAGCGGACATCAGCCAAGTCTCACCTTTTGATCCTGAGCGCGCAAAAGAAAGACCGCCTCGTGGCGTTCCCAGTTGGAACCTCGGCCGTTCAGTCAGAGTTGACAATCATGACCTATCAGAGCGACACGCGCAGGGACAAACGAGACGACAAGTTCTACACATCGTGGATCATCCGCGGCGGCATTGTGCTCGCTATCGTGATTGCAGTCCTCGCGTTCATAAGCACGGGGACCTACCCTGACCTCGACGCGCCCCAAATAACCACAACTGTTCCCGGTCCGGCGTCTTGAAGTCGTCTTGCTGGAATTCGGCCTAGTACAAAAAGAAAGTCCGGGTCGGGGGAACCGGGCTTTCTATGATCACGCTGCGTGCGTGACCGAAGCATAGGCTGGGACGGGGGGATCGCGGCCTACGCTAACAACCAGCATCGACATATCTTCGATGCCGAAGGGTATTAATGCTTGCTCATGGAGGCGGGCGGGATCGCGCTCGCCATTCGTGGCGACTGCAATAATCCGTTTTGCGATGATCTCACGCACTGTACATGCAGTCCCGAAACTTCGCAGCGATTTACAGGCCTTGTCGAAAGCCTTCGCCCATTGCCGAGGTTGCGGTGTCGTCGAACGCAACGTTTTGGATCGGAATATTATCCATAGGGACCTCCCGAAAACGTACGAGCGGGAGCGCGGAAGCGTCTCTCAGTCACCTAGGCTCGAAGCCGTTTCGGTGATGGCGGAACCTTGGTCCTTTGATTGGGGTCTGTCCGGTCAAAACAGAACACTTGTGGACAACACGATAACTTGCCGCATAGACCGTTTCGACGTTCACTCAATTTGACTTGTTTTTAACGTCGGTCATTGGTCAGTTATGCGTTGTTTTATAGGTATTTGGGACACCGCGCGGATTATTTAGGTCGGACCGACCAAACTTTTTGATTTATCTCAAATGGCGCCACAACACGTGGCTTTATCGTTTTTATATGGGCGTGAGGCGCTGGCAGAGCGCAACGGTCATGGCGAAGAAAGCGAAAACAGCTGCATTCGATACGAAAGTATTTCTCGCCACCGTAAATGGCGGCCGGAGCATCTCCAAATATCGGGAGGGCGAAACGGTCTTCTCGCAGGGCACTCCTGCGGATGCGGTGTTCTACATCCAAAAAGGCAAAGTCAAAGTCACCGTTTTGTCGGAGCAGGGCAAGGAAGCCGTCGTCGCGGTACTGGGGTCGGACGAATTCTGCGGAGAGGGATGCCTGACGGGGCAGCCGGTGCGCTTAGCGACCGCTACGGCAATGACGGAATGCGAGATCATGCGGCTAGAGAAAGCGACCGTGGTCCGCGTCCTCCATGAGGAGCCAGCTTTTTCCGAGATGTTCGTCTCGCATCTCTTGGCGCGCACTATCCGGGTTGAAGCGGACTTGGTCGACCAATTGTTCAATTCAAGCGAGAAGCGCTTGGCACGGGCCCTTCTTTTGCTCGCTAATTTTGGTAAGGACGGTCGACCCGAACCCATCATCGCCAAGGTCAGCCAAGAGACGCTCGCGGAAATGATTGGCACGACGCGCTCCCGCGTGAGCTTTTTTATGAACAAATTCCGAAAATTGGGCTTGATTGACTACAACGGCCAGATCGAAATCCACACCTCATTGCTGAATGTCGTTTTGCACGAGGAACCCCACATCAACAGCTAAGCAAGGCCAAGAGTGCTTAACTGCATAATGTCCGCTTTGGGTCATAAGCAGACATGACCACATGTCCGCTTGGTGTCCGCTCTTACCTGGGAAGATGCGATGGCTATCGAGAAGGTAATTAGAACTCAGGACGCCGAGGAAAACACGATTTCTGGAAGATACAGCATTAAGGAAGGCGCCGTCATCGTTTCGGCCCCTGATGGCAGTCGATTAAAAGCCTGGGCGGGAGCAAATGCTGAGGCGACGGCTAAGATGCTTCTGCGCGAATGGGCACGCAAAAATTAAAAATGAATTTGGGGGCTCAGATAGCGCGGCGGGAGAGCTTCCGGCCTTGGCAGGAAGAGCGCCGCACTGACGGCTGGCAAAGCTAATGTCCGCTATGGGTCATAAGCAGACGTTTGCGCCGCAATAAGCGATGTCCGCTTCACCCCTAAAAGCAGACATGTGCAGCGCAAAACCCGATGTCCGCTATTGGCCTATAGCGGACATTCGGGCCAATGAGGACTAAGACCGGCCGGAGAGACCCAGCGAGGAACACGGCCCGCGGCAGAACATCTTGAACTCAGTAAACTCCACCGGCAAATCGGATCGCAGAAGGAGTTCGATCATGAATTTCGGTGTGATCGCTGTCATGCTTTCGCTTGAATTATCTATCGCACTTGCCTGCAACGCCTCAGATACGACTGCGTCGGAAAGGCAGCGGGCCCCCTATGCGCGGCTGGCTCAGGCAAGCCCAGACGCGGCCGGCGCAACCACCAATAATCTGCAAGGCATCGGTCTCACCGCTTCTCACAAACGGATCATTTACGACAACATCGCCAGCGAACAGGCGCAAACCGTGTCGGGCGACCTTCGGCTTGCCGTTGGGAGCACCATTCCCGACTCGCTCATGCTCAATTCTATGCCGATCGCGGTGAAGGATCAGATTGGCCTGCTATTAAAGGATTTCAAATTCGTCAAGGTAACGGGCGACAATATTCTGATCGTCGATCCTGCCAGCCGCAAGATCGTGGACATCATCACCCAGCAAGAAGCCGGACAGTAAAGCAAGCATTCCACACCATGGTAGAGCGAGCAGCTAAGAATGACAGGGTCAGGCGTTGCCTTGCTAGGGGGGTAGTTGTTTTTCTCTGGATTGTTCCGCTGCAAATTTGGGCGCTTGCTGAAGAGGATCCGTTGCAAAAAGCCGTTAATTATCTTTTCACGGGGAGGAACGATCCCCAAGATGCCCCCGAAATTTTGGATCGAAAATCATGCGTGGTTGTCGTGCAAGATCCGAAATCCAAACGATCCATTAGATATTATCTAGGCCGGTTTAAGATAGACACCGCCTTCATCAACAAAACCTATGCCGGCTCGGAAACCATTTACAGTTTAGACGTCAAGGGCGCTGAGGTCATTGTCGAATACCTGGATCTCGGCAAAACCACGGTCCTCCATGCGAACAAATCCGCGCAAATATCTCTGCCGGGAGATATCGATCAAACAAACAAAGCACTGGCATTAATTGCTAGCCTCTGCAGGAACGGCAAGCGCTAATTCTAGAGCGTTGAAGTTGAGTGACGTTCAAGAGAATGCCAGCTCGTGGCAACGAAGGGACCCGGCAGTAGCCTTAATTGTCTCATCGGAGCTAAACTGACATCGACCTATTGACGTAACACAATCAAGTCCCTCCGAAATGGAGCATTCGCAATGCCGCTGCAGCAAGGCGAGGTCCAGAGTTACGACTTCAATCGGTCGGTCGTTGAGTTCACGATGCTCAATCAGGGCAATGTAATTCTGTGCGCGATCAGCACTGCGGCGATGGACGATCTCGAAGGTAGGCGTGATGTGAGGCCAGATCAGCGCGTAGATCAGTTCATGCGGCTGCGCGAAGTAATTGAAGAGCGAGCATCACGTAAGTTCTTCGAAGAGAAGGCCCAGGCCGACCAACCCTTGGTATTGCGAGCCAACGATTTTTCTAAATAATCGACGGATCGGTTCGTCACATGTCCGCTTTGGGTCAAAAGCAGACATGTGCAGTGCAAACCGTCATGTACGCTTTATCCCCGACATGTACGGTGCAACTAGGGATGTCCGCTTTACTCCCGAAAGCCTCGTCGCGAAGCTCAGGTGGGATACGACTCTCTCGCCGCGTTCGGCTATCTGCGCGTTTTGACGAGGCCGCGCGGAGGTCGCTTGCGCTCCGCGACCACCACGTACCCGCCGAGGCTTGTGAGCGTGAACGTGCGCGCGTCGTCGGCGAGGACGATGCGAAATTGCGCGAATCTGCTGAGGTCCTCGAAGATGAAGCATTTCCAGCCGCAAAGCGCCCGGCCGATCACGCCGTGCCCGGTATGATCCCGAAGGACAGCATATCCGTTCGGCAAGACGAGAAATTGATCGCCGACCTTCGCGGCCGGCAGGCTTGGTCCTTCGGGGCCGTTCGTCACCTGGGTGATCGTCCACCGGCCGGCCGCGGGTCCAACTCCTTGCTGGTCGACGAGGAAGACCACACCCAAGATCACGGTCAGCGCGAGCAAGAGAGTCGCGGCACGGCGGAACCGTCGGAGTGTATTTGCTGCGGGCTGCATCGTGGTTCGTCAATCCTCGAGGATCACGGCCCCGATTCCGATCTTGAGCGGCGCGGGACATCGCCCGTCCGTGTTGTTGCACTTCTCGCGCAGCGCACGGATCGTCGCCATTGCGGGAGGAAGTGGGATGCCGGCGAATTCGAGAAAGCGGGTCGGTAGTTCCTCGATCCAGAGGGTGGCGTGAGGCGAAGCGCCTGCCGGGCCATAGCTGCGCGCGAAACGATAAAAGGTCAGGACATCCGTTCTCACGTACGGGTCGGCTGGAAGATCCGGCGCGTACTTCTTGACGAACGCCGGATGATGATCGCCGTAGAACAGCATCACGGTCGGCTTTCCCCTTGCGGTCAGGTCGCGCTCAAGCTTCGCCATTTCGGTGAAGGTGTCGTTGAGGCGATTGACATAGTCGCGGGTCGAGCCGTCGCTGGCCTTCCCGATGTCGAACGGGCCCGGATAGGTCTCAAGATGAGAGCCTTGGCCATGCGGGCTATGATTCCAGTTGGTGGAGACGAAAATGAATCGCGGCTGACGGCTCGGCTGCGCCAAAATGCGGCGCGCTTCGTCGATGAAAAACTTGTCGCGTTGCAGGCGCCAGTCGGTCGGCGCGCCTTTGATGCGCCTGATGTCGATGAAATCGTCGATTCCGTATCGCTTGAAGCCTGCCCCGACACCGACAAAGTTCCAATACGACGTGTAGATCGCGTGCGTTTCGTAACCGAGCCGCTTCAGATAGTTCGGCAGGCAGTTCTTCACGTACCTCGAGAGGTTGAGGTGCGGCTGTGCACCGGCCAGCCCGAAAATCGTGGGATCGACGCCGCACAGCACGGCGAATTCGCTGATCCAGCTTGCGCCGCCCCAGGTATGAACGCGCAAGAGGCCGCTCTTGCTTGCCGCGCTGCTTTTTTTCTCCATCTGGCCGAGGTATCCGCCGGTCGCGCGATAATCCGCGAGCAGAACGGGATCGAAGACGGACTCCAGATGCACGATGACGATATCGGGGCACCCGGCAGTGCCGCAGGTCGCGGCCGTTGCGGAAGCCGGGGTCGAAAGAAGACCAAAGTCCCTCGCTTCGGCTTGCAGGGACTTGATCTCGCGGTCCATCCGCGTGAGCTGCCCCACCTGCAACACGACGCTGCTGATGCGCAGCCCATTGTACGCCCATTGCAAGTCGGCATCGTGGAATCCAGCCAGTGCCCGAAGGTACTGGCTGTGCAGCAGCGCCGTGAAACACATGAAGGTCGCGACGATCGCCGCCGCAAAGCTGCCTGCCGGCGCACGCCACGGCCGGATGTTCCGGATCGCCGCGCGCTCGCATGCCCACAGGATCGGGGCGGCGACTGCGAGAATTCCCAGAGCCCAATGAACGACGCGCAGCTGCCTGTGGTATTGGACGGCGATCGAGTAATCGAAGTCCCGCACGAAGTGCGTCGCGACGAACCAGTCGGACGGATGCAGCCGGGTCAACGTCGCGGCGAATTTTACCTGATCGATCTGATCAATCGAAACCAGCAGCGCGATGAAGATGACACCGCACAGGACATGATACCGGGTCATCAGCAACGGGACCGATGACAGCATCACAATCGAAAGGAAGACGAGAACCTGGCCGGTCAGGGCCAATTCGCGCGCCGCAAAAGTGAAGGCGATGTACATCAGGGCGGACACGGTCGCCGCCAATGCCAGAATATCAATGCCGATCCAGAGACCCCGTAACACACCCGACTTCATCGTCACCGGCTGCCCTGTCTCGAGGCTGCCGCCCGCACGGCCAGCGGTTGACCCTATTTGACAACAAGATGACTGACAACGTTTGGGGGTTGGCCGCTGAGATAGCAACTATTGAAACCTCCGGCAAAAGGCGCGGATTTCCCAAGGGCTAACTTCCGCTTTGGACAATAAACAGATATTGCGCAGTGCAATCGCCATGTCCGCTTTGGGTCACAAGCGGACGTTCGCACCGCAAAACGTCACGTCCGCTTTGCCCCCCAATAGCGACCGCGAAAGCGGACTCCCGCAAAAGGTCATGTCTGCTTTGCCCCTGAAAGGGGACATTTCAGTGGGACACTCGCGGCAAAAAGCCTAACGATCCTATGGAAGAATTCAGTGTCCCACTTTTTTGTAAGGCATTGATTAGACTACCGTGGTGTACTCCTCTCGGGACCGCCAAAAATCAATTGTGATTCTGATTTTGCTGCATTTTTCGTTGATTTTGTCCCACCGTTAAAAGTGGACTCGCACCCCCAATGTGTTGGCAATGGTTAGGCGGTGCCTGCGGTGTTTTAAATGTCTGCTTTGCTCTAAACGCGGACATTTGCAGTGCAAAAGCGCATGTCCGCTTTACCCCCAAAAGCGGACATTTGCAGTGCAACTCGGTATGTCCGCTAGGGGCCATAAGCGGACATCGCTGCCGTTGATCCAGATGCAGCGTTTTGTTAGGCAGCGCGCGCTACGCGCGAGTCGATCTCGCCGCGAAGCGCCCCAAAATCGATTGGTTTGGTGAAAAGCGCCTCAGCGCCGCCTTCCAGGGCTTTGGCTTTGGTCTCGGCATCGCCATAGGCGGTGATCATGATGATTGGCACGTCGGGTCGCACGGCCTTCGCCTTTGGCAGTAATTCAAGGCCGCTCATCCCCGGCATGTTGATATCGGACAGGATCAGAATGATCCTGGCATCGGCCGCTTCGCTAATGCGCTCAAGCGCGGCCGGCGCCGATTGGGCAAAGTCCATGGTGAAGCGACCATCACGCAGGTCGCGCCGAAACTGCTGGCGAAACAGCATCTCAACGTCAGGCTCGTCATCGACTACCAGAACAAGCAGGTTCATGACTGCGCCCCCGATGTCGTTACGAATGCAGCCGCGCGCGGCAGGACGATTCGAAACTCAGTATATTCGCCAGGCTCGGTCTCGACTTCAATGGCCCCGCCATGCTGCTTCACGATGATATCGTGGCTGATGGAGAGGCCAAGGCCGGTCCCCTCTCCAGCTGGCTTGGTGGTGAAGAAAGGATTGAACATCTTGTCCTTTACTTCAGACGGGATGCCAGTGCCGTTATCCCAAACCCTAATTTCCACGCGATCTCCGAGGCTTCGTGTCGAGGCCAAAAGGGTCGGCTCATAGCCGTCGCTATCGGCTTCTTTACGCTTGGTCGCCGCATAAAACCCATTCAAGATCATGTTCAGAAGCACCCGCGTGATATCCTGCGGAAATACGTCGGCCTGGCCCGCGGCCGGATCAAATGATCGCTCCAGCGTTATGGTAAAGCCCTGCTTTTCGGCGCGAGCTCCGTGATAGGCGAGATTGAGGCTTTCTTCGACGAGAGCATTGATGTCAACAAGCCGGTGTTCGCCCGAGCCTTCGCGCGAGTGCAGCAGCATGTTCTTGACGATGGCATCGGCGCGCTTGCCGTGCTGGACGATCTTGTCGAGATTACTCCGCAAGGTTTTCGCGAGTTCATTAATTTCGGTGCGCGCTTTATCGTCAAATGGGTCCTTCAAGGTCTCCAATAATTCGTCAATCAGTTCGCCGGAGACGCCCGAGAAGTTATTGACGAAATTGAGCGGGTTCTTAATCTCGTGGGCGATGCCAGCGGTAAGTTGACCGAGCGAGGCAAGCTTTTGTGTTTGAACGAGGCGGTCCTGTGTGGTGCGCAAGTCCAGCAGTGAGTCTGCCAGTTCGCGCGTACGCGCTTCCACGCTTTCGAAAAGGCGCACATTCTCGATCGCAATTGCGGCTTGGTCAGCAAACGTCGATATCAATTCGATCTGCTTAGAAGTAAATGGTCGTACATCAGTACGGGTTAGGATTAGGACTCCGATTGGGACACCCTCACGCAACATCGGAACGCAAAGAATCGTGCGATAGTTGCCCAATCGCTGTGCTTCGGCCCAAGTATACTCCGGATCAGCTAAGACATCGGCGACATGAATTACTCGACCTTCAAGTAGCGCACGGCCAGACGCATACCCACGATCGGGTTTGACCGGGATATCTTTCATAAAGTCCATGAATTCGGGAGAGAACCCATAAGCCTCGGCGCGATAGAAAACTCCATTCTTCTCGCGTGTAATAGTGGCGCTGTCGGCATCACAAAGTCGTGCCGCTGATTCGACCAGAGTTTGCAGCACTTTCTGCAAATCGAATGTCGACCGGCTAATGACCTTGAGCACATCGGCGGTGGCGGTCTGCTGCTGGAGAGATTCGCGCAGCTCGTTGAGCAGCCGTGTGTTCTCGATGGCAATGACGGCTTGGGCGGCAAAGTTTTGAACCAGCTCGATTTGCTTGTCGGTGAACGAGCGAGCTTCCTGGCGAAAGATGTTGAGCGCCCCTATAAGCTTGCCCTCCTTGACCATTGGCACCCCAAGTAAAGCCCTTGCCCCACCAAGCGTTGCCACCGGATGGTCGCGATGCTCGACTAAAACATCGGGGATATGAACGACTTGCATGTTCCGAATTATGCGTTCCATCGGACCGCCAGGGACCGGTGGGTGGCGTCCGTGTTTATCATCCCACTCGATAAGCGGCTCAGGCACGTTTAGCTGCGCGACTTTCTGTACATTGCCTTGATCAAACAGAAACATTTGGCCAAACCCGGCCTCGCAAATATCCGTCGCGTTCTTCAGGATGGCATCAAATACTGGTCCCAATTTGCCAGGCGAGGAGCTGATGACTTTGAGCACGTCAGCGGTGGCGATCTGTTGCTGGAGAGATTCCCGCAGCTCGTTGAACAGCCGCGTATTCTCAATTGCAATAACGGCCTGGGCGGCGAAATTCTGCACCAGATCGATCTGCTTGTCGCTGAAGGGACGGACTTTCTGGCGATACAGGTTAATTGCGCCAACGAGTTGGCCCTCCTTGAGCATTGGCACTGAAACAAAGGTGCGCGCCCCAGAGGTTTCGACAAGAGCAACGATTTGGGGAGTAACTTTCCGAATATAGGAATCATCGGTGCGAAGATCGAGAATATGAACGAGTTCTCTGGTTCTCGCGACGCGGCCCAAAGGAACCCCCGGACTGCTCTGCAAGTCGATCACGGGATGATGGCGCATATGATCGACAAAGCCTGGCGTGCCCTCGACCGCGACGGCACGAAAGGTGTTGTTTTCGTAAAGCCAGAGGTGTCCGAAGGTTGCTTCGCAAATGTGGGTTGCATTCGCCAACATGGCATTGAAGACGGGCTCAAGTTCGCCTGGTGAGCTAGAGATAACCTTGAGCACGTCCGCGGTTGCAGTCTGCTGCTGCAGAGATTCACGCAGCTCATTGAGCAGTCGCGTGTTCTCGATGGCGATGACGGCTTGGGCGGCAAAGTTCGTGAGCAGCTCGATCTGCTTGTCGGAAAATGGGCGGACTTCCGTGCGGTAGATGACAAGGGCTCCGATCAGCTCGGTGTCCTTGAGCATCGGCACCACGATTTGCGAGCGCGCGCCGGCGGTGTCGGCCAACGCGACGAGGCGGGGATCGCCCTTGCGATAACTTTCATCGAGACGGAGATCGGGAATGTGGACGACTTTCCCGGTTTTATGAAGGCGATCGAGCGGAGCCCCCGGATGGTCGCGCAGGTAGACAACCGGCTCCTGCCGGGACCATTCGGCATAAAGAGATGTCCCATTCACCGCCACCGAGCGAAAACCGTCATTCCCTTCGCGTAGCCAGAGATTGCCGAATTTTGCTTCGCAGATGCGGGTTGCGTTTTCGAGCATCGCGTCAAAAACAGGTTTCAGCTTGCCGGCGGAGCTTGAGATGACTTTCAGGACTTCGGAGGTCGCGGTCTGCTGCTCGAGCGATTCGGACAGATCGTCCGTGCGCTGACGTAGCTCACCGAGCAGGCGCGCATTCTCGATGGCGATGACAGCCTGCGCGGCGAAGTTCTTGACCAGCTCGATCTGCTTGTCGGTAAACGGACGCACCTCTTTACGATAGATGGCGATGGCGCCAACTAGTTCGCTCTCTTTGAGCATTGGGACAATCAGAAGTGTTCTAGCGCCGGCGACCTTCGCAATCGGTTCGTCAGGGTTTTCTGCCGCAATATCAGCAATCTGTGAAACCTGCTTCGTTTCGACAACGTGATAAAGAAATCGTGCCGATCGACGAGGAGCAACTGGATCGCGTTGCATTTTAACAGCCCAAGCCTTGGGCGGATTGTGCAAAGCAACGTCTCGGAACACACCACTTTCGAAGAGCAATAAATTACCGAAACTGGCTTGGCAGATGCGAACTGCATTCTCCAGCATCGATTCAAACACGGGCTTTAGTTCGCCAGGTGAACTTGAGATAACCTTGAGCACATCCGAGGTGGCAGTCTGCTGCTGCAGCGATTCACGAAGCTCGTTGAGCAAGCGCGTGTTCTCGATCGCGATCACCGCCTGCGCGGCGAAGTTCTTTACCAGTTCAATCTGCTTTTCCGTGAACGGGAGCACCTCCGTGCGATATATGGCGATCAAGCCAACATGCTCGCTTTCCCTGAACATCGGAACGATCAGCAAGGTGCGTATGCCG
>Ga0310895_10000321_pt1 | contig 11211 bp, 6 predicted proteins | sample C0D4metaG_FD_203912 | JGI IMG/M metagenome (GOLD analysis project Ga0310895, IMG submission 203912) | Lab incubated soil microbial communities from West Virginia University Organic Research Farm, Morgantown, WV, United States - C0D4 | ecosystem: Environmental > Terrestrial > Soil > Agricultural... | reverse complement strand
CGGGTGAGTCCAGTGAGCCGGGTGAGCCTGGGTGCCGTAGGCGCCCTCGCCCTGACCGTTTCGCTCGCGGCCCAGCAATCCCCCAAGCCCGCAGCAGCCGCCGTGAAGCCCGCAGCGTCCCATGCGCCCTCGGCGACGACAATGCTCGCTGTCGAGCAGACCGCACTCGTGAAGCAATACTGTGCGACTTGTCACAGCGAGCGCGGCAAGGCCGGCGGCATCTCGTTCGCCGCGTTCGATGCGGCGAAGATCGAGGACCACGGCGAGCTGACCGAAAAAATGATCCGCAAGCTCCGCGCCGGCATGATGCCTCCCGCCGGCGCCCGTCGTCCCGAGCCGGCCGTGATCCAGGCGATGGTGACGTCGTTCGAGTCGCGGATGGACAAGCTCGCGGCGCTCAATCCAAACCCGGGATCGCGTCCGTTCCAGCGCCTCAATCGCGCCGAGTATCAGAACGCGGTGCGGGATCTGTTGAACGTCGACGTCGACGTGACGACCTTCCTGCCGCCCGACACGATTAGCCACGGCTTCGACAACGTCGCCGATTCGCAGAGCTTCTCGCCGACGTTGATGGACGGCTACCTGCGCGCGGCGAGCCAGATCAGCCGCCTCGCCGTTGGCGATCGCAATGCCTCGGCCTCGTCGGTGACCTACAAGATTCCGCGCGCCGCGTCGCAGATGCGCCGCGTCGATGGCGCGCCGATGGGCACGCGCGGCGGCACGTCGGTCGTGCACACGTTCCCGGCCGACGGCCACTACCTCCTGAAGGCGTCGCTGCATTACGAGCCGCTTGGCGGCCTGGCCGGCCGGAATTCGATGACCGCGTACGACCTCAAGGAACAGGTCGAGTTCTCGGTCAACGGCGAGCGCGTCGCGATCGTCGATCTCAACACGCGCATGAGCGAGACCGATCCGAAGAACAGCCTCGTGCTGACCACGCCGCCGGTCCACATCAAGGCCGGACCGCAGCGCATCACCGCGGCGTTCGTACAGAAGCTCGATGGCCCGGTTGACGACCTGCTGATGCCGCTCGAGAACACGCTGGCCGACGTGAGCATCACGTGGGGCGTGACGATGTTGCCGCACCTGCGGGACTTCATCGTGCAGGGCCCGCTCGACGTCACGGGCGTGTCGGATACGCCGAGCCGGCTGAAGATCTTCTCGTGCCGGCCGACGGCGAAAGCCGAGGAAGAAGCGTGCGCGACCGAGATCGTGAAGAAGCTGTCGACGCAGGCGTTCCGGGGCGCGCCGTCCGCATCCGATTTGCAGGATGCGATGAAGTTTTACGATCAGGGACGGGAGAAAGGCGGTTTCGAATCGGGCATCCGCTTCGCGGTCCAGTCGATCCTGATGAGCCCGCGGTTCCTGTTCCGCCTCGAGCAGCAGCCGACGTCATTGAGCAACGGCGCCATCCGCAACGCGAACTTCCGCCTGGCGGATGAAGACATCGCCTCGCGCCTGTCGTTCTTCCTGTGGGGCACGGTGCCGGATGCGGAGCTGATTCGCGCGGCCGGCCTCGGTTCGCTGCGCACACCGGCGGGCATCGAGAAACAGGTCCGCCGCATGCTGGCCGACAAGCGCTCGGAAGCGTTGTCGTCGCGCTTTGCGTCGCAGTGGCTGCGGTTGCAGGACCTCGACAAGATCTTCCCGGACTACCTGCTGTATCCGCAGTACGACGATACGCTCGCGCAGGCGATGAAGAAGGAGACCGAGCTCTTTTTCGATTCGATCGTGCGCGAGGATCACAGCCTGCTCGATCTGCTGACCGCCGATTACTCGTTCGTGAACGAGCGGCTGGCGATTCACTACAACATCCCGAATATCACCGGCAACGCGTTCCAGCGCGTCGCGCTGCCGCCCTATCGCCGCGGCCTGCTCGGCCAGGGCAGCATCCTGACGCTGACCTCGGTCGCGGATCGCACGTCGCCGGTGCAGCGCGGCAAGTGGGTGATGGAGGTGCTGCTGGCGTCGCCGCCGCCCCCGCCGCCGCCCAACGTGCCGGCGCTCGATGACTCGGTGAAGGCGAACGACGGCGGCAAGATGCTGTCGACGCGCGAGCGCATGGAACAGCATCGCGCCAACCCGAACTGCAATTCGTGCCACCGCGTGATCGATCCGCTCGGCCTCGCGCTCGAGAACTTCGACGTCACCGGCGCGTATCGGATCAAGGACAACGAGGTGCCGGTGGACGTCAACGGCGATCTCTACGACGGCACGCGCATGGAAGGCCCGGCCGGCCTGCGCGCGGCGCTGATCAAGCACCAGGACATGTTCCTGACCGGCTTCACCGAGAGCCTGCTGACGTATGCGCTCGGCCGCCGCGTTGAATACACGGACATGCCGATGATTCGCGCCATCGTCCGCGACGCCGCGAAGAAGGACAACAAGCTTTCGGCGTTCATTCTGGGCGTGGTCAACAGCAACGCATTCAAGATGGGCGTGACCGATACGGGCAAGGGTGAACGACGCGCGGCGGATGTCGCGGGTCAAAGATAGGGAGCCGAGATGTATTTGACGCAGAAGCAGCTGTCCCGCCGCACCGTCCTCAAGGGCGTCGGCGTCACCATGGCGTTGCCGTTCCTCGAGGCGATGATCCCGGCGCGCGCGTCGGCCCAGGCGGCCCGCGGCAAGGTCCGCTTCGCGGCCATCGAGATGGTCCACGGCTCTGCCGGCAGCACCGCGTTCGGCATCAAGAAGAACATGTGGGCGCCGGCCGCGGTGGGACGCGACTTCGACCTGTCGCCGAGCAGCCTGCAGCCGCTCGAGGCCTTCCGCGACCACATCACGATCGTCAGCAACACCGACGTGCGCAATGCCGAGGCGTTCACCGCGCCGGAAATCGGCGGCGACCACTTCCGCTCGAGCGCGGTGTTCCTGACGCAGATGCACCCGAAGCAGACGCAGGGCTCGGACGTCCTGGTCGGCACCTCGATCGATCAGTACTACGCGCAGCGCAACGGCCAGGGCACGGCGATTCCGTCGATGCAGCTGTGCATCGAGAACGTCGACCAGGCGGGCGGCTGCTCGTACGGTTACTCGTGCACCTACACCGACTCGATCAGCTGGGCGGCGCCCGATCAGCCGCTGCCGATGATCCGCGACCCGCGCACGGTGTTCGATCAGTTGTTCGGCGTCGGCGCCACGCCGGCCGAGCGCATGGAGCGCCGCAGCGAGGACAAGAGCATCCTCGACTGGCTCGGCACCGCGGTGTCGCGCCTGAACAAGAATCTCGGCGCCGCCGATCGCGCGCGCCTGGCCGATTACCTCGATGACGTGCGCGAGATCGAGCGCCGCATCCAGCAGGTCGAGGCCGCCAACAGCACGGGCGAGCCGCGCGAGCTGCCGGGCGCCCCGGTCGGCGTGCCCGACTCGTTCGAGGAGCACGTCAAGCTGATGTTCGATCTGCAGGCGCTGGCGTTCGCGTCGGATACGACGCGCGTGTTCGCGTTCAAGCTCGGACGCGACGCCTCAAACCGCGTCTACGCGGAGAGCGGCTACAAGGCCGCGTTCCACTCGGCGTCGCATCACCAGGACCGCGACGATCGCGTCACCGAGTTCGCGAAGATCAACAAGTACCACGTCAGCATGATTCCGTACTTCCTCAACAAGCTGAAGAACACGCCGGATGGGGATGCGACGCTGCTCGACAACACGCTGCTCGTCTACGGATCGCCGATGGGCAACTCGAACGTGCACAACCACAAGCGCTGCCCGCTGTTCCTTGCCGGCCACGCCGGCGGCCAGCTGAAGGGCGGCCTGCACCTGCGCGCCGCCGACGGCACGCCGATGGCGAACGTGATGCTCTCGGTCGCGCAGATGCTCGGCATGAACGATTTCAAGTCGTTCGGCGACAGCACGTCGGCCTTCGACCTGAACACCGTTCCAGCAACGACCGTCGCGGCCGAGTGAAAATCAAGAGCTAACAGAAGAAAGGAAGAAAGGAAGCCTTCCTTTCTTTCCTTCTCCTGTGAAAGACAGCGTAAGGACTCACGATGCGTAGATTGATGACTCTCGGGCTGGTGATCGCGTTGTCGGTTGGTGTCAGCGCGGCTGAATCGCCGGTGGCTGACGCAGCGGCGCGCGGCGATCGCGAAGCGGTCAAGTCGCTGCTCAAGCAGGCCGCGGATGTGAATGCGGCGCAGGGCGACGGCATGACCGCGCTGCACTGGGCCGCGATGAACGGCGATCTCGAGCTGGCGCAGATGCTGATCTTCGCCGGCGCGAACGTGCGCGCGACGACGAGGCTCGGCACCTACACGCCGCTCTATCTCGCCAGCCAGCAGGGCCACGGGAATGTGATCCAGGCGCTCGTCAAGGCCGGCGCCGACGTCAAGTCCGGCACGCCGAACGGCACCACGCCGTTGATGGTGGCCGCGGCTTCCGGTGAGATCGATGCGGTTCGCGCGCTGATCGATGCCGGCGCCGACGTGAACGCCAAGGACGGCGTGCGCGCGCAGACGCCGCTGATGTACGCCGCGGCGTCGAACCGCGCCGCGGTGATCGAGCTCCTCGCCGCGAAGGGCGCGGATGTGAAGGCGACCAACAAGACCTCCGATCTCGCCAACCTGTCGCGCGAAGGCGCCGGCTTTGGTGGCAATCCGGGCGTCCCCGGCGGCGGCCCCCCCGGACAGGGCGGACCCGGTGCCGCAGGAGCCCCGCCCGCTCGCCGTGCGCCGCAGCCCGGCGTCGATCGCAACTATCAGTTGAACGAGTTGATCATCGCGCAGGGCGGCCTCACGCCGCTGCTCTACGCGGTGCGCCAGGGCTACCAGGAATCGAGCGACGCGCTCCTCAAGGCCGGCGCCGACATCAATCAGCCGTCCGCGGGCGACGGCACGACGCCGCTCCTGATGGCGGTGATCAACGGGCATTTCGATCTCGCGAAGTCGCTGATCGAGAAGGGCGCGGATGTGAAGAGGGCGAGCACCAACGGCGTGACGCCGCTGTACGGCGCGCTCAACGTCGAGTGGGCGCCGAAGGCGCTCTATCCGCAGCCCCGCGCGCACATGCAGCAGAAGACCGGCTACCTCGATCTGATGACGCTGTTGATCGACAAGGGCGCCGATCCGAATGCGCGCTTGAAGATGAAGGTCTGGTATTCAGGCTATAGCTTCGATCTCTCGGGCGTCGACGAGATCGGCGCGAGCCCGTTCTGGCGCGCCGCGTACGCGAGCGACGTCGCGGCGATGAAGCTCCTGGTCGCGGCCGGAGCCGATCCCAACGTCCCGACCATGAAGCCGGCGGGACGGGCGCGCTTCGGCGACATGCTCGAGGCCCGTGAAGTCGTCGACCAGTCAGGCTTGCCGCCCGTGCCCGTGGGCGGGCCGTCCATCACGGCGCTGCAGGCCGCTTCCGGCGCCGGCTACGGCGAAGGCTTCGGCGCCAACTCGCATCGCTTCGCGCCGACCGGCATGCTGGCCGCCGTGAAGTACCTCGTCGAAGAGCTCGGCGCCGACGTCAACGCCGCCGATCACGAAGGCCACACCGCGCTTCATCACGCCGCGTCGCGCGGCGACAACGAAATGATTCTCTATTTGGTGTCGAAAGGCGCCAACGTCAAGGCTGTCGATCGTGAGGGGAGAACGACAGTGGACATGGCCAACGGGCCCGTGCAGCGCATTCAACCGTTTCCCGAGACCATCGCCCTTCTCGAAAAGCTCGGAGCAAAGAATAACCATAAGTGCATTTCCTGTTAGTCGCTGTACTCCTTCTTCTTTCGACGCTCTTTTCGCCGCCCGCCCTTCACGCCGCTGAGCAAAACAGCGTGATGGGCGCGGCTGCGCCCGCGGCCGATGCAGCCGCCGCGAAAGCGGGCGAGTTCGTCATCGACGGGCCCGCGGCGCCCGAGCAGCCGAACGTGATGGCGCGCGACGCGAACTTCAAGTCGACGATTCGCGCCATCAAGCTGCGCGCGCCGCTCAAGTTCGACGGCCGCCTGGACGACGAGGTGTATGGCGAGTTCCCGGGCTTCGGCGGGATGCTGCAGGCATCGCCGCGCTACAACCAGCCGTCCACCGAGAAGACCGAGATCTGGGTGATGTTCGACGGCGACAACATCTACGTCGCCGCGAAGCTCTGGGACAACGCGCCGCCCGAGAAGTGGATCGCCAACGAGCTGCGCCGCGACACCAACCAGATGCGGCAGAACGATCACTTCGGCGTCGGCTTCGACACCTTCTACGATCGCCGCAGCGGCTTCATGTTCTACGCGAACCCGCTGGGCGGGTTTTCGGATTACTCGGTCGTCGACGAGGGCGCGCCGAACACCGACTGGAATCCGGTGTGGAACGTGAAGACCGGCCGCTTTGACGGCGGCTGGACGATCGAGATGCAGTTCCCCTTCAAATCGCTGCGCTATACGTCTGGGCCGGAGCAAGTGTGGGGCATCCAGTTCCGCCGCTCGATCCGTCACAAGAACGAGTGGACGTATTGGACGCCGGTGCCGCAGAACATGGCCGGCCCGGGCGCGCTCAATCGCGTGTCGGTGTACGGCACCGTCGTCGGCCTTGATTTGCCGCCCGCCGGCCGCAACCTCGAACTCAAGCCGTACGCGCTCGGCAAGATGTCGACGGATCGGCTGACCAATCCGCCGACCTCGAACGATCGCGACGGCGACATCGGTGGCGACGTGAAGTACGGCGTCACCGCGAACCTGACGGCCGACCTCACGATCAACACCGACTTCGCGCAAGTCGAGATCGACGAGCAGCAGGTCAACCTGACGCGCTTCAACCTGTTTCTTCCCGAGAAGCGCGAGTTCTTCCTCGAAGGCCGCGGGATGTTTGATTTCGGCCGCGGCGGCGGGTCGAGCGGCGCCGTCGGCATTCCGGGCCAGGGTGGCGGCGGCAGCAGCGACACGCCGTATCTGTTCTACACGCGGCGCATCGGCTTGAACCGCAATCGGATCATTCCGATCGATGCCGGGGGCCGTCTCACCGGCAAGATTGGCGCGTTCGGCGTCGGCGTGATGAACATCCAGGCCGGCGACGAAGCGGTGTCGAACACGCCCGCGACCAACTTCACCGTGGTTCGCCTGAAGCGCGACATCCTGCGCCGCAGCACGATCGGCGCGATGTTCACCAACCGCAACAACTCGAGCGTGGTCGCCGGCGGCAGCAACCAGGCGTTCGGTGTCGACGCGGCGATGGGCTTTTATCAGAACGTCGCGCTCGGCGGCTATTACGCGCGAACCGAGACCACCGATCTGCAGGGCGACACCGAGAGTTACCAGGGCAAGTTCGACTGGTCGCCGGATCGCTACGGCCTCAACGCCGAAGTGCTGAAGGTCGGCAAGGCATTCAATCCGGAAGTCGGCTTCCTGCGCCGCAGCGATTTCACGCGCTCGTATGGCTCGGCGCGCTTCAGCCCGCGGCCCAAGTCCTCAACGCTCGTTCGCAAGTACACGTCGCAGGCAAGCTACGAGTACTACGAGAACGGGGCCGGCGACGTCGAGTCGCGCCAGGCGACCGGGCGGTTGAACATCGAGTTCAACAACAGCGACCTCTTCAACATCGAGGCGAACGCGAATTACGACCTGTTGGTGACGCCGTTCGCGCCGGCGCCCGGTCACGTCATTCCGGTCGGCGGCTATCACTACAACGATGTGTCGATGTCCTACAACATGGGGCAGCAGCGCCGGCTGTCGGGCAACATCGGCGTGCAGCTGGGCGCGTACTACAACGGCACGATCCGATCGCTGACCTTCTCGCAGGGCCGCTACGCGATCCTGAAGCAGTTCTCGGTCGAGCCGCGCATCTCGATCAATCACGTCGAGCTGCCGTCGAGCTCGTTCACGACGCGCCTGTTCGGCGCCCGCACCGATTACGGCTTCAGCCCGCGCATGTTCGCGAGCGCGCTGCTGCAGTACAGCTCAGCCGATCACACCTTCAGCAGCAACGTGCGTTTTCGCTGGGAATACCGGCCCGGAAGCGAGTTTTTCGTGGTCTGGACGGATGAGCAGGACACCAATCCGCTCGAGCCGCAACGGGGCTCGATTGCCCTGCGTAACCGTGCGTTCGTGATCAAGATGACGCGCTTGTTCAGGTTCTAGGCCGGTTGCGCAGAATTGCACGCTAGGCGTTTGAGGCCGGTTCGGGATACCTTGGTGGGTGCGTCCGCGCCTTGCGGGCGCATTCGTCTACCTCTATCGGCAGGACACTCAACATGGCGGCAGCAGTTTCAGGAACTATCAAGCGTATCGTGAGCGACAAGGGCTTCGGCTTCGTGGCAGCAGAAGACGGGACCGAATACTTCTTCCACAACTCGGCGTGCGTGGGAACGCGCTTCGACGAGCTCCGTGAAGGACAGCGGGTTAGCTTCGAGAAGGGCCAGGGCCCGAAGGGTCCTCGCGCCGAGAACATCCGGGTCGAATAGTTCGGCACTCGATCTTACGGCTGCTCCTCCCTCAGCGCGGTTGTCAAGCCGGCGCCGGTGGAGCGGCCGTCGATCGAGACGTAGTCGTAGACCATCCTGAAATTCGATCGCCCGAACACGCGGACGCGGCCCGTCGAGGTCATCTCGATCGGCACCACGTGTCCGCCGATGTGTGCGAACTTCCAGATCACTTCGACATCACGCAGCCAGAATGACGGGCTCTTCATGAGCCGTCCCTGAATCCTCGTCAACAGGCCGGAGCCCGGTTCGATCCACAGGCTGCCAGCGACGAGGCCGTCCGACTTCTTGATCGGATTCATCAGGACGCGTTGCAGGCCGTCCTCGGTCAGGCCGCCGTCCTCGAACGCATAGTTCTTCGCGTCAAGCGACGCGCGCAGCCGCTTGCCGCGCGCGATCAGGTCCTGCTCGCTCGTCAGGATCGTGCGCAGGGTCTTGTTGCGCACGTACTCCGAGCCGCCTTCGCGAATGATCTCGAATGTGAATCCGCGGCCCGGCTGGTATTCGGTCCATGCTTCGATCCAGCCGCGCTTGTCCGAGCCGTTGGTGAGCCCGCCCTCGAGACGCCTGAACGCGCGATACGCCGGCGGCGCCACGGTGTTCGACTTCGCAAGCACGCGCTCGAAGCCCGGATCGGCTGAGCCGGAGGCCGAAAGCTGACCCAGGCTCCACAGCAAGGTGAAGCTGATGGCCAGTATGGGCGTTGCGGCGAGCGTCGATCGGTTCACGACCCTCTCTTCTGCAGATCACGTACCACTGCCTGCACGATTTCTCGCGCGCCAATTGTAACGCCGGGCTCAGCCGGGTGTAGAAGAAAACCTATGCCGACTCTGCAGGAAGTCACCCTCGCGCATTCGCGGCGGCTGTCGGAGATTTACCAAACCCGCGACGTCCGCATCTCCCAGGCCCAGTCGCGGCGCGACCTCCAGCTGCGCGCGCTGCCGTCCGCGGCGAAGGTTTACGACAAATATGACGATGAGCTGTCGGTGGCGCGCGAGAAACAGATCGCTACTGAAGCGAAGGCTGCGGCGGCGCGCAGCGCCGCGTTGCTGGGCGCCGTCGATCGGCGCGGCGATCGCTTTGAGGATGCGCAGATGTCGCGCCGCTCCACGGACACCGAGGCGGTTGCATCGAAGCGCCGCGCCGAAGACGCGGCCAACCGCAAGTATGAGGCGGCCATCACCAATCTTCGTGACCTGCCGCCAGCCGGCCGTGAGAAGGCGGCGCAGGATGCCGAGCGGACTCGTCGTGTCGAGCTCGAGGCAGCGCGAAAGACGCACGACGAGGCGTTGATGGATTCGCAGAAGAAGTATCGGGAATCCGTGGACGGCGCGCTGTTAGAGGAGCGGCGGCAGAGCCGCGATGCCGAGCGCGCCTACCTCGATGCCGTGCAGCTCGCCGAGGGCGCGATGCGCGGCGCGAAGACGTTCGCCGATCAGAACCTGGCCGCGGCGCTGGCGAAGAATCCCGAGGCCGCGGGGATTCTGCGATCGTGGCGGGCCGAGCTCGCCACGATCGCGACTGAGACCACCGAGGGCGAGAAGGAAGCGTTCTCGCGCTTCCGTCGCGACCTCGAGAGCCTGAAGACCTGACGGCCCGACAACCTGACGACCTGGTTACTTCCCGTCCACTGGCGTCTTCTTGATGCGCTGCAGCATGTTGTTGAACGGCGGCAGCTGCTCGTTGATCGTCTTCTCCAGGCGATCCGTCTCCGCCTTCAGCTCGGCGACAAGATCGTTGAAGATCGGCTCGACGTTGCCGGTCGGCCGGCCTTCACCCGACACCGCCACTCGCAGCAAGGACGCGAGGCGGTTGTTGGTCTTGATCGGGAAGTTGAGCGGATCCTGTCCGCTCTGGTTCCTGACCTGGTAGACGTCTTCTTCCACCGCGACGAGCGCTTTCGTCAGCAGCTCGCCGGCGGCGCGCACTTCCGCCGGCGCGTCCTTGATGCGCTCGGCGATGTCGGTCTTGATGCGGCGGATCCTGATCACCGCCAGGTTCGCTTCGTTGACCTTGTCGCGAATGCGGCTCGCGAGCGTCCACTGGAACATCAGGTCGGCGTCGCTGATCGGGCGCAGCGGGTGCTTCAACACCTGGAACGATTGCGTCTGCGTGACGCCGTCCGCGGTCAATCTCACCGAGTACGATCCGGGAAGGACCGCCGGGCCATTCTGCGTCGCGCCCCACAGGATCATCCCGGGGAACGTGACCACGCCGGTCGAGTTGAGGTCCCACGTGTAGCGGTTGACGCCCGCCGCCATCGGCGCGCCCTGCGGGCCGCGCGGGAAGTCGTCATCGCCGCCAGCCGCTCCGGTCTCACCAGGCTTGCGCGGCGGATTGCCGGTCACCGATCGCACGACCTGTCCCTTCTGATCGAGGAAATCGATGGTCAGCTGCTTGGGCTGCGACTTCAGGTAATACGTGACGATCGGCCGATCGAGGCCGCGCGTCGTGTTGGCCGGCTTGAACACCGCGACGTCGGTGAGCGGCGCGAGACCGAACTGGCGCAGCGCCGCGATGTCGTCGAGCACGTAGAAGCTGCGCCCGTGCGTGCCGATTGCCAGCGCGTTGTCCTCAACGACGAGATCGGTGGTCGGCGTGTCGGGCAGTCCGTTCTTCAACGGCAGCCACTGCTCGCCGTCGTTGTACGAGACGTACACGGAATGCTGCGTGCCCGCGTAGAGCATGCCGCGGCGCACCGGATCCTCGCGAACGGTATGCACGTAGTCGCTGGCGGCGATGCCGTTGACGATCTTCGTCCACGTCTTGCCGAAATCTTTCGTCCGGAAGATGTACGGCGAGCGATCGCCGAGCAGCATC
>Ga0310895_10000308_pt1 | contig 11415 bp, 10 predicted proteins | sample C0D4metaG_FD_203912 | JGI IMG/M metagenome (GOLD analysis project Ga0310895, IMG submission 203912) | Lab incubated soil microbial communities from West Virginia University Organic Research Farm, Morgantown, WV, United States - C0D4 | ecosystem: Environmental > Terrestrial > Soil > Agricultural... | reverse complement strand
CTCCAGGCCAAGATCGAGATCCTTGCGCAGCAATTCCGGTGTGAAGGTCGTGGTCCAGTCGAGGTTCACCAGAGCGGGCGACTTGTAGCGTGTGAACATCGATCCCATGACGCCATTATTGAGAAAGGCGAGGAACGCGTGGCGCGGCACGCCCATCTTGTTCACAAGCAGCGTGATCTCGATGAGGTTTTCGATCACAACGCCAAGCATGACGTTGTGCGCAATTTTACAGACGCGCGCTAGCTCACCATCGCCGACGTACGAAACGCCCTGCGGAGCGATCACCTCCATCAGCGGAATGATCGTCTTGCATGCCGCCTCGGGCCCCGAAACGACTGATGACAATCGGCCGGCCTTGATGACCTTGGCATTGCCAGAAACTGGTGCGGTGACGTAATCGGCGCTGCGCGCCTTGAGCTTCTTGCGGATGTCGGCAGATTCCTCGACGGAAATTGTTGAGCAGTCGACAAAGACGGCGGGTGTCTTGCCCGATCCGGAAACGACACCGTCCTTGCCGAAGAGTACCTGTTCCAGATCCTTACCTTCGGACACGATCGAAAACACGACGTCGCATGACGCCAGTTCGGAAAGCTTGTCGACGATCTTTCCGCCCTTGGCGGCCAATGGTTCGGCTTTCGCGCGAGTACGATTCCAGACGGTTACGTCATGGCCGGCCTTGAGCAGGCGTTCCGCCATGGGCAAGCCCATGCGGCCGGTTCCGATCCAGCCGATCTTCTGAGCATTCTTCGACATCCCGAAACTCTCCCGTTGAAATCCTGGCGACTTGAAAGTGCGCGTGCCGGGGCTTTAGCCGTTCTGCCACAAATGCGCCAGTGGCGCATTTCTGCCCAACACGTCGACGCCGCACGTGCTTGTGGTGGGCGTTCAAAGCGCACTATTCTTCGATCAAGGCCGGTTACAAGGCCGAAAAAGGACCACGCCTAGAGATCACGTGGCCCAGACCGTGGAGGAACGCGGGCCCGGATGCAGGACGCCGTTACTGTCATCACTGCCGACAATGCACCCGATCGATCGCAGGGCGGCGAACGCCTGCGGGTCATCTGGCGAAATATTTTTCCTTTCGTTGTCGTCGGCGCAATCTGGGAGATCATTGCCTGGAGCGGTATTTTTCCCCGCCGGCTTTTCCCGACACTCGAAGAGATTGCCACTTCGTTTGTGAGTTTGACGATTACGGGCATCCTGCCGCATCACGCCATTGAAACAGTCATCCGCTTGCTCACCGGATTTGCGCTCGCCGCCATCATCGGCGTCACCATCGGCGTGCTGATGGGCCGCTCGCGCCGCGCCGAGGATATTTTTCTGCCGCTCGTATCGATCGGCGCTCCCATCCCCGGCCTCGCCTATGCGCCCCTGTTCCTGCTCTGGTTCGGGCTCGGCAACCTCTCGTCCGTCCTGCTGGTCGGATTTGTTTCGGCTTTTCCGATCATCTTTAACAGCTGGACCGGCGTCAAAGCGGTCAAGGAAATCTGGGTTCGCTCGGCGCAAGCCATGGGCGCCGATGACCGGCGCCTGTTCAGACATGTCATTCTCCCGGGCGCGCTGCCGTATATTCTTACAGGCATGCGGCTCGGACTCGCGCAAGCCTGGCGTATCCTTGTGGCAGTGGAGATGCTTGCAGCCGTGCCGTGGGGGCTCGGCTGGTTGATTTTCGGTGCGCGTAAGTTTCTCAACACCGATACGATGATGGCCGGAATCGTGGTGATCGCCCTCATCGGGCTCGCGCTGGAAAAATTCGTCTTCCAGAAAATCGAAAACTACACCGTAGTGCGCTGGGGCATGATCTCGTCATGACGGAACCAGGATCACGCCGGCGCTCCCTTGTACGCGGTACGCTGTCTTTGCTTGTTGCGGCGGCCGCCTATGAGGCTCTCGCGCGCAGCGGTTACTTCGCACCGGCATTGTTGCCGACGCTGCCGACAATCGCGCACACGTTGTTTGCCGGACTCGCTGATGGCAGCCTGATCGAGCACGCGGCCTTCACGCTTTATCGCGTCATGTTCGGCTTCGCTCTCGCGGTCGTGGTTGGCCTTCCACTCGGGATCCTGATGGCCCGCTTCCAGAGCGTGCAGAACTTCTTTCTGCCGCTCGTAAGCGCGATGATGCCGATCCCTTCCTTCGCGCTGGTGCCGCTTTTTATGCTGTGGTTCGGCATTGGCAATCTGACGACGATTCTGATCGTCTTCTATGCAGCGACCTTCCCGATGATCTTCAACACCTGGTCGGGCGTTCGTTCAGTCAACCCGATCTGGCTGCGCGCGGCGGGCGCGATGGGCGCCGACGAACACAGGCTGTTCTGGAAGGTCATCATTCCGGGCGCCTCGCCTTTCATTATTACCGGCACGCGGCAGGCGTTCTTGCGCGCGTGGATTGCCGTCGTGGGCGCGGAGATGATCGCCGCCTCCGATTGGGGCCTGGGTTGGGTCATTTTCGATGCCAAAGAGTTCCTCAACACCGACACCATGCTGGCGTCGTTGATCGTGATCGGCATAATCGGCTTTGTGTTCGAGCGCTTCGTTTTCGGATCGCTCGAGCGCACGACTGTGATGCGGTGGGGCATGGTGCGCGCGACAAAAGGTTAGCGCGATAAGGTAGCAGGTATGGTCCCCATCGAAATTCGCGAAGTCTCGCTGATCTACGACACCCCGGGCGGAAAAGTCCCGGGGGTCAAAGACGTGACCCTGAACATCGGCGCTTCGGAATTCGTATGCATTGTCGGCCCTTCCGGTTGCGGGAAATCGACGCTCCTCAATATCGTCGCGGGGTTTATTTCTCCGGCGGCCGGCGAAATCCGCATTGGTGGCAAGAAGGTCGACGGCCATGGAATGGACCGTGGCGTCGTATTCCAGGATTTTGCGCAGCTTTTCCCGTGGCGTACCGCGCTCGGCAATGTCGCGTTCGGCCTCGAAATGAAAGGCGTGCCAAAGGATGAACGGGAGAAAATCGCGCGCGAGCAATTACGCCTGGTGAAACTCGATAAATTCACCGGATCGTACCCGCATCATCTCTCCGGGGGGATGCAGCAGCGCGTCGCCATCGCGCGCGCGCTTGCCTACAATCCTTCCGTTCTCTTGATGGACGAACCGTTTGCAGCCCTCGATGCGTTGACCCGCGACGACATGCAGCGACTTCTGGCGGACGTCTGGCGGGAAACGCGCAAGACTGTGATATACGTGACGCACAACGTTTCGGAAGCGGTCTATCTCGCCGATCGGGTCATCGTGATGACACCGCATCCCGGTACGATAAAAGCCGAAATTCGAATTCCGTTGCCGAGGCCACGCGATCCCCTCAGCATCGAGTTTCTCGATTTTCAGAAGATGCTGTTGCGCCATCTTGGTCACGAGACCGGCGCGAGCGAGCCTACGAAAGCCAATGGCAAGGCGAACGCATAAGGGAGGACAACAATGACAAAGACAGGCGGACTAACACGCCGTCACTATCTCGCAGCAACCGGCGCCGGCGCGCTCGCGGCGACCTTTGGCGTAAGGCCGGCAGCGGCGTTGGAAACAGTTCGGCAGGGCTACCAGACCAATATGTGGGGCATGCCGACTTTTTACTTGCTACGCTCGGGGCTGCTGGAAAAGCACGGCGTAAAGTTCGAAGAATTCGCCGTCCCGTCTGGCAATCTCACAATGCAGCAAATGGTGGCGCGCCAGGTCGATATGGGTACCTACGCTGGCCCTTCCTTCGCGATCGGTCACGACAAAGGCGGCTTGCTTGCCATCGCCATGATTGAATATGTCGGAAAGACCGCGCGCGTGATGGCGCGCAAGGATCTCAACATCACCAAGATCGAGCAGTTGAAGGGACTCAAGGTCGCCAATCAGACGGGCTCATCCACCGGAAATATCTTCGTAGACCAGATTGCGCCGAAAGCCGGCCTCAAGAAAGGCGACTACCAGGAAGTACGCATGAACGTCGATGACATGGTGGCGGCATTGGCGGCCAAAACCGTGGACGCGATGGCGAATGTCGAACCGTACAACGCAATCGCTGAGGCAGACGGGTTGGCTGTCACCATTTCGGAATACAGCCAGTTCGACAAGCTGCCGGTATTCATGGCTGCAACACCGGAATTCGTACAAAAGAGCCCGGAAACGATCGTGGCCTATCTCAAGGCTTGGCTTGAGGTCGCCCAGGATTTCAAAACCAAGCCGGACAAGGTCGCCGACACGATTTACTCGTTCTTCGAGTCAAAGGGATTCAAATTGTCGAAAGACACTTTTACCAAGGCATTGGCGCGGGTTGAAGTGCAGCCCGGATGGCCGTCTGACCTCGTGCCCTACATGCAAGAGCAATCCGAAATTCTCTTGAAGGAAAACAAAATCAAGGCGGTCCCTGACTGGAGCAAAGCGCTTCGCACTGAATTCCTCAAGCAGGCAAGCGCCTAATACCCCGGATGACGGACTAGTGCGCATGTTGTAGTAACCAAGGCCGGCGCAAATTGCGCCGGCCTTTCCGCATACCCAAGCCACGGAGACGTGAATGTCCACTGCCAGCAATCCGCTCAACAAAAGCGCGGAACCCACCACATGGAATTTCAAATTGCTTGCGCAAAACGATCTCGGCGGCTTCGGCGGCATGGGCGAAGGCATGTCGGTTCAGATCGCGAAAGACGGGCGACGCATCATTTGGCTGGCCCATGAAAGCGCACCGAAGAATTTCACCGCGGTTGACGTCTCCGATCCGCGCCAGCCGAAAGTGGTGGTGCAGACCGACTTGCCGAAACCGTATATGCGATCGAACTCGCTGGAGTTGTCCGGCGACATCATGGCGGTCGCTTACCAGACCCAGAAAGTGAACCAGCAACCGGCTGGGCTCGAACTGTTCGATGTCTCAGTACCGGAAAAACCGCGATCCATCTCGTTCCTCGACTGCTCGGGAGCGAACTCGCGTGGCGTGCATCAATTGTGGTTCTGCGACGGCGAGTACGTGCACATGGCATCCGGCGCGCCCGACTTCGTGCCGAGCCATCCGAACGACGACCAGTTCTATCAATGCATCGACGTGCGTAACCCGTCGAAGCCAGTTGAGATCGGACGTTGGTGGATGCCGGGCACCAAGAAAGGCGAAACGCCTTTACCGCGACACAAGCTCGACAAGGGTTATCGCGCGCACAACACCAACGTCTACAAGCAGCGCCCCGACAGGCTTTACCTTTGCTATATCGACGGCGGCATGTTCGTGATGGATATTGGCGACAAGACGAAACCGAAGCCGATTTCGCACTGGACCAATTCTCCGCCCTATACGGGCTTCATGCATACAGCCGTTCCGCTGTTCGAGCGCAACCTGCTGATCGTCACCGACGAGTCTACCGAGAACAAAGCCGAGGATTGGCCCAAACTTGTGTGGGTCCTGGACGCGCGGGACGAAAAGAATCTTGTCTCTATTTCCACGTGCCCACTGCCTCCGGTCGATGCCTATGCCAATCGTGGCGGGCGTTTCGGCGCGCACAATATTCACGAGAATCCATCGGTCCCGACCGCCTGGCAATCGGACCAGATCGTCATCGGCACTTTCTTTAATGGTGGTATGCGCGCCTACGACATTTCCAATCCGTTCCAGCCGAAAGAGGTCGCGACGTTTGTCCCCCCACCGCCAAAAGGCACGCCGGCGGGTGCGGTTCAGCTTAACGACGTGTTCGTGGACGAACGCGGCATCGTTTACACGGTCGACCGCCATACGGGCGGGCTGTACATCCTGGAGATGGATTTCTGAACGAAGTCTTCCCCTCACCAGCCGCCGGGCGTTTCGGCCGCAGACTCAAGCGCGAACGCGGAGCGCGTGTCCCTGTCGTTGTGTTCACCGGTTTTCTCGGTGCGGGAAAGACAACGCTTCTCAAGCGCTTCCTTGATACGCCGGAGGGCCAAGGCACCGCCGTCGTCGTCAATGAGTTTGGTGCGACCGGCATTGACGATGCGCTGGTGAGATCCAGCGCTGATGAGACCGTGCTTCTCGGTAATGGCTGCCTGTGCTGCATCACGCGCACCGATTTGCAGCAAGCGTTACGCCGCATGGTTGTCGAGCGTGAGCGGGGCGAATTGCCGGACTTTCGCCGTGTCGCTATCGAGACCAGTGGATTGGCCGATCCCAGCCCCATTCTCCAGACATTCGCGACCGATCGCGCTCTCGGCGGAGCGTTTCATGTCGAAGCCGTTGTAACCGTCATCGACGCCGTTACCGGAGCTGACACACTTGAATGGTCGGTCGAGGCACGCAAGCAGGCGATACTCGCCGACCGTCTCATCGTCACGAAGACAGATATCGCCGGCGACAGCGCACTGAGCACGCTGACCTCCCGACTGCGCGCCCTCAATCCCGGGGCCGAGATTCTGGAGGCGGTCAACGGTGAAATCGATCCGCAGCGCCTTATCGAACCGGTTACCGACCAGCGCAACCCTTTCGTTGCGGAAGCTGCTCACAGCGATGGTATCGGCAGTTTTGTCCTGGCCGAAGAAACGCCGATGCCATGGGCGGTATTTGCGCGTTCGATGGATACGTTGATGCAGTTGCGCGGGCCGGACTTGTTGCGTGTCAAAGGCTTTCTCGATGTCGAAGGCTGCAAGGGACCGCTGCTGGTGCAGTTCGTGCAGCACCTCGCGCATCCTCCGGTCGAGCTCGAGGCATGGCCGGACACAAACCGGCAGAGCCGCGTCGTTTTCATCACGCGGAATATTTCTGAGCACCAGGTGCGTACGCTAATTCAAGCGATCAGGGCCTTGGTCTAAAGACCGCCTCTGCAGGGAAACTATTCTCTGTCTCGCCCGGCGATCTCCGCCTGCCACGGCGCAACCTTGCGCTCGACAAAACCGATCAGCCAGTTCAGTCCAATCGCCATCACCATCAGAATGATGATCGGGACGAACATGGTGGCGGTGTCAAAATTGTTAGCCGAATTGATGATGACCGCGCCCAGACCCGAGATGGTCGTGAAAAATTCCGCAATTACCATTGCAACAACTGCGCGACCAACCGCAAGACGTATCCCGGCCATGATGTAAGGCAGCGTTGCCGGCAGGACGATACGACGAAGAATGACAATGTTGGGCGCGACGAAAGATTTGCCGACCTCGATCAATGTTTTTGGCACGGCAACCACGCCAAGCCATGTGTTGATGCAGATGGGAAACAAGGCCATCAGGAATACGACCGCGACTTTCACCGCAAAGCCGAGGCCAAGCCACAGGATCAACAACGGCACCAGCGCAACCAGCGGCATTGCGTAGCCGGCCGTGACATAGATGCCGAGTGCTGCCTCCGCGGCGCGGAACCCTCCCACCAACAAGCCGAGAGGCACGCCGACAACGATCGCAAGGGCGTAGCCAAGCAAAAACGGTCGCAAGGATTCATAGAGCGCCGACCACAACTGGCCAGTGACCGCAAGGTCCCAAAATGCCACCGCTATCGCCGACGGATAGGAACCGAAAACCGGATTGATGCGGCGGCCAAAAATCTCCCAAAGGATCAGCATGAACGCGACGGAAGCCAGCGTGATCACCCACCGCGGGAATGGACGCCGCTCGGGCGGATCAGACGCCGGCGCTGCTGTTGTTTTGCTTGTGTCGGCGACGTCGACCATCAGTGCACCACGGCGCCGTCGTGTATTGCGCGCCAGACCCTGTAACGCGTTTCGGCAAACTCCGGCGTGCCGCGGACGATGCCGAGATCAGGGCGCGGTCGCTTGAGTGGCACATCCATAATCTCGTGCACACGACCATGCTTCATCACGACGATCCGGTCCGCGATCAGAACTGCCTCATCGAGATCGTGCGTGACAAAGAGAACGGTCTTGCCGGTACGGGCATGGATATCGAGTAGCTCCGCCTGCAGCGATTCCCGCGTTTGCGCGTCGAGTGCACCGAACGGCTCATCCATCAACAAGACCTTGGGATCGATGGCAAGTGCGCGCGCGATGCCGACGCGCTGTTTCATGCCTCCTGAAAGCTGATGTGGCCGCCGATTCTGCGAGTCCTTCAATCCCACGAGGTGAAGATATTTTTCGGCCGTTTCGCGCAACGGTGCGCCACGCATACCTTTCATTTCCAGCCCGAACATCACGTTCTGCAGAGCGGAAAGCCAGGGAAGCAATTCGGCGTGTTGAAACACCATGCCACGATCATGACCGCAGCCGTGCACTTCGCGCCCGTCGACGGTGACTCGGCCACCACTCGCAGCATCGAGACCCATGGCGACGCGCAGAGCCGTGGTCTTGCCGCAGCCGGAAGGACCGATGAGTGCAACAATCTCGCCGTCCTTGACCGTGAAGCTGATGCGATCGAGCGCCTGCACGTGATGAATCTCGCCGTCCACGCGCAGGGAAAAGCGCTTGGAAACGTCGAGGAAAGTCACCTCACCCATTCATTTCTCCAAAATGTGGCCCAGTCAGTGGCCGACGACCTGAAGTGCCTTTTCGCGATACTCCGGCGCGGTCACGGCATTCAGGTCCAGCGGGGCTTTCAAACGGCCCGCCTTCACCATCTGCTCCTGGATCCACTGAATCTTCTCTGCCGGGAGGGGCAATGTCGGATCGACGGCACTGTGTTGGACGGCATCATCGTACACGAAAGCTGGGCGCGGATCGTCAGGTTTGGCACGGGTAAGCTCGCGGGTCAGGGCGATGGTTTCATCCCTGTGCGAAAGCGCGAACCGAAGCGCGCTCATCTCGGCCGCAAGAAATTTTACGGCATCGTCGCCGCGCTCGGCCAGCTTCTTTGCGGTCGATACCATGCACACACGCAGGAAATTCGGTACGGCATCACGACCGGCGACCAGAAGATGGATGTTCTTCGGTGCGACCGGTTGATACTCGTTCGACACGACCGCGGCGTCGACAACACCGCCGACAAGCGCCTGGTAACGATCGTTGTCGCCGCCGATGGCGGCCAGCTTTACCTCTGTATCGGCAACGCCGAACTTTGCCAGCGCGGACCGCGCCAGCATGTCGGGCATGGAATTCGGTGCCGATACCGCGATCTGCCTGCCCTTGAGATCCTCGACCTTTGTCACCTTTTCGTTGGCAAAAATTCCGTGCGGCACCACAACCCAATGGCACCCGAGCAGCTTGACGTCGCCACCTTTGGCGTCGGCGGCGAAGACACCTTGGGGACCACCCTCGAAGCTGTCGAGCTCGCCGGCGATCAATGCCTTCAAGGCAAGCTGATCATCCTTGAACTGCGAAATTTCTAGCTTGAGACCCTGCTTTTTTGCAAAATCACGGGTCGATACCATTAGGAAAATACCGGCGTCGGATTTGGCGTTGATGAGGCCGTGCTTCCAAATCTTTTCTTGCGCGTCAGCGCGGGTTGAACAAAAGGCCACGATCGCGGCGACCACCAAGGGTCCAACAGCGATCTTCCCGGCGAGGTTGCGCATCGCGAAATTCCTCCCTGAACGCAAGTTCCTTTGAGGCCTCTGACTGGACCTCTGTTCAAATGATGTTAACACGAAATTTATATCGGCGGCGTTTCCAAGTTTACTCTGTGAGACTAGCCTTTCACCCGCAAGCGTCGGCACAGACGCGTCTGCAAGGGGCACGGTCGGCCGTAAGCAACCGCGCCCGCAATCCTGTTCAGGGAGCTGAACGCCATGAGCCAACGCTTCACTATTACCGTCAACGGCAAATCCCACACCATAAACGCGGACCCCGACATGCCGTTGCTCTATGCCCTGCGCGACGAACTCGGGCTTAACAATCCTCATTTCGGCTGCGGACTCGCTCAATGCGGTGCTTGTACCGTTCACCTGGATGGACAACCGGCCCGCTCCTGTATCACAGCGATGTCGACGGTGGGGGACGCAAAAATCACGACCCTTGCTGGTCTCGGTACCCCTGAAAAACCACATCCGCTGCAGACCGCGTATATCGAAGAGCAGGTACCGCAATGTGGATATTGCATAAACGGATGGCTCATGACCGCCGCGGCATTTCTCCGCGACAAGAAGAGGCCAACGGAAGCCGAGATAAAGGACGCCCTCTCGGGCCTTAAGTGCCGTTGCGGCACTCACATCAGCATTCTGAAGGCGGTCAAGCGTGCCGCCGAGATGATGGGTTGAGGGAGGGTGCCATGACAAAATTCGAACAAAGCTCTGCTTTCACCCGTCGCTCGCTGCTGCTCGGTGGCGGTGCCCTCGTCGTGTCCATTGGGGCTGCCGTGTCGCTCGACACAGTCCTGTCGCTCCAAACCGCATTCGCACAGGGCGCGAAGCCACCCCTGACACCCGATCAACTTTCATCGTACGTCGCCGTCAACGCGGACGGCACCGTTTCGGCCTTTTTCGGCAAGATGGATATGGGCCATGGCCTGACTGTTGCGATCGCACAGATCGTCGCGGAAGAACTGGATGTTCCCTTCAAGCGCGTCAAAGTGTTCATGGGCGATACTGCCAATTCGGTGAATCAGGGCGGCGCTTCCGGTTCGACCGGCATTCAGTTCGGCGGCAAGCAAATGCGAATGGCTTCGGCGGAAGCCCGTCGCGTCCTGGTGGAAATGGCTGCCGGCTTTCTCTCAACGCCGGTTGAACAGCTCGTGGTCAATGACGGCGTCGTGAGCTCGCGTGCCGATGTGACGAAGCGAATTTCCTACGAACAGATGCTCGGCGGAAAATACTTCAACGTTCAACTCGACTGGAACAAGCAGTTCGGCAACACGCTCTACGCCCCCGGCAAGGCGCAGCCGAAAAATCCCAGCGAACACAAGATCGTCGGTCAATCGATCAAGCGCGAAGACGTTGCGCCAAAAGTTTTCGCGCAAGAGGACTTTGTAACCGATGTGAAAGTGCCCGGCATGGTGCACGGGCGCACGATTCGCCCGGGCGTCGCCGGCGCTGTGCCGGTGAAAGTCGATGAAAGCTCGATCAAGGACATCCCCGGCGCCAAAGTCGTGTGGGACAAAGGTTTCCTCGGCGTCGTCGCCGACAAGGAATGGGACGCAATACAGGCCGCGCAGAAGCTCAAGGTTGAATGGTCGAAGGTTGACCAGCCCTTCCCTGAGCAGGCTTCGCTCTATGATCACATTCGCAAAGCAAGCGTGCGCAAGCGCAGCGTCGACAAGGAAAACGGGAATGTCGACGAGGCGTTCAAGAACGCAGCGAAGGTCATCGAGGCCGAATACGAATGGCCATTCCAGTCCCATGCCAGCATGGGTCCGGCGTGCGCGCTTGTTCAGATCAAGGACGGCCAGGTGACGTGCTGGAGCGGCACGCAGAAGTCCCACTTCGTCCAGGAAGGCCTTGCACTCACGCTCGACCTGCCAGTCGATAAAGTGCGGGTCATTTACACAAGCGGGCCGGGTTCCTATGGCCGCAATGACGCGGACGATTGCGCCATGGACGCGGCGGTACTTGCGAAGGCGGTCGGCAAACCGGTGCGCCTGCAATACATGCGTGACGAGG
>Ga0310895_10000304_pt1 | contig 11467 bp, 10 predicted proteins | sample C0D4metaG_FD_203912 | JGI IMG/M metagenome (GOLD analysis project Ga0310895, IMG submission 203912) | Lab incubated soil microbial communities from West Virginia University Organic Research Farm, Morgantown, WV, United States - C0D4 | ecosystem: Environmental > Terrestrial > Soil > Agricultural... | reverse complement strand
ATGAGTGTTGGAGCAATGGCAGCATTCACTCTCATTATATTTGCTGAGAAAGTGCTGCCTTGGCCGACGCCGGTGCGATACATCACCGCTGTCGTACTTGTGCTTTATGGTGCGCTAATGATTGCGTCACCCCAACTCACTTTCCAGAAAGATAGCAGCGCGGCCATGCCCCCAGGCCTGCAGATGCCCGAGCGCGGCAACGCAACTGCGAAGTAGTTGGAAGCGGCATGTCCGCTTCTGGCCCATAGCAGACATGACCTCTTGCACTGCACATATCCGCTCTCGGGAGTAAAGCGGACATGACTTGTTGCGGCGCATATGTCTGCTCCTGACCCATAACGGACATCGCGTCGTCTCTTAACGAGCCTCGTTTGAACCGATACGATGCTCTGTCTTGTCCTCGGGGGCGCAATGAGACGGCGTGAGTTTCTTGGGTTCTTTGCCGGCGGACTGTGCGCGACGACAGCGCGCGCGCAAACATCGGGGCCCGTGCGCATCGGGTTCCTGATCACCGGAAGCGTCGCGGAGAACGTCACTATCGTCGCTTTCCGGCAGGGCATGAGCGAGCTCGGCTATACGGAAGGCAAGAGCTACATCATCGAGCCGCGGACGGCGGATGGCAGGAACGAACAGCTTCCGCGGCTCGCGAAAGAGCTGGTGGCCTCGGGGGTCGACATCATCTTCGCGGGAGCGACGCCCGCGGGCCAGGCGGCGCAGCGCGCAACGGATAAAATCCCGATCGTCGTCGCGGCCATGGGCGAGCCCGTGGGCGACGGCCTCGTAGACAGCCTGGCGCGGCCGGGAGGAAATCTTACGGGAACGACCTTTCTCGGGCCGGCTCTGGTCCCGAAGCGCTTCGCTTTCCTGAAGCAGCTTTTGCCCGGTGTTTCGCAGATCGCCATTCTCTCGCATCCGAGCGCCTTCAGCGCGCAGACCACGGCCGACATGTTGAAAGAAACCATGAATGCCGGCGCGAGCCTCGGCATGCAGCTACAGTTCGTGGAGGTGCGCAGCCCCGATGACCTCGCGCGCGCATTTTCCGACATTACGCGGCTGCGCGCGGAGGCCCTGTTTCCGCTTCCGAGCGCAATGCTGTTTAGCGAGCGAAAGCGCATCGTCGATCTGGCGGCGGCCGGCAAGCTGCCCGGAATGTACAATTCGCGCGAATTCGTCGAACTCGGCGGTCTCATCGGCTACGGGGCCAATCTCGCCGACCTGGGCCGGCGCAGTGCGGGCTATGTGGACAGGATCTTGAAGGGGGCCAAGCCCGCTGACCTGCCGGTCGAGCAGCCGACCAAGTTCGAGCTTCTGATCAACATGAAGACCGCAAGGGCGCTCGGGATCACGGTGCCCCTGGTGCTCCAGCAGGTGGCCGACGAAATCATCGATTGAGCGGGACCGCTGCGGCGCGAACGGGCTCTTCGGCTCGCCCACGCCGCTCGCGCGCGCTAACGAGGTCATCGAATTGAAGCGCGATGTCCGCTATTGGCCCTTAGCAGACATCCCTGATTGCACCGCACATGTCGGCTTTCGGGGGTAAAGCAGACATTACCACTTATGTTGACCGTTAGAACCGTTCAATGAAATTCTAGTGCTATGCAGTCGTATGTATTGCAATTCGGTACAGCAATATCGCGACGCTCGCCAAACAGGTCTTTGAAAAACGGAGGTAGCAATCATGGAACGTGAAGCTGGGACGTGTGCTGTCACCATGCTGTTATGTTCTCTCACCGTTGCGATAGCTGTTTTGGCTATGACCGGGGTGGCAATCGCTCAGCAGAATAACTTTGTGTTGTCGTCGTCTGCGTTCGCTGACAACGGGACCATGGCGCAAAAGTACATGGGGAAAAATCCTGCTAACCCGAACTGCATCGGTGAAAACATTTCGCCACCGCTGGAATGGCGCAATGCCCCCGCTGCTACACGGAGCTACGCGATCATCATGTACGATCAGGAAGGCAGAAACGGTTTGGGTCTCAGCCATTGGGTCGCCTATGGCATCGATGGTGCTACGACCTCGCTACCCGAGGGAGCGGGTGACGGTCAGAGAGCCGGTATCGTCGGTGGCAGTAATTTTCTTCGCAAAGGATCATACTATGGCGGCTGCCCGCCAAAGGGGACCGGGCCGCACCACTACGTGTTCACGATAATCGCAACGGATCTGGATCCGGGCACATTGAAGCCCGACTTAACACAGCAGCAAATGTTGGATGCGATCGGCTCACATGCCCTCGTCGCAGCGGGGCTCGTAGGCCGCTACGGTCAGTAATTGTTGTACATGTCCGCTTTTGGCCCGTAGCAGACATCAGCTACTGCACTGCACATGTCCGCTTTCGGGGGTAAAGCAGACATGACCGGTTGCGCGAGTCTGCTTTTGCGGTCGCTATTGGGTGCAAAGCGGACATAGTCTGTTGCACCGCACATGTCCGCTTTTGACCCAAAGCGGACACTCAGTAGCTGGCGAGTGGCAACTCACGGCTCAAACCGGACATTTCTGCCCACATTCGCCGCGACCCTGTCACTTATGTCCAAATTTTTGTCGCGTGAGTCCGAGTTTTTCCCAATAAGTCAGTCACAAATGACCCAAAGCGGAAATTCGCCATCTAGTATAAAATGCTCCGCATTGCAAAAAACTGAACGAGTTTTATGGGCAGCGCTGACAAACTTTTCACTGACGGAGAAGCTTATGAGCATCCGTATCCACGACCACTGTCGGGGGGCAAAGTCGAACACCTGCCGTCGGCGCTATTGCCAGCTCGTACCGCTCTCATCGGTCGTTACGTGACGCTGGAGCCGCTCGATGCAGCGCGGCATGCAAGTGATCTGTTCGAGGCGTCGCATGGAAGCAAGGCCGCGCTCCGAATCTGGGACTACCTGCCATGGGGTCCTTGGAAATCCGAAGCGGAGTTCGCGAACGTTCTGCGTCAGCAGACCGCGGGGCAAGATCGGGTTTACTATGCCATTCGACTAGCGGCAGGAGAGAAAGCGTGCGGACAGATATGTTTTCTTGATATTCAACCGGAACAAGGGGTCATTGAAATTGGATCGATCTGGTTTGGTCTGACCCTGCGGCGTACGCGAAGCGCCACTGAGTCGATATACTTGATGCTGCGCTATGCGATGGACGATCTCGGTTACCGGCGCATGCAGTGGCGCTGTAATGCACTAAACGCCGCTTCCCGTGCGGCAGCTCGCCGACTCGGCTTCCGCTTTGAGGGAATTTTCTACAACCATATGATCTTCAAGGGCAGAAATCGAGATACGGCTTGGTACTCGATCCTTGACGACGAATGGCCAGAGGTCCGCAAAATCATGGAACGATGGCTTGCGCCGTCGAATTTCGATCAAGACGGCATGGCCAAAACATCTCTGGCTGCGCTAATGGAGAAGCGCGGTCCCAGCCGTCGGGTGTGATGTCGGCTAACAAAGATGCTTTTGACCCAAAGCAAACATGCGGATCGTGCACGTAGTTCGTTTCAGGTGATGATTTGCACCGCTACGATGCTTGTCAGCTCTTAGGCGCTGGGATGGCTACAAACGAGCAATGGCAGCTGACTACGAAGGCTGCCGAGCTGTACGAGCGGTGTCCCGCTCGCTACATCCTCGGTCCTTGGGCACCTTTGCTTGTCGAGACGGCGCACGTTACAGCAGGCGAGCGAGTGTTGGATGTGGCTTGCGGAACCGGCGTCGTTACACGCGCTGCAGCAGAACGTGTTGGTCGTCGCGGTCGCGTCGTTGGCATCGATCTAAATCCGGGAATGATCGCAGTTGCGCGATCGCTTGCCGCAATCGATGATGCACCAATCGAGTGGCTTGAACGCAGTGCACTCGATCTTGGATTGGATGGCGCTAGCTTCGATGCCGTTCTTTGCCAGCAGGGCTTACAATTTTTTCCTGATAAACCAGTCGCACTGAGAGAAATGCGCCGGGTTCTCGACCGCAATGGTCGTCTGGCGCTCAGTGTCTGGAACAATGTCGGCATCTATAACACTGCCGTCAGTGCGGCACTTGCTCAGTTCGTGGGTAGTGACACAGCGGCCCGCTTCAATGCTTCCCGGAAGACCCCCGCTGCCGACGAATTACAGCAGCTTGTTATGGAAGCTGGCTTTTCGGATGTAGAAGTCAGCGTTTCTCGCATCAATGTGCACTTGCCCCAGATTGACCAATTCGTGCTGGAACACTTGGCTGCAACGCCTGTCGCATCGGCTTTGGAAGCCGTGGATGCCGAGGCGCGCAGGAAAATTGGGGCGAGCGCAAGGGAACAACTGCAGCATTACGCCGATGGCGATGGAATTACCTATCCCGAAGAAACACACGTTTTGACAGCACGCCGTAAGTAATGGCGCGTTAGGTGCGATGTCCGCTATTGGCCCTTAGGAGACATTAGCCGTTGCACTGCACATGTCTGCTTACGGGGGCAAAGCGGACATGCTCGACGCACCGCACGGGACCGCCGCCTGATCAAGCAGCGCTGGCGCAACGCAGATCAAACCGATGACCGGCCTGCTCCGCTTTGTGATTTTTGTTGCCGCGCTCGCGGTCCTGCTCGCCATCGTAATGGCAACTGACGGTCATCCGCTTGCGGTCATCGCAGCGGTCCTCGTCGCTATTTTTCTCACGGGCAGGCTGACCCGGTAGTTGTAATTAATCGGTGGTCCTGGCGATGCGCATGTCCGCTTTTGGAGGTAAAGGGGACATTCCTGCCAGATTCTTTGCGGTGCTCGCCCGGGCTAAACCTTTGACTACGCTGAGCTTTTATATGGCACTATGGCACGGATAGAGAACTCCCTCCGCCACCCTGCGTTCGCTGGTTTGCGCCACGTGATGACTTTGCTCTTGGCGCTGCAAGTCGGTTCACAACCACAGCACCTTCCGTCGTAAGTCGAGATCATCCTTCAGCAAGGTGGAGACGCCGCTCCATATGACGGAGCCGCGCTCGAGCACCACTGTCCGGTCCGATAGCGCCAATGCAAGATCAAGGTGATGGTCAACGATGACCATCGCGATCTCCTGTCGGAGCCGATCAAAGACCTCGAACAGCTCCTGGGTGACGGCGGGAGAAAGCCCCTCGAACGGCTCATCGAGCAGGAGCACCTGCACATTGCCAGCCAATGCGCGCGCGACAGCGACCATCTGCTGTTCGCCGCCGGATAAATAGTCGGCCGGCGTATTCCAACGTTCGGCCAACCGCGGAAAGACTGCGACGATGCGCTCGTTGCTCCAATGAATTCCGTCTCCGGTTGTACGTTTGAGGCGACCGAGTACTAGGTTGTCGGCCACCGTCATCCCGGCGAACAGTCCGCGCCCCTGCGGAACGTAGCCGATGCCGCGCCGGGCGATCGCGGCCGATGGCAGGCCGACGGTCTCCTGGTCCAGCAGTTTGATAGAGCCCACTTCCGGCCTGGTAATTCCAACCAGGCTCTTCAACAGCGTCGATTTTCCGGCACCGTTGCGTCCGAGCAATGCAATGATCTCGTGCTTGCGCACGTCGAACGAGACGTCGTTAAGGATGTGGCTTTTATCATAGTACGTGTTGATGCGGTCGACGGCGAGAAGTCGATCGGAATGCGCGAACTCGGTACGCGGCTGCATGGCGACTGCAGTAGTGCCGGAGCCGATATAGATCGCGCGCACTTTGTTGTTGTTGCGCGCATCGTCGACGCTGCCGTCGACGAGAACGGCGCCGTCATTCATGACAGTGACATGATCGGCAATCCTGAACACTCGGTCGATATCGTGCTCGACGAGCAAAATCGGGATTTCCGCGGAAATTGTCTTGATCAGCTTTGCAATGCGCTCCCGCTCGGCGGCTGCAAGTCCGGCGAGCGGCTCATCCAGCAGCAGAATCCGGGGCTGCGTCGCCAGCGCCAGGCCCATGTCAAGCACGCGCTGGCCACCATAGGAAAGAGACGACGCTTCCGCGTTTTCGATCCCGGCAAGGCCAAGGTAGCGAATGAGTTCGGCAGTCTCGATCTGAATATCGGCAAGCGAAGCGGTCGAGCGCCACATTGCGTAGCGCATGCGCGAGCGCGCCTGGATGGCAAGACGGATATTTTCCTCGACGCTCAATCCAACGAACAAATTGGTGATCTGAAACGAGCGGCCGACACCCGCTCCCGTGATGTCCTCCGGCTTAAGTCCTCCGATGGATTTTCCCTCAAGCTCAACCGAGCCGGAATCCGGCGCGTAAAGGCCGGACAACACATTGAAGGCCGTCGTCTTGCCGGCTCCATTTGGCCCGATCAGGGCGTGCAATGTCTTGTCGCGCACCGAAAGGTCGAAGCCGCGCACGGCATGGATACCGCCGAAACTCTTCTCCAGATTTCTTGCCGTGAGGGCCAGGCGGTCATTTTCATTCGCCCGCAGCAGGCTTCGCGGCAACGACAGAACGTCCGCTGTTTTGCGACCAGCCATCGCTGCGGTCGTGATCTCCCGCTTGCGGATCGGGGCCAACAGCCGTCCCCCAACGCCGACAAGGCCTGTTGGGGAGAAGACAACAAAGCCAATGAACAGGAGGCCAAAATAGAAAAGCCAATGCGGAGTCCATATCGATAGAAACTCGCGAAAGAGGATAAAAAAAAGCGCGCCAAGAGCCGGTCCGAGAAAGCTGCGCATTCCCCCGATGACCACCATGGCAATGAGTTCGCCCGAGAACGCAACGGAAAGCGGTTCGGCCGAAGCGAAACGGTGATTGAAAACCGACAGCGTGCCGGCGACGGCGACAATCGCTGCTGACAGCACAAAGCCGATCAGCTTGTACCGATTTGTCGGATAACCAATAAAGCGCGCCCGCTGTTCGTTTTCACGGATCGCCACAAGTACGCTGCCAACCGGGGACCGATGAAAGCGCCACAGCAGGAAACAGACGCCCAACGCGACGGCGGCAACCACACAATAATAAATTCCATCGCGCTCAAGATCGACGCCAAGTACCGTCGCGCGCGTGACGCCGCCGAGTCCGCTTTCGCCGCCAGTGAACTCGGTCCACCGGTAGCCAATGGCAAAGAGCAGCGCGGTCAGAGCCAGCGTCAGCAACGAAAAATAGACGCCGCGGCGCCGCAGGATCAATGCGCCAGACAGCACGGCGGACACCGCCACGAAAACAATGGCGAATAGGGAGGGCAAAATGACGGATCCCGGAAACCAGTAGCGCTGGCTCAGAGCTGCAGCGTAGGCGCCGAGCCCGAACCAGGCGCCATGCCCGAATGAAACGAGACCCGTATTGCCAACGAGAATATTGAGGCCCATGCACGCGACGGCAAATGCCACAACGTCGATGGAAGAGCGCAAAGGAAGTCCTGCAAAATCGAGCGCGAATGGCAGGGCCACTAGCGATAATGCAACGATGACGAGGGGCGCGCGACTGTTCAGCACTGAAGCTACTCAAATTTCTCGATACGCTCGCCGAAGAGGCCGCGTGGCCGCACCAGCAGGACAACCGCCATCAGGAGATACATCGACGCCTCGCCCCACGACGGATTGAAATAGATGGTAATTCCACGCACGACGCCGACGAGCGCCGCTGCAGCGATCACGCCCCAGAACGAGCCCAGGCCCCCGATGACGACAACGACAAACGCAGCCGTGAGGATTTCCGCCCCCATCGCGGGATGCACGCCGGCGATCGGCGCAAGCAGAACACCTGCGAGTCCGGCGAGCCCGACGCCCAGCGCCGCAATTGCTGTCATGTAGGGCGCAAGCGAGATGCCGAGCGAACCGACAATGTCCGGGTTTTGCACGCCTGCCCGCACCACGCGGCCGAAGGTCGTCCGGTAGACAACGAACCAGGTGGCGGCAACTGCTGCTAAGGCGACCCCGAAAATGAACAGCCGGTAGCGCGGATAGATGAAGTCGCCGACCAACAACTGGCCGCGAAGTTCCGACGGGATCGAAAACGGAAGCGGTGTGGCGCCGAATATAATACGCAGTCCCTGCTCGATGACCATCGCCAAGCCGAACGTCAGCAGCAGGCTTAAGATCGGGTCGGAACGGTAAAAGCGGCGAAACAAGAACCGTTCAATGAGGATGCCGAAGCACCCAACAATCACCGGGGAAGCGACAAGCGCGCCGAAGAAACCCACGCGATTTGTCAGGATCACGGCGAGGTAGGCGCCGATGGCATAGAAACCGCCATGCGCCAGATTGACTATGCCGCCGAGCGCGAAGATCAGCGAGAGACCGAGCGCGATCAGCAGGTAATACGCGCCGACCAAAAGGCCATTCAGAACCTGCTCGAGGACGAAAACATATTGCACGCGAAAAACCCGGCACGGAAGGAACCGAAGCAATCCCGGGCGCCTTGAAATGAGCGCCCGGAACGATGCGGTCTAGTGCAGAGATCACCCGATCTTGCAGGTACCGTCCTTTGGCGGAGCAATCGTCTCCAGGTCCTCGTTCGGACCAGGCACGGCGCCGAGAGCGTCATAGATGTCCCATTGGTCCTTCATCTTGCTTGGATCTTTCGCCCGCACCGCATACATCTCCATGACCATCTGATTGTCATAGGGACGGAAGTAAGCCTCGCGCGCCTTCATGACGTCGAACTTTGCGCCTTTGCGAAGATGCTCGGCCAGCTTCTGCGGATCCGTCGACTTAATCTCGTTCATCGACTGTGCGACGATTTTCAGCGAGTTGTAATCGCCCCAGGACTGATTGTCGGGAAGTTTACCGTATTTCTTCTGAAACGCATCGACGTATTTCTTGGAGCTCGGCGTGTCGACCAGGTGATGCCACACAAGCGGCCAAATTCCCGAGAAGTTGCCCTTGCCGGCGCCCCAGGCGACGACTGTATCGAAGCCAAAGCCTGCGACAGGAAATTTTAGACCGTATTCGGAATATTGCTTGATGAAGTTCGTGATTTGATTGCCGGCGAGGTTCGACACCACCAGGTCGGGTTGCGATTGTCTGATCTTCAGAAGATAGGGGCTGAAGTCGGTCGCGTCGGTAGGGACGAGCTCATCAGCAGCAAACTGACCACCGTTCGCCTCCATGAATTTCTTTGCGACGCGCAGAAGATCGTGACCGAAGGCATAGTCTGCGGTCAGCGAATACCATTTCTTTCCCTTCACCATGTTCTCGCGGAGCAGATATTGCCCAACGGCCATCACATACATCGAGTTCGCGCCCTCGATATGGAACATGTATGGATTGCAGCTCGCGCCGCGCAGCGCATCCGAATTGCAGCCGGTGTTTATGAACACTGTCTTCATTCTGTTCGCCACCTGACCGATCGCAAGGCCGGAGGCTGACGAAATTTCGCCGATGATCATTGCGACCTTGTCACGCTCGATCAGGCGCTCGGCCTTGGCGGAAGCCGTCTGGGGATTGACCGAATCCTCCATCACAAGTTCGATTTTTCGGCCCATGACGCCGCCAGCTGCATTGACCTCTTCTGCTGCGAGCTTGATGCCAATGACCGCATACTCGCCGAGTGGCCCAAGAAAACCGGTTATTGGCGTAAGATGTCCAATGCGAATGGCATCGGCCTGAGCCCTGACGATTGCCGGCATACCGACTGCGGCAAGCAGTGCAGAGCCGGCCGTGCTTTTTAGGAGTGCCCGACGTGATACCTTGGTAATCATGACAATTCCTTCCCCAGAGCGCTTTTGCAACGTCGGCTCTGCGTTGTGGAGCCAACTACACAGGCTTCGCGGTACGCTTGCTGCTTTTTGCAAGAATGGTTGCTCGCTGTGAAACGGTTGTCCAGTGGATTTTCTGTGCCGGCGATCGAAGGAACGGAAATAGCTTTGAGAAATCTAAGCGATCTGCAACTCAGGACATGATCGGTAGGGCAGGGAAAGCTGGTCCGCGTCGCTTTACGCCCAAATACTTGGCCGGACGGCACTGGCGACAATCCGCTTTTTGTCGACCAGCGCTACGGTCCGAACAATGATGCGGGAGCCCGCTTTCGCGGTCGCTCTTGGGGGCTAAGCGGACATGACTTGTTGCGGCGCATATGTCCGCTTCTGACCCAGAGCGGACATGCCTACGCATAGCGGGACGCCTGACTGTCACACAACGGTCACCGCGCCCGTGGGAAGGGCGCTAACTCTTTGAATTCCCGTGCCTGCAACACGACATGTAAAAAGACAATTGACCCAAGCGGGGGTTGCGCCATTATTGTCCTGTGGCGTTGTGCCTTGGGGGCAGTCATGAAATTTCGTCACGCGTTTATTTTCATTCCTTGCCTGATCGTGAGCCTAGGGAGTGCGGTAACTCCGGGGCTGGCAGTCACCCACATAACTTCGGCTGACACCCTAACCATCAGTTTGGGAGCGCTGCCACCCGCCACCTACGCGACGGCGGGCGTCCAGCTGAATTTTACAGATTTTGGAAGCAACACCGGCCCGGACGTGTTGGACGCAGGTGAAGGTTTCCGTCTGAACCTTTTCAATTCCGGAAACTCGTTGGTGAGCCAGGTAAGTTTCACGTCCTTGAGTGGTGGACTGGCCGTTTCAGTCGGAACTGTGGGTCCCGTGGGCAACACGGGTCATTTCTTTATTGATCAGATTGTTGGGTCGTTCGATCTATACTCAGTAATCATCAGCGGGTTCATCACCAACCAATTTTTCCCGGAGAGCGCCACAACGTCATTCACTGTCGGCACTGCGACGCCACTTCCCGCCGCACTCCCGCTCTTTGCGTGCGGCATTGGTGTAATCGGATTACTCGCCCGTCGCCGGAAGCAAAGAGCGTCGGCGCGGTTGCACTAACGTTCGGACGATTGTCGTTTCTGTCCTAGTGCCGCTTCGCGGTTTGTTCATCGCCCGCAGGATCGCTGCTCGCGGCATGTCTGCTTTTGTGGTCGCTTTCGGGGGTAAAGCGGACTTGGCATTTTGCAGCGCACATGTCTGCTTCTGACCCGAAGCGGACGTCGCCGACGACATTCACCTGACTCCAACACAGTGCTAACGTGAGGCTCAATCCGTTCAAGCGTTTCGCTAAGTGCACACGAAGCGCCAGAGCCGCGAAGGGGGGACTATGCAATCGACTTCTCATCCAATGCTGTCAGGAGCCGACGGGCTCGCTAACAAATACGCTGACGTCTTAATTCTGATCGGGCGCATCATGCTGGCCTGGGTGTTTGTCGGGGTCGCCTATGGTGCAATGACTAACTTCGCTGGATCGTTGGCTTATTTCACGTCACAAAAACTGTATTCGCCAGCGCTGTGGACTTGGACGGCGCTTTTGCTCGAACTCTTAATATCGATCAGCCTGATACTCGGTATCGGCACAAGGTATGGCGCAATTCTGGTATTCGTATTTGTGCTGATCGCCACTGCAATCGCACATCGTTATTGGGAATTCCCCGCTGGGCCGCAGCAGTTCGGCCAATACAATAATTTTTTGAAGAATATCTCGATTATGGGTGGCGCCTTGGCGATCTTAGTCACCGGTGCGGGCCGTTTCTCTCTGGATCGCGTACTTGCAAAATAGCAGGTCACTTAAGTCCGCTATGGGCCCAAAG
>Ga0310895_10000297_pt1 | contig 11611 bp, 9 predicted proteins | sample C0D4metaG_FD_203912 | JGI IMG/M metagenome (GOLD analysis project Ga0310895, IMG submission 203912) | Lab incubated soil microbial communities from West Virginia University Organic Research Farm, Morgantown, WV, United States - C0D4 | ecosystem: Environmental > Terrestrial > Soil > Agricultural... | reverse complement strand
CACCGCGGCGAGACCCAGGGTGGCCAGGCGGATCAGGGCCGCGGGCATCCGGCGTTCGCGGATGCCGTCGAACGCGATGACGAGGGCGGGGAAGACCACGAACAGGCCATCCTGTTCCCGCACCAGCGCGGCCAGGCCGCAGACCGCGCCGAGCCCGGCCGCCCGGCCGATGGTGAGGCCTTCGCTACGGAAGCGCAGGGTCAGCCCGAGGAGAAGCGCGATCACGAACAGCGACACCGCGTGGGAAAAACCGGGACCGAGGGTGACGTAATAGAGGACGGGAGTGCCCCAGAGGACCGCCGCCGTGGCCCACGCCGCCGCGGGCTCCGCGAACCCGCCGAAGCGCACGAGGGCGCGGTGCAGCAGGACGAGGGCCGCCATTCCATAGGCCCACGACGCGTAGCAAGCGGCCATCACGTAGGGCCGGGAGAAGCCATCGGAGGCGACCGCTGCGCCCAGCGCGCGTGCGACGAGGACGCCACCATGGGCGAGCAGATAGGCGGGGGCCCAGAGGAGCGCCGTGCCCAGCGGCGCGAAATTGATGTGCCGGTCGGTGAGTGGCTCGCGGAGATCCAGGAACGTCGTCTTGAATCCGGCCAGCCCCACGGGATCCTGTTCGTAGAAATGCGTGTATTCGTTCCCGAACTCGAGGTCATGGTCGAAGACGGCCGAACGCAGGTAGGCGAAATATTCGATCTCGTCCGCGCCGCGGATCTTCGGCGTCACGAGGGGAAGCGTGAGGAGAAGGGCGGCCACGAGGATCCAGGGCATTCGCGCCGACCTCACCGGACCTCCGACAAGACGCCTACCAGGGCCTGGGCCCGCGCCGGCCATCCGTACGCGGGCGCCGCGGCGTGGGCGGCCCGCGCCAGCGACTCCGCCAGCGCGCGATCCTCGAGAACGCGCCGCAGGCCGGCGGCCAGCGCGGCCGGATCACCCGGCGGCACCAGCCACGCCGTGTGTCCGTGGCGCAGCACCTCGCGCGTCGATGGCAGGTCGGACGCGACGATGGCGCGTCCCGCCGCCATGGCTTCGAAGGCCTTGAGGGGCGAGGTGTGGCGCTCCGTCATGGCCGTGCGCAAGAAGGGGACCGCCACCACGGTAGCGCGCTGCAGCGCCTCCGCCACGCGCGCCTGGGGGACGAGCCCCGCCATCTCCACGCGGTCGCGCAGACCCAGGCGCTCCACGAGCGCGCGCACGCGCGCCATGTCCGCCTCGCCTTCGATGCCGCCCAGGATCACGAGGCGCCCGCGAGGCACCTGCGCGAACGCCTCCACCAGGACATCCACGCCTTTCCAGGGGTAGAGCTGGCCCGCGTAGAGGATCTCCGGCTCGCCCGCGGGCAGGCCCGTGAACGCGCTCTCCGGCGGATCGCAGCCGTTGGGCACCACGTGCACGCGCGGGCGTGCGCCATAGGCCTCGGCGAAGCTGTCGCGGATGCCGGCGGTGGTCGTCACCACGGCCGCCGCTCCCCGCCACACCCGGCCCTCCCGTCCCCGCAAGCGCTCCTGCTTGCGGGGGCTGGCCTTCTCCTGCGTGCCGTAGAGCGCGGCCCGCTCGCCGTACATGAGGGCTTCCACCGCGTGCGCCTCGTAGACCACGCGCGGCGTGCCGGGCAGGAGCAGCAAGGCGTCCGCGAGCTGGAGGTCGCGCGTCAGCACGACCGCTCCCCCCCGCAGGGCGGGTACGGCCACGAGCATCGCGCGGGCGAGGAACGAGGCGCGGGGCAGCGCGAAAGAGCCCTGCCGGTGCAGGACGCGTAGACGCCGCACGCGCAGGCCGGAATGGGCAGGCACGCCGAAGAGGGCCAGGATCTCCGGGGTGGGGCGCGGATCGCTCTGGCGCACGAGCAGGGTGGTGCGCGCCCCCGTTCCGCTGAGCGCGGCCGCCGTCTTCACGATCTGCACGCCGTTCGCGCGCTCGAGGGGAAAGCGGATGTCCGCGGGCACGAGGACCTCGAGGGGCGCCGCCGCCGCCGCCCTGCTCACGGCTTCTGGAGCACGCATTGGATGTGGCCGATCATCACGTCCTGCGTGAACGGCGTCGCCTCCAGCGCGCGCCGGAGAGGCCCGGGGAGGACGCGGCGGAAGAAACCGGTGACGTGGCGGTCCTCGCGCACGAGACGGAAGCCGGAGCCTTCGATCCAGGCCCGCAAGCGCCGTACCGTGACCGCTTGGAGGACGTCGTCCTGCTTCTCCTTCCCCTCTTCGGCGAGGGCGATGAAGGTATTCGCCTCCTTCGGTTCCTGCAGCGTCCAGGGGGCGTGCCGGGCCAGCCAGCGGAACGTCGCGAACGAGACTCGCCGGCCCACGAGCAGGTGGAGGGGAACGGGCACGAGCAGCCGTGGCAGGTGCGCGCCGGCGAGGGACAGCGTGGGTGCGGTGGAGAGGTAGAGCACGCCGCCCGCGCGGAGCACGCGGAAGCACTCGCGCAGGTAGTCCTCGGCGGAGGCGACGTGTTCGATCACGGAATGGCTGAACACGAGATCGAACGCCGCCGTGCGGAAGGGCAGCCGTGCGGCGTCGCCCTGGACGAACGCGGCGTTCGCCACGTGTTTCTCGCTCGCGAGCCGCGTGCCCGAGCCGCGGAAGCGCGCCTCGAGGTCGAGGCCGACCGCGAACGACGATTCCTCTGCCAGCGAGAGGGCCGTGCCTCCGCCCCCGCAGCCGGCGTCGAGGACGCGGCCGTGCGCGCTCACTCCCGCGCGCTCGAGAGCCTGGATCACCTTCGCGCTGCGCCGGTACTCGAACACCGCGTAGTCGTATTCGCTGCGGAAGCGGGCGGCCGCGGCCTCGCGGAGGGCGGCCTCGTCGATCGTCCTCACGACGCCATGGCCTCCGCGTAGAGGCCGAGGTACCTCTCGGCCACGCCGTCGAGGCGGAAGCGCTCGGCGATGTGGCGCGCGGTGGCCGCGCTCGTGCGCCCGGGCTGGGCGAGCCGGTCGAGGATCGCGCGCGCCAGCGCGGCCGCGTCCTCCTTCGGCACGACCGCGACGTCCGGGCCGAAGATCTCGCGCAGCTCCAGGCCGCCGGGGTTGTCGGTGGAGACGACGGGCGTCCCGCAGGCCAGCGCTTCCAGAGCGACCGTAGGCGTGGCCTCGAGGACCGAGGAGAGCACGAACAGGTCGGCTCCACCCTGCAGGGCCGCGACCTCGTCGTTGGGGACGAGGCCCAGGAAGCGGACGGCGTCCCCGAGTCCCAGTGACGCCGCCTGCGCCTTGAGCGGGCCTTCCATCTCGCCCGTGCCCGCCACGAGGAGCACGGCGTCCGGGCGCTGGCGGCGCACCTCCGCGAACGCGCGCAGCAGCGTGGCTTGATCGGCGAGGGGATGGAGGCGCTTGACGTTGACGAGCAGCGCACCCGCGCGGGGGGCGACGCGCTGACGCAACGCGACCCGCTCCTCCGGAGGGAGAGGCTGGAAGGCGTCGGCCACCGGCGGGTACACGACGGATGCCGCGCGCAGGGGGACGTCCAGGGCCCGCGCGCGCTCGAGGAGCGCGCGGCTGTAGAAGGTCACGTGGCGCGCGTCGCGGTTGAACCGCTGGAAGCGGGGATCGCCGCCGTTGTAATGCCAGATCTCCGTGCCGTAGTGCGTGAGCACGTAGGGCCGGCCCGCGCGCACGGCCAGCCGGGCCGCCACCTGGTTCATCCAGGTGCTGGAGTGGACGTGCACGACCTGGGCCCGCGCCAGCAGCGGCGAGGCCTTGCGCCACGTCCGCAGCGCCTCCATCGCCTGGGGGACGCGCGTCGCGCGCAGGCGCCGCGCACCGCGGCGGACGAAGTGGATGCCGTCCGCGTCGCGTCCGTCCCCGAAGGTCAGGAACTCGACGGCATGGCCGCGCCGGGCCAGGGCCTGGCCGAGGAGGTGGGGCAGGAGCGCGTTCGCGGCCTGGTGCGGCGGCAGGTGGGGCGTGACCATGAGGACGTTCATCCCGCCCACTCGCGCGCGAACTCCGCGTACGTGCGTCCCTGGGCGCCGAGCGGGCCGGTGAGGTGCGCGAGCAATCGCCGCAGGTCGTCGAGGAACCGGGCCACGCTCGGCTCGTCCGGCGTGTACGGACTGCCGCCGGGCAGCACCTCGCTCGAATGGAAGATGAGGTTCAAGCAGGGCGCGCCCGCGCGCCGCAGCCGGTCCGCGAAGGCGAGCATGTCGGGCAGCGGGGTGTAGGAGGGGCGCAGCCACACGGGGCGCAGACCCAGGCGCTTGAACGCGCCGCGCCAGGGGATGGGCTTGAGCCGCGCGTACGCGCGCTCCAGCGCCTTGGGCAGGCCGGGCAGGGTGGCGGAGGTGATCGGGATCTCGAGGATCTTCGACGCGCCCGGACGCCGGACGTCTTCGTAGTCGGGGTGATAGGGAAAGGTCGGCGCGCCGTCGAAGATCATTCCGCCCTTGCGGCGCTCGTTGAAGAGCGGGTCGACGCTCGTGTCCACCGTGTAGCCGAGCCGCTCGAGGATGGGCAGGGTGCGCCCGTCGAAGCCGTTGCGTCCCGCCCGGTAGGTCGTGGGCCGGACGCCGAGGTTCTCCTCGATCGCGGCCGTGAGCTCGCGGAGCTGGCGGTCGAGGAGATCCATGGGCAGGTTGTGGGGATAGGTGTGCGCGGCGAGGTCCTCCGGACGGAACGGAGGCGAGCTCCAGGGATGCAGGTGCGTCCCGATCTCGCAGCGGCCGCTCCGCGCGAGGTCGCGCAGCACGGCCGCGCTCTCCGGCCGCGTGGCCATCTCCCAGGTCACGACGTACGTCGGACGGACCCCGAACTCCTCGAAGAGGGCCTGGAGAGCGGGCAGCCGCCCCGCGTTGCGGACGCCCATCTCCTGCCGGCCCCGCGCCGACCACTGGTCGTCGGCTTCGGTGTCGATCCCCACCAGGACCGCGGGCGGACGCGCGCTCATCGGTCCATGTCGCTGTCGCCGAAGACGACGTGCCAGCGTCCGGGGTCCGCGAGGACGTCCGCGGATTCGACCTGAGTGCGCACGCAGAACTGCATGGGCGACTTGCCGGGCGCAAACCCGCGGCGGCGGAGATCGGCGGACAGGGGCGCGTTCATGCTGAAGGCCTGCGCACGCGCCACCCCCGCGCGGCGGAAGCCGTCCAGCACCGCGCCCAGGAGCGCGTCCTTGACCTCGTGATCTCCGGCCTCCGCGAACACATCGATCACCCAGCCCAGCCGCAGCCCGCGGTGGTCCTCGTGGCGGCTCACCGCGAAGCCGTCGAGACGGCCCTCGCGCCGCGCCTCCGTCACCTCGTACTGCCGGTGCGGGGCGCGGGCGTATTTCCATTCCAGGTACGCGCGGTCCCGCCGCACGCACATGGCGTAGGACCGGTGCGCCCTCTCCCACAGCCCGTCGTAATCCTCGGTGAACCCGGCGCTCGGAGTGGTCACGATTCCGCGCGCGGTCCGCCGGGCCTCCGGATGGAGGACGGCGAGCGCCGCTCGCAGCACGGGCGCGACCGCCCCTCCCGCCACCGGACCCAGGCGCCGCCGCGCCACCGCGCGCGCGTCGAGCACCTTCTGGAAGAACGGCACCGGCCCCACGTCATGGTAGCGGAGCTTCTTGAAAAGCCCGTAGGAGGACGGCGTCAGGCCCAGGCCCAGGGCGACCTCCACGTGGTCGCTCCAGGCCGTGAAGAGCTGCGCACCGAGCCCGCGGCCGCGCGCCTCCGCGGCCAGGAAGACATCCATTCCCCAGGACGAACGCACTTCGCGAGACCCCCACCACAGACGGACGGGCATGGACGCGTATTGGCCGAGCAGCCGGCCGTCCTCCCGCGCGACCCAGATCTCGGGCCGGCCATCGGCGCGGGCCGGATTCTCCAGGTACTGCCACTGCCACCGGCGGCGGCTGGCGTCGGTCAGGGACTCCCCGAACACCTCGCTGTACATGCGGAAGAGCTCGTCGGCGTCCGACGCGCCGCGTTGCTCGATGGATAGCAGCGGCCGTTCCCTCCCTGGCAAAACGCCAAGGCTACCATGGGAAAGTCTGCGGGACCAAAGAGTTGCCCGGACCGGGACGCACCCCGGCGGACGGTGTTAAGGTCGAAGTCGCGTGCCTTCATCCTGGAGCCGGCTCACCCTCCTCCTCGCCGTGGCGTGGGCCCTCGGGGCCGCCGCTTTCATCGCCGGACTGGAGCGGCCGCAGCCCCTTTTCGTGAACGTGGGCGCGGGCGACGGCCCCTTCGCGCGCGGATGGCGCGCGCGCTGGGAGCGCGACGGGCTCACCGGGAGCGGCGAGACCATGTTCCGCTGGGCGGAAGACGGCTCGCGGCTGGAGCTGCCCGTCTCCGTGCGCTCCGGCCGTCTCACCGCGCGCATCCGCCTGGCCCGATTTGCACCGAGCCCGACCGAGGTGACGCTGGAGGCGGGCAGCCGCGCCGTGGACCGGTGGGTGCAGCCCTCCGTCGGATGGCGCGTGCGTGAGGTCGATCTCGGCGAGCTCCGCGGGCCGCTGACGCTCACGTTCCGGGCGCACGGCGAGGGGAGCGATCCCACCGCGGTCGCGGTGGACTGGGCGGAGATCGTGGGCGCGGAGACGGTCCGTCCCACGAGCCGCCTGGCCGGCCGGCTCGCCCTCTATTTCCTCGGGCCGCCGCTGCTCGCCTGGCTGCTCACGCGCTCGAGCGCGCTGGCCACGGGCGTGGCCGCGTTCGCGGCGGGCGTGGGCGCGGCGGCGGTCTGGCGGGATCGCCTCGGTGGAGCCTGGGCCTGTGCGGACGCGGCGGTGCCGGCGCTGCTCGCCGTCCTCATCCTGCTGGGGCTGAATCGACTGATGACCCGGCACTGGCCCGATCCCGCCGCCGCTCGCGGCCGCACGGTGGCCCTGCCGATCCTGTTCGCCATCGCCGCCTGCGTCGCCTTCTTCCATCCCTTCTGCTACTACCCGGACGTCGACACGCACGGCCGGTTCCTGCAGGCGCTGCGCGACAACCCCTCGCTGCTCGTGGATCCGACCCAGCCCTGGCAGCGCCGCGGCGACGTCACGCGGGAGATCGGCGGCCAGAAGATCCCCATCCCCTACGCGATGGTGTTCCACGCCTCGGCCTGGCCGCTTTCGCCACTCCTCGGCGACACGGGCGCGCTCAAGACGGTGGCGGTGATCGCGGCGGCGGCGGTCGTGCTGCTCGTGCATCCCCTGGCGAGGGCGGCGGCGCTCGATCCGATGTGGGCGACGCTGGCCCAGCTCCTGGCCGCCGTCCTCCCCGTCCTCACCTCCCGGCTGTCCCTGGCCCTGTACCCCACGCTGTTCGGGCTGGGGTGGGTCACGCTCCTGCTCGTGCATCTCTCACGGCGTCTCGCTCATCTCGACGGGGCCCGCGACGGCGCCGCCGCTCTCACCTTCATCCTCATCGCGGAAGCGGCGTACACCGGCTCGCTCCTGACCGTGTCCGCGCTCGTCCTGACCCTGTCCGCGGTCCTGGCCTTCAGCGGGGAATGGCGGCGCGCGCTGCGCCTGTCGATCGGGTGGGCCATCGCGACCGCGATCCTGATGGCCACCATGTACGTGGGGTTCCTGCCCACCCTGTGGGGCGGCGTGCTGCCCTACGTTTTCGAAGGCGGTGGGGGCGCGCCGGTGACGGCGGCGCGGGATCCCATCTGGACCTCCGCGGTCCGCCGGCTCGGCGTCTTCTACGACGCGGTCTATCCCGTGCTGGCGCTGCTCGGCCTGGTCGTGGCGCGCGGGATGCCGGCGTCCGCCCGGCGCGTGCTGGCCGGCGCGGTGGCGGTGGGTGGAGCGATCCTGGTCCTGCGTTATGCCCTGCCCACGGCGTTGCGCGACGCCAAGGACGTCGAGCTGCTCCTCGCTCCCATGGCCGTGCTGAGCGCGGCCGGGCTGTCCGTCGTTTGGGGGCAAGGGCGCACCGGTCGCGCCCTTGCCGTGCTCGCCTTCGCGGGAGCGGTGGTGTGGGCCGCCGTCCGCGACTGGGCTCTCTACGCCGACCGCTTTTTCGCGGCGGGGGTCTGAGCTACTCGCCCTTGGCGACGCCGATGACGCCGCAGCCCACGCGGCCGCCCGCGTTGCCCGTCGGCTGGGTCTTCATGTCGTCCGCGCTGGCGTGCACGATGACGGCGTGGCCGATGACGCCGTCCGGCCCGTCGAGCTTCATCGCCGGATCCTTCCACTCCAGGGTCGCCGTCCCATCCGCGGCCGCCTGCACGTTGCCGAGGTCGCCGGCGTGGTGCGCGGCGTCCGTGGGCGCGCCGTGCGGGCTGCCCTTGGGGTTGAAGTGACCGCCGGCGGATGCGCCGTCCGGTGCCGTGCAGTCGCCGAACTCGTGCACGTGGAATCCATGGTTGCCGGCGGCGAGACCCTTCAGGGTCGCCTTCACGGTGACACCGCCGGGGCCGGCCGTGAACCACACGGTGCCTTCGGCGTTGTTGCCCTGCGTCGGGTGCACGACCGCGACCGCCTTCGTGGCCTTCTTGGGCCCGGCGGGGGCCGCGGGGGAAGGGGACTGGGCGAGGGCCATCGCGCCCAACCCGAGAACGACCGCGGCCGCCGCCGTCGTGGATGCAGCTTTCATTGTGGCTTCTCCTCCAGTGAGCATGTCTTGCACGCTTCGTGCCGGCGAGGAGAAGAGAGGGGCTGAACCCTCCGCGCGTGCCCTACGGTTTGACGTCGACCGTGATGACCTCGCAGGTGCCGGGCATGGTGTCGTGCTTGTCGTCGCCGAGCTGGAGGGCGAGCTTGTGCTTTCCCGGCGTGAGCTGCGTCTCGAACACATCCTTGCCGTCCCCGAAATGGACCCAGGACGGCGTGCCCTTGACGATGTTCTTGCCCGCCGGCAGGCAGTCCTGATCGATGCCGACGTGATAGTGGGCCATTCCCGGCCTGGCCGCGGTGATCTCGCCCGCGGGAACCGCCGCGATCGTGATCCCCTCGGAGCCGAACTTCATGTGCACGGGGCTGGTCACGGTGGCGTTGTTCTTCGGCTCGATGAAGAACACGCGCGGCTTCTTCGCCGCGGGCTTGGCGCCATCCGCCGAGGCCATCACGGCCGGTGCGGTCATCGAGGCCACGAGCAGGGCGAGCGTCGAAAATTTCATGAAAAAGCTCCTTTGGCCGGATTCTAATGCTTTCCGGCCGTCTCGCTGCGCGGCCGGCGCAGGACGCCCGTTGCCAGAAGGGCGATCGGGAACAGGGCCAGCATTCCGCACTTGAAGGCCAGCCGGGGGACCATCGCCGGGGGAGCGAGGGTGACGAGAGCCACCACGGCCGCGGCGGCGACGACGATCGCGAGAAGGCGCGCCCGCTCGAAGGGAATCGGATACAGCCTCTGCGAGAGCGTCCCTCCCAGTCCCGCCATCACCGCGTAGGCGGCGACGGTGGCCCAGGCCGCGCCCATCATCCCGTAGCGCGGGATGAGCGCGAAGTTCAGCGCGAGGTTCACGGCGGCCGCCGCCCCCGTGACGATCGGGTAGTAACGCGCCTTCTTCTCGATGCCGATGCCGATCGAGGTCAGCAGGAACACGCCGTGCAGCAGGTAGGCCAGCGCGATCACCGGGATCACCGGCGCCGCTGCGTAGTAGGCGGGACGGGTCATGAGGACCAGCAGCTCGCGCCCGAGCACGGCGACGCCCAGCGCCACCCACACGAAGACCGCGAACGCGTAGGTCACGATCCGGGCCAGCGTGGCCTTCGCGCCCTCGCGCTTGACTTCGGCGTACACGAAGGGACCCCAGGCCGGCTCGAACGCGGAGAGCGCGAACTTCACGGAGGTGCCCAGCCCGTATCCCATCTGGTAGAGGCCGACCTCCGCCCGCGGCACGAACGCGGCCAGGATCCGGCGGTCGGAGACGTTCAGGACCTGCACCAGGAAACCGTGAGGGACCTTGGGCAGGCCGAACGCGAGCACTTCCCGCAGGGCGCCGCGATCGAAGGCGAGGCGCGCATGGCGGACGAGGATGGGAGAGAGGGCGAGGGAAAAGACGGTCGTCGCCAGGAGGTCGCTCCAGAGGATGCCGTCCACGCCCCAGCCGCGCATGACCAGGAGCACCTTGAGGCCGGTGTTGACGGTGTGGCGGACGGCGGAGAACGTCGAGAACAGGGCGGGCCGGTCCTGGATGCGCAGGAGGGCGAGCGGGACGAAGGCGAACATGCCCACGAAGACGTCTGCCGCCACCAGGACCACCCAGCGGCGCGGCGCGGCCGCGTCCCCGAGGACGGCGCGGGTGAGGGGCGCCATGCCCGCGACCACGAGCAGGAACAGGACGAGCGAGAACGCGGCGGCGAACAGGGAGACCGTCCCGGCCAGGCGGCGCTGCGCCTCCGGCGTCTCCATGTCGTAGTGGACGCGGAAGAACCCGGCGTCGAGGCCGAGCCGGAACAGGATCTTGGCGATGGTGCCGAAAGTGATGAGGAGGGCCAGGTTCCCGTAGTCCACGGGCGTGAGGAACTTCGTGTACAGCGGGATGAGCAGGAAGTTGACGACGTTGGTGAACACGTCGGCCGCGCCGTAGACGGCGGAGTGCGCGGCGAGTTTCTTGAGGTGGCCGGACAGGGAAGGAGACGGAGTAGGAACGGGCGCGCTTGTCACCGCTGGCAATTTTGACGCGGGCGGCAGATGACCCGGTAGCGAGGGGTCAAGCAGCGAGGAGCGGATTCACTCCGCGACGAGCGGGTGGGGGGGTAGCCCGAAGGGCGTAGGGGGGAGCATCCGTCCGGCGTGGCGCTCCCCCCTGAATTGAGGAAACCACGTCCGACAAGGCGACTATCTAGACCCGCGCCTTGTCGGACGTGAAGTACGCGATCACGCGGTCCAGGATCTCGTCCAGGTGGACCTTGGGCTCGTAGCCCACCAGCGAACGGATCTTGCCCAGGTCGGGGACGCGGCGCGGCATGTCCTCGAAGCCCGACTCGTAGGCCTTGTCGTAGGGGATGGTCACGATCTCGCTCGCGGACTTCGTGCGCTCCTTCACGCGCTGGGCGAGGGCGCGGATGGAGACCTCTTCCGTGTCGTTGCCGATGTTGAACACCTGGCCCAGCGCGCCCTCGTGGTCGGCCAGCTTGAGGAGGGCGCCCACGACGTCGGTCACGTAGGTGAAGCAGCGGCTCTGCTCCCCGTCGCCGTAGACGGTAATGGGATGGCCGAGGAGGGCCTGCTTCACGAAGTTCGGCACCACCATCCCGTAGCGGCCGGTCTGGCGCGGGCCCACCGTGTTGAACAGCCGCGCGATCACGACCGGGAGGTGCTTCTCCTTGTGGTAGGCCAGGGCCAGGAACTCGTCGATGGCCTTGCTGCAGGCGTAGCTCCAGCGGCCCTTGCTCGTCGGCCCCATCACGATGTCCGCGTCTTCGCGGAAGGGGACGTCTTCGCTCTTGCCGTAGACCTCGGAGGTGGAGGCGACGAGGACCTTCTTCTTCTTCTTGTTGGCGAGCTTCAGCACCATCTCCGTGCCGTGCACGTTGGTCTCGATGGTGTTGACCGGGCTCTCCACGATGAGACGGACCCCAACCGCGGCCGCGAGGTGGAAGACGACGTCCACGCGGTCGATCAGCTCCGCGCAGACCGGCTCGTTGATCACGCTGTCGATCGCGTAGTGGAAGCGGCGGTCGGTCTTGAGGTGCTCGATGTTCTCGATGGAGCCGGTGGAGAGGTTGTCGAGCACGTAGACGGT
>Ga0310895_10000296_pt1 | contig 11612 bp, 13 predicted proteins | sample C0D4metaG_FD_203912 | JGI IMG/M metagenome (GOLD analysis project Ga0310895, IMG submission 203912) | Lab incubated soil microbial communities from West Virginia University Organic Research Farm, Morgantown, WV, United States - C0D4 | ecosystem: Environmental > Terrestrial > Soil > Agricultural... | reverse complement strand
CGGGATGGACGGCTCCTGCACATTCGCAGGCGCCGGGCGTTCGTCGCCGTCCGTGACTTCTTCGAATTGCAGACCAAATTGAACGGACGGATCAAAAAAGCCGTTGATCGCCTCAAATGGGACGGTGAGCCGCTCCGGAATTCCGCCGAATGACAGGCCGACCTCAAAATCCCCTTCACCAACCTTCAAATCCCAGAATTGGTGTTGAAGAATAATCGTCATCTCGTCCGGATACTGGGCGCGGAGCCGGTCCGACAACCGCACCCCGTCTGCGCGCGTATCGAACGAAATGTAGAAGTGATGATCCCCCGGCAGCCCCTTCTTGGCGGTCTCGGTCAGTACATTGCGCACAACGCCACGCAATGCCTGTTGAGTGAGGAGATCGTAACGAATCTGATCAGCCATGGAGGATCGAAGCCTGGGTGAATCGTCCAATGCTACCGCGACGTATGCTGGGAGCGCTATCCCTTTAGCTTGTCCGTCATATTTGGAGTTGCTCCGGATGGGAAAGTGGAGGCTTCTGTTGCCAGGTGCCTCCGGACCCCGCCTGACGGAGCTTAACCCGTCAGGGCTTTAGATTAGGCTTTTCGAGACTGCTTACGCAGCCGCTTTAAGCCCAGCATAGTTGTTGTCGTTAGCAACTATGATTTTGGCCCGATATCGGCGGTACCATGCCGAGCAAAAGCGCGCCCTTTACACCCTCGTCGATCCTATTTCGCCCCCGCCAAAACCTGTGCTCGCCAGGCTTTGGTGGAGGCGCCGGGTACTGCCCCCGGGTCCGATAGGCTTATTACGACGGCCATTTATCGCCATAGCCGGGTTACCCCGGCACGAAGGAATATAAGCGCTGAAGGTTACCGAAGAAAGAGCAGCCGCTTTTCCCAGAAATTGGGCCTTACAGCGGGGGTGGGGTTGTTTAGGGCCCCGGAAACTCCCCGACCGGCACAAGGTGAGTAACCACGCTTCCGAATCCCGGTCCGGGAAGCCATGCGTGCAAATGGAAGGCCGGTGGGTCGATTCTGAAAACTTCCGGCCAGCGTGGTTCGAATTCGAGAGTGACGGCCTGCTCGCCGGCCGGACAGATACTGGCTGAGATGCCTGCAAACACTGTTTGCGCTGCGCGATGAACATGTCCTGCCGCGATCAACAGCGCGCGCGGGTGTCGTCTAAGAACAGCGGCAAGTGCGTCGGCGTTTCGTAGCCGCGCGGCGTCTGTGTACACAATCCCCGTGTCAAACGGTGGATGATGCAAAAAGAGGAAGGCAGGTCGTGTGGTCGACGCGCCGAGCGTTCCGTCGAGCCAGGTAAGTGTTGGTGCATCAAGCTCGCCGTGCGCCGCACCGGTCACAGTTGAATCGATCAGGAAAATATCGAGTCCACCGATGCGGCGCACTGTATTGAGCGCGCTGTCCGCCATTCCGTAGGTGGGATCGGGAAACGTCTCGCGCACGAGTGCGCGGCGATCATGATTGCCGGGAATTGCCACGAATGGCACCTGCAGAGCGCCAAGCAGCTTTATCGCATGCGTGTATCTTCCGGCAGCGCTGAATCGGCGATGTCTCCGGAAATGACTACCAGGTCCGGGCGCGGCGAGAGGGCGTTCAACGTACCGATACTCCGCAAAAGCACCGCGGCGGTGTCCACACGACCGTAGGCCAGTGCACCGGGCCGGGTAATGTGCAGGTCGGAGATCTGAGCGATTAAAACGGGGCGCGCGGCCAATGTCTTTCTCCGACCCGATCGCACGGTGGTCTGTTATCGCATGGGAAAGTAAATATTGGTTACCGCCCCCGCTATCCCATTGTCGCGCAGAGGGAAGATTTGCGCGCCAACGTCTAGTCGCTGCTTTCAGCCCGTTGTATTTTGACGACGCATGTCAGCATCCACCGCGCCATCATCTTCCTCAACGGCAATTCGCCCCAAGCTTTCTGAACTTTTTCGTGCCTTCGTGATCGTTTCGATTTCGGGGTTTGGCGGCGCACTTCCGTGGGCGCGGCGAATGATTGTCGAACAGCGTCGTTGGATGACGGCTGAAGAATTCAACGAAGCTTTCGCACTCTCTCAATTTCTACCCGGACCGAATGTTGTGAATTTTTCCGTCGTGTTTGGCTCGCGCTTTGGCGGTGCGCCCGGAGCGGCGGTGGCTCTGGCAGGGCTGATGGGGCCACCTTTGATCGTTGTCACCATTCTCGCCGTTCTCTATGCGCGTTACGGCGACGTCGAAGTGCTTGGTCGTATTCTCACCGGCATTACGGCGGCCGCTACCGGCCTGCTGATCTCGGTGGTTGCCAAAATGGCAACCCCATTGTTCAGCAAACAGTGGGATTGGGCGCCTCTCGTTGCAATCGCGGCCTTTGTTGGCGTCGCCATCATACAGTGGCCGCTGCCGCTGGTTTTCGTAGTGCTCGCCCCGATCAGCGTTGCGTGCGCGTGGACGACAAGATGAATGACAATCCACTGATTGCGCTGGCCGGCTATTTTGCGTTGTTGTCGTTGTTTGCGGTCGGCGGTGCCAACGCGGCGATTCCGGAAATGCATCGCATCGCGGTCGAGGTGATGCATTGGATGAGCGATCGGCAGTTCGCCGACAGTTTCGCAATTTCGCAGGTTTCGCCCGGACCGAACATCATCATCGTGACGTTGATCGGATATCACGTCGCTGGGCTGGCCGGTGCGGCCGTAGCGACGGCAGCGATGTGCGGGCCAACGTGCGTTTTGGCGTTTCTCGTGGCGCGCACCTGGGATCGTTTCAAGGAGGCGCGCTGGCGTATCGCCATTCAGGCCGGTCTGGTTCCCGTGTCGTTGGGGTTGATTGCCGCCAGCGCATTCGTGCTTGCGCGGACCGCCGATCACAACATTTATGCTGCTGCGATAACTGCGGTAACTGCGATCGTCGGCTTTGCGACCCGCATAAATCCCCTGTGGATTTTTGCGGTGGGTGGGGTCCTTGGCCTATCCGGCTGGCTTTAGAGGGTTAGCCAAACATCCGCGCTTCCGGCCGGGGTATCCCGTGTGCTAGGGATCAGTCGGCGGGGGCCGGCCCAAGAACCAAGAAGCAAGAAGTAAGAATAAAGCGCAGGGAGGAACATGATGTCCGAGGGGGCAAAGACCTCCGCGAACGGGGGTGGGTTTCGCTTCAAGGTGCGGGGCCCACGCGATTTTTATGGTGGCCTCGCTCTGATCGCGCTGGCGATCCTCGCTATCTGGGCGTCTGGTGAGCTGCCGGGAACACACGGCTTTGCGTTTGGGCCTGGAACGGCGCCGCGTCTATTCGCTGGGCTGCTTGCGATCGTCGGTGCCCTTGTCGCGCTCGGTGGACTGCTTTTCGACGGTCCGCCGCTCGATAGTTATGCCATTCGCGGTCCGGCCTGGGTCATCCTGGCCATTCTTGCTTTTGCCGGCATGATCCGTGGCTTCAATCTGGGTTTTGTCAGTCTTCCGCCGTTGGGTCTCGTGCCGTCGACCTTTGCGGCCTTCATGATCTCGATTTTTGGCTCAAGCGAGATGCGTTGGGTGGAAAGCCTTATCGCCGCGGTGGTGATGACAGCGTTCTGCGTCGTGCTGTTCGTCTATTTACTGCAACTGCCGTTTCAGCTTTGGCCCTGGTACTAAAAAGATAAAACGTCATGAGTGAACTTCTGGCCAACCTTGCTCTCGGCTTCTCGGTCGCAGCCCATCCGTACAACATCGGCTTTTGTCTGCTCGGCGCACTGGTCGGCACATTGGTCGGTGTGCTCCCAGGCATCGGCACCGTTGCCACGGTTGCCATGCTGCTCCCGATCACATTCGGATTGCCGCCGGTCGGCGCGCTGATCATGCTCGCCGGAATCTATTACGGCGCCCAATACGGCGGCTCGACCACTTCGGTTCTGGTCAATATACCCGGAGAGGCGACATCCGTCGTTACATGTCTCGATGGCCATCAGATGGCTCGGCAAGGCCGCGCCGGTGCGGCTCTCTCTATCGCCGCCATCGGCTCGTTTTTCGCCGGTTGCGTGTCGACAGTGCTGGTCGCCGCGCTCGGCGTGCCGCTGACCTCGATTGCCCTGCTGTTCGGACCGGCGGAATACTTTTCGCTGATGGTGCTCGGCCTCATTTTCGCAGTAGTGCTTGCCAAGGGCTCGGTGCTCAAGGCTATCGCCATGATCCTGACCGGCCTGTTGTTGTCGATGGTCGGTTCGGACCTTGAGACTGGCGCCGGCCGCATGACCTTCGATATCGCCGAACTGTCGGATGGCATCGGCTTCACCAACGTGGCGATGGGCGTCTTCGGTTTCGCGGAAATCATCCGCAACCTGGAAATGTCGCAGGAGAGCCGCGACATCGTGAAGGCCAAGATCAAGGGCCTGATGCCAACGCGGCAGGACCTGATCGACTCATCCGGTGCAATTGCGCGCGGAACCATTCTTGGCTCGTTGCTCGGTATCCTTCCCGGCGGCGGCGCCGTCGTCGCTTCGTTCGCCGCCTACACCTTTGAGAAACGCATCTCGAAGAATCCGGAGCGCTTCGGCCGCGGCGCCATCGAGGGCGTGGCGGCGCCGGAAAGTGCCAATAACGCCGCGGCGCAGACATCATTCATTCCACTTCTCACCCTCGGCATTCCGCCCAATGCGGTGATGGCATTGATGGTCGGCGCGATGACCATCCACGGGATTGTGCCGGGTCCGCAGGTCATGACCAAGCAGCCGGAACTGTTCTGGGGCATGATCGCCTCAATGTGGCTCGGCAACTTGATGCTGGTCATCATCAACTTGCCACTGGTCGGCGTGTGGGTGACGCTGCTGCGTGTGCCGTATCGCTTGCTCTATCCCTCGATCATCGTGTTCTGCTGCATCGGCATTTACTCGATCAACAACTCGCCGACTGACGTGGTGATTGCTGCGATCTTCGGCCTTATTGGTTATTGGCTGACCAAGCACGAGTTCGAACCGGCGCCGCTGGTGCTTGCCTTCGTCCTGGGTCCGCTCATGGAAGAGAACCTGCGCCGCGCCATGCTAATCGCGCGAGGCGACGTCACCGTGTTCGCCACGCGGCCGATCTCGGCTGGACTTCTCGCGGTCGCGTTGTTTCTGCTGGTACTCGCCGCTCTTCCGATGATCCGCAAACGACGCGACGAAGTGTTCGTCGAATAGCGCAAATTCGAGGCGGCGGGCGTTCCCCGCCGCCCATTTATCAGCCCGCGCTTGCTCCGCTGACCGCCACGAGTCCGGCCGCAAGTATGATGAGCTGAACCGAGAAGGCGGTGATATTGGCGTCCCATCGTTTTGCGATGATCGGAATGGGCGCCGCAAACGGTTGATAGCCGTTTTCGTCATAGGCCGCGCCACCATAGATTGGCATGGCGATCAGCGCGGCAAAGAACGCTGCATAGACAATCGCTCCCATGAGAGCCACGAAGTAAAGCCGTTCCACTGCAAATGGGCCCGGCCACCAGATCAACGCGAAGGCCAGCAGCCCGAAGCCCACATAGCTCAGGACCTGCCAGACGACGTGGAAACGCGCGTGTGGCGTCCAGGCGGGATTAGTCGCGTGCGTTTTGTTGAAATCGGCGACGACGGTCAGGACGCCCCAGCCGATAGTCACTAATGAAAAAAGAAGGCGAGCAATGAGAATGCGATCGAAGCTCACGACGACCCCCATAACGGCATTGCAATACTATCAGGTTTGACCATCGGTCGACGTAAAAGAGCGCATTTCGGTAGTTGATAAAAGCGTGCTGGCGGTTGTCGTGGGGAGTAAACTTCCCCACCTTTCCGAGTCGTGGAAAGAATCGACGAGCGATGCGCCAGTATCTCGACCTGATGGAACTCATCCTTAGCCGCGGTGCGGAAAAGCACGACCGCACGGGGACCGGCACCTTATCGGTCTTCGGCTATCAGATGCGCTTTGCGCTCGACGAAGGTTTTCCCCTCCTGACGACGAAGAAACTTCATCTGAAATCGATCATATACGAGCTGCTTTGGTTCCTGACGGGCGATACCAACGTCAAATATCTGCAGGAACACGGGGTGCGGATTTGGGACGAATGGGCCGATGAACGCGGCGAACTCGGTCCAGTCTATGGTCATCAGTGGCGTTCCTGGCCAGCCCAGGACGGCAAAACAATCGATCAGATCGGCAATGTGATTCAAATGATCCGGCGCAGTCCGGATTCGCGTCGGCTGATTGTCACCGCGTGGAATCCCGCTGACGTCGATAAAATGGCATTACCCCCGTGCCATTGCCTGTTTCAGTTTTACGTCGCCGACGGCAAGCTCTCGTGCCAGCTTTATCAGCGCTCGGCGGACGTTTTCCTCGGGGTGCCGTTTAATATTGCCTCCTATGCGCTGCTTACGCTGATGGTGGCCCAGGTGACCGGCTACAAGCCCGGCGACTTCATCCACACGTTCGGCGATGCGCATTTGTATCTCAATCACCTCGAGCAAGCGCGGCTTCAGTTGTCGCGCGCGCCACGACACTTGCCGACGCTGCGTTTGAATCCCGCGGTGAAGGACATATTCGCGTTTCGCTATGAAGATTGCTCGATCGAGAACTACGATCCGCATCCGCACATCAAGGCCGAAGTGGCTGTGTAAACGATCGCCACGAACTCGTGTTCCTGTTGGCGCCGTTTCTAAGTATCTAGCTAAGGCGATTTTAAGAGGAACTCGGCCCGAAGCGATTTGTTCGGCTCCGTTGTTCATCACAGGACGCCCGATCGTTAGTGAATTGTCAGAACAATCGTTCTAGCATTGATGACGGATCGCCGGATCATGTCATGTCTTTTGACAAGTTTTTTCTGTGATTTCCCGAATGGGAACGGGGATCTATTTCGCCAAAGGATTCCCGTCACGCGCTCAGCCGCCCGGACGTCGATATGAAAATCGTGCTGGTCGCTGCGATCGGCGACAATTCGGTCATTGGCCGTGAGGGGCAACTGCCATGGCGGTTGAAGTCCGATCTCAAGCATTTTCGGAAGCTTACTCTCAATCGTCCGGTGATCATGGGTCGCAAGACCCTTGAGTCCATTGGGAAGGTGCTTGACGGTCGAACAAACATCGTGCTCACGCGCGATTTGAGTCTTGTCGCACCGGGCACCGTGTTGGCCACGAGCCTCGATGCGGCACTCAGCTTTGCGCGCAGCGATGCAATCCGACGTGGGGTCGATGAAATCATGGTGATAGGCGGCGGCGATATTTTTGCTGCAACCATGCCGATGGCTGATCGACTGGAGGTTACCCATGTGCACGTTTCGCCCGATGGGGATGCGTTGTTCCCGCCAATCGACCCGGAGGTCTGGCAAGAGGTAGCGAGCGAGGACCGCTATGCTGGACCGGACGACGATGCCAACTTCACTTTGGCGACATATGTAAGACGTTAATGCGCCGGTAGTCGCGGCATCGGAGCGCGTTGTAACGGACCCTAGGGTCCCCTATAACCCCTCCCAACTAAGGTCAGCCGGGCAAATAGCCGGCGCGGGAGATATCATTCAATGCCTTGGACCAATCAGGGCGGCGGAGGGCCGTGGGGTAGTGGTGGCAAGGGCCCTTGGGGCTCAGGGCCGCAATCGCCGGGATCAACTCCGCCCGATCTCGAGGAAATCCTGCGCCGTGGCCAGGACAGACTGCGGCGCGTGCTGCCAGGCGGCAACCTGGGCGGGCGCGGCCTCGCTCTCATCGCCCTCGGTGTTCTCGCGCTTTGGGGATTTTCTGGCTTCTTCAGGGTCGAGCCGGACGAGCTGGGTGTTGTGCTTCGTTTCGGGAAGCAAGTACGCGAAGTTCAGCCGGGCCTGAATTATCATTTGCCGTATCCGATCGAGACTGTGTTGACGCCCAAGGCGTTACGCGTGAACAAAATCGACATTGGCATGCGGGTCGTTGATGACGTCCGACGCGGCGGCACGACAGTCCGCGACGTGCCGGAGGAGAGCCTGATGCTCACCGGCGACGAGAATATCGTCGACGTGGATTTTTCGGTGCTATGGAAAGTGAAACCGACAGGCGTCGGAGAATTCCTTTTCAATATTCAAAATCCGGAAGGCACTGTGAAAGCCGTGGCGGAAAGCGCCATGCGCGAGGTGATTGGCCGCTCTGAGATCCAGCCGATTCTCACCGGCGCGCGGCAGACCATCGAGACGGCCGTGCAGGACCTGATGCAGAAAACGCTCGACCACTATGGCGCAGGAATCATCATACAGCAGGTGCAGCTGCAGAAGGTCGATCCGCCGGCGCAAGTAATCGATGCTTTCCGAGATGTGCAGGCCGCGCGCGCCGATCTTGAACGCGCGGTCAATGAGTCGCAGACATATGCCAACCGCGTCGTGCCGGAAGCGCGCGGCAGGGTGGCGCAGATCACGCAGGCTGCGGAAGCTTACAAGTCGCAGACGGTGGCCGAGGCAACCGGTCAGACATCGCGATTCCTGAAAATCTACGAGCAATACAAGAAGGCTCCGGACGTCACCCGCGAGCGCATGTATCTCGAAACGATGGAACGTGTGCTCGGCGGTACGGACAAGATCATTTTGGATTCGAGTGCCGGCGGGAGTGGTGTAGTCCCGTATTTGCCGCTCAATGAGCTTGCTCGCCCGCCGCAGACGCGCGGCCAACCGCAGACGGGAGGCCGCCAATGAGACTGAATTTCCTCGGCGGCATCCTCGCCGTTCTTGTCGTAGCCGCGCTCATCATCGGCTACTCGTCATTGTTCACCGTCTATCAGACGCAACAGGCACTGGTGATTCGCCTGGGACAGCCAGTCCGGGTGGTCAACGACCCCGGCCTTAACGTCAAAGCCCCATTCATCGACTCGGTTGTCTACATCGATAAACGCATTCTTGATCTGGAGGCTCCGTCGCAGGAAGTGATCGCCTCGGACCAGAAGCGGTTGGTGGTTGATGCGTTCGCGCGATACCGCATTCAGGATCCGCTCCGGTTCTATCAGACACTTGGCTCGATCACGGGTGCCAACTCGCAGCTGTCCATCCTCCTGAATTCGGCACTGCGCAGGGTGCTTGGCGAGGTGACATTTACCCACGTCGTGCGCGATCAGCGCGCCGATCTCATGTCGCGCATCCGCGAACTGGTTGACCGCGAGGCTACCGCGTATGGCATTCAGGTGGTGGATGTGCGTATCCGACGCGCGGATCTTCCCGAGCAGAACAGCCAGGCTGTCTACCAGCGCATGCAGACCGAACGTCAACGCGAGGCCGCGGAGTTCCGCGCTCAGGGCGCACAGCGTGCCCAGGAAATCCGCTCCCGCGCGGATCGTGAAGTCACCGTGCTTGTCGCCGAGGCAACCTCGAAATCAGAGCAGATTCGCGGTGAGGGCGACGCGATCCGGAATCAGATTTTTGCGGATGCCTTTAACCAGGATCAGGACTTCTTCGCCTTCTACCGTTCGATGCAGGCCTACGAACACGGCCTGAAGTCGACCGACACACGAATGCTGCTCAAGCCTGACTCAAGCTTTTTCCGTTATTTCTCCGATCCTTCCGGGAAAGCACGAGACAGAGTGGCACCGTCGTCCGGCCAGGCTCCCGCCCGATAGCAAGCAGCGAGTGGCATGTCGGACTTTCTGGCCGCGCTCGGACTGGTTTTTGTCATCGAGGGGTTGATCTTTGCGGCCTTTCCCGACGCGGCGAAGCGAGCCATGGCTAGTGTTCTGGAAACGCCAGACATCTCGCTACGTCTCATTGGAATCGGGTCGGCTCTCGTCGGGCTAATAGTGGTCTGGTTGGTTCGCGGATGAGGTGCAACCGGCCTCGCGTGGTATTGTCTCAGAGTGCCCTTGAATCGCCTGCCGGTCGGGGCCACTCTCACTGAAATCTAACTCCCAGGAGATTCGACGCCCATGGGCGCACACTATTTCCGCTTGAGGAACCCGGTCGGCCGCGCTGGCTTGGCCATTTTAACCGCCGCAGCCATCTCCTGGCCGGCCTTCACTGTGCCCGCGGCGGCTCGCGGGCCTGAGGGGATAGCTGATGTGGCCGAACAGGTCATAGACGCCGTGGTCAACGTCTCGACCAAGCAATCCGTCGATCTGCGAAGTGGTGGCGCCATGCCACAATTGCCGCCGGGCTCGCCGTTTGAGGAGTTCTTTGAGGAATTCTTCAAGAACCGGCGCGGTCAACCGGGCCAACCAGGCCAAAACGGGCAAAATGGGCAGAACAACCAAACGCCCACGCCACGTCGCGTCAATTCGCTTGGTTCGGGTTTTATTGTTGATCCGGCGGGCCTCGTCGTTACCAACAATCACGTCATTGCCGACGCTGACGAAGTCAATGTCATTCTCAATGATGGAACCACTCTGAAAGCCGAGGTTGTCGGCCGCGACCAGAGAACCGATCTCGCGTTGCTTAGGGTCAAGCCGACCAAGCCGCTGAAGGCGGTAAAATTTGGCGACAGTGAAAAATTGCGGCTCGGAGAATGGGTAATTGCAATCGGCAATCCGTTCAGCCTGGGTGGAACGGTTACTGCCGGGATCGTTTCGGCACGCAACCGCGATATCCAGTCCGGACCGTACGACAACTACATTCAGACAGACGCCGCGATCAATCGCGGCAACTCGGGCGGTCCATTGTTCAACCTGAATGGCGAAGTGATCGGTGTGAACACCGCGATTATTTCGCCGTCCGGCGGTTCGATCGGCATCGGATTTGCCGTTCCGTCCAAAACGGCCCTGCCGGTGATCGATCAACTGCGTGAGTTCAAGGAAGTGCGCCGCGGATGGCTTGGCGTACGTATCCAACAAGTGAGTGACGAGATCGCCGAGAGCCTGAGCGTGAAGCCCGCGCGCGGGGCGCTCGTCGCCGGCATCGACGAAAAGGGCCCGGCAAAGCCTGCAGGCATCGAGCCGGGTGATGTCATCGTCAAATTTGACGGCAAGGACGTGAAGGAAATGCGTGACCTGCCGCGCATTGTTGCCGACACGCCGGTCGGCAAGGATGTCGACGTGGTCGTCATTCGCAAAGGCAAAGAGGAAACGAAATCCGTCAAGCTCGGGCGGCTGGAGGACGAGAAAAAGCAGGCGTCGGTCAGCGACAAGAAAGACGGCACGCCCGAAGAAAAGCCGGTGGTGAAAAAAGCGCTCGGGCTTGATCTCGCCAATCTCACTGATGATCTGCGCAAGAAGCACAACATCAAGGACAAGGTGAAAGGCGTCGTGATTACCGGCGTCGACCCGAATTCACCCGCTGCCGAAAAGCGCCTTGCGCCGGGGATGGTCATCGCCGAGGTTCAACAGCAGCCGGTGTCGAGCGCGGCCGACCTTCAGCAGCGCATCGAGAAGCTCAAGAAGGACGGCAAGAAAGCAGCAGTTCTGCTTGTGGTTTCGCCTGATGGCGATCCAAGCTTCGTAGCGCTCAGCCTGCAGTAGGACGTCTTCGAAATTGCTACGGCCGGTGCCGGTTGCGCCGGCCGTTTTGCTAATCGAGCACGTGATTGACCATGCCGTCGGCCAATTTCGGCTCGAACCATGTCGATTTCGGCGGCATGATTCCCCCTGCATCGGCCACTGCCATCAGATCTTCCATCTGCGTCGGGTAGAGGGCGAACCCAACGGCCATTTCGCCGGACGACACCCGGCGCTCGAGCTCTGACAGGCCGCGCGCTCCCCCAACGAAGTCGATACGTTTGTCG
>Ga0310895_10000292_pt1 | contig 11659 bp, 8 predicted proteins | sample C0D4metaG_FD_203912 | JGI IMG/M metagenome (GOLD analysis project Ga0310895, IMG submission 203912) | Lab incubated soil microbial communities from West Virginia University Organic Research Farm, Morgantown, WV, United States - C0D4 | ecosystem: Environmental > Terrestrial > Soil > Agricultural... | reverse complement strand
CACAGTCTCGGCGGTCTTGCGGCGCGCGCCTACATCCAGGGCATCGCCGTGAACCGGCAGGGCGCCACGATCGCCTACGCCGGCGATGTGGCGGCGCTCATCAACATCTCCACGCCCAACCAGGGCAGCGTGCTGGCGAATCTGTCGGGTAAACCTGAGGCCGAGGCGTGCACGCTCGCCGACACCGCGAACCTGCGCGACCTCCAGCCGACGTCGGATTTGCTCTCGCAGTTGAACGGCCGGCCCTGGCCCTCAGGGACGGCGGTGCATTCCATCATCTCCAATAACGCCGGCCGCGGCAGTGATGATGTGGTGACGACGGAAAGCCAGGACCTCACCGCGCTCGCGCAGTATCGCGTGGTGCCCGAGGTGAAGCGATGGCTGCAGACGTTCGAGCGCAGCGGCATTCTTCATCTGCGCGTGCACAACGAAGCGACCACCGTCGCGCTCTTCACCGGCATCATCGGTAACATCGACAATGGTTCGACGCCGGCGCCGGCCTTCACGATGCAGCGCATCACGTGGCGCGGCGTTCCGCTCGGCGGCGTCACGGCCTCGACGATCGTTCCGCCGCAGGCGCCCGACGCCGGCGCGTGCGACGGCTGCCCTAAGCGGAGCGTGGGCCGCGCCTTCCTCGACACCACGCTCATCAACGTCGTCTACGGACTCGCCAATCTTGCGCGCGGCCAGGTCACGGCGGAAGTGACGCCGAAGACGTGGTGGGCCAACATGAAGCAGGGCTGGGTGTGGGACCTCGACGACTTCGGCGTCAACCAGATCGGCCATCCGTACCAGGGCAACAACTACTACAACGCGGGGCGCGCCCACGGTCTCAGCTTCTGGGAATCGGCGGGCATCACGGCGTTCGGCAGCGGCACCTGGGAGTATTTCGGCGAGACCAACCACGCGTCGGTCAACGACTTGATCAACACGACGCTCGGCGGCATCGCGCTCGGCGAAGTGCTGCATCGCACGGCGTGGCTGGTGCGCGATACGCGCGCCACCGGGGGGCACCGCACGATGACCGAGATCGCCGCGACCGTCATCGATCCGGTGACCGGCCTGATGCGATTCACCACGGGTGACGCCTCTCGCGTGTCAGAGAAGCCCGCGGAGATGGTGCCCTCCGCGCTCGCCGGCATCTTTGCCGCGGGCGTGTTATGGCGGGGCACTGATACGGCGGCCTTCGACGCGGCTGGGCAACCCTATCTCGAAATGGATTTGCTTTACGGGGATCCGACCAGCAGTCGCAGCCGGACGCCGTACGATGCATTTGCGATCGTGCTTCGGCTCGGGGGAGGTGGAGCAATCAGCGAAGCGAAGGCACAAGGGCGATTGCTCGGTCAGCCGCTCAGTGACAACCGCATCCAATTGAACGTCGTGCAGAACTATGACTTTCTCAAGAACGACGCGTACCAATATGGCGCGCAGTCCTTCACCGTGCAGACCATGTTCAAGTTCGGCACTCCGTCAGGTCTCGCATTCAGGGTGACCGGCTGGGGCGGTCTGACCGCCCTCGGTGCGGTGGACTCGATTCCCTTGACCGGCGTCGTTCCCGAGACACCGCCCGAGGACTCCGCGGGCCAGGGCGTTTCGGAAGGCCCGCGCTACTACGACTACGGTCCCGGCGGGATGTATGGCGGCCGCGCGGTACTGACGCGCAACGGCAGTCCGCTGCTCACATTCATGTATGACGCGCGCCACCTGTACAGCCTGGACGGCGTGAGGGCAAACCACTTCCTTCAGCAACTGCGAATGGACCTGCTCGTGCCGGTGCGCGGACCGTTCGGCCTCGGCGTCGCCGGTGAATACTTCGATCGCCGCACGTATTACAAAGAGGAAGAGAACAAGACGCAGAAGTTCAAGTTTCCGCAGATCCGCGCGTTCCTGACATGGAGAATCTCATGATCCAGAGTCCCATCAGGATCGCCGCGCTAATCATCGCGCTTGCATGCGTGACGCCAATCGTGGCGCGCGCGCAGACGGCCACGGCCAACGGCGAAGCCGGCGAACAATCGAAGACATGGATCGTGCTCGGCGGAACATCGACGACGTTACGGGGTGATTGCCAGGAGGATTGCGTGGCGCATGGCACCGGTGATTACCTGCACACCGGCAGTTTCATCGCCATGGCCGGCGCCCGACTGAATCGCAAGATGGACGCAGGGGCCGAAGTGTCCTGGGTCCCCGCCACTGCGAGAGACGGGTCCGACGTCCGCACGACATTTCTCCTTGCCGCCGTGCAGTTCAGGCCATGGGAGTCACAAGGCTTTTTCCTGAAAGGCGGGATGGGGATGGCCTTCGTTCGCAACTTCATCTACGACGGGACCGGCACGCTGCCGCCGATCACGTCGAAAGCCCTGGGGCTCAGCTACGCCGCCGGCTGGGTGTTCCGCCGCAATCATCGCGTCGGCTTCGAGGTGTTCGGCGCGCAGCACGCAGCCGCGCTCGGCGATTTCCAAACCGGCGGGACCACCGCCACGGACGTCATCGCGAACTTCTGGTCGGCCGGCGCCGCGATCGTGATCCGTTAGGGTTTCGACGGACCGACCGTCGCGTATGGATGGAGCCAGTAGGCTTTGGGGTGCAGCTCGGTGGCAAGCTGCACGCCGGCACGCCCGAACTCGCTCTGCCGGAAATGCGCGAAGGACTCGCGATCGCGCCACTCCACCATGCTGATCACATGCTCGCCGTCTTCACTGAGGAACACGCGACCCGCTACGAAGCCAGGCATGCTGCGAATCGCGTCTTCTGCCATGCGCAGCAGCGTCGTGGCCTGGCCGATCTGCGCGGGCCTGGTTGACGGGTAGATCACGAGCGCGACGAACGATCCTGTAGTTTCCACGTTTTCTCCCTCATCACGGCCGGCCATCACCGATCGTTTCGGTTCCCGGGCTGCCGGTAACGACCCTGCTGAGGACAGCAAAGAAGAGGCCGGTCGACAGTCCGCACATCAAGATACCGGTCAACCCCTCAACCGGCCCGAGCATCCGCCACGGTGTCTTCAGGACCAGGTCGCCATAACCAACCGTCGCATAGGTCACGCCGGAAAAATAGAACGCCGACTCGGCGTCCGGCAGCAAGCCGGCCCACAGATAGAACAACGCCCAGACCGCGATCTCGATCAGATGGATCAGGAGCAGCACCCACGTGACGCGAATCAGCAGCCATGAGATCGGCCAGAACCCCGACGGCAACAGCACCTGCGATCGCATCAACGGTCTCAGTAACGCGGAGAGACCCCACGCGTGCACCGCCACCGTGATCGCGACGAGAACGCAGCCAATGAGCGTCTTCGCGATCATGCCTTCCCCGCGTGCTGCGCGAACGCCGCCTTCTTGTCGCTCCCGACGGTGTCGGCGTCGACGGTCCCGAACATCTGCGCCAGTTCGGCGACGAGGCCTGTCCACCCGGTCTGATGACTGGCGCCGAGCCCGGCGCCGTTGTCGCCGTGGAAGTACTCATAGAACGGCACGTGATCTCGCCACAGCGGATCCTGCTGGAACTTCTCGGTGCCGCCGAAGACCGGCCGGCGGCCGTGCTCATCCAGCAGGAACAGGCTCTGCAAGCGATCGGCGATGTCCTTCGCCACTTCGAACAGCGTCTTGCTCTGTCCGGAGCCGGTCGGACACTCGATCTTGAAGGAGTTGCCGTAGTAGCCGTGAAACTGCAGCAACGCGCGAATCAACAGCACGTTCATCGGAATCCACACGGGCCCGCGCCAATTCGAGTTACCACCGAACATCGCCGTATCCGATTCGGCCGGCGTGTATGCGACCCGGTACTCCTTGCCGCCCACGTGCAGGACGTATGGATGCTGCTCGTGATACTTCGACATCGAGCGAATGCCATGCGGGCTCAGGAATTCCTGCTCATCGAGCACTCGCGAGAGGATGCGACGCAATCGATCGGCGCTGACGAGCGCCGAAATGTTGCGGCCCGAGGCGCTCGTGTGCTGGGGGCCCATCGGGTGCACGCCGCGAAGCAATTCGGGAATGTGATGGAAGCGCGTGTTGAGCGATTCGACGACGCGAGGCACGCGCTCGCGCTGGGCCGGATCGATGACCGTCGTGGCGCAGAGCGGCAGCAGGCCGACGAGCGAACGAACCTTGAGGCGCGACGCACTGCCATCGGGAAGGCGCAGCACGTCGTAGTAGAAGCCATCCTGTTCGTCCCACATCCCATCGTCGCCAACCTTGTTCAGCGCGGCGCCGATCCACAGGAAGTGCTCGGCGAACTTGAAGACAAGATCGTCGTAGCTGGGATCGTGCGCCGCCAGTTCGATCGCGATCTCGAACATGTTCTGGCAGAACATCGCCATCCACGCGGTGCCGTCGGCCTGCTCGAGATGGCCCCCGGTCGGCAATTCGGCGCTGCGATCGAACACACCAATGTTGTCGAGGCCGAGGAAGCCGCCCTCGAACACGCTCTTCCCGAGACGGTCCTTGCGATTGACCCACCACGTGAAGTTGATCACGAGCTTGCCGAACGCGCGCTTCAGGAACTCGACGTCGCCTTCGCCGCGCATCGCCTGCTCGGTGCGGTATTGAAACAACACCGCCCAGGCGTGCACCGGCGGGTTGACGTCGGAGAAGTTCCACTCGTAGGCCGGCAATTGCCCGTTGGAATGTTGGTAGCGCGCCTTCAGCATCAGCGTGAGCTGATGCTTCGCAAAATCCGGATCGATCCGCGCCATGCCGATTGCGTGAAACGCCAGATCCCAGGCGGCGTACCACGGGTACTCCCACTTGTCCGGCATCGAGATGACGTCGTCGTTGAACATGTGGAACCACTGGCGGTTCCTGACATGCGTGTCCGACTGCGAGTCGAACGGATCGACGTGGTGCTCGCGCAGCCACATGTTGACGTCGAAGAAGTAGTACTGCTTGGTCCAGAACAAGCCGCCGAAGGCTTGGCGCATCATGTGCGCGGTGTCGTCCGAGGCGGAGTCGGGCGTGCAGTCTCGATAGAATTCGTCGGCCTCGCGGCGCCTGGCCTGGAGTGTCTGGTCGAATGAGCCGAACGGGGTCTTCTGAGCTGCGTCGGTCAATGACAGGCGAACACTGATGGACTGCCCGGCGGCGACGTCACGGACGTAGTGAGCAGCAGCCTTGGTGCCGGTTTCCGCCGGATTCACGGCATCAGCATTTCCGTTCACGACGCACGAGTGAAACGCGTCCTTGACGTACGGCGCGGTGTTAGGCACGCCGACGAGTCGCTCGGTGTTGGTCTCGTTCTCCGTAAAGAGCAACGACGGCGCGCCGTCGCAGTACAACCAGCGATCGCCAAGTTCCGGGTGGATGGCCGCGACGACACTGGTGCCGCCTGGGCCGGTCGCCGCCGCCATCGACGGCTTGCCTTTGCCTGGCCACCAGGACCACGTGTTGCGGAACCACAACGTGGGCAATAGGTGAATTGGCGCGGACTCGGGTCCGCGATTCGTCACGGTGATCTGAACGAAGCAGTCCTCCGGGGACGCCTTCGCGTATTCGACCACGACGTCGAAATAGCGGTCATCGCGGAACACGCCGGTATCGATCAGCTCGTACTCATAGTCGTGCCGCGAGCGCCGGGCGTTGTTCTCAATGAGATCGGCGTACGGGAAAGACGCGTGCGGATACTTGTACAGCCACTTCATGTACGAGTGGGTCGGCGTCGAATCCAGGTAGAAGTAGTACTCCTTGACGTCCTCGCCGTGATTGCCCTGGCCGTTGGTCAGGCCGAAGAGCCGCTCCTTCAGGATCGGATCGTTCCCGTTCCAGAGCGCCAGCGCGAAACACAATCGCTGCTTCAGATCGCTGAAGCCGGCGAGGCCGTCCTCTCCCCAGTGATACGCCCGCGATCGCGCGTGGTCATGCGGGAAATAATTCCACGCGTCGCCGTCCTGGCTGTAGTCCTCGCGCACGGTTCCCCACTGTCGCTCGCTGAGGTACGGCCCCCATTTTCGCCACGGCGAGTCCCACTCGCGCGCGTGCTCCAACCGCGCGAGCTCGGCGCCCGGTTTGCCGGAATCAGTCATGCGCGGCCTCCGGCATCGCCGGATCAGCCCATCCTCCGGGCGGTGCGATGTCTTCGACGCGTGGTGCGGGGCCCCAGCTCCCCGGCTCGTATTCGCGAACCGGTGAGTTCATGGTGCGAAGCGAATCGACAATGCGCCACGCCTCTTCGACGTAGTCCATGCGCGCAAACAACGTGGCGTCGCCCGCGATCGCGTCACCGAGGACGCGCTCGTAGGCGGCGCGCTCGTCAGCGCCGGGTTGACGGCTGGCCACGACTTCGGCCCGCTGTCCGATCATCTGATCGGCGTCGTCCATCGCCGTGACGCCGAACGCCACGGTCTGCCGCGGCATGATCTGGAAGCGGAAGTAGTTCGGGAGTGGCAGCGCATTCGGGAACACCGTTGGCGGCTGGCGCAAGCGGAGCACGATCTCCGTCGCGGTCACGGGAAGGCTTTTCCCCGCGCGGATGTAGAAGGGCACGCCCTGCCATCGCGACGAATTCACCTGCAGCCGGATCGCGGCGTAGGTTTCGACCTGCGAGTCGGCGGCAACACCGGGTTCAGCGCGATAGCCGCGGAACTGTCCGCGCACCACGTCCTCCGCCTTCAAGGCGGGAATGGATTTCAGGACCTTCACTTTTTCGTCGCGCAGGCACTCGCTGTCCATCCTCGCCGGCGGTTCCATCGCCAGGTTGCTCAACACCTGGAACAGGTGGTTCTGAATGACGTCGCGGACCGCGCCGGTCGCGTCGTAAAAACCGCCACGGCCCTGGACGCCGAAGTTCTCCGCCATCGTGATCTGTACGCTCTCGACCAGCGTTCGATTCCAGAAGGCTTCGAAGATCGGATTCGAAAAACGCGCGAACAGCATGTTGTGAACAGGGCGCTTGCCGAGGTAGTGATCGATTCGGAAGATGTCCTGTTCAACGAAGGCGCCAAGCAGGATCCGATTCAGATCGCGAGCGGTCGCCAGGTCCTGGCCGAATGGCTTTTCGACCACCACGCGAGCGCCGTTCGCGCATCCTGATTGCGCCAGTTGTTCGACGACCGGACCGAAGAGCGCCGGCGGAATCGCGAGATAGTGCGCGGGGTGGGCGGCGCCGCCCAGTTCGCGGCGAAGCGCCGCGAACGTCGCCGGATCCTTGTAGTCGCCGTCAACGTAACGAAGCTGCGACGAGAGCTGGTCGAACGCATCGCGATCGAGCCCGCCGTGCCTGGACACGCTGTCCTCGGCTCGAGCGCGGAGCTGGTCGAGATTCCAACCAGCTTTCGCCACGCCGATCACGGGCACCGCGAGCTCCCCTCTCTTGGCGAGCGCCTGCAATGCCGGAAAGATTTTCTTGTACGCGAGATCGCCCGTGGCTCCGAAGAACACGAGCGCATCCGATTGCCTTGGGGTCATCTCACTGTTTCGCGATCACTTCGGCTTGTCGTGGGTCTTCTCCACGTGGCCGCCGAACTGGAACCGCATCGCCGACAGCACCTGGTTCTGGAAGTCCGCCTCGCCGCGCGAGCTGAAGCGTGAATAGAGCGCGGCCGTCAGCACTGGAGCCGGCACCGCTTCATCGATCGCGGCCATGATCGTCCAGCGTCCCTCCCCGGAGTCGGAGACGCGGCCGCCAAACTTCGACAAGTTCGGATCTTCGAGCAACGACGTGGCGGTGAGGTCGAGCAGCCACGACGCGATCACGCTGCCGCGGCGCCAGAGTTCGGTGATCTCGCCGAGATCGAAATCGTACTTATAGTGAGCGGCATCGCGAAGCGGCGTGGTCTCGGCGTCGACGGCATGCGTGTCCTTGCCGACATTCGCGGCCTTCAAAATGCCCAGGCCCTCGGCATACGCGGCCATCAAGCCGTACTCTATGCCGTTGTGGACCATCTTGACGAAATGTCCGGCGCCATTGTGCCCGCAATACAAGTAGCCTTTCTCGGCGGTGCCTTTGGTTGCGGGACGGCCCGGTGTTCGAGGAATGTCGCCGATCCCAGGCGCGAGTGAGACGAACAGCGGATCCAGGTGCCTCGCAATCGCGGGCTCGCCGCCGATCATCATGCAGTAGCCGCGCTCGAGGCCCCACACGCCGCCGCTGGTGCCGACGTCAACATAGTGGATGCCCTTCGCGGTGAGCGCCTTCGCCCTGCGGATGTCGTCGACGTAGTGCGAATTGCCGCCGTCGATCAGGATGTCGTCCCTGTCGAGCAACGGCACAAGGTCGTTGATGCTCGCATCGACGACCGCTGCCGGCACCATCAGCCAGATTGCGCGCGGCTTGCTGAGTTGCCTGACGAAATCGGCGAGCGACGCGGAGCCCTGCGCGCCGTCGGCCGTCACGTCCGCGATGGCTTTGCTATTTCGATCGTAGACGACGCAGGAGTGGCCGTTGCGTTGCAGCCGGCGCACCATGTTCGCGCCCATCCGGCCAAGACCGATCATTCCGAGCTGCATTACTTACTCCTCGTTGAACGACGCGTTCTGGAAAAGGCGAAAGCCGCCGGTGAACGCATACGCGTTGTTGCCGATGCGGCAGCCTTTCGGCATCTTCTTTAGCTTCTTCGAATTGCCGCCGCCGAGCACGATGTCGTCGGGAGCGAGCGCATCGGTCAGCCGTGCGATGGCGAACTCGACGTGCTGCTGCCATTTCTTGCGTCCGCGTTTGTGCAGCGAGCGCGCGCCGAGATAATCCTCCCAGGTGCCTCTCTTGTACGGCAGATGCGCCAGCTCCGTCGGAATGACGACGCCATCAGCGACGAGGGCGGCGCCGAGACCCGTGCCGAGACCAAGGAACAACAGCAGTCCGCTCTTGTAGCTGCCGAGCGCCTGCATCGCCGCATCGTTGATGACCTTCACGGGACATCCGAACGCGGCCGTGAAGTCAAAGCCCACCCATCCCCGCGCGAGATTGTGCGGTTCGACCGTGATCTTGCCGGCGTTGACCCGCCCCGGATAGCCAAGGGCAACCACGTCGTACTCCCAGTCCTCGGCCAGCTTCTTGACGCCGGCGACCATGTGCTTCGGCGTCATTTTCCGGCCGGATGGAAACTTCCGCGGGATCTTTTGCCCCGTCAGCAGGATCTTCACATTCGTTCCGCCGATGTCGACGACGAGCACTCGCATCCGGATCTCCCTATCGTGGGATCGTCAATAGACGAGCAAGCCGCATGCCCACGCGGTTGGGCCAATTTCCCCTCACGGCCGACCCGGCGAGTCGCGACCCGACCATCGCTTTTGCGGTGGTTACCGCATGCGGTGACCGGCTGACGACAGACAGTAACTCCTTTCGACAATTTACGGCCCGATTACTGCGATCCGCGTGCCCTCTGGGTGCCTTCAAGGACGGCCACGGTCTTGCACAACGCCCGCTTGTCTTCATCTCTGCACGACAGCATCACCACGGGAGGTTTCATGACTCGGTGCAAGCCGGTTGTTGGTTGGATTAGAACCCTGGGAGTACCGCTCGTTCTTTTGTGCGCCATCGGTCAAGCCAATGCGCAGACACCCGCGACGCCACCGGCGTTCGACGGATTCAAGGTGGGAGCGTTTACGTTCAAGCCGGGCGGGCGAATCAAGCTCGATATCATCCGCGACTTCGATGTCATCACATCCGAAGACAGCTTCGACCCGCGCACCATCGCGCTCGGCGATCCCGAAGGCGGCAACTCACAGATCCATGCGAAGGAATCGCGGCTGACGCTCGACATGCGCGGTCCCGTCGAGGGCAGCGAGTTGCGCATGTACGTGGAAACCGACTTCTACGGCAGCAGCGCCGTGCTGCGCCTGCGCCAGGCCTTTGGCAGCTACAAGGGTTTGCTGGCCGGCCAGGCCTGGTCGACGTTCGTCGACGAAAACAACTTCCCCAACACGATCGACTTCGAATCGCCGATCGCGTTCCCATCGATCCGGCAGGCGCAGGTGCGCTGGACGTCGAAGCTCAGTAGCAAGGCGTCGTGGTCAATCGCGGTCGAGGACAACAAGTCGTCGATCACGTCACCGACCGGCGCGCCCGGCAAGGCCGAGTACCCGATGCCCGACCTGACGACGAATCTCCGATTCACCGGCGGGCGCGGCCATGTCTTCGTGTCCGGCTTCCTCGGCAAGGCGCGTTTCCGTCCGGAGGAAGGACCGACCGACAACGTCACCCTTTGGGGCAGCCTGCTATCGGGACGCGTCAAGACGTTCGGTCGTGACTACGCCTACGCGCAGTACACGTTCGGCGACGGCGTTGGCCGCTACCGCGGCGCCGTGACCGCGGTCCCTGATGCCAATGGCGAACTCCAGTCCGTCGGCGTCAACGCGATCACGGCCGGCTACGAGCACTTCTGGTCGTCGCGCGTGTCCACGCACGGCGTCTACAGCGTGGCAACGGCGAACGACGAGTCGTACTACGCGGACTCGTTCAACAAGCAACTCAATTACGGCGCCGTCAATCTCCTCTACTGGTTCCTGCCCGACCGGGCGTGGGCCGGCGTCGAGTATCTGTACGGCCGCCGCGAGGTTGTCGGTGGCGAAGAAGGCACCGCCAATCGCATCCAGTTCGCCGTTCGTTTCAACTTCCCTTCGTAGAAATCCAGGAGCAGCACATGGCAAAGAGTTCTTCGTCACCCAGACTCGACCACTTCTTTTCGGCAGTGGCCGCGCGCCTCGACCTGTGGCGCGACCTGGCGCGGACCGCGCAGGCATGGGCGTCGAGCCCGACCAGCCGCAACGACGCGGGCTTGCAGGCCTCGTGTAACGAGGCGCTCACCGCGCTCCTCCCCCTTGAAGATTTTCAGGCCTACCCTGGCGCCAAGGTCATGAGCGCGGTCAAGCAGCGCGCGGCCTCCGGCGACGCAATGGGCACGGCGCGGCTGGTGCAGCGCGTGTCGTCGGCGTTGATGTCGAAGAGCTATCGCAGCGATGCCGGTGAATTCGAGCCGGAAGACGACGGGGCGACGCCGGAGCGTGCGATGCCGGCTGCGAAGGGCGAGACCGCGTCGAGGCCCTATTTCGAAGTGCTGTTCGTGACGCCGACGCCGCCGTCGCGCTGGGCGGCCCACGCCCAACAGATCAGAAAGCTGCGCCGTCCCGAAGATGAATTCGTCTACGAGCCGGTATTCGTCGGCTCGTTCGAAGATGCGGCACTCGCCGTGATCCTCAACACCAATCTCGAATCGGTGGTGATCTACGACGGCTTCTCCTACGAATCCTCGCGCGACGTTCCGCTGCTCAAGAACCTGCTGTCGTCGCGGCTGTCCGCCGAGCTGAAGAATCGCGCGGCCGGCGCCGACGGCGTGATGCTGGCGAAACTCATCAAGGGCTTCCGCCCCGACCTCGACATCATCCTGCTCGCCGACCAGAAGCCCGACGCGATCATCTCGGACCCGGCCGCGGCCGGCCTCCGGCGCGTGTTCTACGAGGCCGAGGAGCCGCTCGAGATCCACTTCTCGATTCTCTCCGGCGTGGCCGAGCGCAACGACACGCCGTTCTTCAACAACCTGAAAAAGTACGCGGCGAAGCCGGTCGGGACCTTCCACGCACTGCCGGTGGCGCGCGGCAAGTCAATCTTCAAGTCGAACTGGATCCGCGACATGGGCGAGTTCTACGGCGCCAACCTGTTCCTCGCGGAATCGTCGGCGACCTCCGGCGGACTGGACAGCCTGCTCGAGCCGACCGGCAATATCAAGAAA
>Ga0310895_10000258_pt1 | contig 12152 bp, 8 predicted proteins | sample C0D4metaG_FD_203912 | JGI IMG/M metagenome (GOLD analysis project Ga0310895, IMG submission 203912) | Lab incubated soil microbial communities from West Virginia University Organic Research Farm, Morgantown, WV, United States - C0D4 | ecosystem: Environmental > Terrestrial > Soil > Agricultural... | reverse complement strand
CCAGTGCCAGCGTCTGTACGTCGCCGCAAGGCATGTCGAAAAAGCGTGCGATGCGAGACCACAGATGCTTCCAGCGAAATAAGTCGCCGTTTGTCACGTTGAAGGCCTCGTTATGTGCCTTCGGACATGTTGACAAAAACACCATAGCGCGAGCGAGTTGCCTTGCATCTGTCGCTTCGCTCAAACTGTTCCAGCATGCATCTGTGCCAGGGAAGTTGAGCGGCACCCCGAGTTCGCGACAGATTGCAGCATAGGCGCCGATCACCGACACGACATTGCGTGGGCGATCAGGCGCAAAATCGATTAAGAAATAAGGGCGCGAGGCCGACCAAGTCCACTGCTTGCCCTTCTGACGCTGGGTAATCAGGTCTTGCTGATCGTAGTAGAAATTGGGTGGCATGTGTCGCGGGTCATTCTCGCGGGCTGGCGTCTTGAAGTTACCGATATGCATGCCGTACCACTTGGTCCCCTCGACGATGTGGACATGCTCGAGGATCGATGACGTGGTTTCCACAGCGTCGAGTGCATTACGCAGCATCGCCACGTTTTCTGTGACCGGCTCAACACCGGTTTCCTCATGAGCAGCACGCGCAGTGAAAAAGAGATGCGTAATGTCTCGGTAGGGTGAGATCGCAAGCTTGAGTCCACCGGCGTCCAATAGGTCGGCGGCCAGGTAGGTGAGTTCGCCATCGGTCTTATCCGCTGGTGCTTTCCGACTCGCGCCGATCACGCGCCATTTCTGTCGCAACAGCTCCTCGATAAGGCGAGTGGCGGCTGCACCTGTGGCGCCCGCAACGAAGGCAAATTTGCGCATTGATGCCTTCCCTTTTGCGTTCTTCAAAGGGACTTCCGCTCAGCTTCTTAAATTAGAACCATACACCTCTGAGAAGGCGGGTTGAATGTCCGCTTCTGGCCCGAAGCGGACTTCTCTGACCACTCACATATTGGCTGGTAGCCCAAGGTCTCCCGTTTTAACCGCGGTAGCAGCGTCGTAGCTGTAGACCCATGCGATGGCTCTAACCGAATAATCCGTGCTGCCGTCAGCCATTTTTGCATCCCGTTCCTGCTGAGCGGGGCCGTCGGCCAGGTGGAAACGGGTTTTATTGGCAGCCGACATAGTCTGTATGCGTGACGTTCGCGGCAAGCGTATTTTCTCATAATGGCTAAGTGCAGTGGGCACATCGTCAATCGTGGTTAGGCACACGGTTAAGCTCAGGCCGTCTTCAAGCGCTTGCGCTGCGCCCTGGGCCATAAACGGCAGCATCGGATGGCAGGCATCCCCTAACAGAGTCACGCGGCCCACTGACCAGCGCGACAAGGGCGCTCGATCGAACAGCCCCCAAATGAATGTCTCGTCAATAGTCTCAATGATGGCGCGCAGGTGGGGGTCCCAATCGATAAAAGCGGCGCGCAACTCCTTTACATCGCCGCGATCAGTCCACGACTCGCCGGTCCAGGTATCCTGCTCGATGGTGCCCACGAAGTTGAGCAAGCGCTTAGCTGCAACATAGTAGATGATGATGTGCTTGCCGGGTCCCATCCACCTCCGCGCGTCAACTTCGACATCGAGGTGTTTGATGCGCTCTGTCGGTATGAGTCCTCGATAGCAAATACAGCCGGTAAAATTTGGACTTGCGGCACCGAAAAGCAATCGCCTGACTGTCGAGTGAATTCCATCAGCGCCGACAAGAATATCCGCGGTGATACGCTCACCATTTTCAAAGGTGGTTTCGACACGATCGCCGCGGTCAGTAAAGGAAATCAGGCGATGGCCGATATGCAGGCGTTCGGCCGGAAGGGCGTTGATCAGCATCGCTAGTACATCGGCGCGATGGGACTGATAATGCGGGAACCCGAAAGCCTCAATCACTGTATCGCCGAGTGGGGTTTTCACCAGCGTGCGGCCGTCATCCCAGCGCCGCACATGAAATGCGAAAGGCCGAACACCGAGCTTCGCCAATCGATCGCCGAGCCCCAATCCGTGCAAAACACGCGAGGCATTTGGGCTGACCTGAATTCCCGCGCCGACCTCACGCAAGGCGTGGGCTTGTTCGTAGACATGAACATCGAGCCCGGTGCGCAACAGTGATAGAGCAGCTCCTAGGCCACCGATACCACCACCGATAACTGCCACTTGCGTATGCATTGACCGTGGCCAGTGTGATTGCGGCGCTATTCTATCATTCCTGCATTATGTCCGCTTCTGGCCCTTAGCGGACATCGCCTAGTGCACCGCACATGTCCGCTTTCGGGGGTAAAGCGGGCATGCCCTTTCGCATTGCACATGTCTGCTTATGACCCAAAGCGGACATCAGTCGGATGCTCACCGACCCGTTTCCGAGGCCTTTCCCGCCGCAGGTTTAACCCGCTACGATGCCCTGTCCTTAGCCTCGGGGGCGAGCATGAGGCGACGCGAATTTATCAAAGTAATTGCCGGGTCGGCAGTAGCTTGGCCGCTTGCGGCGCGCGCGCAACAACCGGCGATGCCGGTCGTTGGCTATTTGGGCAGCGAAACGCCGGAAAAGTTTGGAATCCGCGTCACCGCGTTCCAGCAAGGCCTTAGCGCGATGGGCTTTGACGATGGCCGCAATGTCAAAATCGAATATCGCTGGGCCAACGGCCAAAACGAACGATTGCCGGCGCTGGCCGCCGACCTTGTCCGCCGCCAGGTTGCCGTGATTGCCACACCGGGTAGCAATGCCTCAGCAACTGCAGCCAAGGCAGCAACCAATACGATTCCGATTATTTTCGAGACAGGCGTGGACCCGGTTGCAGCAGGGCTTGTGAAAAGCCTGAGCCGACCGGAGGGTAATGTAACCGGCATAACGTCGTTGAACGTATCTGTTGCTCCGAAACGAGTGGAGCTGATGCACGAGCTGCTCCCAAAAGCCAAAGCATTTGCGGTGCTCGTCAATCCTGCCAATCCCACAACTGCCGAAATGGCAGTGAAAGGCTCGGAGGGGCCCTCCCGCGCCCTTGGACTGCAACTTCATTTTCTGAACGCCAGCACCGAGCACGAAATCGAATCCGCGTTTGCGAAGCTGGCCCAGCTGGACGTTGGCGGGCTCATTGTCGGGGCCGACATTTTTTTCAACAGCCGCGCACAACAGTTTGCCGCTCTGACGCTCAAGCACAGGGTGCCGGCGGTCCATTCGGTGCGCGATTTCGTGGTGGCCGGCGGATTGCTGAGTTACGGCGGCAATATCGGGGACTCACACAGGCAAGCTGGTATCTATACTGGCCGCGTCCTCAAGGGCGAGAAGCCCGCCAACCTACCGGTTCAGCAGGTAACCAAGGTCGAGCTGACCATCAACCTCAAGACTGCCAAGGCGCTGGGCATCAACATCCCGAACACACTCATCGGACGCGCCGACGAGGTCATCGAATAACCGAGCCAATGTCCGCTTTTGGCACTCAGCGGACATCGCCTAGTGCACCGCACATGTCTGCTTTCGGGGGTAGAGCGGACATGACCTTTTGCGCTGCACATGTCTGCTTTTGACCCAAAGCGGACATTGAGTCGTCTCTTAACGGACCTCGTTTGGGCGGCTACGATGCCTGTCCTTAATCTTGGGGACAGACTTGAAGCGGCGCGAAGTCATTACATTTCTTGGCGGTGTCGCGGTCGGATGGTCGCTAACCGCACGTGCGCAGCAGGGCGAGCGGATGCGGCGCGTCGGCGTACTCGTGTCCCGAGCAGAGGGCGATCTGGAAGGGCAAGCCCAGGTCGCGGCGTTCGTGCAGACTTTGCAGTCATTGGGTTGGACCACCGACCGCAACGTACAGATCGACATTCGCTGGGGCGCGGCAGACGCCGCGAGCTCGCGCAGATACGCGGCGGAAATGGTCGCGCTTGCGCCCGACGTCATTCTGACCTCTTCCAGCGCAGCCACGGTGGCCGTGCAAGAAGCGACCCGCACTTTACCAATCGTGTTTGTGAACGTAAGCGACCCAGTAAGCGCTGGCTATGTCGCGAGTCTGGCGCGACCTGGCGGCAACGTCACCGGGTTTACCTTTGTCGAATACGGCATGAGCGGGAAATGGCTGGAGTTGCTCAAGGAGATTGCCCCTCGCGTGACTCGAGTAGCAATTCTTCGTGATCCTACCCTGGCCGCCGGAATCGGCCAGTTGGGTGCAATTCAATCTGTGGCACCCTCTTTGAGGGTGGAGGCGAGCCCGATCGACGTCCGCAACGCGGGCGAGATTGAGCGTGCCATTACGGATTTCGCGCGCACGGCGAATGGCGGCTTGATCGTGATCGCGACCCCGGTAGCGCTCCTTCATCGTAAGTTGATCGTCACTCTGGCGGCCCAGCACAGACTGCCCACGGTGTACTTCCTGCGTGGTTTTGTGAAAGACGGCGGCCTGATCTCTTACGGGCCCGACCCTGTCGCCCCGTACGGGCAAGCGGCCAGCTATGTCGATCGCATCCTCAAGGGTGAGAAGCCCGCCGACCTTCCGGTGCAGGCGCCGACCAAGAACGAGCTGGTGCTCAATCTGAAAACGGCCAAGGCGCTTGGCCTCACTGTACCGCCATCCTTACTCTCCCGCGCCGACGAGGTGATCGAGTGAGGTGATGTCCGCTTTTGGCCCAAAGCAGACATCGCTAGTTGCACCGCACACGTCCGCTTTCGCGGTCGCTATCGGGTGTAAAGCGGACATCGCTTTTTGCGGCGCATATGTCCGTTTCTGACCCAAAGCGGACATTTGTCAGGGCCTTTCCCGGTGCAGGTTTGAACCGCTACGATGCGTGCCGTCCTGAGCCTCGGGGGCGACGAATGCGGCATCGCCCGCAAAGAGTGAAGCGCGCGTGAGCAAGACGCGCCGTGTTTCCCAACGCGCGCGCGCCATCCGGCGGCTGGCCAAACTGCGCGAGACCTTCGGGCCCGACGCCGCCGCCGAGCGCGAGCGACTCCTGCGCGCCTGCGGGCACGCGAGCTGTCGCAGCGGCAAGGAGCTTAGGTCGCTGCACGAGACGCTGTGCTTTGCGCGGGCGTATCCGGACAACCAGGCGGTGCTGGACCTCGTCCAGGATCTGCTCGATCGCTGGGAGCGCCGCGCGGACGTACATGCGCTGGGCAAAGCGGTGCAGGACCTTGGCATGGCGGGGGTGGCCAACGCGTATCCCTTCTTCTGGCCCACGGCGCGGTGGTTGGCGGAACGCTGGCCGGGCGCGCTGCACGTGGACTGGGACAATCTGGAGGACGCCGACGGCGTGGCGTCGTTGCTCCAGCTGCTCATGCCGCGCGCCGAGTCACCCGCCCTCGAGGAGCTGCCGTTGACCGCGCGCCAATGGGTGCGGCACCTCAAGCGCGACGACGAGGGCGACGGAACCTTCCTCGTGCGTCGCTTCGCCGAGGCGAACATGGACGAGCGCTGGCGTGAGGAAGTCTTCGATGCGCTCGACGTGCCCTTCGTGCTCGCCCCATCCCGCGGCACGCCCTCGCGCACGACATCGTTCATCGTCGGCCTGCCGCTGTGCTGGCAAACCGGCGCGCGCTCCACGGCGCGTCCCGATCTGAAGCGTGAGATCGAGCGCCCGCCGAAGCGCATGCGCCACGTCAACTACAAGCGCGGCGCCGAGCTGGTGGACGCCGCGCGCGTGGCTATGCTCACGCGCGAACGCGACCTCGAGCAGATCGCCTACGCCTACCCGGGCGACGCCTGGATCCTCGAGGACGAAGACGGTCTGTGCTTCGTAGCGCTCGGCAAGGTACCCGAGCGCCGCTTCGTGCTCGAGGCCACCTACGTCTACCTCGTGGTCAAGAACGGCGTGCCTGTGGGTTACCTGCAGGGCAGCGGGCTCGGCGGCTGGGCCGAGATCAACTACAACATCTTCCCGCCGTGGCGCGGGCGCGACGCCGCCGCGCTCTACGCGCGCAGCCTCGCCGTCATCCACGCGTTCCAACACGTGTCGACGTTCATCGTCGATCCCTATCAGCTCGGCGCGGACAACGAGGAGGCCATCGAGTCGGGCGCGTGGTGGTTCTATTACAAGCTCGGCTTTCGTCCGCGCAATCGGGAGGCGCGCGCGCTGGCGTTTCGCGAGCAAGAGCGCGTGACCAAGCGAGCCTCCTATCGCTCGAGCCCGAGCATCCTGCGCACGCTCGCTCTCTCCCCCATGGTGCTGCAGCTTCACGACAAGCCGCCCTTTCCCTACGGCGGCGTCGGGCCCGTCGGTCTGCACGCGTCCCGTCGCTTGAGCGAGCGCGGCGGCGGCCTGCGCAACGAGGGGCTCGCGCGCACGAGCGAGGAAGCCGCCGCTCTGCTCGGCGGCAAGCGCGACGCGCGCGAGGGCTTGCGCGGCCACGAGCGCGACGCGTTCACCGAGTGGAGTGCCATCGTGCTCTCGCTCCCCGGCGTCTCGCACTGGAGCCCCGCGCAGCGCCGCGGCTTGCTCGACGTTATCAAAGCACGCGGTGGCCGAACCGAGCGCGCCTATGTGGAGGCGCTGGAGCGCGCTCCTTGGGTCGTCGACGCGCTGGCGGCGCTGGCGAAAGGCAAGCGCCCGGTCTCGTGACCCTCACCACTCCGCGAGGGGCCGGTGAGCGCGTTCCGAAAAACTCTCAAAATTCGAGCTGTTATCGCTCAATAAGTAAGCTCTCGATTCAGAATGCCGGAAGCTATCGCAAGGCCATTCAGTTATTACTGGCGTGGCAGCGACCGCGTTTACGGTCGGTTTTGGGTGTAAAGCGGACATGGGTCGGTGCACCGCAAATGTCTGCTTTTGACCCAAAGCGGACATGGGAGGGGCTCCCCGGTGCAGGTTTGAGCCGCTACGATAGCTGTCCTGTGTTTCGGGGTGGCGATGAGACGACGCGAGTTCATCACCCTTCTCGGCGGCGCGGCTGTGTGGCCACTGGCGGCGCGTGCGCAGCAGCCTGTTCCGGTAATCGGGTTTCTCGGCAGCGCGGCCCCTGAATTCTTCGCGGAGCGTCTCCAAGCGTTTCGCCGCGGTCTTGCTGAAATCGGATTCGTTGAAGGACGAAACGTCCAAATTGAATTCCGCTGGGCGAACAACCAGCTCGACCGGCTGCCCCTGCTAGCTCAGGAACTGGTGCAGCGACGCGTGACCGTCATTGCTGCACCCGGCAACACCGCTGCGACTATAGCGGTAAAGGCGGCCACCACTACTATTCCGATCGTGTTTTATATTGCCGGCGACCCGATACAGCTTGGCTTCGTAGACTCTTTGAGCCGACCCGGAACAAATCTCACAGGCGTGACCAATTTGCAGGTTGAGCTCGGAGCCAAACAAATTGAGCTGCTACACGAACTTTTCCCGAGAGCGCAGAGTATCGGGCTGCTCGTCAATCCGACAAATCGTGGAGTGGCTGACGACCTGATAGACGCGGTTAAATTAGCGGCCAGTGCACGTAGGTTGAAGGTACATGTACTTTCCGCCAGTGCCGGACAGGATTTCAATGCCGTTTTTGAACAAACCAGGCAGCGCCAAGCAAGCGGCCTCATCATTTCTTCAGACGCGTTCTTTACCAGCCAAGTTAAGCAGCTGGCCAATCTAGCACTGCAGTATCGCGTGCCTACGGTCTATCCATTTAATGAGTTCGCTAAGGCGGGTGGTCTCATGGCTTATGGCGCCAGCAATACGGAGGGCTATCGTCAGGTCGGAGTTTACACTGGTCGAATTCTCAAGGGCGAGAAGGCTGCTGAGCTTCCGGTTCAGCAAGCGACCAAAGTTGAACTCGTGATCAATCTCAAGACCGCTAAGGCGCTCGGTCTCACCGTGCCGCCCTCGCTTCTCGCGCGAGCCGATGAGCTGATCGAATAACAAAACCTTGCGGCGGTGCATGAGTCCGCTTCTAAGCCTTAGTTGACATCGGTGCGGGCACTGCACATGTGTTTTGTCGCAGCGCATATGTCGGCTTATGACCCAAAGCGGGCGCAAGCAAGAGAAACCCCAGCCACGACGTGGGGTCACGACTGGGGTCCCTCCGCTCGCTCCTCCCTGGAAAACGAGCCGCGTGCAATGAGCCGATGACGGAAGAGCCAAGCAGGGGGACGCCCACTTGGCTCTTATACTGAACGCGACCCATAGACGGGATGGGGAAATCCCGCACGGTCTCTCACTAAACGTAAGCGATACCCATTCGTTCCGGCCCGATCTTTAAAGGGACTTAGTTCCATCGGTTCCACAATCGGCTTTTTTCACGGAGAAGAAAGGTTCAACCTTTGAAGACTGAACGTTTATTCAGTTCCGTCGTTACCACCTTATGGGAGAACAGCAAGCAGCGCAGCTATTTGGGTGGTCATTGGGCGGCGTCTTCTTGGTCATCCTGGTGCTTAACGCCATGACTCGATAAATGTCTGGCAACATCTTAGACGCCGCATGTGGAAGGCACACTCGGTGTCGAAAGCAAACGAATGGGAATTACTAAAACGCCAGTTTGATGCGCTAACGCATGACAAAAGCGTAGAGAGCATCGAAGACATTCTTGATGCCCAATTTCGTCGCCGCTTCACCGAATTGATAAATCAGACTGCCCAACGTGATAGCACAAATGTTTATAACTGGCCCCGCCGGTAAAACCGCCAACGGAATACCAAGAGAAGCATGTCCGCTTCTGGCCCTTAGCGGACATCGCTAGTTGCGCCGCACATGTCCGCTTTTGGGGGTAAAGCGGACATGCCCTTTCGCATTGTGTCATACTCAGCGACAACGGTATGATTTTGTCCGGTCAATATCGACATTAGCAATACCGTTATTGTCATCTGTAAGCCCTCCTAGTCGGGAAGTTGTTTCTTCGACCACATTAGCGAGCGCGCTTGATCGTCTGATCGGCAAGGAAACGGCTGTGGACGCGAATCAAGGCCGGACGGTAAGGCTAGCCAGCGGCGTCAAAGCGTCAGAGTGGCCGCCGGACGGTCGGTCCACTCGTGCCGAACCAAGCTCACGTTGTCGAGTTCCTCGATCTTTTGCTCGATTTGTTGGATGACGTAGCGCGAGAACGGGCCTAGGTGCAGATAGAGCGCCAGCATCATCACGATGTAACGGGTGGAGCGCGGATTGTTTTCTACGCATTCGGTGAAAGCCCGCCAGAACGTCTCGCGCGGCTCCGGCAGATTGGTCATGATCCTGTGCATCATCAGCGTGCGTTTGGAATCCCCGGCCGGCGGCGCGCTGCAGCGGCCGGAATTGTCGAGGAGCGTCGCCAGCCGCTGCAGCCGTCGGGCATAGGCTACCGGATCGTAGGCCTTCTCCAAGACACGCTTGTAGTCGAGCAGGATTTCGCGGCGCGGGCGCAAGGTCTCGAAATTCAAGCCCTGCGTGCACTGGTCGGCGCTGCCGGTCGGCAGCATCTCGGGCAGCGGGTGCAACCGGCCTTCGCTCGCGAGCCGGCGCGTGAGCTGCGTGTTCGGCAAGGCACAGAGCAGGCCGACCATGCACACCGGGATTGCCGCGTCCTCGATAAGCTCGAGCATGACATCTGCCATCGAGGCTTTCTCGGTGTCGAAGCCGACGATGAACCCGGCGGTGACGTAAAGCCCTGCGCCATAGAGTTTGTGGATGCTTTCGACCAGGCTGCGACGCGTGTTCTGCTTCTTCTTCATGGCAACCAACGTCGCCGGATCGGGGCTCTCGATGCCGACGAATACGCCCACGAAATTTGCTTCGTTCATCAGCTTGAGCAGAGCGTCATCGTCGGCCAGATTGATGGAGGCCTCGGTTGTGAACTCGAACGGATAGTCATGCGCCTCAAGCCATCCGCGAAGTTCCGGCAGGAACAACTTCACCGCCTTCTTGTTGCCGATGAGATTATCGTCGACGAAGTCGACGTGCCCGCGATAGCCGAGCTGGTAGAGCCGGTCCAGCTCGGCCAGCATCTGGGCGTTGGTCTTGGTGCGCGGCACGCGCCCGTAAAGCTCAATGATGTCGCAGAATTCGCAGGTAAATGGGCAACCGCGCGAGAACTGAACGCCGACGTAGAGGTAGCGATCAGGCTTCAGCAAGTCGAAGCGGGGGATCGGGCTCTTGGTTACGTCGGCTTCGAATTTCTTGGCCTCGAACACGCCCCGGCGCGCTCCTGCCTCCCAGGCGGCGACGAATTCGTCAATGATGCCTTCGGCTTCGCCGAGCACCTGGAAGTCCGCCGCGCGATAGGCGTGCGGCACCGAGGTCACAGCCGGTCCGCCGATGACGATCGGTTTGCCGTTCGCCCGGCAAAGATCGATGACTGCGACCGTGTCGTTGTGCTGCGGCAGCATGCCTCCGCTCATGACCAGGTCGGCCCAGGCGAGATCGGCAGTCGCGAGTTCCTCGATGTTGCGATCGACCAGGCGGACCGTCCATGTTTCCGGCAGCAGTGCCGCCACGGTAATCAAGCCGAGCGGAGCAGTCGGATATTTGGCCCCCATCAGCTCGCAGGTCGCCGCAAAATTCCAGAAAGTGCCGGCACCGAAACGCGGGTAGATCATCAGAACGTTGCACGAGCCTGGCATCAATCCCCCTGCGCTCGCCGCGACTGGCCCTATCCGCCGACATTGACTACGCCAAAACCTGCTTCCACAGAACGCGCGGCTGGCTAATCCACCTTGTGCCCAATTGCAGCGCAGTGCAACCGCTCAGCGCCAGCGGCGGTGCACCTATAGCCACTGTTCCGGGTGTTCGCACACCGAGCCTTCGACCACCGTAGTGATTGTTTGCATCGTTCCGGCGACGTCGATCTGGCCACTGGCGCCGCGCGCGGGCGCGTGAGCTCGACCTCGAACATGTTGCCCGGCCGGCGGATCACGCAGTGATCGAATAACGATGATTTGCTGCGAAATGTCGCAACTGACCCAAAGCGGACATACCGAGTTGCACTGCACATGTCTGCTTATGACCCAAAGCGGACATTGTTGGTGATCTCACCGGCCCACAAAAAAGTTATTCTCAGTAATATGGACTACCGGGCCACGCCGCTTTCGCTGTGGCCCCGGCAATAATGCAAGGAAGTTGTTTCGACCTGAATGTCGATCTCAGTAGGACTGGGTCCACCAGTAGCAATAACGCTGGATGTTACCGGGTAGATATTGCTCGTAATTTGCCCACTTCTCGTATTTTGGTAATTTTATTTCTTTCATTGCGGTGTCGGTGCACTTCGCGGGCGCCACTTTTTTCACTTCCGCCGAAAGCTCTTGCAAGTAGTTGAGGTGATCCTGCGCATCCTTCTTGGTACCCAAACGTCCGCCCGCGTGCGGATGGCCAGGGATCATGCGGTCCCACTCAAGCGCGATCACCTTCTTTATCGATTCCTCATATTCGACAGGAGAGACATTGTCCGGCATGTCGCGAAATGCCACGGTTTCGATCGGAATGAAATCGACCACGAAGATCAATTTCTCTTTCGGCAGCCGCATGACGAGCGAACTGTCGGAATGGTTGCGGCCGACGTAGATGAGTTCGAGCGTGGTACCGCCGAGCGAAATCACTTTCTTGTCATCCACGACCTGGTCCGGCATTACAATCGAATCGAGGAGTGCGCCTCGCTTTTTCGCCCACTCGAAATGGGTCTTGGCATTTTTGTGCGCTATGACGATCGCGCCCTGATCCTTGAAAGGCTTACCGCCTGCGATGTGATCAAAGTGAGCGTGGCTGTAAATCAGATATTTCACCGGCTGGTCGGTGACTTTCTTGATCTCAGCGAGATAGGCAGTCACCGCCTCCGGACGATAGCGGCCGATTGGGTCGGTCGCGATCACGCCCTTGGGCGTGACGATGAACATGGATTGATGGCCCTGGTAGCGGAATAGATAGACGTTGTCCGTGCCGTCAATTTTTCGGGTGGCAAACGACGGCTGTGCGGATTGCGCGACTGCGGCGCCGGTGAAAACAAGAACCGCCATGGCGGTCGCTGTAAGAAGCTTGTGCGGCATATGCTTTTCCCATGAAGGTTGTTCGGCACGGTAGCCCACGTCTTCTTCTTGGTTGGCAAAATGTTAGGCAAACAGTCGCGAAGTCTCAAGTTGCGATATTTTTTTGAGGCAAGGGAATAAACGTTGGACATGCGATCCGCCTGCCCACTTCACCCGGGATTCCACAGGACAGGATCGGCTGGGCTGCTCTCGTCGAGCCGACTGGTTGATCAATTGCAGGTGACCGATGTCCGCTATTGGCACAAAGCAGACATTTGGTTTTTGCATCGCACACGTCC
>Ga0310895_10000241_pt1 | contig 12478 bp, 9 predicted proteins | sample C0D4metaG_FD_203912 | JGI IMG/M metagenome (GOLD analysis project Ga0310895, IMG submission 203912) | Lab incubated soil microbial communities from West Virginia University Organic Research Farm, Morgantown, WV, United States - C0D4 | ecosystem: Environmental > Terrestrial > Soil > Agricultural... | reverse complement strand
AGCCCCCGACAAGGGGAATTCGGTACCGTTCACCGTTGGCGTGTTGCGCCGCGACGGGATCGTGAGTCCGTTCGCCGTCTTCGACGGCAAGGAGTGGACGGCTCCGTGGCCGACCGACCTGCGTTCGGTCGATCTGCCAATCGGGATGCAGGCTATTCCCGCCAAGTGGTGGGGAAAGGCTGGCCCGGTCTCCGAGATGACCGCGTGGGTCGAGGGCGTCAATCGCGGGGCGATTCAGCTGGCGCGTCCCACGGTCCTGCCGTTGATGTGCGAGTCGCGTATCGCGCTCGTGTCTGACTATCGATCGAATGACTTGACGCCGCCCTCGTTTGAGCCGCCATTTCCAAAAGACGGTCTCGCCGTGTCGGGCACGCAGCGGGTCGAGCGGATAGAAATCGTCTCGCGTGACTCTCCCGATTGGACACAAACGGCGACGTTTCTCGCGCCCGAGTTCGACCGCGCCGAGGCTTCGGCGATCGAAGAATTCACGTCGTGGAAGCATCCCGTGCCGCGCGCGGCTCGCCGCAAGATCGCGATCGAAGTCGAGGAATTGTACCGCGCACCGATGGATGAACCGGGATGGACCGCCTACTACGTCGAAGCGGTCAAAAAGTACGCACCAGGCCCGGAAGACGACGACTGCGGTCTGATGACCTCGGCGAACGGCTGGGTGGTTGTGAGTCCTGAGAGCAAACGTTCCGGCAAACTCGCCGCGCAGGTCACCTACTGCGATCGTCGTGATGTGACCTACATGCTCCCGCTCGGACTGTTGACGGCCAATGGGAAAACGTTCTGGGCATTTCAGCTCTCAGGGTTTGGCCGCGAGGGCTACGCGATCGCGCAGCCCTCGCCCAAGCGGGTCGAGGTGCACGTGAAGTACTCAGCCGGGGTGTGCGCGCCACGAATGTTTGGTCGGTAATCACCTCACGGTCACGCGTGCCCAGTCCCACCCTTCGAGCCCTTTCGTGTTGATCGCTTTCACCGACACGATCGTGCCCGGGGCAATGCCGGTCAGCATGGCGGGAGGTTTGACGACACGAACCTGTTGTCCATCCGGTTTTGCCGGCGTGCCGTACGCGACCAGGTATCCGTTTACTCCCTTTTCCGGGCTCGCCGTCCACGTCACGGTTGCCGTGCCGTTCTTGAAGCTGTCGACTCGCACATCCTTCAGGCGCGATGGGCTCGATGCCAACAACATCACCGTTGCGGCCGTCGTCTTTGCGACCTCGGCGATCAGCTGATGGTTGATGCCTTCGAGCAGATCGTGTGACTGGTGATAGTGAGGATTGCCCAGCACCGGATACGAGCCGATGCCGCCAACGATGTCACCATACGCTTCATAATAGGCGGCGGCGTCCGTGCTCTTGTAATACAGCGCGTCGTAGGTGATGAGATTCGAAAACTGCATCGCCGCGGCATGCTGAATGTCGCGGATGCCCGGGTTCGAATAGCGAATGGTGTTATCCAACCGGTAATCGTTTGACCATCCGACCATGTCGTTGTTCAGTGCGCCGACGATCTTCAGTCCACCATCGACCGCGCGGCGTACGAACTCACGACTACCGAGGAGCCCGGCCTCTTCACCGGTAAACGAGGCAAAGATGACGGTCGCGGGCAGCGGATGTCGCGCAAGAATGCGCGCCGTTTCGAGCAGCGCCGCCGTCCCGGACGTGTCGTCGTCGGCGCCAGGTCCGACGGCGACCGAGTCGTAGTGGCTGCTGACCACGTACACGAGTTCAGGATTGGTCGTGCCTTTCAGCGTCGCGACGACGTTCGCAGTCTGCCCGGTGGGGCCGGTGCGCAGGCGGTACTCGAATCGTTGATACTCCGGTTCATAGCCGAACGACTTGTAGCGATCGAAAAGATATGTGGCCGCGAGCTTGTTGCCCGGTTGAGTCACGTACTTTGAATCGAAGTCGAACAGCATCTTTTCATAGCCAAAGATCCGCGAAACCGACGTCTCGGCGACGACCGACTTGACGTCGGCGGCAATCGGACCAAACAAACGTTTGCCTTTCGTCGTCAGCGCCTGCTCGCCGTCCAGACTGGTTTTCACCCGCTCGCGCAGCTCGTCGCGCGTCACGCGCCGCGACAAATCCATCACGTAGAGGCCTCGTTCGGGAGACACAGTGTCGCCGTCACGCTCTGCGGCGATGAGCACCCTGGTGCCGTCGGCATTCGGCATCCAGGAGTACTCAGGGGCGATCGTTCGCACGGTGTTGTTGTGGAAGAGACGCGTCCGCGTCATCGACGGCAGATCGTACAGGTAGGAACGTCGATGTCGTGGTTCTCCGATCACTGCAAGGATGCGATCCGCGGTCAGGAACACGGGCAGGAGATCGTGCTGGATCTCGCGCGTGACTCGCGCCTCGCCGGAACCATCGGCGCCGATCACGAAGATTTCCCAGTCGTCTTTCAGCATCATTTGAAAGGCGACTTTGTTGCCGTCTGGGGACCACGCGGGCGCGTCAATGCGCTCGGAACCCGAACGGATCGCCAGCGGGTGAGCCGGATCGGCGACGCGCGCGGTCATCAGCCGCGTGTCGGCTCCCTCGCGCGCGACGAATGCGACACTTGCGCCGTCACGCGAGAACGCCGGTGCCGAGCCGTTGATCGTCGTCGTCCGGCCGTCTGTGAGCGAAAGCAATCCGAATGTCGCCGGAGCGCCCGCGCCACCGGCGCGTCCACCACGCCCGATACCGGGCGTTCGCGTCGTGAAAAGGACAGCCGTGCCGGCCGCATTTCTCGACTGCAGAACTGTTTCGGTAGTGCCTGTCGTCCGCGACGCAGGCGCACGTCCCTCTGTCAATTCGTAGACTTGTGCCACGCCGCCGTCCGGTGGCCTCGCCGTGGCGACGACGGAGTTGGCGGCGAAGAGAATCGAGCTCACGCGGAGCGCTCCGGTGTCGAGCGTCGATTCGCCACCAGATGCGAGATCGCGGACGACAATCCTGGAATCGTTCGCGATCAGCTGATTGAGAGCACTGAGCCGTTGTTGTCGTTCTGTAGGGGGCGCGCTATCGAGTGCGGCCTGCGCGGACGTCGCTGTCGTGCCGGCGGGCACGCGCAGGTACGCGATCTTCGTTCCGTCGATCGAGAAGGACGCACCGGATCCCGGCAGTTCAGCCACGACAGCAGGACCTCGATCGTCGTCGAATCGCACAACCTTCGTGACGCGCCGCAACCCGGTCCCTGTTTCGTAGGCAACCGTTTTCCCATCGGGTGAAAAAGTCGGCGACTCCCCGTCGTCGGTTAAGGCAGTCGTGCGATACAACTCGCCCGTCTGCAGCGCGATCGCTTCCAGTGCAGACGCTGCGTCGGGGGAGTCGAGGATTTGAAGATAGGTCTTGAGCGCGGCCGTGTAGTCGCCGCGATCCCACGCAAGGGCCGCTTCTTCAAGCGGCGTAGTGGTTAGGCTGCGGCCCGAGACAGTCACCGCGGCAAGAAGCGCCGCAGCGATGAGGAGACGGCCGCTGCTCTGAACCAAAGTAAAACGAGCGTATCAGACAAAGGAACAAGGAAAAAGGAGTGATCCCCCTTTCGCCTTGTCCCTTTTCCGTCTTCCTTGCCCTTTTACTTCGATGCGCCCGCGGCCTTTTCGAACTGACTCAAGCTGCGGCGGAATTCGACGAGCTTCGCCTTGATGCTGGGATCCAGTTCGACGCTTGCTGTGCCGGCCGTGCCCACTGCTCCAGGCGTTGCTGTCGGAGCTGGTGTTGCGGGAGCGGTGGCCGGCGCGCCACCCTGCGCTTCGGCGTCAGTGTTCTCCGCGCCGAGCAGGGTCGCCAGGTTGGCGGAGACCTTCTGATAGCTCGCGTGCCAATCTGGCGGGTTGCCAATCAACTCATTGAAGTTGCTAATGAGCTGCGCCACCTGGGTGCGGGCTTCACCACTGAGTTGCGCCGCGGCCGGAAGCTGCGTCAACTGACTCAGCGTGTCTCGTGCTGCGACGAGATGACGATGCGCTTCGTCGGTGTTCGCTGGCTGCTGAGCGGCAGTAGTCGGCTGTCCCGCCGCGGGCGGCTGTTGGCCGGCAGCAGGCGGCTGCGCCGCGTTTGGATCGGGCTGGGTTGATGCTGGATTCTGCGCACTAGCCGGCGGAGCCTGCGACGGCGCAGCGGCCGAGGGCTGCGACGCTGGGGTTGCTGGCGAGGCGGTCGCAGCAGACGCCGCTGACGAAGGAGCCGCAGTCGACGACGGAGCGGCAGCCCCGGTTGGTGCCGCGGCACTCGCGGTCTCTTCGCTCTTCGGCGTTGACGGTGCGCCGGCCATGCCCGCGGCATACGCAGTAATGTGCGTCCGCACTTCCATCAACTTGGCGCGCGTCGCATCGTCAATCGTCGCGCTCGATTTGGCCGCGCCAGTCGTGCCCGTCGCACCCGGTGTCGATGTCGACGGTGATGCGGTTTCACTACCGACCATCTCGGTGATGATCTTGTCGATGGCGGCGACTTCCGTGCCCCAGTTGGCTTTAGGCTCGCTCGCCGACTTGCCCGCGGCCGGACGGGTCGGTTCCGCCGCGCTCGCGCTCGGGGACGATCCCATCTTTTCGAGGTTGCTCAGGTGCTGTTTGAGCTTGGCAAGGTCTGACCGATTCTTTGCTGGTACGACGTCCGCCGAAATCGCTTTCACCGCATCCTGCGCCTGTCGCAGATGTTCCTGCGGCGACGCGGATTGATCAGGTGCTGACTGGGTCGCGGAAGCGGTCGGCCGCGGAGTCTGCGGTTCGGTCGGCTGTGGCTGCGTCGGCTGCGGCTGCGCGGGCGGCTGCTCTGGCTGTGGCTGCGCCGGTTGCGGTTGCGCCGGCTGTGGCTGCGCCGGTTGCGGTTGCTGTTGTTCCTGCGGCGCCGGTTGCTGCGACACCTTAGCGAAACTGGTCACCGGCAGAGCAAGGACGCCGGCCGTTGCCAGCGACATTGTCCATCGGTTGATTGAACGTTTCATCGTTGCGCCTCCTGAAGCTCGAATTTTCGATTCGAGCTCAAAATTTTCGATTCGTTCGCTGATTGGGAAGGAAGGCAAGCGAGGTGCCACGACGGCCTCTGCAGAGCATCAACGTGGAATTTCTAGCCGAGGTTCAACCTCGGCCAGGTGAAAATCGTGAACGGATTACACGGAGCGTCGGATTCAAGATGAATTGGTGAGTTCATCGGCACGCACCGGGCGAAACGCCCTAGAAACGATGGAAGTGAACTACTCGTGATAGAATGCTTGGCTGATCTGCTTGCTGAGCCTGTCTCCGACCCGATCGCATCGGTATCTGATCCAGTCCTCACCAAAGCGGCCAGCCATGTTTGTGACTGCGCGGATGTCCGCGCGCGGCTGCGAAGCGTCACACGCACCAGGAGATTCGAGATGGCAGCAACGATTAATGGGACGATCAAGCGGTTGGTCAGCGAAAAAGGCTTCGGCTTTGTTGCCGCGAGCGACGGCAGCGAGTACTTCTTCCACCAGTCCGCCTGCAACGGCTGCAAGTTCGACAATCTTCGTGAGGGACAGGCAGTGACGTTCGACAAGACGCAGGGCCCGAAGGGACCGCGAGCGGAGAACGTTCGGCTGGCGTAGATTGACTGAATGCTTGTGGCTTCCGCCTTCAGCGGAAGTTGATACGAAGAGGGGCAGTCCTTATTTGGACCGCCCTTTTTTTCTGTGTCGCAGCCATTCGACCACCATCGGGATGAGCGACACGGCCACAATGCCAATGGCGACGAGCGAGAAGTTGTTCTTGACGACCGGAACGTTGCCGAACGCGTAGCCTGCACCAAGACAGATTCCAACCCAGAGAACGCCACCAAGCACGTTGAACAGGGCGAATGCCGTGTACCGCATCGCACCGGCGCCTGCGACGAACGGCACGAAGGTCCGAATGATGGGCACGAAGCGTGTCAACACCACGGCCATTCCGCCGTACTTTTCGAAAAACGCGTGCGCCCGATCGAGGTGTTGACGGTTCAGCAATGGATGCGTTTCATCTGCGCGAAAGACCCTGGGCCCGATAAAGTGGCCGATGCTGTAGTTCACGGTGTTGCCGAGAATCGCGGCTCCGGCGAGCAATAGAAAGAGAAGCCAGCCATCGAGGGCTCCGGTTGCCGCGACCGCGCCGGCGGCAAACAGCAGCGAGTCTCCGGGCAGAAACGGAGTGACGACCAGGCCGGTCTCCGCGAAGATGATCGCGAAGAGCAGCCCGTAAACCCAGACGCCATACCGGCCGACGAATTCCGGAAGCACAACGTCAAGGTGCAGGAAGAGATCGATCAGTGTCTGCATGAACAGGAACGAGCGGAAATGGCTAGTGGGCGCTTTCGCCAGCGAGCGCCTTGACGATGTCGCCGAGGACGCCCTTGGCGTCGCCGAACACCATCAACGTGTTGTCGGCGTAATACAGTTCGTTTTCGATCCCTGCGAATCCCGGGTTCATCGATCGCTTGTTGGCAATGACGAACTTGGCGCGATCGGCGTCGATGATTGGCATGCCGTAGATCGGACTCTTGGTATCGTGGCGGGCCGCCGGGTTGACGACGTCGTTCGCGCCCACCACGAGCACGACATCGGTCTGTGGAAGGTCGCGGTTGATGTCATCCATTTCGATCAGCGCGTCGTAAGGCACCTCCGCTTCCGCGAGCAGCACGTTCATATGTCCCGGCATGCGTCCGGCGACCGGATGGATGGCGAACTTGACGTCGACTCCGCGCTTGGTGAGTTGATCGTAGATTTCACGAACCCGATGCTGGGCCTGAGCGACAGCCATCCCGTAACCGGGAACGATGACGACCTTCCCCGCGTTCTCCAGCAGATCGGCCGCGTCGCGCGGCGTTCCACTTTTCACGGTCCGCGCCTCGGTCGCTGCTGCACCCGCCTGGACCTGCCCGAAGGCACCGAACAGGACGTTGGTGAACGAGCGATTCATGGCGCGGCACATAATGATCGACAGAATCAAACCGGATGACCCGTCGAGCGCGCCGGCAGTGATGAGCACTTTGTTTTCAAGCACGAAGCCCATCGCGACGGCGGACAATCCCGCGTATGAGTTGAGCAGGGAAATTACCGTCGGCATGTCGGCGCCTCCTATCGGCATGATCAGCAGAACGCCAAACAGCAACGACAGGAAGATGATCGCGGGAAAGAGCTGCCACATCTCCGGGCGGAACAGGAGCCACCCCGCCGCTCCGACGGCAATCGCCAGCAGACTGAGGTTGACGACGTTCTGACCGCGATAGGTCATCGGCCGAGTCGGAATGATTTCCTGGAGCTTGCCGGCCGCCATCAGACTTCCGGTAAATGTCAGGTATCCAAGGATCACCTCGATGCCGATGGCCCCGGTCCGGAACATCGTCAGTTCGCCGTCATGCAGCCAGAGCGCGTACTTGGCCGTGCCGACGAGTCCGGCGGCGAGACCGCCGAATGCGTGTGACAGCGCAGTTCGCTGTGGGACGGCGGTCAACGGAACCTTCGAGAGCGGAACACCGATCGCGGTGCCGACGACGAACGCGACAACGATCCACGTGTAGTTGACGATCTCCGGATGGAGCAGCGTGCCGACGATCGCCGCCGCCATCCCGGCGACGCCTGCGGCCACGCCGCGCCTGGCCGTCCGCGGATCGCTCAGCCACCGGAGCGAGAGGATGAAGAGGGCCGCCGCTGCGAGATAACTCGCCTGCGTGAGATGTTCAGCGGTGCTCATGACTTCGGCCGACGCTCACGGAACATCTTCAGCATGCGGTCGGTAATCAGAAAGCCGCTGACGATGTTGGTCACCGAAGCCGCGACCGCCACGGTCCCGAGGATCGTACTGAATGTGCTTTTTTGCTCGCCGGCAATGATGACCGAGCCGACCACGGCAATCGCAGAGATGGCATTGGTCAGCGACATCAAAGGCGTATGCAGCAAACGCGAGACGTTCTGAATGACCTGAAAGCCGACAAAAGTCGCCAACAGGAACACGAACGCCATGGACCACAGATCAAGCACTGGCACAGCCGCCCCTCCTACCCAAGTCGCGCGAGTGTACCGTTCGGACGCGCGGGGGCGCAAGCATCAGCTTGCGTAGGCCTCCAGGCACGAAGATCAAACCACCGAGATGATTTCGGTGTCTAACTGCGGACGGCAGTTCTTGTCACGGAGCCTCCCCATGCTGATCGGTCGCCTCGGGTGCCCGGCCTCGCTTGCTCTCCTGTTCCTGCTCTCAATGTCATCCAGTGCGCCTGCACAAGCGGTCGTGCCGGGTAACGTGCAGATAGCTGCACGCGACCGTGTGCCGCCTCCGCGCACCGGCACGGCGTCGATCAAAGGCCGCGTTGTCGATGGGGTCAGCGGTGGCGCGGTCGCTCGAGCGCGCGTTACCCTCACTGGGACGATAAGAGGAACAGTACTAACCGATGCGAGCGGCGCATTTGCGTTTGGTAATCTGCCTCCGGGTGCCATCAACATCTCCGTCGACAAGTCGACGTATCTCAGCAACCGTTATCCCACAACTGGACGCACGGTCCGATCGAGCATGCGGCCGCTCCTTCTCGCCGATGGTCAGGCGCTCGAAGGCGTGTCGATTCCGATCTTTCATGGTGGTTCGATCTCTGGACGCGTCGTGGACGCGAGCGGGGATCCCGTCGAGTTCGCGCAGGTGAGCCTGCTCCGCATTCCCGCCGCCGGCCGTGTCGGCCGACCGACGATGCGCGGCGGAACCGCCACCGACGACCGTGGAGAGTTTCGGATCGGCAGACTGGAACCGGGCAGCTACATTGTTCAGGTCATCGGGCGGCGCGGCCCGAACCCTGAAGACATGCTGCCAGCTGGCGCCCTTACGACACCCCCGCTGCCACTGCCGCTTCCGACTTATTATCCCGGCGCCCTCTCAATCGATCAGGCTCAGCCGATCGTGGTCGACCGGGGGCAGGCGGCGGCCGACATAGAGGTCGTTCTGTCCGAGGGCGTGCCAGGCGTCATTCTTGGCACCTTGACGGCCAATAACGGCGCGTCTTCTTCCGACATGAACGGATATGTCAACGTTCGCCGCGTACTGTCCGATATGCCTCGCGGCATGGACGGTTATTCGTTCGGCACGAGCATCCGCGCCGACGGCACGTTTCGTCTCGTGCTCGCGCCCGGTGAATATCAGCTCGATGCCCGGTTGTCTCCTCGAACGATGGGCGGCCCGCCGCGTCCGGAAGACGAGCAGTTCGGTAGCCTGAAAGTCAACGTCGCGAGCGGAGCGGAGGACACCGTTTCGATTGCCGTCGGCCGCGGCGCAACCGCAACCGGACGTGTGGTGTTCGAAGGCGCCACGCCCGTGCCTCCAAGTCCGGGCAAGGCGCGTATTCCACTCTTTTCCGAAAACGGGGAATGCCGTTCCAGTGAAGCGACAATTGCCGCCGACTGGACCTTCAAGCTCGAAGGTCTGAACGGCACGTGTTCACAACCGCCGAACGCGACGTTCGGCAAGTGGGTGCTGAAAGCGGTGATCGTCAACGGCGAGAACATCGCCGACACACCGGCGACGTTTCAACCCGACCAGCAGTATCGCAACGTGCAGGTGATCGTGACCGACAAGCGATCGGAAATGGTGTTTCACGTGTCCGATGAATCCGGACAGGCCACGCGTGAATACGTCGCGGTCGCCTTTCCAATTCAGAGATCACGGTGGGCGATGGCCGCGAGAATTTTTGTGCCGCCAATGATCGATCCCACGACGACGGCAACAAAGGAACGGACCCCATTGTCGAGCCCGACACCGGGACTTGCGGCGGTGCTTGCACCGCCGCGTCGTGAAGTGATGTCTGGGCTTCGCCCCGGCGAATACTATGTCGTCGCCGTCGACGACCTGGACCAGGAGGAGTGGCGCGATCCGGTTGTGCTGGATCGGCTACGTAAGAGCGCCGTGCGCATCAATGTGCCGGAAGGTACAACAGCAGACTTGCCTTTGCGGCGGATCAAGTTTGCCGACGCAATATTGAGATAGAGATCTCGGCTAAGCCGGAAGCCAGTAATTCTCCGTGACTTCCGGCCTAGCCGGAGTACATCAGCTACCTGATGTACTCACCGTCGGAAACGGCCTCACGTTGTACTTGCCGTCTCCTGCGAGGAAGCGGGTGAGGCGTCGCTTCAGCGATGGAGGGTCAGGAGCGGGAGTCGTGGCGCGCGCGCGCACTTGTGCCGGTTTGCCGTTACGAGACCGCGCGAGCGCCTGGCCTTGAAAAGCAGGGGTCGTCGCGATGGCGAACTCCGTCGCGGTTACTACCGAGACGACAGGTCGGTCGGTGGCGAGCGCGATGTCGCGCGACTCCGGTGCGCGGCCTTCAATTCGAACGGCCGCGGGATGCGGGCGCACGAGGAACATCGGCACTGTGAAGAAGACAGTCGAGGCTACCGCCGCCGCTGATATTCGAACCAGATCCCATTTCTGAGCTCGTGTAAATCGCACTTCGCTCGGCATTTGGGGGCTCCTACAGCTAACGCGTTCCTGCCTGGTCGGGGTCAAAAGCCGCGCCAGCAGAGGTCCCGAAGTTCGGGCGTATAACCTTCTCGAACGCCGGAGGTTGCGCTGGTGAGTCGAAAACGCACGCGACAAAAACCAGACTCAAACCCATTCGCGGTTAGTGCTATTTACACGGACGGGCTGGCAAAACCTCCATACGGTTGCATTTACCTGCAGCCATCATGCCGTCAAGTTCTGTAACCGGAGAATTGGTGAATTTGTGAAATTGCCGAGTGCGTGAATTGGCGCTCGTAGGGTTCGGCAACTCACCAATTCACCAATCTCCTTAACGGTCCACTGCCCGCGCCCGAACGCTCAATCGCATGACTAATCGCGTCCAGGTCTGCATCGTCGAGAGCGAGCGTGGCTGCGGGAAGCCAGCCATCAACCTGATCCGGCGAACGCGCCCCGACGATGGCGCCGGTAATGCCAGGCCAGCTGAGTACCCACGCGATCGCGACGGCACCGACAGTAGTCTGATGTCGGGCTGCGATCGGCTGGAGCGCATCCCGCAGGATGAGATTGCGCTCCAGCTGCGGAGACTTGAACTCGACGCCGCGACGCCGCCAATCGTCTGGCGCGAATGCCGACACTCGTTCACGACTGAACGCGTCGGTCAGTATTCCGGATTGCATCGGACTGTAAGAGATAACGCCGGTGCGGTGTGCTTCGCACCAGGGAAGGAGCGTGGCCGCCATCTCGCGCTTGATCATCGAAAACGGAGGCTGCAGCGAGTCCACATGCCGTCGCGCTTCGCAGCGCCCTAGAAGCTCGACCGTAAAGTTCGACACGCCTGCAGCGCGAATCTTTCCTTGTTCGACCAGCCGCGTCATCGCGTCCCAGGAGTCTTCGATTGGAACGCCTCCTTCGTCCGGCCAATGGAACTGAAACAAATCGATTCGCTCGACACCCAGTCGTCGCAGGGACGCGTCGCATTGGCTCCGTATGGAATCCGGATGAAGCGTTCGTATCGAGACCTTCATCCGATCCTGCGGATCCCACTCGAGGCCGCACTTGGTGAAGACATAGGGCCGATCGGCAGGGGCGACCGTTTGCAGGAACTGTCCGACAACTTCTTCGGAGTGTCCGAGCCCATAAACCGCGGCGGTGTCGATCCAGTTCACACCGCGATCGATCGCGTGGCGCATTGCCGCGATCGACGTCTGATCGTCCTGCGGCCCCCATGAGAAGGACCATCCGCCGCCACCCGCGGCCCACGCGCCAAACCCGACTGGCGTGAGATTCATACCGCTCGTGCCGAGCGGTCTCGTCGGAAGTATCATCTCTGCATAATATCGTCTTCGACTCGCGAGGTGACTGTATGGCTACGCGCCTGCTTATCGTGTTGTTGCTTCTTGGAACGGTGGTCAGCGCCCAGGCGCCAGCACAGCCGCCGGCCGCCTCGCCTGCGGCCACACAATCGTCCGCGCCGGCCGCGACATGCCCGGAGATGGCGACGGCGCTCACGACGCTTCTCAGTCGAGATGTGCGAATGCGTGATTGGGCGGAGATGGCGCGCTACCGCGAGGCCAACAAGACACTTTCGCCACCGTCGAACTCGGAAGCGCGAGTCGTCTTCATGGGGGACTCGATCACCGACGGGTGGCAGCAGCCGCGTTACGGCGGGTTCTTCCCCGGAAAGCCCTATGTCGATCGCGGCATCAGCGGTCAGACGACACCGCAGATGCTCCTGCGTTTTCGTCGCGACGTCATCGATCTACGTCCGAAAGCCGTGGTGATCCTGGCCGGGACGAACGACATCGCGGGCAACACCGGCCCCATGACCAATGAAGAGATCCAGGGCAACCTTGCCACCATGAGCGAGCTGGCGCACGCCCATAACATCAAGGTCGTCCTGTCGAGCATTACGCCGGTGAGCGAATACCACGTGCGAGGTACGCCGCAGACGACGACGCGGCCTATGGAGCGCGTCAAGGCGATGAACGAGTGGATGAAGTCGTACGCGGCGTCGCACGGCGACGTGTACCTCGATTATTTCGCCGGGATGAT
>Ga0310895_10000216_pt1 | contig 12876 bp, 12 predicted proteins | sample C0D4metaG_FD_203912 | JGI IMG/M metagenome (GOLD analysis project Ga0310895, IMG submission 203912) | Lab incubated soil microbial communities from West Virginia University Organic Research Farm, Morgantown, WV, United States - C0D4 | ecosystem: Environmental > Terrestrial > Soil > Agricultural... | reverse complement strand
ATCAGGTTTGCGTGCCCGGCAAAGCGTGGCGCCAAAGTCCATCAACGCCTGATTGAAGTCGAACACATGCCGCATCGGCAGAACGGTTCGCGAAACATCCCAGAGATGGCGCCGCATCGCGTGTGATTTCGCATCGCCGGCGCCGACGAACACACGGAACAACACGCGAGCCACGTTTGTGTCGAGAATGGCGGCGCGCTGTCCAAAAGCGAAGCTCAACACGGCTCCGGCGGTGTACGCGCCAATGCCCTTGAAGGATCGGAGTGTCGCTTCATCACCCGGCAGTTCTCCGCCGTATCGGGCGACGGACTCACGGGCAATCGCATGCAGGCGCCGCGGTCGAACGTTGTATCCGAGCGGTCGCCACGTCTGGTTCACTTCCTCTTCAGGCGCCGCGGCCAGCGCCCCGAGGGTCGGGTACTTCTCGATCCACTCGTGATATTTCGGCAGGACGCGATCCACCTGCGTCTGTTGCAGCATCACTTCGGACACGAGGATCCGGTACGGATCCCGAGTGTCACGCCACGGCAAATCGCGCCCGTTGCGACGATACCAATCGAGGAGCCGGCGCCTGAACCACTGTCGCTCGGCGGGCGTCGGCAAACGGTTACGGTGTCGCGGTTGGCGTCTGGTGGTCATTCGCACGCGGGAGTCGACAGTCGATTCGTGTTCATTCGGCGCCATCCGGCGAAATAATGAGGACGTGAAAATCTACACCAGGACTGGTGATGAGGGCGACACTGGTCTCTTCGACGGCACGCGAGTTCCAAAGAGCGATCCACGCGTGGCGGCCTACGGCGACGTCGACGAGTTGAATGCCTGGCTCGGATTGGTGCGTGCGTCAACCGACGATGACGGTTTGAGAACGATGCTTGAACAGATTCAGCGCGATCTGTTTGGGGTCGGATCGCGCCTCGCGGACCCGGCAAGGCGAATCGCGGAGCGTGTCACGAAGGCGGTCGTGACATCGGAAGATGTCGCACGGCTCGAAGCATGGATCGATCGGCTCGACTCGGAGTTGCCACCTCTTCGTCGATTCATCCTTGCCGGCGGATCTCCGACAGGTGCGGCGCTGCACGTCGCGCGAACGGTGTGCCGCCGTGCCGAGCGCGCGATGGTGGCGCTGGGTGGCGATGCGCTTGAACCGGAATTGCTCGTCTATATCAACCGTTTGTCGGACCTGTTGTTCGTCATGGCGCGCGCGGCCAACCGCCGTTCCGGAGCGCCGGAATTGGAATGGTGAACGCAACGCCTGCGTCCGAGTTCCCTCCCCGGATCGACGCGGCCTACCGCTACTGTCAGCGTGTCGCGCGGGAGCATTACGAGAATTTTCCGGTGGCGTCCAGCCTGCTTCCTGCACCAATGCGCCCCCACATTGCGGCAATCTACGCCTTCGCGCGGCGCGCCGACGACTTTGCCGACCAACCCGGCCCCGACTCCGACGAACGCCTGCGGCTCCTCGACGGGTGGGGTGCCCGGCTGGATCGGGCCGTGCCTGCCATGCCCGGCATGGCGACGACTAGTGACGATTTGATCTTCATCGCGCTCGACAACACAATCCAGACACACCGGCTGCCGCGAACGCTCTTTCAGGATCTGTTGAGCGCCTTTCGTCAGGACGTCACAACCACGCGATACGACACGTGGCGTGAGGTGCTTGATTACTGCCGGCGTTCTGCGAACCCGGTTGGACGATTGGTCCTTCGCGTCGCCGGCTACGATGACCCGGCACTCGACGCGCAGTCCGATGCGGTGTGCACCGCGCTGCAGCTGACAAATTTCTGGCAGGATCTGGCGATCGACTGGCAACGCGGACGTCTCTATCTTCCCGCCGAGGAGCGAAATCGCGCGGGTGCACGCGAGGCTGATCTGAACCGGCCGGAGCTGACACAAGAGTGGCGCGAGGCGGTCCGCGACGCGATACGGCGCACGAGAGGCCTCTTCCAGACGGGAAGACCCATATGCGATGCCGTCACTGGACGCCTCCGCTGGGAACTCCGTTTTACGTGGCTGGGTGGCATGCGGATTCTGGAAAAGATCGAAGCGGTCGACTGTGACGTCGTGAATCGACGACCATCGCTCGGCGCCGGCGACGCGCCGATCCTCGGATGGCGAGCCCTTCGGTGGAGAAAGACCGTAGCAGTGCCCTGAACATGGCCCGCGACACCAACTTCTACTATTCGTTTCTCGTCCTTCCTCCGGACAAACGCCAGGCGATCATCGCGGTCTGGGATTTCTGTCGTGCCGTCGACGATGCCGTCGATGAAGCCGGTGTCGGCGAACCAGCTCGCTCCCAGATCGCGCGATGGCGCACCGAGCTCGGCGCGGTGTTTGATGGGAGACCGCCGCAGACCTCTCAAGGGCGAATGCTCGCTCCGCTCGTGAAACAGTTCAATCTGCCACGTGCGGCGTTCGAGGCGCTCATTGAAGGGGTTGAAATGGATCTCGACTCGCGGCGTTATGAATCGTTCACGGATTTGTACGAATACTGCATCCGCGTGGCCTCGGCCATCGGGCTCATCTGTCTCGAGATTTTTGGCTACGACGACCCACGGTCGCGGGAATACGCCACCGACCTCGGAGTTGCCTTGCAGCTGACCAATATCCTTCGCGACGTGCCGGAAGATCTGTCACGCGGTCGGGTCTACATTCCACAGGACGAACTGCGCGCTCACGGATGCACTGAAGGCGATCTCGCGCGCGAAGTCAGCGAGGCCGGCAATGGCGTCCGGTCGCCAAACGTGAAGGCGCTGCTGCGGCAACAGGCGGATCGGGCACGGACGTACTACTGCAAGGCGGCCGCCGAGCTGCCGCTCGTCGACAGGCGGCGCCTCGCTGCCGCGGAAATCATGAGCGCAATCTACCGCGGCATTCTGTCGCGCATCGAACGCGCCGACTACGACGTCTTCTCTCGCGTCGTCCGAATTCCGCGGCCGCAACGGGCCGTGATCGCGGCCGTGACGTGGGCGCGGACGATGCTCGCCGCGAGATGAGCGCGGTGCCGGCCGGGAACGACCGAGTCGATTCTTCCGCGCAGCGATCGGAGCTCGTGGTTGTCGTGGGCGGTGGATTTGCCGGCCTCAGCGCCGCAGCCGCCGTCGCCGGCCGCGGAAGGCGTGTCCTCGTCGTCGACGCAAGAGCGCAACTTGGCGGGCGTGCCACCGCATTTCGCGATCGTGAAACCGGCGAGCTTGTCGACAACGGGCAGCATGTGCTCTTCGGCTGCTATCGAGCGACGTTCGAATTCCTCGAGCGAATCGGCGCATCAGATCGCGTGCACGTGCAGGCCTCGCTGGCCGTGCCGTTCGTCGATCGGGAAGGCCGCCGATCTGTCTTAGATTGTCCGCGGCTGCCCTCACCGTTTCACCTTCTCGCCGGCGTCCTCGGCTGGACCGGAATCCCGTGGCGCGATCGAGTCTCGGTCCTGAGACTGGCGAGTCCACTACGCCGTGCGCGGCTGGAACTGCAACGAACCGGCTCAGTGACTGCCGATCCGCCAGCCACCGTTTCCGAATGGCTGATCGCTCACCGACAGCGAGAAACCTTGCGCAAGTGGCTGTGGGAACCGCTCGCGGTCGCGGCGCTGAACCAGTCGCCGGACATTGCTGCCGCATCCCCCTTCGTCCGTGTTCTGGCTCAAATGTTTGGTCCCGATCCGCGCGATTCGGCGCTGGTGTTGCCGATCCGGCCGCTGCACGAGATGTACGCAGAACCAGCACGGACGTTCATCGAATCACACGGCGGCGAAGTCCGGGTCAACGCACTGGCACGAGTCGTCGTCGACGGCGGACGGATATCGGCAGTCGAGGTTCGCGGTGAGCGGATAGCGACGCGATCGGTGATTGCCGCCGTGCCGTGGTTCGATCTCGGACAATTGTTCAAACCGGCGCCGCCAGCTGAACTCAGATCGCTTCTCGCATCGGCCGCTCGAATGGAATCGATGCCGATCGTCACCGTGAATCTGTGGTACGACGGCCGCGTCATGGACGAAGCGTTCGTCGGACTGCCAGAACGTGAAATGCAGTGGGTCTTCGACAAACGCCGCGCGTTCGGTGGCAGTGCATCGCACCTCTCACTCGTCTCCAGCGGCGCGACGCGGTTGACGTCCATGACTCGAGACGAACTGATCAGTCTCGCCGCGCGAGAGATCGAAGAAGCGATTCCGGCAGCGCGAAGAGATCGACTGCTTCGCGGCACCGTGATTCGAGAAAAGCGCGCGACGTTTTCGCTTGCGCCAGGCGAACCGGCGCGACCGGCAACGACGACCGCTGTCCAGGGACTCTATCTCGCTGGCGATTGGATCGATACTGGACTGCCGGGCACCATCGAGAGCGCGGTGGTCAGCGGGCATAGGGCTGCTCGGGAATTGCTGAATGCTGAATAGCGGTGGCGTGATGTAAGTAGAATTGAGAATTCGTCAATTGAGAGACCTTTTCTATCAGCAGTCACCAGTCAGCACTTTCGATGAACTCAGTTGTCGTTCACTATCAGGAAATCGCGCTCAAGGGGAACAACCGGCCGTGGTTTGTCGCGCGCCTGGCTCGCAATCTCCGGCAAGCGACCGCAGACGTTGGCGTACGAGAAGTACGCGTCCTGATGGGACGGATCGAAATGACGCTCGGCGAGAGCGCCGAGTGGCCGGCGGTTCGCGAACGGGTCGGTCGTGTCTTTGGTGTCGCTAACTTCGCGCGAGCCGGCCGCGCGCCGCTCGATGTGGACAGGATCGCCGCCGCAATCCTCGCCGACCTCGATGGCCTACCGGACCCGCGTACTTTCAGAGTCTCCGCGCGTCGCGCCGACAAGCGGTTTCCTTTGACGTCACCAGAGATCGAACGCGAGGTCGGCGGTCGCATCAAAGAGGCGCGCGGGTGGAAAGTCGACCTCGGTGATCCTGCATTGACGATTCACGTCGAGGCACTCACCAACGACGCGTTCTACTACTTCGGGAAGGAACCCGGACCGGGCGGAATGCCAGTCGGTGTGAGCGGAAAGGTCGCCTGTCTTCTCTCCGGCGGGATCGATTCGCCGGTTGCGGCATGGCGGTTAATGCGCCGCGGGTGTCGCGCTCTTCTCGTCCACTTTCATAGCTATCCGATCCTCTCTCGCGCATCGCAGGAAAAAGCGCGCGAACTCGCGCGATTGCTCGCGCAGTACCAATTTCACTCGCGGTTGTTCCTGGTGCCGTTTGGCGACATTCAACAGCAGGTCACGCTGAGCGTTCCGCCGCCTCTTCGCGTTGTCATCTACCGGCGGCTCATGATGCGGATCGCGGAGCGAATCGCCGGAGAAAACAGGGCGCTGGCACTGGTAACCGGAGAGGTGGTCGGACAGGTCGCATCCCAGACGCTCGAGAACCTGACATCGATTAACGAGGTGGTGTCGATGCCAGTACTGCGGCCACTCATTGGCATGGACAAGGACGAAATCACCGCGGAAGCGCAGCGACTTGGTACCTATCCGGTGTCGATCATTCCCGACCAGGATTGCTGCACGCTGTTCACTCCACGCCACCCGGCGACGAAGGCGCGGCCGCGCGAGGTCGAAAGCGCCGAGGCCACGCTGCCCATCGACGAGATCGTCAATCGTGCTACCGCTGCCGCCGTTGTCGAGGATTTTGATTTTCCGGATCCCGGACCCCGGAAAACGGATCCCCAATCAAGGTAAAATGACGGTTTCCTTTTCATTCAGAAATCGTTTCGTGGAGATACGAACGTGAAAATCACAGCGGGCAAGCTTGCGGGAATGAAGGCGGTATCGAACGAACGCGGCGTCATCGCGGCGGCGGCAATGGATCAGCGCGGCTCGCTGAAGAAATCGCTCGCCAAGGAAAAAGGCAGCGACGTCAGCGATCGTGAGATGGAGGAATTCAAGTCGCTCGTCACCGAGGTGCTCACGAAATACGCAAGCGCGATTCTCCTCGATCCCGAGTGGGGATTGCCGGCGAGCAAGCGGAGAGCGGCGGGCGCCGGTCTGCTTCTCGCCTACGAGAAAACCGGCTACGACGCGAACACGCCCGGACGGCTCCCGGATTTGCTGGACGACTGGTCGGTCCGCCGCTTGAAAGAGGCGGGCGCCGACTGTTTGAAAATCTTGCTGTACTACACGCCGTTCGATGCCAAGAAGATCAACGACCACAAGCAGGCATGGGTCGAGCGCATCGGCGACGAATGCCACGCCAACGACATTCCGTTCTTTCTCGAGTTCGTTGGTTACCAAGAGGGGATCGACGAGAAGGGACTCGAGTACGCAAAGAAGAAGCCCGAGATCGTCATCGGTGCAATGAAGGAGTTCACGAAGGAACGCTACGGCGTCGACGTGATGAAGGTTGAAGTGCCGGTGAACATGAAGTTCGTGCAGGGCGCAAAAGTGTCAGCCGGACAGCACGCGTATACCAAGCAGGAAGCGATGGAGCACTTCCGCCGCGCCGCTGAGGTTTCGACCAAGCCGTTCATTTACCTCTCGGCAGGCGTCAGCAATCCAGAGTTCACTGAAGCGCTCGAGCTCGCCGCCGAAGCCGGGACGAAATTCTCGGGCGTGCTTTGCGGCCGCGCGACCTGGAAGGATGGAATTGCCATTTTCGGAAAACAGGGCGCGGGTGCGTTTCGAACGTGGCTCGAAGACGAAGGCGTGAAGAACATTCAGAACGTCAACGAGCGCCTGAAGGCTGCGCATCCGTGGTACGAAGCGTACGGAGCGAAGTCGGTCGAAGCATTGGCGTAGATTCACCAATTATCAACGCGCGCCGACGACGTTTACAGGTCGGCGCGCCAACATGGCCAACACCGGACCGGCCATGCACGTGGTCGTCAGCGCCATGATCACCATCATCGTGTACATCGGTGCGGACAGAATGCCCAGGTCATAGCCGATGTTCAGCACGACCAACTCCATCAGCCCTCGCGTGTTCATCAACGCACCCAGAGCGACTGCATCCTGCCAGGAAAACCCTTGAACGCGGGCGGCAAGCGAAACGGCGCCGAATTTGCCGGCGACCGCCGCAAGCAGCACCAGACCGCACGCGAACCACGCCTCTCCCGATAGTGAGCCCACTTCCGTTCGGAGACCGGCGTACGCAAAAAACAGCGGGAGCAGCAGCGTCGACGTGAGCGGTTCGATCGCCTCGCGCAGCGGGCGGCGCAACGATTCCGCCCCCCCGACTGCGACACCAGCGATGAACGCGCCAAACAGTGCATGCACGCCAATGGTTTCTGTCGCCCACGCGGTGACGAAAAGAAACAGCAACGCCCGCAGCAGTGTTCCCCGCCCTGCACCACTTCGGTCAACATCGCCAAACAACTCCGAGGCTCGAGGCCGAATAACGACTAGGGCGATCAGTCCTACGACGCCAGTGAGCGCGACGGCGATAACCGGCTGCGCAAATCCGTGCCCCTGTCCAATCGCCAGTGCCAGCGCCAGCAGACACCATGCGGTGACGTCGTCGATTGCCGCGCAACCAATCGCCGTGTTGCCAAGATCCGTTTCTGTGAGACCGCGTTCAGAAAGGATGCGCGCAAGCACCGGGAACGCGGTGATGCTCATGGCGATGCCGATGAACAGTGCGAAGGTGAGATTGGCGACGCCGGCCGGGGCGTATAAATCGTGCAGATAAAACGACAGCCCGACACCGAGCGCGAAGGGAACAACGATTCCCGCGTTGCTGACCAAGACCGTTGCCTTTGCGCGGCGGCGAAGACGATCGATGTCAACGTCCATCCCGACGACGAACATGAACAATACGACGCCGAGCTGACTGATCAAATACAGCGGGGGAAGTGATGCCTGGGGAAACAAGCGGGATTCGATCGAGGGAAACAACTGGCCGAGAAGTGATGGGCCGAGCAGAATCCCGGCGAACATCTCACCGATAACCGCGGTCTGACCGAGTCGTCGAAAGACCAGACCCATGACACGGCTGGCGCCGACGATGACGATCAGTTGGACGAGGAGGACCGCCAGCGACGTTTACCTCGAAGGCGTTAAGTCCACCGGATTCCCTAATGGCACAAAAGGCAACTGTCGAACGGTCGCAACCTTTCCTTCGACGGTCACCGCCGTACCAGGGTGCACGAAGTCACGATGGACGTAACCGAGCGCAATCGGTCGGCCGAGCGTCGGCGATTCCACCGCGCTGGTGATCGAGCCGATCTCGCGATCGCCGCCTGTGATCTTCTCGCCAGCGGCTGGCACCACGGCTCCAGGATCCAGGGCGAGCCCAACGAGTTTTCGCACCACCCGGCCATGGCCGCGATGCAGAACCCGGATGATCACCTCCTGGCCGACGTAGCATCCTTTGGTCAGGCTGATGGCACGATTCTCAATCCCCGCTTCAAGAGGAATCGTTTCTTCACTCATGTCGACGCCGAACAGGGGCCTTCCACCTTCAATCCGGCAGATCTCCACTGCGGCATTTCCAACTGAAATTCCACCCGATCGTCGCAGTTGTTCGAGAATATCGCTGTGGGCATCGGCCGGCACGACGAGATCGAAGCCGCCAACGCCGATCTCATCACTGGCGAGCACGAAGACCTGCGCACCCTGCACGGCCCACGCTCGATTGGCATACAACGGAAGCGCGCGCAGGGTCTCTTCAATGGATCCGGCTTTCGCCTGGTCCTCTGCCGCAATCACACTCGCGACAACGCGGGCCGACGCCGGACCGTAGACGCCCATCTCGGCCGTCGATGTCGAATCGTTTGAGATCTGAACGTCCTCGCTGAAGACGAACTGCGACCACCGCGCCGCAATCGACTCGGCCAGCGTTCCATCGACATCGACAAGGAGACTGCGGCCGGTGTCAAACACCCGCATGTCAGCGATCATCCTGCCCTGTGCGGTTAGATATGTCGCGTAACAGCCGGAGCCTTCGACCAGTGCGGCGATGTCGTTCGATAAGAGGCCCTGCAGGTAGCTTCGCCGGTCGGCACCCGCGACCGTGATTCGCCCGCGACTCGATCGGTCCACGACCCCCGCGGCCTCGCGAAGTGCTCGATAGTCGGTCTGTAAGTCCATGAGCAGCGTACTGATATCCTGAATGAATGCAATCAGTACGACATTCTACCGCGGTGGCGCTTGCCGCCCTGCTGACGATAGGAGTCTTCGTCCCGCGTGGCCGTGACGTAATCGCAGCCGTTCCGCAGGCTCAACCTCCGGCGACCTCACCAGCCGAAGGCGAAATGGAGTTCACTGTCTTCCTCGGTGGCACGCGGGTAGGTATCGAGCGCGTTCGTCTCGCGAAAGCGGCAAACAACTGGGTCATTTCCTCGACCGGCCAGTTCGCCGCACCGCTCAACATGACGGTGAACCGGTTTGAAGTGAAATATACGGCGGACTGGCAACCGCTCGAGTTGCACATTGAAGCAACCCAGGCAGGTCGTGCGATGACACTGGCGACCTCGTTTGGCGTGACAACCGCGATCAACGAGATCACGCAGAACGGAACCACCAACTCGAAGACGGATCAGGTTTCGGCGCGAACGATCGTTCTTCCGAACTCCTTCTTCGCCGCCTACGAAGCGCTGGCGGCGCGGCTCGCGAGCGCACAGGCTGGCGCTGAATTCCATGCTTACGTTGCGCCGCAAGCGGAGATCGTCGTGAACGTCAAGGGCATGACGAGCGAACAGCTCTCCTCGCCTGCTGGGCTGATTGCGGCGCGCCGCTACGACGTGGTCTTCCAGAATCCAGGCGGACCGCTCGATGCCAGCGTCACGATCGATTCCCAGGCGCGACTTGTCCGGGTGGAAATCCCGACCGCGGGTCTTCGCATCATTCGTTCGGAGCTCGCAGGTGTTGCGGTTCGTTCTCAGCCGGTCCGGAACCCAAATGACACCGACGTCATCATTCCCGCTCCCGGTTTCACCATCGCCGGGACGATGACGACGCCGACCGGCGCCGGGAAACTTCGCCTGGCTGTGATCGTCCTGGTCGCCGGTTCCGGCTCGGTCGACCGTGATGAGGTTGTGGCTGGAGTCCCAATTTTCGCGCAGCTTGCACGCGGCCTTGCCGATCAGGGTTTTCTCGTGCTGCGCTACGACAAGCGCGGGGTTGGCCAGAGTGGCGGACGAAGTGAACGCGCGACGCTGCAGGACTACGCCGACGATCTCATCACCGTCGTGAGGTGGCTCGAAAAACGCAAGGATGTCGATCCGAAACGAATCACAGTCGCGGGACATAGCGAGGGGGGCGCAGTCGCAATGCTCGCCGCCGGGCGCGAGGACAAGATCTCGTCGCTCGTGCTCATCGCGGCGCCCGGTATGCGCGGATCGGATCTGATCCTCGAACAGCAGAAACATGCGCTCGAGGTGATGGGCGCGTCTGAAGCGGAACGCAAGACAAAAATCGATCTGCAAATGCGGATTCAAGAGGCTGTCGTCACGGAAAAAGGCTGGGAGTCGATTCCTCCCGACCTGCGAGCGCAGGCCGAGAACGCGTGGTTCAAGAGCCTCCTGCTTTTTGATCCGGCGAAAGAAATGCAGAAGATCGAGCAGCCGCTCCTCGTCATTCAGGGCGACCTGGATCAGCAGGTTTCGGCTCACCACGCCGATCAGCTCGGGGCGCTGGCGCGCACGCGCAAGAAGTCGCCGCCGGTAGAAGTCGTTCACCTGCCGGGAATCAACCATCTTCTGACTCCGGCGAAAACCGGCGAGGTATCGGAATACGCGATGCTTGCCGACAAGAACATCACGCCAGAGGTCGCCAAGACCATCGCGACATGGTTGAAGAAGTGAATTCGATTACACTGACTCCGGACAACGGACAATTCACATGAGAGTTGGAATCCCGAAAGAAACGTTACCAGGTGAGACCCGCGTCGCAGTCATTCCGGCCGCTATTCCGCCGCTCGTGAAATCGGGACTCGAGGTGGCTGTGGAAACCGGCGCAGGAACGGCCGCGGGCTTTCCAGACGAAACGTACCGCTCGCAAGGTGCCACCGTCGTGTCGAGGCCAGATCTGTTTCGATCCTCGGACATCGTTCTGCAGGTTCGCGCCACCCCTGCCGATCCGTCGATGCTTCGGAATGGTCAGACGGTCATCGGCTTCGTCGATCCGCTCGGGAATCCACAGGCGGTTCGACAACTCGCGCCGACCGGCATCAACCTGTTCTCGATGGAGCTGATGCCCCGGATTACCCGTGCGCAGAGCATGGACGCGTTGTCGTCGATGGCCACAATCGCCGGTTACAAGGGCGTCCTTCTCGCCGCAACGACCCTGCCGCGCATGTTCCCCATGCTGATGACGGCAGCCGGCACGATCTCTCCGGCACGTGTATTCATCATGGGTGCAGGCGTCGCCGGACTGCAGGCGATCTCGACCGCTCGCCGTCTCGGGGCCAAGGTCGAGGCGTACGATGTGCGGCCAGCAGTGAAGGAACAGGTCCAGAGCCTCGGCGCGCGCTTTGTCGAACTTCCACTCGAAGCGGCCGACGCCGAGGACAAAGGTGGATACGCAAAAGCCCAGGATGAGTCGTTCTACAGGCGTCAACACGACGGCGCTGATTCCCGGCAAGCCGGCACCGATTCTCGTGACGACGGAGATGGTCGAGGCAATGGCGCCAGGGTCGGTGATCGTCGATCTTGCGGCGGAGCGCGGCGGCAATTGCGACCTCACGAAGGCTGATGAGATTGTCGTGCACCACGGCGTCACGATCCTGGGACCATCAAACCCTCCAGCGCTCGTGCCGTATCACGCCAGTCAGATGTACTCGAAGAACATCACAACGTTTCTCGCTCACCTGCTTGGCAAGAACGGCGCGGCTCAAGCGTCGCTCGCGATCAATACCGACGACGAGATTACGAAGGAAACACTGCTCACACGGGGCGGAGCAGTCGTTCATGAGCGTGTGGGGGCAGCCTGACCACAATGTGGATACTCAAGAACGCCGAAGAGGCGCCAGAGCCAATCACCTTTCGCATTCTTCCAGGCAACATCAAGACAATCGGTCGCTCACCCGGTGCGCAGTTCATCGTCGATGCCGCGCTTGTTTCACGCCTGCACTGTAGATTGAGCGCCGGAGCCACCGAATTGCAGGTCGACGATCTCGACAGCACGAACGGCACGTTCGTGAACGGCCAACGCGTGAAGCGCTCCAGTCTGAAGGAAGGGGACCGGCTGGGTGTCGGACGGGTAGAGCTGGTAATCAGTCGAGAGTAGAGCCACAGATACACACCGACAACCACGGAAGTGAGGCGCGGGCGTCACCCAACAAGAAACGGATTCGTTCGCTTCTCCACTCCGATCGTCGTCGGCTCACCGTGACCAGGATAGACGACTGTATCGTCTGAAAACCCAAACAAAACATTTCTGATCGAATTCAGCAGGGTCGCGAGATCACCTCCCGGCAGATCGACGCGACCGATTGAGCCTGCAAACAGCGTGTCACCGACGAAGAGTGTGCGTTCGCTTTCGCTTTCGTGCCCAATCGCCAGGCACACGCCGCCAGGGCAATGGCCGGGGGTGTGATGTACCCACGCCCCATACTTGCCAAATGTCCAGGGACCGGGACCGTCGTAGAAGAAGTCGACATCCGGCTGCGGCTCGGCGTGCACGCCGAGCATTTGCCCCTGTGCGGTGACCGCCTTGTAGAGAAACAAATCGGCTTGGTGCAGACCAACCGGTACGCCAAGCGCTTTCTTTGCTGCGCCGACACCCGTGATGTGATCGATGTGCGCGTGCGTGAGAAGGATGTATTTCACGACGAGCCTGTGGCGATCTACTGCGGCAAGCAGTTCGGCGACCTCGTCGCCAGGATCAATGACGACCGCTTCCCGTGTTTCCTCACAACCGACGACAAAGCCGTTTTTGAAGAAGGGTGGGGCGGCGCGCACTTCGAGAATCATTGATGAATTCGCGAATTGGTCAATTGGTGAATGGGTGACCTGG
>Ga0310895_10000211_pt1 | contig 12968 bp, 16 predicted proteins | sample C0D4metaG_FD_203912 | JGI IMG/M metagenome (GOLD analysis project Ga0310895, IMG submission 203912) | Lab incubated soil microbial communities from West Virginia University Organic Research Farm, Morgantown, WV, United States - C0D4 | ecosystem: Environmental > Terrestrial > Soil > Agricultural... | reverse complement strand
AGGCTCAGCTCAGGTCGCCGAGAAATAATCATAATTCATCCTTTTGGCCACACTTAAAATATAAGTCTGTTCTAACTTTCCCAAAAAGGGAGAATTATGAATAGAATGTTTTTGAATTCTTGTTTTGGAGGTTTACGATATGCAAGAAACTAAGAGAAAATACGTTATACCTGGAGACATTGTAGCAGAAGGTAATTTGAAACCTTTGGTAAATGTCTTTAGGAATGGAAATTCAATTATATCAACTCGGATTGGAATTACAGAATCAAGTCAAGATGGGGCGAAAGTTATTCCACTATCGGGGGTGTATTTCCCGCGGGCAAATGATATTGTGATAGGTAAAATACTGGACCATTCATCTCTTTCTTGGTCTATTGACATCAATTCATGTTTTCTTGCACACTTACCAGCGCAGGACGTATTCGGAAGAGATTTTTCGCCAGCTCAAGATGATATGGGACGCCAATTATCAAGTGGAGATATAATTGTAGCAAGAATCGCAATTTTCGATAGGACGAGAGATCCAATCCTGACTATTCAGGACAATGACTTGGGAAAAATACCAACGGGTGAATTGATAAAAATATCTCCAACTCGTGTTCCAAGACTCATAGGAAAGAGGGGTTCCATGATCCAAACAATCGAACACGCAACTACTACAAGGATAACTATAGGTCAAAATGGAATAATTGTAGTGTCTGGAAAAGACAAGGAAGGAGTTACTCTTGCGATCAACGCAATTCACATAGTAGAAGTTGAAGCACATACTTCAAACCTTACGCAGAGAATCAAGCAATTGTTGAATGTCCCGGAATCGGAAATTGAAAGTGATGATACTCAACCAAGTCATGAAGTAAATGACACAGTGACTAATGCTGATGAATTTAATTCAACCGAAACTGATAAAGAAGGAATGATAAACTCAAATGGTTCAAAGTAGAAGTCTCATAGACGAAAAAGGAATAAGAAGCGATGGTAGAGTAATAGATGAATTAAGGGATGTAAAGATTGAAGTAGGGGTCGTAAATAATGCAGATGGCTCTGCTCTTATAGAATTTGGAAAAAATAAGATAATTGCAGCGGTCTATGGTCCTCGAGAAGTTCATCCAAAACACATGGCTTTATCTGACCGGAGCGTTGTTAGATGCAGATATCACATGTCTCCGTTTTCAACAGATACCCGCAAAAGTCCTGCACCATCAAGGAGAGAGACGGAAATATCCAAGGTCATCCGAGAGGCCTTAGAACCCGCATTAATTCTCGAAGATTATCCTCGTGCGGCGATTGATATCTTTATTGAAGTATTGCAAGCAGACGGAGGTTCACGATGTGCAGGAATAACGGCTGCTGCCGTAGCTCTAGCAGACGCAGGAATTAATATGCGAGACATGGTTTCAGCATGTGCAGCAGGTAAGGTTGATGATAAAATAGTGATTGACATTAATGACACTGAAGACAAAGAAGGAGGAGCTGATATGCCTGTAGCTTATATGCCAAATCTTGAAAAAATAACTCTACTTCAGCTCGATGGAGAATTGAATTCAGATGAATTCAATAAATGTTTGGAAGAAGCTATACGTGGTTGCTTGAAAGTGCATGAAATACAACGTTCCTCTTTAATGGAAAAGTACTTTGGTGATGAAAAGGGATTGAAAGAATAATGAGTATCTCCAAGAAATCTCCAATAATAGTTGAAAATCTTCGCAAAAAACAAATGAGAGAATCCATTTCCGCGGGAAAAAGACTAGATGATAGAGGTTTAGACGAAACAAGACCAATTGAAATTGAAGTAAACGTAATAAAAAAGGCAAGTGGATCAGCTTGGGTAAAGTTGGGTAAGACTGAAGTTGTTGCAGGAGTAAAAGTCGAAACAGGTGAACCTTTTGAAGGACTGGAAAATAGTGGAGCTCTAATAATTACGGCGGAAGTACTCCCGATTGCATCTCCGCATATAGAACCAGGTCCACCTGATGAAGAAACGATTGAACTCGCTAGGGTTGTTGATAGGGGCGTAAGGGAATCAGAAATGTTAGATTTAAGCAAGTTGGTTTTGGTTCCCGGAAAAATAGTGTATACCATTTTTGTAGACTGTAGTATTATTAACGTGGATGGTAACCTTTTCGATGCCACCTCTTATGCTGTAGTAGCCGCATTATCAAGCTGTAAACTACCAGTTTTTGAAATTAAAGATGACCAAGTAGTAGACACAGGAAAAACTCAGGAGCCTCCCATAACTACGACTCCAGTATCTGTTACTACAGTTAAAATTGGTGAATATTTGCTTTTGGATCCCAATATTGAAGAAGAAGCTTGTATGGATGCGAGATTGACAATTACAACAAATTCAAAAGGTTCAATCGTTGCAATGCAAAAGGGGCTGAAAGGGTACTTTACAGTGGATGAAGTGAAGGGTATTGCAGGCAAAGCCAGAACCAAGGGAGAAGATATTAGAGCAAAACTGCAGGAATTGATTAAGATTGGTAAGTAGAAGTAAACATAAAATATCTCGTCTTAAGGGATTAGGAGTAAAATATGGAGCTACAGTAAGGAAGAGATACGGAGTGATATACAGGCTTTTGAAAAAAAAGAGGAAATGTCCTAAATGCGGCTCAATAAAATTTGATAGGCGGGCTTTGGGAATTTGGTATTGTCCAAAATGCAACTATAAAGTAGCTGCAGGTACATACGATGTAAACATTGAAAAAACAAAGAGTAAATATTAGACTTCAAATCGGACTAGACAACCTTACATCACTCTTATCCAATAAGTGCGTAAATACAATCATTAATGCTCTACAACCTGAAACTAAATTTCTCACCACTACTGAAGAAATAAGAATCACCTCTATTGATGGTGTAATTTGTATTAATATCAGTACAGACGATTTACAATCAATGCGTGCCATTGTTAACACATACGTCGGCTTATTGAGTTTATCATACATGTCTCTAAATTTATAAAACGCTATAGATTTATGATGGTAAAGTCAAGTAATTAGAAATGAGCGAACAAGAAATACCTCCATGGTTAAGGGAACAACTTACCAGGCTACAACAGCTGCAGCAAAATTTACAAGCAATTCTGATGCAAAAACAACAACTTGAAGCCGAATCTGTAGAAATTGAAAAGGCTACCGAAGAGCTAAAGAAATCAGAGCAGGATGAGGTAGTGTATAAGAGTGTAGGGCCCTTACTGATTAAAACCAAAAAGGATGATACCCTTAAGGAGCTAGACGAAAAAAAAGATCTCTCTAACACCCGTTTGGTGGTTCTAGGTAAACAGGAGACTAGAGTAAAAGAAAATTTAAAGGAAGTTGAAAACAAGATAAATGAAATGATTCGTATGGGACAAGGACAACCAGGCAATTTGGGTACGAAGTCAAAAACTTGATGATTTTTTGCTAGAGTTTGAATGATTCCTTAGTATAGCTGGATATTCTAATTTCTATATCGGTGATGTTCCTTTATAGGGGTTCTTCATATCATTAATTTAGTTTATGATATTTATTCACGCGTCAGTCATAATGACCTCATAAGTAATATCGAACTAATCTAATATTCTATCAAGGACAACAGTATGACTAACTAATTAAAATATAGAACCAGACACTTGAAGCTAATCTACTCCTGCTCCAATGGTGGAATCGGAACTTCTCTAGTCGTTTTTCTCATTTCAATGAACGTTTCTGTCTTCTGTACCCCTTCGATACGCCCGACTCGTTCTGATATCAGCTGATGCATTTCGTCCAAAGAGTGAGAATTCATTGTTACTAATATATCAAATCTCCCAGTAACTTCCGAAACTTCCGTAACCCCTGGGATTCTGAATAATTCGCTCAAAACATTATCTCTCAGCTTTGAATCCATGTTTATGCCAGTTAGGGCCTTCACATTAAATCCAAGGGCTTCGTCATTCATCAAAATCGTAAATTTTCTAATAATACCCCTCTTTACTAACCTTTTAATCCTGCTATATACCACCGACGCGTTGATATTGATTTTTCTTGAGAGTCTGGGAACAGAAATGGATGCGTCATTTGAAAGTTCCTCCAAAATTTTAAGATCCAAATCGTCTATTTTATACATAGAAATCCCTGATTATATCGTAAATTTTGAGGTTAATAAATGTATTAATTTCAATTTTAACTATTTTTTTTTATCAATAATGCATGATTAAATAATCTTTTTCGATTTAAAGAGCTCTGCTAAGAGTATAGCTCCCTTTGCAGAGCCCATTTTTTCATTGTGAGTTAGCAGTACGTATTTTATGCCGTTCTTAAATACAGTATCCTTTCGCAATCTTCCTACAACTGTGGTCATTCCGTCGTTAATCTCTCTATCAATTCTTGGTTGAGGTCTCGTCGGATCATCATGAACAATTATGTATTCTTTTGGTGCAGAAGGAAGATCTTTTATCGATACCGATTTAGAAAAATTAATCATTGATTCCTTCACCTGGTCGGGTAAAGCGGTTTTCTTTAGTTCAGCAAAAACTGTTTCGGTATGTCCATCCATTACCGGAACTCTAGTACATGTGCAACTTACGTTTATGTTTGCATTTATAATTGATTTACCATCAAACTTTCCTAGGATCTTTTTTGTTTCAACTTGGACCTTTTCCTCCTCTTTTGGTATATAAGGGATTACATTATCCATTATATCCAAGGCCATGACTCCAGGAGATCTGCCAGCTCCAGAGAGCGCCTGAAGTGAAGTCATGATAACATTTTCTAATCCCATTTCATCAAATAATGGCTTGAGCGTTATGGCCATGCCGGTGGTTGTACAGTTAGGCAATGGTGCGATAAAGCCATTCCATTTCCTATTCTTCTTCTGAATATTTAATAATTCACAGTGTTCGTCATTTAGTCCCGGAATTAATATTGGAACGTCGTCTTCATATCTATACGCCGCAGCGGTACTTATAACAGGAACTTCTGATGCCATTTTTGGCTCAATCATTTTTGCATCTTCTGATTCAAGCGCGGTAAAAATTAGATCAACCTTCTTTGGGTTAATTTCCTCTACTCTATTTATCACCATATCTCTTACTTTTTCGGGAATAGTTTCCTTATTGTGCCATTTGAGAAGTGAAGTATTTGGATCCCTAAGTGCATCAATGTATTTTTTTCCCGCAGATCTTTCTGATGACGCAACTTGCACCAAGTCGAACCACGGGTGTTTATTCAGTCCAATAACGAATTCTTGTCCTACCGCGCCCGTAGCACCTATTACCGCAACCTTTAACATAATGTGCGGTTATTGAGCACGCAACTAATATTCGTTTTCAGAAAAAACATAATATTATCCATTTAGGTTATATACCACCTCATTTGGAATTTAAATGATCCAGAATAGCTGTTCTCATGGCGGGGTTTATACTGTAAATCCCAGCCAAGTAAAAATTGATTTTAGTTCCAATATTAATCCATTCGGGACATCCAAGGTGGTTCTAAATGCGCTAAGAAAAAATTTATCAAAGCTTTCATCAATTTACCCAGATAATGAACATGTCGCTCTAAAGAAGAAACTTTTAGATTATTTAGGCGGTAATTTATCACAGGACTCAATTAATGTAGGTAATGGAGCAACGGAATTAATTTATAATTTTGTTAGGGCCTTTGTTCGGAATCAGGTAGTAATACCATCACCGACTTTTTGCGAATATGAATTGGCATCAAGAAAAATAGGGGCCAAAATTAAGTATATTCCACTGAAAAATTGGAATCTGGATATTGATAGAATATTGGAAAAATCAGATAAATCTGACGCAATTTTTTTGTGCAATCCGAACAATCCAACTGGAATATTTACATATCAATTAATAGAAAGATTAATAGAAAAAATAGATGAATCCGTAAAGATTCTCATAGATGAAAGTTTCATTGAATTGGTTGACGAGATTAAGTGCGCAAGAAGTTTCATTGATAAAGTTAACGAATTTCAAAATATAGTTGTGTTACGTTCTATGACAAAATCATTTGGACTCGCAGGTTTAAGATTGGGTTATTGCGTTTCGCATCCAAGTATCGCAAGGAAAATATCGAACTATAAAATTACTTGGAACGTAAATGGATTAGCCCAATTAGCTGGTGTTACCGCGTTAGAGGATCTCTCGCATCTGAGAAGGGCACAAAAAATGATACGAGTTGAGCGTAAGTTTATGCATGAGGTTTTAAATAATAAATTAAGATCATTCTCCGCATATGATTCAGATGTAAACTATTATTTAATACAGATGCGTAATTGTAATTCGACGCTACTTAGAGATTTACTACTTGAAAGAAATGGGATCCTTGTTAGAGATTGCAGTGATTTTAAGGGCATGAATGACAAGTACATAAGGGTTGCGGTGAAGACTCACAATGAAAATTTACAACTCCTTAATTCATTGGAAGTCATTGATATATGAAAGGAAATCTGTTGATGATACAAGGGACCTCATCGGGGGCCGGGAAAAGTACTACGGTAATGGCACTGTGCAGAATATTCTCTAATATGGGTTATAAAGTATGTCCATTTAAGGCTCAGAATATGACTTCTAATTTTTATGATCTAAAAGAAAATAATTCAGTAAAGGAAATGGCAAGAATACAAGCTGTTCAGGCCATTGCGGCCCGAGTAAGGCCAGACATTAGGATGAATCCCATACTCTTAAGACCTCTGAGGAATAATGTAAGCGAAATTATTTTGGGGGGATTAAGAAATTTGTGCATGAGTGCAGACAAGTATTACAGTAATTTTGTGCTTCAAAAAGGCTTCCCTAAGGTACTACAAGATGTAGAAAGTCTTAGAAAAGAATTTGATCTAGTTCTAATAGAAGGTGCAGGATCCCCTGCAGAGATTAACTTGTCAAAGTATGATATAGCAAATATGATTTTAGCCGAAAAAATAAATTCAAAAGTATTACTGGTAGCAGACATTGAACGTGGAGGCTGCTTTGCCGCGATAGTTGGCACAATAAAATTATTGCCAATTCGGCAAAGAAAAATTGTAAAAGGTGTAATAATTAACAAGTTTCTCGGAGAAAAATCTATACTAAATAAAGCGATATTATCTGTTGAAAAAATGACAAACAAGAGGATTTTAGGAATAATTCCAAAAACACGGTTTGATATCCCAAATGAAGATTCGTTAGATCAAAAGAAATCAAAATCATCGTATAATAAGAGCTATCTTGATAAACAAATCGAAAATGTTGCAGCCACCTTTAAAAAAAATATTGACATGAAATATCTTTTAAATATTATAAAGATGAATCATGATCTCTAATTATATTTTGATAACACTTGTTGGAGGTATTGCTCTTTCTTTCTTACTCGCCGATCCTCCAAATAGGATTCACCCTGTATCATGGTTAGGAAAACTCGTAAACTATTTCATGCCAAAATTGAAGCACAAATCGAGTCTTAAGAAGGAAAGACTGAAGGGTATAGTTTTTACCTTGACATTAACATTCGGCATTTCTGTTGCTTCATATTACTTTTCGGTTGCGTTATACAAAATATTTGGAATATTTGCATTATTGATATACTCACTCCTGGTACTGAAATTTACAATGGCAATTCTTACTTTAGAACGTCATGTAAATGCTGTAACAAATGCACTACAGGAGAAAAACCTGATTGACGCGAGAAAAAAGCTTTCATATATTGTAGGAAGAAAGACTGAACCTCTCGATAAAGAGCATATAATATCTGCTACGATAGAATCGATAGGAGAAAGCGTGGTAGATGGGATCGGTTCGCCATTATTCTACTACTCACTATTTGGTCCTTCTGGTGCAATTGCTTATAGAATTATCAACACCCTTGACTCTATGATAGGTTATACTGATAAGTACCATTATGAAATTGGATGGATGGCTGCTAAACTGGATACCATTTCAAACTATTTGCCCGCACGATTATATGGACTGTTGCTAGTAGTTTCTGCAAAGATAGTCGGTGCAGATTGGAAAAATTCGATATTGGTCATGCGGATGGATCACAATAACACGCCAAGTCGTAATGGTGGATACCCAATGTCTGCCTTAGCTGGGGCCCTAAGGGTCAGATTAGAAAAAGTTGGATTTTATGTATTGGGTACAAATATCGAACCTCTCTCTATTGAAAAATGTAACAATGCACTGAGTATGGTGAAATTATCAGTAATCTTGTTTCTTGTTTTCGTATCGATTCCCATGGTTTTATTATTATCATTGATTGGATGGTGGGACATGTTGTATGGTTTTTAAATCAATCTCCTCTACTCTATCTTTTTTGACAATCATACCAATACCAAGAGCATATAATTTTGATTTAGCTACAATAGCAAAAAACATGCAATTTTTTCCACTTTGTGGACTAATAATCGGGATAATTGTAGGATGTGTAGCGCTATTATCCTCTACCGTTCTACCTCATTATATTGCTAGTTTAGTAATATTGGTAACATTAGTTATTGTTACCGGTGTTCATCATATCGATGGATTAGCTGATTTTGCCGATGGACTCATGACAAAGGGTGATAAAGAATCCAAGCGAAAAGCAATGTCTGATCCATTTGTGGGAGCAGCAGGAACCACTGCATTGATTATTAATTTTATTGGGCTGTTTGTAGCATTAATAAATTTTGAATCTGGACTTAAATTATTTTACTCGATTATTGTTTCAGAGGTAATAGCAAAATATGCTATGGTATTTCAGGCTTCTGTGGGACACTCCGCCTGGTCCGGATTTAGTTCCTCATTCACCATTGAGATGAAAAAAGGATACAAAATAATTGTTTCCATTATTATCACTATATCAATAGTATACTTTATAGAAGGCATGATGGGTTTACTAACTTTAGGAATTGTAATAATTATTGGTCTCATCATTTTTTTTGTATCTTACAAGAAATTTGGAGGAGTAACTGGTGATGTCTTCGGGGCTACTAATGAAATTTCTCGTTTAACATCGTTACTGATATTATCAACATTAATGATCTGAAAATGACAAAAGAAATGTTAGCCCTTATTATGTGTGGTGGTAAAGGTAAAAGAATCAAGGATTTCTGTTCGGACAAAGCCATGCTTAAACTTGACAATAAACCATTGATTGAGCATATCCTAATATCTTTAAAGAACTCTAAAAAATTTAATAGAATCTATGCAGCTGCAAGCTTTAACAGTAAGCTTACCTTAAATTTTTTAAAGAACCATGAAGATTCATTTAATGGATTTCTTAAAATTATAGAGACAAGTGGTATTGACTACTCGACTGACCTAATATTTGTTTTAGAAAAGCTGAAACCTTCAGTTGTTTTTGTCTTGCCTTCAGATATGCCATTAATAACTTCACAATTGATTGACAGGATAATTTCTAAATGGGAAGTTGACCAGCAGTGTATGTCGATAATATTGGATAAGGAATTCATAATCAATTTGGGTCTGTTACCCACCATCCCGATAAAATCGGTAGGCAAAGAGTATTTTTATTCTGGAATAACAATTTTTGATTCGGGCAAAATACAAAGAGGGCAAGCAATTAAGGAGCATTACATCACATTGAATAGTGAAAGGTTGGCATTTAACATAAATACAGAAAAAGATTTCTTGTTATTAAGTTCTAAAAAAATTAATCAAGGATGCTGATGTTTTCTCCAAGGATTGTAGACTTTCCGCCAGTTTTTTTCGATATTGGATTTCCACATGATTTGCAATTGATATCACTCGTTGCATGAGAAAAAATTACGTGCTTTTCATGACAACTTGCGCATTGCACGGATAAGAAGTTGCTCTTTGGTTTTGGAATTAGAATATTTTCTCTTCTCATTGTACATCACAATTTACGGTTGGATTTCCAGCTTGCGCATTCGCATACCTTCTTTCATTGTTTTACGCTGACAATTTTTGCAGGTATATCTAAGAGTAATCTTCTTTGTAGTTTTAGCGGTTCTTTTAAGCTCTGGAAACTTTTGTCCGCCATATCCTTTCTTGTCTTCTGCATGTCGTCTTGCTCCCTCAGCAGTTTTTCTATCTTTTCCCTTCTTGTATATGGCCACCGATTGAATTGTGTGCTTCTTGCATTTTGGGCAGAATTTATTCAACTCTTTCCGCATTTTCATATTCTCAAATAGTCCCTTGTGGGTAATTTAAGGGCAACGAAGAATATTTCCATTCAACTATTCCTCTCTCATAAAAACAAATTGGGAAAAATTGTATATAGAATATTTAAGAAAATCTTAGTCGTTCCTTAATGCTGGAGAAAATCTAATATACTCATTACTTTTATACCACTCTTAATAATGTTCGAAAGCATAATTCAACAAATAAACCCTGAAGCCTTCGGAGTATGGGTACCTCTTGCATTTGGATTGGCAGTAGGATTAGTTTACGCAATAATCTCTGGTGTGCGCCACAGGAAGTAGTATTTCGCCGACCCTTTTTTCTTTTTGTTGCGAATTCCAAAAAGGTCTCTTTTCTTGATTAAAAAAATACTTAGTGGTGCTGCGAAGGAAAGGAGAATTAGAGTAACCGCAGGCCAGAGTACAAGTTTTTTGTGGGAAGGTGAGAACGTTTTTTCAACCCCTTCTATGATCTCCGAAATGGAGGAAACCTGTAGGTTGTTGTTAAAGGAACAATTTTTGCAAGATGATGAATGGGATTCAGTGGGAACTTTGGTAAATATTAGACACTTAAAAGCCACACCAGTTGGAGCCGAAATTAAATTAAATGCTAAAGTTATCAATGTCAACGACCGAAAGATTACTTTTGAAGTAAATGCGGCGGACAAAATCGAAAAAATAGGTGAAGGGCTACACGAAAGAACAATTATTAATGTTCGAGAATTTAGAGAAAGGTTTAACACAAAATTAAAAAAATTAGAGACTTTGTAAATTAAGTCAGCCAGATCAGGTTTAACTTTCTATAAATTCAAAATAGAAAGCTAGGAAAATAATTTGACTTTTTATATAGCAAAATAATATTTAGCGAATAAAAGTTTATATGATATATTTCGAGTTTGTAGAGTTGTATGGCTCAGCAGCCTTCTCCGAAAAGTGGAGGTAAGGTATCAAGACGTGATTTCATAAAACTCATGGCTGCTGCAGGTACAGTATTGACTTTTGCACCTTTTGTTGACTGGGGAAAATTTCTTCCGAATCCAACGGGACAATCAAAAGAAAGGCAAAAGATAGAGCTTCCTGATGGTTCACAAGCTAATGTCAATAGTTTTCCAGTTAATCACTCAGAGGCTATCATATATCCTAAAACTAATGATTCTGCATTAAATAAGGAATCATTTCGTACATGGCAATTTATTAGGTTGCCTGAAGAACTTGGTGGAAAAAAGAATGATATATCTGCCTTTAGGATATACAGCATGGTTTGTCTTCATCTTTGGTGTCTCTGGAAATATTGGCCACAAGAAGGGAGAAAAAGAGGTGAATGTCCATGTCACGGAAGCATGTATGATGCTCTTACTGGTAAAGCATTTGCAGGTCCTGCTTCGCTGCAGGCTCCTCCTAACAACGTATTACCTAGATTAGATATAGAAATTGCTACTGATGGTAACATGTGGATTAAACCTCCTAATTGGAGCGTTAATGGGAATGGGATAGTGGGTTATGGGCGTTTCCTTACATAGAGAAAATAGTCTGACTCGTTTCCTCAGGTGGGTATACGACGGAGTAGACAGAACTATATTCATGGGAATGAAGTTTACATTCCCAAGTAGATTTGTAAGTCCACTTGGATTTTTAGGAATGCTTACGTTTGTACTTTTCATAATCCTAGGGATTACTGGAGCATTGCTCATGCTATTTTATGAGCCCATTTTAGATAGAGCTTGGAACAGTGTTAAAACTATTAATGATGTTATTCCCTATGGATTTCATCTAAGGAACATTCATTATCATGCATCAAACGCAATGGTGATGGTAGCATTACTCCACATGTACTACCAGTATTTCAGCGGTAGATATAAGATCAGAAATGAAATACTTTGGGTTACCGGAATTATAATAGGAGTACTTACAATATTGGAGGCATTCACCGGATATGATATTATTTTCAGTGAAAGAGCAGAACTAGCTATTTCTATTGCGGCCTCCCTTACCAATTCAATCCCAATAATGGGACCACAGATGAGAGATGCTTTCTTCGGATCCGGATTCCATGATTTTGTTTTGAGGTTCTATGCTTTTCATGTCTTCTTCCTACCTATAGCAATGTTGGGTCTTATGGTTGTACACTTTCCACGATTCTTGGTATTTGATGTTCCAATGGTAATGGCAATAACAGGCGCAGTAATGTTAACTGGTGGTGTATTTCCTGTGGATATGGGATTGAGATTCGATCCTAGTGTTCCGCCTGGTATCACTGTGCCTGAGTGGTACTTGACCGGACTCTACGCCTTCCTGCGAAGTGCATACGATAAATTTACGACGGGCGTTGCTTGGCCAGGTTTGTTCATTTTTGTACTACTTATAATACCGTTTATCGATCGATACAAGAAATTTTCATGGAAAGATAGACCAATAGTAACTGCAATAGGCATTACTAGTTTAGCTCAAATAATAGTAACTACATACTGGGGTTTCTACATAGATCCAGATAGAACCAAATCTTTACTCGAAAGACTTATGATCGATCCAGTATTCCTTTATTTGGTCATGATTCTGCTCGTGCCATTATCATTCGGTTTTACTTATATGATGATAAAACTAGCAAAAAATGCAGAAGCAAATGCAAAGTTGCAGCCCAAAAAATCTACAGGCAAAGGGTCAATAAACTTGTCTGAAAAATCGCTATATGCGATATTTATCGCCCTCTTGGCATTTCAAGTTTATCTTAATATCGCTGCGTATTATGCAGTGCTGAATGGAATGAAAAACTACTCGCTATTTATTGTAGGTATCATCATGCTCGTTTTCGCTGGGATGTTTCATATATACAGACATGGAAAATCCATGCAAAAAGCGCCACCACCAAAGCCAACTGTCCC
>Ga0310895_10000193_pt1 | contig 13221 bp, 10 predicted proteins | sample C0D4metaG_FD_203912 | JGI IMG/M metagenome (GOLD analysis project Ga0310895, IMG submission 203912) | Lab incubated soil microbial communities from West Virginia University Organic Research Farm, Morgantown, WV, United States - C0D4 | ecosystem: Environmental > Terrestrial > Soil > Agricultural... | reverse complement strand
CCGCGGGGACGGCTGGGCTCATCTACGCCAGCGAAAAGATGTGGAAGAGGAACAGGACCGCCTCCATCATCTTTATGGTCGCGGCGAATTCCGCAATGGCATGGGTTGTTCAAAACAACTATCGGGCAGTGCGCTGAGGCCGGGCGGCACGCTCATTTCCATCCGACTGCGGCGGCAAGCTTCTGCAAGACGCCAGGTTCGTCGCCGGCGACCGAGACCTGATCGAGAATATCGAGGCACTCGCCAATACTCTTTGCCACCCCAATCCCCAGGCTGCGCGCCCGGCGAGTCATCGCCTCATTGCCTGAGGGCACAATCAGGATTGGCTTGGCGTGACCCTCTGACATCACATCCAGACAGTTCTGGGGGCTGTCGTCGACGTGGTAGTCCAGCCGCAGGGCCTTCGCAGCGGCGCCGCGCGAGCCGCCGATGACCAGCACGCTCGGGACGTCGAACCCCTGCGCGAGAAGCCAGCGCTGCGTCTGCCGCTGTACCGTCTCCCCGACCGTCTCCGGCCGCTGGGTAATGAAGAAGACCTCCCACCGATGGCGGATCATCTCATCCCGGATTCGCCGGACCGCGGTTGGGTCGAGGGGCTTGAGCGTTGTCCAGAAGCCGGGCGTCGACCGGATCGCGTTCCAGATTGCTTCCGAACGCCTCCGGGTATCGTCGACGCTGCCGGCACCGCGCTCTCCTGTCGTTGACCGCCCCGACTGTCTTTCCTCCGCTTCTTCCGGCAACTCCGGCCGAATCGGCCTTCCGCCGCCAAACAGACGTACCTCTACCTCGTGAAACGCGGATGAGAAGTCCGCGAGCACGCCGTCCATATCGAACCCGATTCTCAGCGGCATTCGAAAAGTTCCGCCCTCCCTCAGCGACGATCAATTCGCCTGGCAACTTCGAGTCTGATCGGTCTCGAAGACGCCTGGCCCGTTCCCGTCCGTGCGGACCGTGGTGTAGCAAGCCGCAATCGTGGCTCCGCCACGTCACCTTCTTCTTCCGGATTGTCGATGTTCGCAGGATTGTGCAGCGCGATTGCGCAGACGATGGTGAAGAGCACGGCGTTACCGGGCATCTGCAGGCTGAACTCGACAGTCTCCTGACAGGCGATGGACAGCAGCGACGTCACCGCACCGGCACGAAGCCACCATCCCATCGAACCACGTCCGTCGTGCATGGTCCGCGACACGTTCCGAACAAAGACTCCGATACAAGCGATCACTGGCAGGATCAGTAGAAGCCCACCCTCCGCAGCAATCTGGAAATAATCGTTGTGTGATTGCGCGAAGAAATACTCGAGCTCATGGCGCTGATAGAAGAGGGCGGCGGCCCAGTACGTATTGAGTCCCGTCCCCGACAGCGGAAAGTCTCGCACAACGCTCCAGGCGTCAGACCATGCGCCCCGCCGATTGTTGAACTCCCCCCAGTCGCCGGCGGCGAACCGGCTGGCAAGGACCTCAGGGCCGGACCATACCACGACGATGATGACGAGGAGCACGAAGCACGCCGTCGAGGCCAGCCTTCGCGAACGCGTGTCGGACGCTCTGACAACGAACGATGCCATGATCACGAGCGACAACATGAAAGCCGCGATTCCAGACCTCGACATCGTCAACATCAGCGAGAGCGCCATGATGACCGCAGCGGCGGCAACCAGAATGAGCTGACTTGCCTCGGGCGACGAGAACCACAGCACCTTGTGCCGCCAGCCGGGTTTGAGTCCCCGCATGCTGCGATGAATCCCGCCGGACAGCAGCGCCAATGTGAGGGGGAGCGCCATCAGCATCCATCCGGCGAAATGATTCCTGTTGACGAACGGTCCGAACGGCATCCGGCCGATGTCAAGAGGCCAAAGTCCGTAGATTGCTCCCGCATACAGGGGCTTCTGGATGATTCCGATCAGCGCCAGGATTACGCCGAATAACGTCAGCGCCTGAACCAGGCGGCGGCTTCCCGCCACCGATAAGAGACGCGCCGTTCCGACGAGGAGCATCGCCAATGAAGCGTAGAGCACGAAGGCTACGAGCGTGTCGCTCGGCCAGACCGAGATTGCGTGCCACCGCATCAGGCCGGCGGCAAACGCGGGATTCAGCTTGTGAAGCAGATCGATCGTGTGCGGGCTGAAGGTCGATAGCGTGTGTACCGGCAGCGGCAACAATTGAACGAGAATGGCGCCTGCCAGCACGGTGAGGACGAGCACCAACGGTGTGTCGACCGATTTTCCCGCCGCGTCGCGAGCGACGTAGGTTGCCACGCATCCCGACAGGAGGCACACGCCAGCAAGCGGCCAGTATGCCCACGCATACACGCCGCCGAAGGCCAATGCGCCCCACGCGATCGCACACAGAGGAAGCATCTGCGCCAGCGCGACCGCTCGATCCCTGGAGGGGGCACCAGCATCCGCCGCGACAGCTGGTGCAGGGTGGATCACTGCAAATCCCTCGGCGAAAAGCTTGGGCGAAATGTCTTCGGCCCATCCTGCACCGCGGTGTCGAGTGCGACGAGATCGGGCATCGAAACCGGCTCGGGCGATTCATAATCGCCGAATTCGAGTGGTATCAACCAGCCGCGCCAATTGCACGTGTCGCAGCGAAACAACCGATGTACTGAGCTGGTACGACGCAGGCGTTCAGCGATCGTGCGTGCGCGCGATCGATGCAGGCTGGCCGATTGACAGTGCGGACATGATTGTCTGCGGAAGGCGTCGGCCGCCGGACTCACTCTGGCCGGTGAACCGTCGACGAGAGCACCAGATCGATTGGCGATCGCGGAGGCCTCCGTGGAGTCTTCGCCCGCCGACGACAGTCCGACAAGCGTCTGCAGAGCGGTGATCACCGAGTCGCGCCTGCCCTCGGCGGCAGCCCGTTCGAGTGCTGAGATCGACGAAGGAAAATCATCAGCCGGTGGTGTGCGGCTCGTCACCCGCAGGATTTTCTCGATTGCCGAGGCCTGGACGTGCTCGTCTTTCCCGACCAATTCTTCGTAGAGTTTCTCTCCCGGACGTAATCCGACAAATTCGATCGCGATCTCCTCTTCTGGTACGAATCCCGAGAGGCGGATCAGGTCCCGCGCCATATCCAGTACCTTCACCTGCTCTCCCATCTCGAGGACGTAGATCTCGCCGCTGTCCGCCTGGGCGGCGGCGTGCAGCACGAGCTGCACGGCTTCTGGAATCAGCATGAAGAACCGGCGGATCTCCGGGTGGGTGATCGTGACCGGACCCCCTTTCTTGATCTGATCGATGAAACGCGGGACCACGCTGCCGTTGCTGGCGAGCACGTTGCCGAACCGCACGACAGCGAACGACGTGCCGCTGCCGATCGCCTTGGCCTGGACGACGAGCTCCGCGAGCCGCTTCGATGCGCCCATGACGCTCGTCGGGTTGACTGCCTTGTCTGTCGAGATCAGGATGAAGCGGTCGACGCCATACCGTTCGGCAGCCTCGGCCAGCAGCCGGGTGCCGCGAAGGTTGTTCTTGACGGCTTCGCAGGGGTTTTCCTCCATCAGAGGCACGTGCTTGTGCGCCGCCGCATGAAAGATGATCTCGGGTTGATGCTGCACCATCACTTCGGCGATTCGAGTCGCGTCCGTGACATCGCCAATCACCGGGTGCAGGGCGAACTTGTGCGAGCCATCCTCGAGCTCCATGCGAATGGTATGGAGACTGTTCTCGTACCGGTCGAGCATGATCAACGAGACAGGCTTCAATGTTGAAATCTGCCGGCAGAGCTCGGAGCCAATCGAACCGCCCGCCCCGGTGACAAGTACCCGGCGGCCGGCGATCAGACATTTCACGGCCCCCGGGTCGAGACCTACCGGCGCGCGCGCAAGCAGGTCCTCGACAGCCAGGCTTCGAATCTGCGAAATACTGGTTTCGCCATCGAGGAGGTTTCGCGGTTTCGGAACCGTCTTGATCGGGATTTTGAACGGCTCCAGCGAGCGAACCATCGCGCGGACGGCGGCCGGTTCAGCGTTGGGAAGCGCCAGCAACACTTCATCCGGTTGGAAGCGCTCGACGATTCTCGGCAGGTCTGCTCGGGTTCCAAGCACGGGCACGCCGTGGATACAGTGCCCCGACTTCGCTAGATCGTCGTCGACGAAGCCAATCGGGTGGTGATTGTTCGACGTGCTGTGCTTCATGTCACGAACGATCAGTTCGCCGGTATCGCCCGCACCGAATATGAGGACACGCTTCTCCGGCTTTCCGCGAGCAAGCTCCGAGCAAAGTCGACGACCCATACGGACGCCACCAAGGAGCAGCATCACGATCAACGCGTCGACCACAAAAATCGATCGCGGATACATGGCAGGACCGAACGGCGTCCGCGTGAACAGAAAAAAGATCACTGAGCTGACGGTGACACTGCCGGCGATCGCGCGTAAGTCGTAGATGCTCGCATGACGCCAGAGGCCTTCGTACAACCCGAATGGGATGAAGGTCACCGCCCGAATCGCGACCAGCCACGGCAGCGTCAGCCAGAACGCTTCGCTGGCGCGATGCGGCAGATCGCCGTCGAATCGCAGTATGAACGCCAGGCCGTTCGACAGCACGACGACTCCGAGTTGCACGGCGATGGTGAGCGCGCGCTGCAACTGAAGCGACAGTCTCGCAGGATGAGAAGGTCTCTCAGACACGGGTCATCCTTTCGGTCATGGTCTCTCTCTTTGGTGTGCCGGTGAGGTGTCGCGGCGCGTCCGCAATCGCCGCGATCACGCGCCATTGGTCCGCATCGGACATGCTGGAACCGCTCGGGAGGCAAAGACCTCTGTTGAAAAGATCCGCCGAGACCCTGCCTCTGCGAGAGGGGCAGTGTCGGAACACCGGCTGGAGATGCATCGGCTTCCAGACTCTGCGCGTCTCGATGTCGCACGATTCCAGATGCAGACGGATCTGCTCGCTCGTTGCGCCGAACAGCAAGGAATCCACCGTGATGCAGGTCAACCAGGCGTTCGAGTGGCCGTACGGCGCTTCGGGCATGAAATGAATCCCTGAATAGCTGCCGAGCGTCTCTTGATACCGGCTACGAATGCTGCGGCGGCGTTGGACTTTGTCCCGAAGCGTGGTCAACTGCCCACGTCCGATTGCGGCCAGCAAATTGCTCATGCGGTAGTTGAACCCGATCTCGGAATGCTCGTAATGTGGCAGAGGGTCACGAGCCTGTGTTGCCAGGTGTCGTGCCTGATCCGCCACGGTTCTGCTGTGGGACACGAGCATGCCGCCACCGCTGGTCGTGATGATCTTGTTGCCGTTGAAAGAGAAGGCCGCGCTGGCGCCGAATGCACCGGCCTTCCGCGTTCCGTACGACGCGCCCAGCGCCTCGGCCGCGTCCTCAATCAGCGGGACACCATAGCGCTCGCACACCGCGGTGAGCCGCTCGTAATCGCAGCACTGCCCATACAGGTCAACTGCCAACACCGCAGCCGGACGTCGGCCAGCCCGCGATTGGGCCGCCAGTTCCTCCTCCAGCAGGTCGGGATCCATCGTCCACGTGTCACGCGAGGCATCGACGAACACCGGTGTCGCGCCAACATACGTGATCGCATTGGCCGTCGCTGCGAAGGTCAGTGTCGAGGTGACCACTAGATCGCCCCGCCCCACGCCAAGGGCCGCAAGAGCCAGGTGCAGCGCGCTGGTGCCGCTCGAAAGCGCGACGGCGTACGGGACCCCCAGGGTGGCGGCGAACTCGCGCTCGAAGGCGTCGACGTGCGGGCCGAGTGGAGCAATCCAGTTCGAGTCGAAGGCGTCGAGAAGCAACTTGCGTTCGAGCTGCCCGACATCCGGCGGGGACAAATAGATGCGCTTCATCTCGCTACATCCGATCGACGCGGCAGACATGCCTCATGATCTGGTCCCTGAATCATCGCCTCGGGAGTGATCGTTACCTGTACTCGATACCGTCGCGCACCAGTCTCGAAGTACGCCGCTTCGTCGAGCCGGTTCGTCGTCAGCGCCCGCAGCTGGCGCAGGAGATCGCGCGTTCGGACGACGGCATCCAGCTCGAGTCGCTGCACTGCCGGATCAAAAAGCGACTGTCGTCGATGGGCCGTCGCCTGCCCGTCGGTCTGGGGAGTTCCCCTCGCGCTGCCATCCCTGATCTGCTGCCATCCTTCTCTGAAGACCTGCACTTCCAGCTTTTTGAGCCTGGCGTAGAGAGTGTGAGCCGTGTCCGCCGGGTCGATCACCGCGTGCCTCTGACAAACGATGTCGCCTGTGTCCAGAGACTCATCGACGTAGTGAAGAGACGCACCCGCGGGCGTCCCATCGAGAATGGCCCATGTCGGGGTATGCCATCCCCTGTTGTATGGAAGATAGGAGGGATGAAGGTTGAGCACGCCACGGCTCGCGGTATCCAGGACGGGGCGTCGGAGCATATAAGGAAAGTGCACACAAACGATGTAGTCGAGTTCGAGGCACTGAAGGAATTCCACCGATGCAGCGCTGGACAACTGCCGTCCGCGGATGACGGGTGGTGAAATCCCCGCGCTCTCGCAGAGCGTCACCAGAGCGGTATCGTGCGACGCACGGTCCTGATCCGACAGCAGGAGCGCTTGCGGTGCGTCCCCCAGTTCCAGCAACGCTGCCAGCACCTCGACCGAGACGTCACGGTCGCCGGCAAATGCGATATTCAGCCTCTGATTAGCCATGACTCGTAGTTCCCTGAAAATCATCGACGGTGGCACGACCCGGCTGCGCAATGCCCCGCCGGGCGAGCACCTCGAGTGCCGTACGCGCAAGAATTCTGAGGTCGAGTTCGAGCGAGCAATGCGTCACGTAATAGAGGTCCAGTTCGAAACGTTCCTCCCAGGTCAGTCCATTTCGGCCCTTCACCTGCGCAAGTCCGGTGATGCCCGGGCGGACATCATGTCTGCGAGCCTGCTGTGGGGTGTAAAGCGGCAGATACTTCATGAGCAGCGGTCGCGGGCCAACCAGACTCATCTCGCCGGTGAGCACGTGCCACAATTCTGGAACCTCGTCGAGACTCGAGGCGCGGAGCCAGCGCCCAAGCGTCGTGAGACGTTCGGAGTCGGGAAGGAGTCTGCCCGAGGAGTCGTACCCCTCTGTCATCGACCGGAATTTGATCAGTGTGAACGGCACGCCGTGAAGTCCCGGGCGACGTTGACGGAATAGAACGGGTGCGCCCAGGAAATACCAAATCAGGCCAGCGAGGCATGCGGCAAGCGGCACCAGCAACACAATCCCCGCGCTCGCGGCCACGACGTCGAAGGCCCGCTTGCCATGTCGCGCGTACAGACCGGGATTACGCGGTGCAACGTCGAGCAATCGAGAGTAGACGTCGAGAACGGCGGACGTAATCGTGCTTTGCGAAAAATCGCGAGTTGCCCGTGCCTGCGCTTCTGTGCCGAGCGATCGCCGGAGCTCGGGGTCCGAAATCAATCGCTCCAGCTGACCGGTCAGCCCGTCGAGGTCCGCAGGTTCGTGCAACAGACCCGTCTTCCCGTCGATGACCGCATCGACGACGCCGTAAATGCGTGATGCGACGGCGGGCAGGCCGGTCGCGGCGGCCTCGATGATCACGGTGCCGAATCCCTCTCTATAGCTCGGTAGGCACAGGACGTCGGAGGCGGTCATGAAATCTTCTGGCGCGTTCGTGTACGCGCAAAAGTGCAGGCGTGCGAGATGGCGGCTGCACACGTCGCGGATGGCCCCTGTGAGGCCTTCCTCGTCGGGTCCGACCACCAGCAGGCGGATGTCAGCTCGGCGATCGGCCAGGATCGCAAACGCACGGGCGAGATCCATCACGCCTTTGTCGCAGTTGATCCTCCCCACGAAGAGGAGCACGACATCAGTCATGGGGATGCCCAGCGACTCACGAACGAGGCGGCGGCGCATGGGGTCCCGCCGAAATCTGGTTGCGTCGACGCCGCTGACCGAGCCGTTGGCCAGGACCGCGATCTTCGACGCAGGGACCACGCGTTCGCTTGCAAGAAAGGACTGCTGCGACTGACTATCGGCGAGCGCGAAGGTTGCGGCCCTCGCCATGGTTTTGTCGAGCCACCTGAGCACCGCGCGAGCGATGCCCGTTCGCGTCGCCCAAACCTGACCTGTAAACGTGTGGATACGCACGGGCACCCGGGCGATCCGGGCCGCCACCATCGCCAACAGTCCGGCCTTGGGTGTGATCGAGTGCACGAGATCGAAACGCTCTCTGCGCATGAGGCGCACCAGGCGTGCCAGGCACCGTAGATCGGAGAGCGGCGCAATCGCTCGCTCGATCGGGAGTGCCTGCAGTCTCGCGATGACGCCGAGGTCTTCGAGAAATGCCGGATTCGCGGTGTTGACGACAACCGTGACGTCGTAGCGTGCCTGCATCGCGACCAGCTGAGCGACGAGAAACGTACGAACCGTCATCTCGCTCGCGACGACGACACAGGCCTTGGGCTTCACGCCGCGGTCCTCATCGCAACCATCTGCGCCAGGCCAGTGGGAATCGAGACAGCGAGCGAAAATTTCAGATCGCGTTGAATTCGCTGAATCGAGTACCGGCTCCGATTGACGAGGGCATCGACGCGCGAGTCGGTCAGTGGAAGCGTAGCGACGTGGTTGATCATCCGAACCGCTCGGCGGACGGGCCACTCCGGGAGCCGCAGGCGCGGCCGCGGACAGCCGAGCGCGTCAGCGATCGTGCCGACGAAGTCTTCCACGGTGCACCAATCGGACAGGTTGTAGACCTGGCCGTCAGCGTGCGGCGAGGTCCCACACAGCAGAAGAGCATCGGCGACGTTCGACACGTGAACGTAGTTTGCGGACGCGCCGCTCCGGCCGATGTAGAAGAAGAGCCGATGCTGCACCATGCGCATCATCTGCGCGATGGATTGATTCGGCATCTCTGGTCCGAAGACGATCGAGGGACGCAGGACCGCATACGAGCCGATGTCCTTCAGACGTCCGGCTTCCGTGACCAGTGCATCTGCGTCGGCCTTGGTTTGTTCGTAGATCCCTCGCGGCGCAAGCGGAGTGTCCTCGGAAATGAGACCGCTCTCGCTCGAACCATAGACGCCGACGCTGCTCAACTGAACCCACCGGCCGATGCGCCCGGCGGCGGCACGAAGCAACGCGCGCACCCCCTCCACATTGACGGCCTGCATCCGCCGCACATCCCGCACCTCGCCGGCGCAGTGGTACAGAACGTCGCAGCCGTCCGAGAATCGCGCCAGCGCGTTATCCGGCCTCTCGAGGTCCGCTTCGATCACCTGCACGCCTGACTGCGATATCGCCTTCGACTGCCGGGTGAGGCAGCGCACAACGTCTCCAGCGTCGATGTGCCGGCGCATAAGGGCGGAGCCGACGAATCCCGACGCCCCGGTGATGCCCACTACCATGTCTTCACCCGCGCTCCACACACGTCCGGGCACCTGAAGACCGACGTCAGCATTTGCGTGCAACCCAGATACACGTGCTGCCCCAGTCGCGAACGACGGGAACGTAGTCCATCAAACCCGCCGCAACATGTGCCAGCCGAGGCGGGAGGTGCCAACCGGCGTGGCGGATGAATGTGTCGAGAGCGGCATACGGTCGCACTTGCACGACCTCGAAGCCGAGTCGTCTGAGCAGCGTCGTCAGGCCATCGGGAGTGAAGGCGTACTGATAGAACTCGCGATCGGCACCGCGCCCGCCGCTGGTCACACGGCCGACATGTCGCTGCTGCCACCGATTGAAACAGGGCGTCGACACGATGGCGACTCCGCCACGGCGAAGGATGCGGTGCGTCTCGGAGAGAACCGTGATCGGCCCTTCGATGAAGTGCTCGCACACGCCCGGCGAGTAGACCGTGTCGAAACTCTCGGTGGCAAACTTCAGGCTGCGCACGTCTCCTACGTGCCACGGAATCGACGGAAATCTTTGGCGGATCGTTTCGATGGTCTCTGCAGACCAGTCAAGCCCTTCGGCCCGATAACCGAGGGCGTTCGCTGCGACAGTAAAGTGGCCCAGCCCGCATCCAGCTTCGAGCGTCCTGCCGCCGCGCTTCGCCCAGCGCCGGAATGTCTGCCGCAACTGATGGGGCAAATGTCCACGGCTCGCTCGGACATATGAAGTCTCGCCCGCCTGCTTCCAGAGATCCGTCCAGTACTCGACATCGGCCGCCTGCAAGTAGTACGTGAGCCGCGGACCTGTCACGGCGTCGTGATCGAGGACGATCCGTTCCCTCGCACTGATGCCGCGTGGGGTGACCGATTGCACAGAACTCGGCATAGCATCCGCGGCGGTCAAGACCGATTCACGCACAGCGCGCCTCCAGGAAGTGACTCCCGCTCGCGTGCTTGACGGCGGTGAGAAAGTCCCTCCGAATCGTTGACTGCCACTGCTCGTGATGCGTGCGTGCGTGAGCTCGATTTCGCTGTCCAAAGCGCCGCCTCCCTGATTGGTCGGACATCATCTGTTCGATGCGGACGGCGAGAGCGTGGGCATCCCGCGGAGGAACGAGACACTCCGAAGGAAGCAATTCGGGCACGCCGCCAACATTGGTGGCGACCGCGGGCAGGCCGCGGGCCATCGCTTCGAGCAACGCCCGCGGGAGTCCCTCGGTGAAGGACGGCAGGACGAACAGATGCGCAGAGTCCAGCGCCGCAAGGACGCCTGCACGATCCTGCTGTCCAACGAACTCGACCACCGGCGAGAGACCCAATGCCTCGCCCAGTCTCTGGTAGTGGACGAGGAGCCGACCGTCGCCAACGATGCGGAGCCTTACGTGCGCACCTCGTCGACGAAGTTCGTGTACGGCGTCGAGAAGTACGCCAGTTCCCTTATAGGGCTGATCGAGTCCTCCAACCGTGACCAACACGAACTCCGCCGGCGGCCGCCACTCGTGCCGGTCTTCGGATGCGAACGCCAGATCGTCCAGCGCGGCATCCGAAGCAGCGTAGGACTGCCCATGGCTTGGATAACGACGCTGAAGCACGGCATTGGTCACGTATAGAACCGCAATCGCCTGACGCGAGAGCTGCTGCTGTGTCGATCTGGCGACCCATCTGATCGGCACGCGGAGGGGATGGTGAAAGGCGCCCCGTGAGAACACCTGATCCGAATCACCGACGATCTCCGCTCCGAAAGGACGGCCCGCCCTGGCCGCCGCCCGTGAGGTGAGATACGCAATCGGTGACGGCGCCCTGACGATGATGGCGGTGGTGTCCTGTACCGCAGAAACGACGCTGGCGCGGACGCGAGGGAGGTTGGTTAGTAACCCGGAGAGTCCTGAATACGGAACGAGCGGGCAGAACTGCACGTCGGGCGACGAGGCCGTCACGCAGCCCGGCGACGCGACGGTCACATTGGCGACTCGCGCGGCAATCATGGCGCTCGAAAACACGTCCAGATACCGCGCCCACAGCCGGCGTCCATACGCGGGCGGGCCCCAGATCTCGCCGTCCGGAGTGCGCTCAAATCTCGCTTCTGACGTAAGCAGGACGCGCATAAGCTCTGCACCTGATCGCTGCGGAGACGTGCCGCATGACATGGATCCCGGCCACGAATAAAGCGCCCAGGCCGCATTGCAGCGGGACCGACACGAACGAGTTCCGAACGTTGATCAGCAGCGGCACATACAAGATTGCGATTGCCAGCACCGCCTGCCCGCGATTTGCGATCCGGTCGATGGCCGCAACGCCTGCACCGAGAAGACCGAGAACGAGCACGACGCCCACAGCGCCAAAATTCCGATACGCTTCGGCGACCGGGGAAAAGCCGATCCCGCCGACCCTGTCAGTCACCAGAACGTTCATGATTCGCATGTCATCCTCTGCGGCACTCGTCTGCAGGCCAGGCAGGACACGCGCCGCCGCGCGCTCGACCGGCGCCCAGTACGAACTGCCCATGTCGAGCGCTTCACCTTCAGCGCGCCAGCGGACGACCTTCTCGACGGGATGCAGCGAGCCTCCCATTTCGACGAACGCGTCGAACATACGCAGTTCGAAGGCCACGTCGGGCAGGCCTTGCAGACCGGTGCTCCGAATCTCACGCACCGACGGAATTACGATGAGCAATCCGATTAGAAAGGCACACGCTTTCCCCGGCGACAGCGTCCAGCCACAGCGGGCAGCGGCGACCAGAGCCGCAATCGTCGGGAACATGATTTCCCCCCGCAAACCGATCGGAAGCGCGATGAGCGCCATGCACCCGAACGCAGCGATCGCACTGGTTCGCAGCCAGCCATGCCTGCCGGTGACCGACATGACGATCCCGCCGCCCAGCGCGAGCCAGACCAGTCCCATGAACCCGCCGACCTCGTCGATGGCGTTCAGGTAATCCCCGTACGCCCCGTAGAACCCGCTCGCTCCGCTCGTCATCAGCACGCTGCCGCACCAAAGCACGATCGCCGCAAAGACCAGCGCGGAGCCGGTACGACCAAACGGGTGAGCGCCTTCGTTTGGATCTGGTCGATTCGTTCGCGAGTCCACGACCCTGACTGACGCGTTGATCAGGCTCGCACCCGCGGCAAATGCCGTGAAGCCGATCAGTGCCAGCACGGCAGCATCGGCACCAAACGGGCCGAGCAGCCAGAGTTGATCCCACATCGAGAGCTCGTGAGGCTCGATGAGGCCACTCGCAAGGACCGCGATCAGTCCGAAATGAAAACACCAGAACACGCTGGCATAGGCGCCCGTCGCACTCCAGAGACCGCTCCGGGCCACGAGCACGGCGACGACCGTGATTGAGCCCAGCACGATCCACCAGAAGTGCCCGACGGATACTTCGAGGCCTTCTGTGGGTAGCGCAATCGCTGCTGTCAGAGCGACCAGTCCCGTGAGCACACCCCACGTGAACGTGCCCGAGCGTCCCCGCAGGGTCCACTTATGCAGACGCACGGACGCGACTCCAGACTTCGTAATGGTCCTCGCGGCTGCGGGCCAGCGTGAACGGACTTCGTGCGAAGAACTCTCGCGCGTCACTGGTCGAGGTCATGCGTTGTCGACTCAATCGCACGACAGCCTCCGCCCAGACCTCGTCGTCTTCTTTGAGAGACAACACCGAGAGATGCGGAAAATGGCTGGCCAGTTCTCGCGTCCCAGGCAGATCGGCGGCGAGCACCGGAATGCCGAGCGCGCACGCCTCGAGCGCAGCCCCCGGGAGACCTTCCCAGAGAGATGGCAGGATCAGCAGATTCGATTCGGCGATCCACGGCATCGGGTCATCGACCTCGCCGACCAGCTCGAGCCGATCGGAGAGACCTGCTGCGGTTGCCGCGCGGCGCACCTTGCGGCCGT
>Ga0310895_10000181_pt1 | contig 13718 bp, 10 predicted proteins | sample C0D4metaG_FD_203912 | JGI IMG/M metagenome (GOLD analysis project Ga0310895, IMG submission 203912) | Lab incubated soil microbial communities from West Virginia University Organic Research Farm, Morgantown, WV, United States - C0D4 | ecosystem: Environmental > Terrestrial > Soil > Agricultural... | reverse complement strand
AAGGTCGCGGGATTGCAGCTGACGTAGGCGATGCGCGGCACGGATGACGCCGCGAGCTCCCTGACCTGGTCCTGCGCACCGGCGCGGGGCGGATCGAGAACGACCGCGTCAAAGGCAGTCAATTCCTTGGCATCATAGGGGCGCCGATAGAGATCGCGATGCTCGACCTGGAGCGGCCGTCCAGCGCGGCCAGCGGCGGACTTGAGGGCCATTACCGCGTCGCGCGACGCTTCTGCCGCGGTAACCTGGCCATCCAGCGCCAGTCCGAAGGTGCCGAGCCCGGCAAACAGGTCGGCGATGCGGGCCGCGCCAGCAACCCCCTCGCGAACCGCTGCAATGAGGACCGCCTCCCCGTCTACGGTAGCTTGAAGGAAGGCGCCGACTGGTAGCGCGACTGGAACCCCGCCAAGGGAAACGGTCACGGGCTGTGGCTCGTAGCGCGGCTCGGCCCCGAAGCCCTCGTCAATACTGAGCCGGGCGAGGCCGTTCTTTTCACAAAAGGCCGTCAGCGCTTCGATTGCATCGAGACCCTCGACCGCGACGCCCTTCAACAGCACATCGACGCCCTGGTCGGCCAGGGTGACTTGCACTTCTCCCGCCCGCTTGGGGGGCAGGATGGCCGCCAGCAACCGACGCAATGGATCGAGCAATGCGAACAGCTGGGGATGGAGGATGTGGCACTCCAACATATCGACGACACGGTTGCTGCCTGCCTCGTTGAAGCCGATCAGAACGCGCCCGCCTGCCTTTAGGGCCCTGAGGGTGGCGCGTCTTCGGGTGCGCGGTGGCGACAAATGCGGAGGCCTGATCTCGGTTTTCAGGCCGTGCTGAGCCAGCGCGCCGGCCACGCGCGACGTGCAATAGTCAGCATAGGCAGCGTCGGTCAGATGCTGCAGCTGGCAGCCCCCACATTCGGGAAAATGGCGGCACGGCGGTTGCTGGTGGCCCGGACCATGTGCGAGCGCGCCATCATCGAGCATTGTGTCGCCCGGGACGGCGAACGGAACATGCCGGCCACTGGCGGTGACGCCGTCGCCTCGGGAGGCAATACGGACAATCGGCTCGCTCACAGAACTGACGGAATTGCCGCGACCAGGTCGTCAGCGATCATCTGCCGACCTGCTGCCTCCGCGGCGCGGCCATGCAGCCAAACCGCAGCGCAGGCCGCCTCGAACGCCCCCAGCCCCCTTGCCCGCATCGCCGCGATCATGCCGGCAAGGACATCTCCGGTACCGGCGCTCGCCAGCCAGGCCGGCGCCGGCGGAGCGAAGCCAAGCCGGCCATCGGGCGATGCGACGAGCGTATCCGGTCCTTTGTAGACGATCACCGATTGCGATCGGCGCGCCGCCTCGAGCGCCCGTTCCGGCTTGGAGCCCACCACCTCTCCGAAAAGCTTGCGGAACTCGCCTTCGTGCGGGGTCAGGATCGTATCATGGCCGTGCAGCCGTTCCGGTTCGCCGATAAGGCCGATGGCGTCGGCGTCGATGACGATCGGCCTGGGCGCGGTCAGGGCCAAAGTCAGCACTTGGGGCAGGTCGCCGAGGCCGGGACCGACGAGGATGCAGCCGATCCGCTCGTCCTGCAGTTCCGCGCCGCCCGTCTGGACGATCGAAGACGGCAAGCTGGCGATCGGCAAAGAGGTCGAGACGCGAACATAACCGGCGCCGCTCCTGGCTGCCGCGCTTGCAGCCAAGGCGATCGCGCCGGGCATTTGACCGGCCAGGCAGTGGACCAAACCCCGCCTGTATTTATGCCCAGCGGGATCGAGCGGCGGCAGTTCAGGCCGCTCGATCTCGAACCAGTCGCTGCCGCCCTCGATGCCGATATCGGCCAGGACCAGGCGCCCCATTCTGGCCATCGCCGGCATCAGCCGGTGCGCAGGCTTAAGCGCACCGAAGGTGACAGTGAGATCGTAGTTTCCGATAGGCGAAAGCAGCACGCCATCATCGCTCGCAACACCGCTGGGCAGGTCGCAAGCCACCGCCACCAGCGCATTGTCGACGAGAAGCAAAAGTCGTTCCACCACAGAGGCTTCAAGACCTCGGCTTACACCGGTCCCGAATAAGCAATCGACCACGATCGAGGCTTCCGCCGCGGCTGTGAACGGCTCGACGGGACCATTCCATTGCGCCCTTGCCCATTTCGCCGCGTCGGCGGACGGCGCGGCAAGTGCCGCCACCCTTACCTCATAGCCAACCTGCTGGAGGTGGCGCGCCGCGACATATCCGTCCCCGCCATTGTTGCCCGGCCCACACAGAATCAGCGTTTCGCGCGGGCCGGCGTAAAGCCGCACTGCCTCGGCAAGGCCCCGCCCTGCCCGTTCCATCAGCGCCGTTTCCGAAGTTCCGGCTTCGATCACCGCCGTTTCGGCGGCGCGCATTCGCTCGGCTGTGAGGATCGGACGGGCCATAGGGCCGCCCCTATCGCAGAAAAGTCGCCAAATGCCACCAGTTCGCGGGGCAAGTCGCGGTCGCCTGATCGCGTTGCTCCTCGGTATCGAACAAGGCGAAACAGGTCGCGCCGCTGCCCGACATTCGGACGAAATTGGCGCCGGCCTGACCGGTTAGCCAAACCAGGACGTTTTCAATCTGCGGCGCCAAGCTCTTGGCCGCGGCCTCCAGATCGTTTCGTCCGCTCCGCCAATCGCCCAGGGACCCACGATCGATACCGTCCCAGGCAGCGAATACATCCGCTGTCGACAGTTGAACGCCGGGATTGGCCAGCAAGACTGGAGTAGTCGCAATTGTGCCGTCATCGAGCAGGTGCAGCTGGTCGCCTGCCCCTTCACCCCTTGCGGCCAGGCTCAGCAAACAGGCGGGCACGTCCGACCCAAGCTCCGGAGCGACCTGACTCGCATGGGCCGGATCGATTTTCCAGATGTTCGTCAGCAAGCGCAGTGCCGCTGCGGCATCGGCCGAACCTCCGCCAATCCCCGAAGCAAGCGGAAGTTTCTTGTTTAGGATCAATCGTGCGCCGGCATTGACCCCCGACGCCTCGCGCAAGGCCCGAGCGGCCGCCATCACCAGATTGTCGTTATTCGACAGCCCTTGAAAGAAGGGGCCGATAATCTCCAGGCTAAGATCGTCCGCCGGCTCCGCCTCAAGTCGATCTCCGTCCGTGCAGAAGGCAAATACCGTCTCCAGCGCGTGCCGCCCGTCGGGAAGCTTGCCCCGGACATGGAGGGCCAGGTTCAATTTGGCGGGCGCCGGCTCCGATAGCCGCATCAAGGTGCGGCGGTGCCTGGCGTCAGGCCGACTTCCATCTTTCGCTCGATCCGGGATTTGGCCTTGTCTTCGGCAGTGATCAAGGCGGCCTGCCACGAGAAGCGCGCTTCGATCCGGCGGCCGGAACTGAACAGCGCGTCTCCGAGATGCTCGTGGATCTCCGATTGTGAGGGATCCCCTGCCGCAGCCTTCGTCAACGTGGTGATCGCCTCCGGCAAACGGCCGCGCTTGTACAGCGCCCAGCCGAGGGAATCAGTGATCGACGCATCGTCGGGACGAAGCGCGCTTGCCTTGCGGATCATCGCTTCGGCGGCGTCGAGGTCCTCGCCTCGCTCGAGCTTGCCGTAGCCGAGGAAATTGAGGAGTAGCGGGTTGTCCGGCTCCAGCATCATCGCGGTTTGAAGTTCCGTCTTGGCATCGGGCCAGCGGTTGGCTTGTTCAAGGCTGGCTGCCCTGAACAGGTACAGCGTCCACAAATTATCGCTGCCGCCCTTTCGCGATCTGGCAATGGCTTCGCCATAGGCAGCCGCGGCCTCGGCATGCCGGTTCATGTCACCCAACACATTCCCGAGGCGAGCATAATCCTGCGGACTGGCATTGGGCGACGACGCCGCCTCCTGAGCCCGGCGAAGGGCAGTTGCTTCATCGCCCTTGTCGCCGAGCAGGCGCGTTTCGAGATCCAGCGCCTCTCCCGCCAGCAAATCATCGGCCGGGATAGAGCGAAGCAAACTCAGGGCGGCATCCGGTCGTCCATCGCCATCGAGCAGCAGGGCGAGCAACAGGACCGCTTCGCTGTTTCCCGGATAGGCGTGGCGAGCTACCTGAGTGAGCGAGATCGGGAGCGCCTTGTTGTCGTCACGGCCAAGGTCAATCGCCAGGGCGATCAGCATCTCGGCATAACCAGCGGCCGGAGTTTCAATCGCAGTCCCGAGCGAGCGCCCTGTCGCGATCCGAGCGCGCGCCGCGGCCAGTGATTCGTCGTCCCCCTGGAGCATGACCAGCGCCTGATCCGGGCGCTTCAAACGAACCAGGGAATCGGCGAAAGCAAGGCGCAGGTGCGCGTTGCGTCCACCGCCCTGCAGCAAGACCTTTTGCGCCAGCGGCAACGCCTCGTCCGGCTTTCCCAAGGCGAACAGCATTGCGGCCCGCTGTTCGTCGGCAATTGGCGCGAGCGGGCTCCCGGCAGGCAGATTCGCCATCATTGCCGGCCCTTCCAACTTGCGGCGCGAAGTCAGGTCCCACGCCTTGATAAGCGGCGCGAACAGTTCCGCCTCAGTCGTTGTCACACCATTTTCGAGGTCGGCCGCGGCGCGCTTGGCCTTGCCGTTCCGCAATGCGTCGGCGGCCAACATCAGCCGGGCATCGATCGGCAACTGATCCCCAGGGATCTCCTTCGCAAGCGATATCGCAAGCTCGGCCTGGCCTGACTGGATCGCGGTTGCGATTGCCCGCCGAGCGATTGTCCGGTCGGCCGGATCGGCGGCTGCCATCGCCGCAAACAGCTTGGCGGAACGGGTCTCATCGCCGTTCATCTCGGCGGCGCGTGCCTGCACATAGGTTTCGAGGGGAATTGCCGCGTTAGAGGCAGTCGCTGCCAGCGCCAAGGCCGTCACGCCGGCAAGAAATTCACATGTTCGGGTAATTGGGACCTCCACCGCCTTCCGGAGCCACCCAGTTGATGTTCTGGGTTGGGTCCTTGATGTCACATGTCTTGCAGTGGACACAATTCTGCGCGTTGATCTGAAGCCGCGGTGAACCACCGTCATCCACAATCTCGTAAACGCCTGCCGGGCAGTAGCGTTGCTCGGGCGCATCATAAAGCGCCAGATTGACCTTGATCGGCACTTCCGCATCCTTGAGCGTCAAGTGGACCGGCTGATCTTCCTCATGGTTCGTATTCGAAACGAAAACCGACGAGAGACGGTCAAAGGTCAGCTTTCCGTCCGCCTTGGGATATTCGATCGGCCGATAATGTTCCTTGCGGCCGATCTGACCGTGATCGGCATGATGCTTCAGCGTCCAGGGCGTCCTTAGCTTCAGATAGTTCAGCCACATGTCGAAGCCGGCGAACAGCGTTCCCACCGTCCCGCCCCATTTGGCCACCGCCGGCTGGGCGTTGCGGACGATCTTCAGCTCATCGGCGATCCAGCTCGAACGGACCGCAGGCTCATAGGACTCAAGAACATCGCCGCGTCGATCGGCAGCGACCGCTTCAAAAGCGGCCTCGGCAGCCAGCATCCCGGACTTCATCGCCGTGTGGCTGCCCTTGATCCTCGGCACATTGACGAAGCCTGCCGCGCAGCCAATCAACGTCCCACCCGGGAAGGCGAGCCTGGGGATAGCCTGCCAGCCGCCTTCATTGATCGCACGAGCGCCATATGAGGCGCGCTTGCCGCCTTCAATCTCGGCTCGGATGGCCGGATGGGTCTTCCAGCGCTGGAATTCCTCGAACGGCGAGAGATAGGGATTCTTGTAATCGAGCGCGACCACGAAGCCGAGCGCGACCTGTCCATTGGCTTGGTGATAGAGAAAGCCCCCGCCCCAGGCATCGTCGAGCGGCCATCCCTGGGTGTGGATTACCCGCCCTGGTTGATGCTGGTCAGCAGGAATATCCCATAATTCCTTGATACCAATGCCAAACACCTGCGGACCGCTGTCCTTCCGCAGGTCGAAGATGCGGGTAAGCTCCTTGGTCAGGTGACCGCGAGCGCCCTCGGCGAAGAATGTGTAGCGGGCATGAAGCTCCATTCCTGGCTGGTAATCGGGCTTGTGCGTGCCGTCCCGGGCCACGCCCATGTCGCCGGTCGCGACGCCCATGACGGAGCCATCGTCGTTGAACAGCACCTCCGCCGCCGGAAAGCCGGGAAAGATCTCGACACCCAGCGCTTCCGCCTGGCCCCCCAGCCAGCGGGTCACATTGCCAAGGCTGGCAGTATATTTGCCCTCGTTGTGCATCAGGGGCGGCACAAGGAATTGAGGAATGGCCCAGTGCCGCTTTCTGGTGAGCACCCAATGGAGATTGTCGGTCACGGGAACGGTCAGCGGGCTATCGAGATCGCGCCAGTTTGGCAGCAACTCCTCGATTGCCTTGGGATCGATCACCGCCCCGGAGAGGATATGCGCGCCGACTTCACTACCTTTTTCGAGGACGCAGACCGAAATCTCGCGGCCATTTTCCCCTGCCAGCTGCTTCAGCCGAATGGCAGCGGCCAGCCCGGCCACGCCAGCGCCAACAATGACAACGTCATATTCCATCGATTCGCGCTGGCTCATCACATCCCCTTGTCGCGTCTCGCCGTCATTCCGGCCTTGATTGCCCTGCGATTCCTTGACCGCGCCGTCAACCTTGGACGAGAGGTGAGAATATGGGTGGGGAACAGCAAGCGATCGACCGCGACGCGGTCGACAGCCTGATGGGCTGGTGGATCGAAGCCGGAGTCGACGTGGCCGTGGGTGAGAGCCCGCGCGATTGGCTGCGGCGCATTTCAGCGCCGTCGACTGCCCCGATGACGAATGTCGCCAAGCCGAATCAGGAAACGCTTGCCGAGCTCCACGAGTGGCTGGCGAGCAGCGTTCAGCTGCCGCTGGCCTCGGCGACAGCCCGGCGAATATTGCCTCACGGTCCCCAAGATGCAGCTGTGATGCTGCTCAGCGATTCTCCCGCACTTGAGGATCTTGCCACCAGCCAGCCAATCGGCGGCGAGGCATGGCAAATCGCCGTTAAAATGCTGGCGTCGATCGGCATCGATCCCGACGAGACCTATAGTGCATCGCTATCCTGCTTCCATGCCCCGGGCGCCCGCATGACGGATAAGGACCGGGCCGAATGTGCCGAAATTGCGCGCCGCCACATAGCCCTGGCCAAGCCGAAGCGGCTGATCCTGTTCGGCGACGGCCCATGCAAGGCCCTGCTTGGCGAGCCGTTGACCCGCGCCCGGGGACGCGTTCATCGGATTGAAGGGGTACGCGCTGTAGCAACCTTTCATCCGCGATGGCTGCTACGGCGCCCGCCGGACAAGGCGCTGGCCTGGCGCGACCTGTTGTTGCTGATGAGTGAGAGTGATTGATGAGGCTGACGATTTTCCTCTGTGCAAGTGTAGCGTTGGCCGCTCCGGCGGCCGCCCAGGAAACCAGCGATCCGCTTGCTCCACTGGATGTGGGCTCGGTCGATCAGGCGTCCCAGCAACAAAGTGACATCAAGCCGGCTCCGCCCGCGCAGCCTCCCAAAGTGATTCCCAAGACCTGGCCGGACGTGCTGCTGGCAATCGGCAATGGTGAATGGGAGGCGGCCCGTCTCGGGATCGACGCCCTGCCCAACGATCCGCTCAAGCCCTATGCAAAGGCGGAATTATTTACTGGCAAGGGCTCGCCCAGGGTCGAGCTCGGGTCAATTCTGGCCGTCCTTTCTGAGGCGCCCGAGTTGCCGCAGGCCGAGCAGCTGGCGCGCATGGCGGTGGCCCGCGGCGCGATCCAACCACCTGCGATCATCTGGCCGCGCGCAACCGTGGCGCTGGGTAGTGCGCCGCGCCGAGGCAAGACCCGACCGGTCGAAGGCGAGCCCGCCGCCGACGAGCTGCGCCTGGCAATCGAGCCACTGGTCAAGGTCGATGATGGCGTCGCCGCGGAGGCATTGTTCCTGACCGCCCTGCCCAATCTGTCATTCGAGGCGCGGGCGGAAGCCGCCCAGCGCGTGGCCTGGATGTACTTTGTCAGCGGGCGCGACGCCGACGCCCGGCGGGTCGCCGATTATGGCCGTCCTGGCGCGACCGGCGACTGGGCGGCCCAGGCCGCATGGATCTCCGGGCTCGCGTCCTGGCGGATGAATGACTGGAATGCCGCCTATGCCTCATTCCGTGAGGCGGCATCGCGAGCACGGGAACCGGAATTCAATGCCGCCGCCTATTATTGGACCGCACGGGCCGCCCAGGCCAGCCGCCGCGCCAAGGAAGTTGCGCCGCTTCTGAAGGCGGCGGCGCGTTCGCAAGAAAGCTTTTATGGGTTGATGGCGCGCGAGGCTTTGGGGATGGACAAGCGGCTGCCCAAGTCGGCGACCCCTCGCGACCTCGACCGGATCGAAGCCCTGCCGAACCTCCGCCGCGCTTCCGAACTGCTGGCGATGGGCCGGCGCGCCCAAGCCGAAGAGCTCCTTCGGTACCAGGCCAAGATCAGCAATCCCGCCGATCATCGCTCCTTGGTCCAGGTTGCCAAGAAGCTTGGCTTGCCCGGTGCGCAATTCTGGCTCGCCCATTTCGGCCAACCGGGCGCCCAGGTCGACGCCGCCGATCGCTATCCGATGCCCAACTGGACGCCCTACAACGGTTGGCGGGTCGATCCGGCGCTGGCCTATGCCCATATTATCCAGGAATCGAATTTCCGTACCGACGCGGTCAGTCCGGCCGGCGCGGTCGGCCTTATGCAGGTGAGGCCCGGCACGGCCGGCGACACGGCGCGCAGCCGCGGCACCAGCGTCAGCGCCGCGTCGCTCAAGGATCCGCTGATCAACATCGATTATGGCCAGGCCTTTATCGAACTGATCCGCTCCAACAATGCCACTCGCGGCCAGCTGCCCAAGGTGATTGCTGCCTATAATGCCGGTCCGCTGCCGGTCGAGCGGTGGGCATATTACGACCGCGGTGACCCGGTGCTGTGGATCGAAAGCATCCCCTATTGGGAGACCCGATTCTATGTCCCTTCGGTCCTGCGCAACATGTGGGTAATTCAGGGGCTCGAAGGCGAGGCGACGCCCACCCTGACCTCGCTGGCACAGCATAAATGGCCCGACTTTCCAACCAGGCGCCGTTATTAGAGGTTCTTGTTTTGTTCTAGCGTTGGCCGCATAATGGTCCAATGCCGGTCGAGTCGATTTCCGGGCGAGGCGCGACACGCAACGCGACGCCGACACGCTTCAATTTGAAGGAGCGGGTCGCCGACGGTGACTGGCTCGACAGCGTCGAAAGCCTCGACGGCGTCGTCCCGCGGCGAACGACGGTTACGATCGAGCACCCCAAGTCCATCCTGACCCGCAATAGTTCGCCCGACCTGGGATTCGACCGTTCGATCAATCCCTATCGCGGCTGTGAGCATGGCTGCATTTATTGCTTTGCCAGGCCGACCCACGCCTATCACGACCTCTCGCCGGGCGTGGACTTCGAAAGCCGGCTGTTCGCCAAGCCTGATGCGGCGAAGCTGCTGCATGCAGCCCTATCGAGACCCGGCTATGAGGTGGCGCCGATTGCGCTCGGCACCAACACTGACCCGTATCAGCCGATCGAGGAACATTGGCGGATCACCCGGTCGGTGCTGGAATTGCTGATGGAGACGAAGCATCCCTTCACGATCACCACCAAATCGGACCGGGTGGTTCGCGACCTTGATATTATTGGCCCAGCAGCAAGGTTGGGAATTGCGGCGGTGGCCATCTCGGTGACATCGCTTGATCCCAAGGTGCACCGGACGCTCGAACCGCGGGCTCCTGCCCCGCGGAAGCGGCTGGCGGCGATCAGGGTACTTAGCGATGCCGGTGTTCCAACTTTTGCCTCGATTGCGCCGGTAATTCCCCAGGTTACGGACCATGAACTTGAGGCTTTGGTCGAGGCAGCTGCGGAAGCTGGTGCGCACGGGGCGACCTTCCTTCCAGTCCGCTTGCCCAACGAGGTGGCACCGTTGTTCCGCGCATGGCTCGACCAACATTACCCAGATCGCGCCGCCAAGGTGATGGCGACGATCCAGTCGATCCGTGGCGGGCGCGACAATGATCCGAATTTCTTCACTCGCATGCGCGGCCAGGGCCCCTGGTCCGAACTGATGCGAACACGGTTCGACATTGCCTGCCGCAAGCATAATTTGCCGCGATTGAAGATCCCGCTGCGCCGAGACCTGTTCGAGCCGCCTCAGGGCGACCAATTACGGTTGCTTTGATCGAGTCTAATCGAGATTCGATGGCCGATTTTCGACGAACGGCGGTGACATCGTTCCATGGCGTCGCTAGCCATCCGTCCATGGTTCGTTCTCTCCTTGCCGCGGCATTGCTCGCGACCGCCGCCCCGCTTGCCGCCCAAGTCCATGTCTCGCCGGCGGTCGATCCCAAGGTCGCGCTGTTGCGTGACAAGGCACTGGATGGAGACAATTATGCGTGGGAAATTGTCGAGGGCCTGACTACCGAGGTGGGCCCAAGATTAGCCGGGACCGAGGCCGAGGCTCGCGCTCGCGACTGGGCAGTCAGGAGACTGACAGCCATGGGTTTCGCCAATGTCCGGGTCGAACCGTTCGACATGCCGGTGTGGGTTCGCGGCTATGAACATGCCGAGATCGTCGCTCCCTTTCCGCAGCCGATGGTCGTGGCGGCGCTGGGCAATAGCGGCTCAACCGGTCCAGCAGGCGTGACCGGTGAAATCGTCGCATTCGACAGCGTCGACGCGCTGAAAGCAGCTTCCGATGATTTGGTCCGCGGCAAGATTGTGTTCGTCGATCATCGCATGCCGGCCAACCAGGACGGATCGGGATATGGCGAGTTCGGCGCTCCGCGGCGGCAAGGGCCGACCATCGCCAGCAAAAAGGGTGCGCTGGCGATCGTTATCCGCTCGATCGGCACCGACCATCATCGCAATCCTCATACCGGCGTGATGAGCTTCAGCGACGGTGCCAAGCCTATTCCAGCCGGCGCACTCACGGTGCCAGACGCCGAGCAGTTGGTGCGGATCCTGAAGCGCGGCCAGCCGGTCACGATGCGGCTGGTGCTGCAGAGCCAGACGCATCAAGGACAATCGGCCAATGTCATTGCCGAAGTTCCGGGGCGCGATCCCTCATTGCCGCCGATTTTGGTCGGCGGGCATCTCGACAGCTGGGACCAGGGAACGGGCGCGATCGACGATGGCGCAGGCGTTGCCATCGCCACGGCCGCAGCCAAGCAAATCATGGATGCCGGGCGGCCGCTCAGGACCATCCGCATCATATGGTTCGGCGCAGAGGAACCGGGATTATTCGGCGGCAACGCTTACCGGGCCAAATATGGCAAGCAGCCGCATCACGCGCTGATCGAGAGCGATTTCGGCGCGGACAAGATCTGGAAGGTCGACAGCAAGCTCGGCGATGCCCGCAAGCCCGAGGCCGAAGCGATCGGCAAAGTGCTGGCGCCGCTTGGCATTGTCACCGGCTCATTCACCGAGGCAGACGGATCGGACATTGGTCCGATGCTGGCCGATGGCTTGCCGGGCGTCGGCCTGAGCCAGGATGGCACCCGCTATTTCGACCTGCATCACACGCCCGATGACACGCTCGACAAGATCGATCCTGCCCAGCTGAGGCAGAATGTCGCCGCGTGGACGGCAGTGCTTGGCGTGCTGTCTGGCGGAATTGAGGAGCCAAAAGCGCGCAAGCGGCGTTGATCGTTCGGCAATCTCTTGCCGGGAGGAACGATATGCGCGCTTTGATGATGCTTCCATTGTTGGCGCTGGCCGCGTGCCAGGTAAACAAGGACGAGCAAAACGACTCAATTTCCGCGACCTATAATCAGGACGTGGCAGAGAATGCTGCGTCCGATGTCGGCAACTTCGCCGAAGCTGTTGGCAACGACGTCGAAAACACCGCGGACAAAATCGGCGACAAGGCCGAAAACGTCCAGGTCGAGGTTGATACCAACAAGGCGAATTAGCCTTTCCGATGGCTTGATGCGCTGCTAGGCGCGCTGTTCGCCGGTTCGGGGAGTAGCGCAGTCTGGTAGCGCATCTGCTTTGGGAGCAGAGGGTCGCAGGTTCGAATCCTGTCTCCCCGACCATTTTCGATTTCGACGATCCGGGGGATTGCCGCAAAATCGAAAAACAATTTAGGCTTGATGCCCGGCTTCGCTTGTCCCCCGGACAAGCTGCAGTCCGACATGGTGGGGCCTGTAGCTCAATGGTAGAGCTGGCCGCTCATAACGGCTTGGTTGTAGGTTCGAGTCCTGCCGGGCCCACCAACATCCCGATCCCCCACTAGTGCACGAGCGGCAGAATCAGCGTCAAGTCAGAGGTAGAAAGGCTCAGGTCGCCTCCGGCGAGCCTGGCAAGGCCGCGGACCAGCCGCAGGGCAAAGCCAAGGCCGAGACGCGAGCCTTCACCCTCAGCCGCGGTTGCGTAGGAGGGATCGAATAGCTGGGATTCGCCAAGATGCAGGGTGGCGGCCGGACGGCTAACCGTTACTGCCAAGCGGCCCTTGCCCTCTTTGGCCTCGATTTGGATCAGGTCGTGTGGCGCAGCGGCTTCGATGATGGCGCCTAGAAAACGCTTGAGAAGACGAGTTGCCAGGTCGTGATCAACCTTGGCCCGCAGCTGGCTCAGCTGGGGCGCCATCCGCAGCTGGACGCCGCCGGTCAATGCTTGGCCAGCCAATTCTTCCGCCAGCGGCGGGATAATTTCCGCGAGAGGAACGGCATCACCCTCGCCCGCTTTGCGGCTTTGCAGGCGCGCTGCAAAATCCAGATCTTCGATGGCAGCCAGCAACATCCTGGCCTGCGCGACAATTTCAGCTGCCCGCTGGCGATAGTTGCGGTGTGCGGGGCCCAAATACTGGCCATCAATGATCTCGGCGAAGCCGATGATGGCGTTGAGCGGCGTCTTGATCTCATGGATTGTTTCGCGAAGGGCCTCGGCGTCGCCAGCCAATGGCTTTCCCGCGACAAGAGCAAAGGCCGGAGGCTCTTGCTCGCCGTCGCGCCGGGCAATCCCGCGAAAGCCGAGGAACCGGCCGTCGACCGGTGAAAAGGCGGGAATGCCGGACAGGCGCCACTCACCCTCCAGCGCGGGAGACGGCAAGCTCATCGGAGTGTCTTCGAACGGCAAGCGGTCGGCAAAGGCGCGAACCAGTTCGCGAGGGGCGCCTTCCTCACTGGGCAGGCTTCGACCGATCAGTGCGCCCCGCGGCGCGCCTTCGACCCACCCAATCTCACCGGAAGCATCACATTCCCATCGGAACAGCCCTGGGACAATGGCCGGCTCTGCAGGCGCGGCGGGCGCCATTCGCCGGGGCGGTCGATCCTCGGCATCCGGCTCGAGCGTCTCCCGCTTGCTTTTTAGACGCTCAATCCGCGCGGCGATCTCGCCAATCGATGGCTGCGGCTCCTCCTCTACCGGCGGAGCGACATCGCTAGCCGGTTCCGCCTGGGCAGGTTGATCGCCCCGGATGGTGCGAATGAACGCAGCTACTTCCTTGCTGGCCGCTGCCTGGACCTGGGCCCAGCCGGCCTGGTCGAGCGGAGCGGCGGCGAGCAAGGGCGCTGCCACCTCCAGCCGGTCGCCGGCAAAGATGGCAATCAGCCTCGGCTCGGCGGCTCGGCCCGCAATGCTCCGTGCAGTCGCGGCACGGATCGCCCGAGCGACAGACCGCATTCCGGTCCGCACCATGGTCAGCGCGGCGTCGAGCAGCGCAGGGTCGATTTCATCATGGGGGCGCGACAAGAGGTCAACGAGCTGGCGCCAGCGAACGGTCCGGTCGTGCGCATCCGCGACCGGTTGGGTCATC
>Ga0310895_10000179_pt1 | contig 13770 bp, 13 predicted proteins | sample C0D4metaG_FD_203912 | JGI IMG/M metagenome (GOLD analysis project Ga0310895, IMG submission 203912) | Lab incubated soil microbial communities from West Virginia University Organic Research Farm, Morgantown, WV, United States - C0D4 | ecosystem: Environmental > Terrestrial > Soil > Agricultural... | reverse complement strand
CATTTCGTCGTCGTCGATGGGCGGCGACGTTAAAGCATTGTCGTGAATAAAATGACTTCCGGCAGCCAAATCGCCGCCTGCGGTTTGCCTCGGACGCAAAGGTGGCTGTCGACTGCTTTTGGCGTGATCGCCCAAAGCCTGCATTCGTTCCGTAACAGTCATATGTCCCAGCTTCCCAGCGGAACAACTGCAGCATAGCTCATTGCAATATGGAAAGCACACCGGCGGCCACAGCGTGTTCCAAGGCGCGGGTTCCAGGGTCCCGTTATCCACAGGGCGGTGTCCGGTTCCCCCCAGCGGAACCAGGCATCGTTTGAGAAAAGCGAGCCCTTACGGGGCCTATCTCGCGATACTTTTCAAAGTTGCAGGAACAAGGCGTGTGGAAATCCGTTGCCCAAGAAGGACAGTTACGAACATCCAACACAAGAAAAGACACAACGTGTCTTCAAGGGAGAAGGCAATGGCACGAGATTCGTCAGACTTCGCGCAACACAGCAGCGAACGTGCGATGCAGGCCGCGAACTTCGGAATGAACTGGAGCCGCGAGTTTGCGGAGCAAACTTTCGGCCAGAGCAGACAGGCGGTTGATGCCTTTCTGCGAGTCACGCGAAAGATGGCCGAGGACTTTGAAAGCCAGGCCACCGTCGTCCGCGAGCACATGACATCGCTGACACAGAAGACTCTATCGAACACGATGGATTACGGCGAGAAACTGTCACGCGCCAAAGAACCGCAGGAGTTCGCACAGTGTCAAAGCGAGTTCTTGGCTCGTCAGGCGCAGACTATTGCGGACCAGACCAAGGAATTCAGCCAGAAGTTTCAGAAGGCGGCACGGCTTTTTGCCAGCAACGCTTCGAATGTGATGGCAGAAGCAACCCGAAGGAGCGAAGAGGCGGTGTCAAACATCGCTTCGCGCGCCGAGCAGGCCTCGAAACGACGGGCGGAGGCGTAATACTCACCGCCCTTGGTAGGCAGGCGTGCGCACAATCAGCCCGTCGAGGGCTTCGGTGACCTTGATCTGGCACGAGAGTCGGGAAGTCGGCTTCACCTCAAAGGCCGCGTCGAGTTGTTCTTCTTCTTCGGCGGACGGTGGGCCGACGACCCCGAACCATTTCTCGTCAACATGGACGAGGCAGGTCGCGCAGGTACAACCGCCGCCGCATTCGGCGACGATGCTGGCAATGTCGTTGCGCAGGGCCGTTTCCATCACTGTCGAACCGAGCTCAGCTTCTACGGTGTGCTGCGCCCCATCGTGTTCGATGTAGGTGATCTTGGGCATTCACGCCACGCCGAGTTTCTTCTGCAAGCTTGTCGATGAGGTCGTGTACTGGAAGACCAGTTTCTTCTCTGGATAGACATAGCGATGCGCTTTCTGCGACATCAGCGCAGCCTCGTGGAAGCCGGAGAGGATCAACTTTAGCTTGCCCGGATAGGTGTTGATGTCGCCGATCGCGAAGAGACCGGGGATGTTGGTCTCGAAAGCAGCCGTGTCAGTTGGGATGAGTTCATCTTCCATCGTGATGCCCCAGTCCGCGACCGGCCCCAGCTTCATGGTGAGTCCAAAGAAGGGGAGCATGGCGTCGACTTCGACGCGCGCAACGCCGCCGTCATTGCCTTTGATCGAGGCCGCGGTGAGCCTGCCGTCGGCGCCTTCCAATGTCGTGACTTGGCCGATCTTCAGGTCCATGGCGCCGGCAGCGACCAACGCACGCATCTTGTTGACGCTGTCGGGCGCACCGCGAAAGTCGTCGCGCCGGTGCACCAATGTGAGCTTCTGTGCGATTGGTTGCAGATTGAGGGTCCAGTCGAGCGCGCTGTCGCCGCCACCGACGATCAGCAGGCGCTTGTCGCGAAAGGCCTCCATTTTTCGGACGGCGTAAAAGACCGATTTTTCCTCGTAAGGTTCGATGCCGTTGATGGGTGGGCGCTTTGGCTGGAATGAACCGCCGCCGGCCGCAATCACCACGCACTTTGCCTCGAAAGTCTTGCCGGCATCGGTCCGCAAGCGGAAAAGGGGATCGCCAATTTTTTCCAACGTCGTCACCATCTCACCCAGATGGAAAGTGGGGTGGAACGGCTTGATCTGCTGCATCAAGGCTTCCGTCAGGCCGTGTCCGGTGATGAACGGAATACCCGGGATATCGTAGATGGGCTTTTCGGGGTAAAGCTCGGCGCACTGTCCGCCGACTTTGTCGAGAATATCGACGAGGTGCACTTTGATATCGAGCAGACCGAGCTCGAAGACGGCGAACAGACCCACTGGCCCCGCTCCGATGATCAGAACATCGGTCTTGATGGTCTCACTCATACTTGTCATCCCGGCAGCAGCCGGGCTCCTCGTTCACAATGGGTCATGGCTGCAACCGCCATCACGCCCTCGCCTTGCCAAATGCTGGGGAAACGCTGCTGCCCGCCCGCGACATGCGCGTATCGGGAACTGCCATGATACGCAACAGTTCCGTTAAATTTTGCTCCGGCGTCTTGCCGGTCGTGGTGAGTGCAACCTCGGCCTTGGCGTAGAGCGGCTCGCGGCTACGCAGGATCGAGATCAGATCGTCCATGGCGCGGCTGTTGTTGGACATGGGCCGCATGTCACCCTGCGCCATGACGCGCTTCATATGGTCTTCCGGTTCGGCACGAACCCAGACCGTGAAGCATGAGGCCAGCAGCAATTCGAGCGTGCCTGGCTCTGTGACGATGCTGCCGCTGGTCGCGATAACGAAATTCCTGTGTTGCCGCAGAACGTCGTCGAGCGCCTCGCGTTCGGCACGGCGGAAGGTCTCCTGGCCGAACATGTCGAAGATCTCGCTTAAAGTCGTGCCACTGCGCTTTTCGATTTCGCGATCGAGCTCGATGAAGGGGATATCCAGGCGTTCGGCGAGAAGCCGGCCGAGCGTCGACTTGCCGCCGCCGCGCAATCCGAGAAGCGCTATTCGCCGCCGCCGCGCGTCGTTCGACGGATCAGCGAAATGCTTGAGCAGCAGTTCGCGTGCTTCGGCCAGCGCGAGTGGTGACAGCCGCTCGAGAAACTGCGACAGCAAGACAAAATCGAGCGCGGGCTCGACGCCCTCATTCACAAGTTGCGTCACGGGCAGGCCGATGGCACGCGCAATTCGCCGCAGCAGGACGATTGAGCCATTGCCCAGGCCGGCCTCAAGCTGTGCCAGATAACGCTCGGACACATCGGCGTGCTCAGCCAACGCTTTGCGTGTCATGCCGCGCTGGTTGCGAAGCGTGCGTACGCGTTCGCCGAGATGTCGCAGGTAGGCGTCGGTCTCGCGGCTATTAGCGGGCTTGGCCACTGCTTTGGCCGAGGACGCGCGGACGGCGGTTTTGGTGCGGCCGTTTCTCATGGTTCCCCGTAACATGCATTATAATGCCAAGGCAATAGGCTGAAGGAGATGCGTGGAAAAAGGCCCGTTGTGAAGGCCCTGCCAGCGTGTTAGTAATATGCATAATAATGCACACAGGCCGTTGTTCCGGCACCTCGCGAAGCGGGAAGCCGAGCGGCATGGCTTCGAAGGTGTGCTGCGAGGAGCGCGTATGATGGCGGCGGACACAATCGACTATCAAACCGATCCCTCCCGCTATCGCCATTGGAAAATCGAGCGCGACGGGGACATCGCGTATCTCATCATGGATGTCGATCAGGCGGGCGGCCTCGGCGACTACGAACTCAAGCTCAATTCGTATGATCTCGGCGTCGACATCGAATTGAACGACGCGGTGCAACGCCTGCGATTTGAGCATCCGGAAGTGCGCTGCGTCGTGATCAAGTCGGGCAAGGACAATGTATTCTGCGCTGGCGCCAATATCCGCATGCTCGGAAAGGCGACCCATGGCGCCAAGGTGAACTTCTGCAAGTTCACAAACGAAACGCGTCTGGCAATCGAGGACGCTTCGGAAAATTCGAAGCAGGTCTACGTCTGCGCAATCAACGGCAACGCTGCGGGCGGCGGTTATGAACTCGCGCTTGCGGCCGACCATATCATGCTGGTTGATGATCGCCGTTCGGCAGTAGCGCTGCCCGAAACGCCACTGCTCGCGGTGCTCCCCGGTACGGGCGGGCTCACACGCGTTACCGACAAACGCAAGGTGCGCCGTGATCGCGCGGATGTTTTCTGCTCGATCGAGGAGGGCGTGCGCGGAACGAAAGCCGTCGAATGGCGGCTGGTCGACGAGGTGGTGCCCAATTCGAAGTGGAAAGACGCCGTGGCGGCGCGTGCAAGAGAGGTCGCCGCGCGTTCGGACCGGCCAAAGGACGCCAAAGGCATCACGCTGACGCCGCTCGATCGCAAGATCGAGAAGGATCGTGTCTCTTATTCGCACGTGGGGGTGGAGATCGACCGGGCGCGGAGCCTTGCAACTGTTACGGTGCGTGCGCCGTTACAAGGGGCGCCAGCGTCCGTCGAAGCCGCGCACGTGCTAGGCGCCAAGTTCTGGCCTCTCGTCGTTGCTCGCGAGCTTGAAGACGCAATCCTGCATTTGCGCAGCAACGAAGCCGCCATCGGCGTTGTCCTGTTCCGCACCGACGGCAATGCCCAAGCCGTACTCGATCACGACGACTTTCTCGCGAAAGCCAATGGCGACTGGCTGATGCGCGAGATTCGTCATTATCTCAAGCGTGTTTTCAAGCGTGTTGATGTAACCGCCAAGAGCTTCATCGCATTGATCGAACCAGGCTCATGCTTTGCGGGCTCCTTGGCCGAATTGGCTTTTGCCGCTGATCGCTCGCTGATGCTGATTGGTACGCGCGAAGGTGACAATCGAAAGCCGGCCGCCATCACGCTGGGACAGGCGAATTTCGGCCTCTATCCGATGGGCAACGGATTGACGCGCCTTGAAACCCGCTTTTTCGGCGAACCGAAGACACTCGACACGCTCAAAGAGAAAATCGGTACGGCAATCGAGGGCGAGGAGGCAGCCGAACTTGGTCTTGTCACTACTGCCTACGAGGACTTCGACTGGGACGACGAATTGCGAGTGATGCTGGAGGAACGTACGAGTTTTTCGCCCGACGCGATGACCGGCATGGAAGCGAACTTGCGGTTTGCCGGCCCCGAGACAATGGAGACCAAGATCTTCGGACGTCTGACTGCGTGGCAGAACTGGATCTTCCAGCGGCCGAACGCCATCGGTGAGCAGGGCGCGCTGAAGCTCTACGGCAGCGGCGTATCGCCGACGTTCAACAAGGACAGGGTGTGATGAGCGGCGTGGAGAGACGGTACACGTTCAATCAAGAAAGGGTGCTGCCATGAATATTGCTCAGGTCGATTATGACGGCTTGATCCCCAACAACGTGGCGCTCGGGCAGGATGTGCGTGTGAAACGCGCACTGGAGAAGTGGCACCCCGGTTATCTCAACTGGTGGAACGACATGGGGCCCGAGGGCTTTCAGGAATCGCTTGTCTATCTGCGCACCGCGATCAGCGTCGATCCGAAGGGCTGGGCCAAGTTCGATTATGTCCGAATGCCCGAATACCGCTGGGGCGTGCTCCTCGCACCGCAAATGGAAGGCCGCAAAGTCAATTTCGGCATGCACAAGGGCGAGGATGCGTGGCAGGAAGTGCCTGGCGAGTATCGCGCAATGTTGCGCCGCCTTGTGGTGATTCAGGGCGATACCGAGCCGGCCTCGGTCGAGCAGCAGCGCTTCCTCGGCAAGACCGCGCCGTCGCTTTACGACATGCGCAATCTCTTCCAAGTGAACGTGGAAGAGGGCCGCCATCTTTGGGCGATGGTCTATTTGCTGCAGAAATATTTTGGGACCGATGGGCGCGAAGAAGCGGAAGCACTGCTGCAGCGCCGTTCAGGCGATCCCGATACGCCACGTATGCTCGGCGCGTTCAACGAGAAGACGCCGGACTGGTTGTCGTTCTTCATGTTCACGTATTTCACCGACCGTGATGGCAAGATGCAGCTCGAGGCACTGGCCCAATCAGGCTTCGATCCGCTCTCGCGCACGTGCCGCTTCATGCTGACCGAAGAGGCGCACCATATGTTCGTGGGCGAGACCGGCGTTACGCGCGTCATCCAGCGGACCTGCGAAGCCATGAAGGAAGCAGGCATCAGTGATCCGTATGAGATCGATAAGGTACGCAAGCTTGGCGTCATCGACCTGCCGACCATCCAGAAAAAGGCGAACCTGCACTTCTCGCTGACGCTCGATCTCTTCGGCAATGAAATCTCGACCAACGCGGCGAACGCGTTCCACGCCGGCCTAAAAGGTCGCTATCGCGAGGATCGCCTGAAGGATGACCATCAACTCGAGAGCGGCACTTATCCGGTTCTCCGCCTCGTCGACGGCAAAATCCAGAACGAGGATTCGCCGGCACTGTCGGCCCTCAACATGCGGCTGCGCGACGATTATGTGGTCGATTGCAATGCCGGGGTGGGGCGCTGGAACAAGGTGATCGAACAGATCGGCATCCCATTCCAGATCAATTTGCCGCATGTAGCGTTCCACCGGCACATCGGCGAGTTCTCCAGCATCAAGGCGGACGTGGCGGGCAATCTGCTCAGCGACGGCGAATGGAAGACGCGTCGCGGCGAATTCCTGCCATCGGACTCAGACCGGGATTTCATTGAAAGTCTGATGAAACCACAGACTGAGCCGGGCGCGTTTGCCAGCTGGATCGCATCGCCCAAGGTCGGCATCGACAACAAGCCGGGTGACTTCGAATACGTGAAGATCGCGTAACGCGGCCATGCCCGGGGCTGTGTCCCGGGCATGCCATCTCTCGCCCAATCAGCGGCTGGCGCGCAGGTCTTCTTCCCGCAGCCTGAACCGCTGCAGCTTGCCGGTAGCGGTGCGCGGTAGCGTTGTTCGCGGCTCGATCCAGCGGGGGAACTTCCAGGGGCCCGCCTTATCCTTCACGTGAAGTTTAAGCGCATCCAGCAACACTTCATCGGCCTTGAACCCATTTCTGAGGACGATGAAAGCCTTCGGCTTGATCAGGCCGTCGGCGTCTTCCTTGCCGATGACGGCGGCTTCCAGCACGGCCTCATGGGAGGTCAGTGCCGCTTCGACGTCGAAGGGCGAAACCCACATGCCGCTCACCTTGAACATGTCGTCGGTACGTCCGCAGTAATAGAAGTAACCATCGACGTCGCGCCGATATTTGTCCCCGGTGTGGGTCCACTCGCCGGCAAAGGTGCTTCGGCTCTTGGCCCTCTGGTTCCAGTAACCTTCACCGGCCGACGGCCCGCGTACGATCAGTTCGCCGATCTCGCCGTCGCTTAATTCTCGTCCATGCTCGTCGACGATACGCGCGTCATAGCCAGGCACCGGCTTGCCGGTCGAGCCGTAGCGAATGTCGCTGGGGCGGTTGCTCAAGAAAGTGTTCAACATTTCGGTTGAGCCCAGTCCATCCAGCACATCGACGCCGACCGCGTCGCGCCAGCGCTCGCCGATGTGGGCCGGCAACGCCTCGCCCGCCGAGACGCAGATGCGCAGACGGTCGGAGCCGGCACCCTTTGAAATATCGTGATGCGAGAGAAGCGCCGTATAGAGAGACGGCACACCGTAAAAAATCGTCGGTCGATGGCGTCGCATCGTCTCAAAGACGCCCTCAGGCGAGGGGCGGCGCGGCCAGAGGGCGGCGGTTGCGCCGACCGAAAGTGGGAAGGTCATTGCGTTGCCGAGCCCATAGGCAAAGAACAGCTTTGAAGCGGAATGCACGACGTCATCCTCGCGGATATCAAGGATTCCCTGGCCGAACAGCCTGGCGGTGGCCATCAAATTGGAATGAACATGCTTGACGCCCTTGGGGTCACCGGTCGAACCCGACGTGTAGAGCCAGAACGCAACCTCGTCCGACAACGTGTCGGCAGTGAACGCTGTCGAATCGGAGCCGGCGACAAGTTCTTCGAACACATGCACCGTCTTGCGGCTGTGCACGTGAGTCGCCTCAGACTGGCCGTCGACGACCACGACATTCTTCAATCGCGGCAGCTCGTCAATGACTATCGATAGCGACTGTGCCAGGGGCGCCGCCACAACCAGCGTTGTCGCGCGGCAATCGCCAAGGATGTAGGCGTATTGCGGAAGCGGCAGATAAGTGTTGAGCGGGATCGCAACCGCGCCAACACGGATGACGCCCCAGAACGCAACCGGATAGTCGACAGTGTCATTGAGGAGGAGCGCGACGCGTTGCTCGTGCTCCACACCTAAACTGCGCAAGGCGTTGGCGAAGCGGATACTGCGCGTCTGCAGGTCGCCGTAGCTAAGTGAACGGTCGGGATCAATGAAGGCGACTTTCCGGCCAAGACCGCGCGCAACGTTGGCGTCGACGAAATCGCTGACGGCGTTGTAAGGGCGGCGCTCGTTGAAATCGTGCTGCACAGCGCCCCCCGATCCGGTCACTCTTCGAAGAGTCGCGCGGCGAGGCGTCGCGCCAGCACACCGGCGACACGCCGGCGATAGTGTCCGGGTGTGAACGTAGTCTTCATCGGCATGATCTGATCGCGCACCAGCGCATCAAGACCCTTGATGACGCGTTCATCGAATCCGCCACCACACAGGTTGGCGGTACCGGCAAGCAGCACCGGGCGCGGATTGGTACCGGTAAACGCGACGCGCAGGTCGGTAAGCTTGCCGCCTTCTTTCCTCAGCGCGACCGCGACACCAGCGACGGGGTACTCGATTGAGCGGCGAATGCGAATCTTGTCATAGGCCGAGTGCAGGTTAGGTGTATTCTTTGCGCGTACCGCGGTAACGATCTCGCCCGGCCGTAGCGACAGAAAGTATTTGCCGTCGCCCTGTGTCTCCGTCACCGGAACGTCCTGCCGGGCGAATCCGATGTAAAGCTTCTCGAGGGGAATGGTGCGTTTCCCGGCTGTACTGGCGATGTCCACCTCGGCGCCCAGGGTGAGCAGGGCGGGCGCGAGGTCGGCGGAGAAAGTCGCAAAGCACACGCCACGGCTCTTCGGCGCAACGTGGCATATCGTGCCCGTTGTCTTCAGGCAGTGATTATTGGCGCTCCGCCACCATTCGCTCTGATTGTAGAAAATGCAGCGTGTGTCGAGGCACAAATTGCCACCGACAGTTCCCATGTTGCGGTGAGTGGGACCAGCGATATGCGCGGCGGCCTGCGCCAGGACGGGGTAGTGCTTATTGATGGCAGGATGCGCGGCGATTTCGCTCAGGCGGGCTGAGGCGCCCAGCTCAATCGTGTTTCCATCGACGCGGATCGTGTGCAATTCCTGCACGCGGTTCATGTCGATCAGGACCGGCGGGGCAACGATGCCGCGACGGATGTTCACCACAAGATCCGTGCCGCCGCCGAGCGGCATCGCCTTTGGGTTATCCGCACGCGCCGCTATCGCCTCGGCGAGCGTTGTCGGATTGACGATGCGGAATTCCGGCAGAGCGTCCATTACTGGGCTCCGCCGTTTTTCTTTGATTTTTCTGACGCGCGACGGTGCTTCTCGATGGCTTCGAAGACCCGATCCGGCGTTACGGGCAGATCGTTGAAGCGAATGCCGATCGCATCAGCAATGGCATTGGTGAGCGCGGGGAGAAACGCTGCGAGCGAGCCTTCACCCGCTTCCTTCGCGCCGAAGGGACCATGAGGGTCATTGCTTTCAACGATGCCGACTTCAATCGGCGGGGAATCCTGAATGGTCGGTACGCGGTAGTCGAGCATGTTGGCGGTGACCATCAGCCCGTCGTGATAGGCGGCCTCTTCGCTCATGGCCTGGCCCATGCCCATCCAGACCGAGCCCTGCACCTGGCCCTCAACTGTCAACCGATTGAGCGCCTTGCCGCAGTCATGCGCGACCCAGACCTTGTCGACAGTAACGACGCCGGTTTCCTCATCGACACTGACTTCCACCACCTGTGCCGAGTAGCTGTATCCCATGGTGCCGCCAATGGCGGAGCCGCGATATTTCTTGCCACCGTGCGATTCGGGGATGGTTGAATAATTACCGGTGACAGTGATCGTGCCGCTGTCCTTCAGCGCTTCCGTCACCACTTCCTCGAAAGTTGCTCCTTTGTCCTGGGCGCCAGCGCGATAAACCTCGCCGAGGCACTCGATGTCTTCCGGCCGCGCTTCGAGTTTGCGGGCTGCGGCATTGACCAGAACGGTTTTCAGATTGCGTGCGGCATCGAGGGCGGCGTTGCCGACCATGAAAGTGACGCGCGACGAATAGGAACCGTTGTCTTTCGGCACCACTTCACTGTCGCCCGTCACGACGCGCACGCGCGAAAGATCAAGTCCAAGGACTTCGGCGACAGTCTGGGCGAGAATAGTTGTCGAGCCTTGCCCTATATCGGCGGCCCCCGACAGCACAACGATCGAGCCGTCGAAATCGAGCTTGATCTTCACCGTGGCATGCGGCTCGCCGGTCCAGTTCACCGGCTTCGAGGCACCGGAAATATAGTGAGAGCAGGCCATTCCCAGGCCTTTGCGCACGCCATTGCTGCTTGTCAGCTTACCTCTGCGAGTGTCCCAGCCGCTTTCGCGCTCGACCCAGTCCAGACATTCCGGCAGACCGTACGAGTTCACCATCAGATCGTTGTCCGTAAAGGTCGGCGCCGTCAGGAGGTTGGCACGGCGTACGACGAACGGATCGAGCCCCAGCTCAGCCGCCATCTGGTCGAGGAGGCTTTCGAAGGCAAAGCGGATGTCGACGGTCCCGTGACCGCGGAAGGCACCGCAGGGCGGCGTGTTGGTAAGAACGCGGCGGCCCGTGTACTTGACGTTATGCAGGTCGTAGATCGCATAAAGCATCGAGCCGGAATACAGGATCGTCACCACGCCATAACCCGAGTGCGCACCGCCACGTTGATCGCAATCGCATTCGACCGCAGTGATGCGTCCATCCTTGCGCAGGCCGATCTTCAGACGGATGTCGGTTTCAGGCCGCCCGCGATGCGTGATGAAAGTTTCCTCGCGCGTCGTGACAATGCGCACCGTTGCGTTGGCCTTGCGGGCGAGCAGTGCGGCGATCAATTCGATATTGAGCGTTTCGGTGCGGCATCCGAAGCCGCCACCGACATGCGGCTTGATCACGCGGATGCGAGACATGTCCATGTTGAGGATCTGCGACAGCATCAGGTGCACGTAGTAGGGCACCTGCGTGGAGGCATGCACGGTCATCCGGTCGCGTACGGCGTCGTATTCGGCGACGGCGGCGTGCATTTCCATCTGGTTCTGGCAGACCTCGGCGCAGTTATAGGTGCCTTCGCGCACGAGATCGCCATCGGCGAAACCCTGCGCGGTCGATCCGAGCTCGAACAGAACGTCGCGTTCGATATTGCCGGGCTTCTTCTGGTGCAAAAGCGCGGCGCCAGGCGCGAGCGCGTCTTTCGCGGTGAAGTAAGCCGGCAATTCCTTGACCGTCATTTTGATCAATCGGATGGCTTTGCGGGCGACGACATCGTCGGCGGCGGCGACGGCGGCGACGGGCTCGCCGCGGTATCTCACCTTGTCCCGCGCGAGCGGATGCTCGCTGCGTGCGATCGGCAACACCCCGAACGTCCTGTCGCAATCCGCACCGGTCACGATCGCAACGACGCCGGGGACCTTCAGTGCTTCCGACACATCGACGTCGACAATCTCGCCATGCGCATAAGGGCTGCGATAGATACAGCCAACGAGCTGACCCACCCCGACGATGTCGGCTGTATATTTAGCGCGGCCCGAGACTTTCTCCGGGCCGTCGATCATCGGCACATAGGATCCGATGTTGTGTACGGGAGCGGGTTTGTTCATGGCGGGACGCCCTGTTTACCGAGGGCTACCGCGAATTTCACCGCTTCGATGATTTTCACATAGCCGGTACAGCGGCAGATATTGCTGCCGAGTGCCTCAAGAATTTCAGCATCGCTCGGATCCGGATTTTTCCGCAGCAGTCCGGCGGAAGCCATGATGAAGCCGGGCGTGCAATAGCCGCACTGCGAACCGAGTTTCTCGTGAAAGCCGCGCTGCACGGCTGACAGCTGCCCGTCGACGCCGAGCGATTCGATCGTGTCCACCCGTTTGCCCTGTACGATCATCGCAAGTGTCAGGCATGACAATGTCGGCGTGTCGTCGATGAGGACCGTGCAGGCGCCGCACTCACCGCCGTCGCAGCCTGTCTTGGTGCCGGTGAGTCTGACCTTTTCGCGCAGATAGTCGAGCAAAAGGATATTGTCGGCGACCGCATCGGCACGGTCGCGGCCGTTTAGCCTGCATTCCAGCAGACGGGCCAAGCGTTTCGTTCCCTCTTGCGCGCATTTCTGCGCGCTCTTTTGTCATTGTTCTTATTGTAACAACGGGAATACTAGCGCCGCCGGCGGTCCTGCCGAAGCGCTTCCACAGACCAATTCGCGGGAATGGCTGGAACGATTACGTGCCCGTGAATTTTGCGATGACTTCGCCAGGGATCACTGTAGCGCCTATCTTTTCGGGGTCTTCCTTGCTGCGCGCGGCCCAGACACGGGTCTCTCCGCCCTCGACCGCAAGCTCGCCGGCGACCGAGAGAAGGTGTTCCACATCGAAGCTGGAACGACGAAACTCACGGACCCGCGAGGTGATGTCGACCACGTCACCGAATTTTACGGCCTTGACGAAATTGGCTCGCACATCAACCAGCGGGATCCCCATGATGCCGAATGCGCCCGCGAGTTCATGCGGCTTTACCCCGAGTGCGGCCTCGAACATTCGCCAGGTGCTTGCGTCGAACATTTCGAAGAAGCGGCTGTTGAAAACGATGCCCGCGGGATCGCACTGACCCCATTCGATTGTGAGTTGCTTGCGATAGCTGAAGGACGTCACGCGTTTGCCTCAGGCCATAAAACGTTCTGCTTTATAGCTGCCGCACTCTCCACTGTCATGCGCGTGCACCTTGCCATCATGACCGTGTCTTCTTTTTTTTCTTCTTCTTTTTTCTCGGATCCGGCCATTCGACGACTTCCTGCGACAGCATTTCGACGCGCGACGCGCGGCGCCGCTTGCGCAACGCGCGGCGCGGTGCAACGGGCAAATGTGGTGACGTGTCGAGATCCACCAGGAGCCAGTCGAGGTCTTCCGGCGCGATGACCCAGCTGCGCGGAGCGTAGCGCGCAAGCGAAAAAGGCCTCGAAAAGGACAGCATCGATTTTTTACCGCCCGGCAGACAATACTCGTGTGCGTAGGTCATCGCGAGTTCGCGCGGGCTACGATAGATCGGATCGCGCCACCGCAGGATTGCGTGATTGGTCTTGCTGATTGCACCCCAAAAGCCGTGCTCGCGGAACAGCGTAATGATGTGATCCTGGTCGCTCGGCAGCGCACGGATATCCATCAGAAGAGGACGCTTACCATGATAGGCCAGCACGGCCGCAGCGAAGACCGCGCCTTCGGCGCAATGTGCCATGCGAGCGCCAAGCACACGCCGCGGTGACATCGCGGTGTCTCCATCGACACCGAAATTGACCGGAAGCTTGTCGAGAAAACTCTGAATCTTCGCCGGCGTGTCGAGCCGCGCGAACAGCCGATGTTCAGAGGGGGTCAGGAGCGCGTGGAGTCTGCGGCGATAGGTCGGCATCAGAGAAAGGGCTGTCGTGGAGGAGTGGGCATCACTTTCGTTGTTTTGCATACGTTTTTGCGGGTTTCGAGCGGTACCGGTGTTCTCTGCACAGGGCCAGCAAAAGGAAAATGTTATGCTCAAAGGTCCTGTTGAGAACAATAATCTTCTTATTTTCCGGTACTTATTGCTGTTTTGAAGAATAATCTCCTACTTAGTGGCTCTTGTCGCTGGATGGGAGCTGTTCCGATGAGCGATTTACCACGCAAATCCGAGCGG
>Ga0310895_10000177_pt1 | contig 13858 bp, 12 predicted proteins | sample C0D4metaG_FD_203912 | JGI IMG/M metagenome (GOLD analysis project Ga0310895, IMG submission 203912) | Lab incubated soil microbial communities from West Virginia University Organic Research Farm, Morgantown, WV, United States - C0D4 | ecosystem: Environmental > Terrestrial > Soil > Agricultural... | reverse complement strand
AAAAGAATTACAATGCCGTTGGACAACGATCATTTGTTATATATAACAACAGAAGTTGAATGCGATGCACTTGATTTGATTGATAAAATTAGGAAAATGTAAACATCATAAATGAAAAATACCAGCTTGTATGCATAGTGAAGAGAATGAATACTTAATTAATGAAGATCCAAAAAGACGATTCATTTTTATCACTCTAAACACCAAATGGAGCGAAATTGTATTCTATCATGAATCATATTCAAGGAAGTTAACAACTAGTAGTAGAGTACCTATGAATCCTTCTGAAAGAAATGCTACATCAGAGTTACCATATGTGATGAAAATACATCAGAATTGAACAACAATAACAGAACTCCCTACGCGAAGGTAATAAAATTACAAAAGGAATTGGCAAAAAAAGTCATAACAAGAGACGATTTTGATAGTAACGTTGAATTTATTTGTGGAGTGGATGTATCCTATAGAAAAAAAATTGCATACTGTTCAGCAGTAATAATCAATAAAGAAAATTTTGATATAATAGAGACAGTCAGCAGCAAAACTGGGATAAAAAATCCATATATTCCAGGTTTATTTATTCTAAGGGAATCTGCTCCTATTCTTCAAACATTGAGATTGATCACAAGACCATTTCAACTTTTGCTAGTGGATGGTCATGGGGTCCTTCATCCTAGAAGATGTGGATTAGCATGTTATGTTGGCATAGATACAAACATACCTACCATTGGTGTAGCAAAAAGTTTGTTATGCGGTGGTGTTCAATCAGATAACTTTGTAACTCACAAGGGTGAAATTCTTGGATATGCATTAAAGTCCAATGAAAACTCAAAAAAAGTGGCATATGTCAGTGTCGGACATAAGATCGGTCTACTGACATCGATAGAACTAGTTAAATCAATAACAAAAATAAATCAATATATTCCCGAACCTCTTAGAGTTGCTGACAAACTGTCAAAAGAACTAGATTACAAATAATCCTTACTCTTCCAATTAAATTAGGTAAATCTATTAAAACGTTATCTAATTATTAAATAGCAAATTTTTTCAAAGATCGATTTTACCTATCCCATAATAATGAACAATGAAATTATAAAAAAATTAATTTAACAACTTTTGGAAAGTATCAGACTCGTAAGAAATCTATTACTAAATCCACTGTATCCGATCCGTTGATCGTCTTTTAATTAATCTTGTTAAGAATCAATGTTTTAAATGTTATACCAAAGTCAATGTCAAAAGAATTATCGGAACATATTCTTCATATATTACTTAGTCAATTACCCTACCTTAATTTTTTACCGTTAATAATATGAACTCGACCTAGGCTTTTGAACTTTCCAGGATGAACCTTGCTAACTAACGGATCTGGATGGATGCAATTGGGGTTGTCCTAGAAATGTTTTCCACTAATTATAATCAACTTAAATTCACTTTAAAATCAAAAAGCAAAGAAACAGTTTTGATCGATAAATAAATCACTTCTGTTCTACACGTTTTTAAATAACTTTGGGATTCTAAATACGGGGAAGATTTAACGATGAGCATAACCGGTATACAGGAATTTGATTTTCTGATAAATATCGGCTTGTCACTACTTGCAGGTGTATTAATCGGTGCCGACAGAGAATTGAAGGGGAAACCCTCTGGAATTGGAACACATTGTTTCGTTATTGGTGGTTCAATGATATTTACTTATCTTTCTGCGATCGTTGATCCGAATTCTACATCAAGGATCGCTGCCCAAATCGTAACCGGAATTGGATTTCTTGGAGCAGGGATAATACTAAAAGATGAAATTTTTGATAAAAAGGATACAGCTGATTCTAAACATACTAAAGTATTAAACTTGACTACTGCAGCAAGCATATGGTTTTCTGGTGCAATCGGAATGGCAATAGGATTTAACTTTTACTTTGTAGCGATAGTTTCAATAGCTTTTGCCGTAGGCGTTCCTCATATTCCTAAAATTAGAAATTAAACTTAACCTGTCTAAATAGAGGTACGCATATAATGTTGACAGGATACCAATGATCATGACTGATACTATGTTATTATGAATCTAATCATTTGGAATCATCTTTTCCGGAAATAGATTGATTTATCTTAAACATTCAAATAAATTAAATGTTAAAGTCCGCAGAAATTCGGTGGTTTTTTGAAGGTAGGATACCTATTCACATACCTGAAATTTTGGAAGAGGCAAGATTGGATATTTCTGAAAACAGAACTGACCACTATTTATTAGTGCTAGGTTGTGACAATATTGGCATTAAAATAAGAAACTCTAGGTTGGAAATCAAACGTCGTCGTGATGTACAACCTTATTGCATATCTAAACTGAATATTAGTGGCAATATTGAATGGTGGGAAAGATGGGAGTGGAATGATAAGACAACGTGTAACGACATTGAACAATTGGTTTTTAAGGATGATAAAAATCCCTGGATACGGGTAGACAAGAAACGATGGCAAAAGAAATTTAATATTCGTGATAATGACTTGATCCCAATTCCTTCTCGAGTGTTGTACTCTGATCTTGCTATGGAAATTACCGAATTGAAAGTAAATAGAAAATTATGGTGGACAATTGGCTTTGACTCATTTACAGACCAGAATCATTCCTTTTTTGATAAACTTATTGAAACCTGTCTTGCACCACACATTGAAGTAGATTTGAAAAAAGAGTGGTCCTTTGGGTATCCTCGTTGGCTATCTCGGGTCATTATTTAGGTTAAATTATGTACCTTTAGTAGTATCTTGAAAAGTATCAATAAGGTAAATTCTACTACTGTCAATGTTATTCACAGTTTATGGGATTGTTATTCCTTTCTTACTTCGCGATGAATACTGCTTGAAAACTATTCATATTAATACTAATTGATAGAAGTTTATTGCATTGTCTTGATTATTTATGTAATGTTCTAATCTTGAATTTTCTAACGAGGGGTTGAGGGATGTATGTACAACCTCCCGGTTGGCATAGTGAAGTCTAAGTCAAAAACCTAGACAAATATTGTCGGGATATCAACTTATTATTCCTATTCTAAATTATCTATAAAAGACCTGTTTCTGGATTTTATATGTCGGATCAAAGACTCGATCTCTATTCTTGGGTATCTCTTACGGATTTGAAGGTAATTGAATTTCATAGATGTAATGATGAATAGGATAAGAGAAGTCTAAGAGAAGTTACACACGAGTTCTTTCCTATCCTATTCTTAGCTAGCATGTTTTGTGGCTGAAAAGTCCTGTGTAATCTGATTAATGTATTCTCAAATAGATAAGCCTAATCTATAGGATCTAATTAATTCGCATATGCCATAGTGATTATTTACTTGTCCTTACACTACTTATCTGAATTCTCCGCTTCAAAGTTCAATACCAATTAGATAACGCTAAGAAAGCTTACAACATTCAATATTTGAAATTATATTATTATCCAACAATGCCATATCGCTGGTAATAGATAAATAACCCGCCTAGTCAACATTGGAATAGAAATATGAAACTTGGTGGTATTATTTCATGCGACTAACCATTGTTTCCTTTTTCCTTAAATAATGTGAAATGAACCGTTTCTCTTTCGCTATCACGATCTATTTTGTTATTTTTTTACCACTGCCTCATTCATTAATTTGTATCAATTTTTATGTGCGAGATCACTTTTTGTCTATATGACTTCAAATCAAAAGGTGGCTGTAGTTACTGGAAGCTCAAGTGGAATAGGCCATGAAATAGCACTAATACTTGCAAGGAATGGATTTCTTACATATGCTACCATGCGAGATTTGCAAAAAAATTCCAAGCTAAAGTCTATTAAAGATGAAGAAAACTTGCCATTAGAGTTTATCCAACTGGATGTTACCGACGAGAATTCAGTAAAAACTGCAGTTCAAAAAATTTATGATGATGTAGGTAGAATTGACATGTTGATAAATAATGCGGGTTATGGACTAACAGGAGCATTCGAGGATCTTTCAATTGATGAAATAAAAACACAATTTGAAACAAATTTTTATGGATTAATAAGAACAACTCAAGCTATTCTTCCTATCATGCGTAAACAAAAATCAGGTACTATTGTCAATATGAGCTCTGGTGCCGGCAGATTTGGTTTTCCCATGGGTTCTGCCTATGTTAGTACTAAATTTGCAGTAGAAGGTTTGAGCGAATCGTTGTCATATGAAGTGGAACCATTTGGCATTCGAGTCATTTTAATCGAACCCGGTATGATAAAGACAAACTTTTCTAATGCTTCCATCATGGCAAAGAAATCTATTGATCCCAATTCGTCTTACGCTCCTCTAATGAAAAACATGCAAACAGGATTTAACAAATTACTAGAAAATGCATCTTCACCACAATTAGTAGCACAAATAACACTGGACGCAATGACATCTGATAAACCAAATCTGAGATATTTAGCCGGTAAGGATGTCGAACAATGGGTAGAAGCTAAGAAGAAAATGTCAGACGAAGAGTTTCATGATATGATAAAACAGATTTAGACCATCTCTATCTTTTTTATGTACATTGATTCTTGATCACCATGTTTTATCTGATCGAAAGATCTATACCTGTTATAGTCACATAATCAGTTAGAATCTCTTTTATAATACCAATATCAACTTGATCTCCACGACTGATAACTGTTACTATTTGATAATTCATTTTCATGCGCAAAACCAATGACACTACTTCAAGTCAATATTAAATTGAATGTATGAATCTGCCTTAATTTTTTTTGACCGAATATCGATTACTTAACCTTTGGTGATTTGAACATCATCATCTACATCTTGGGATTGGATTGACTATAATGCGGTGAGCACAGCATAACCTTATCCAAAGATAAATAAACATAATCATTAAATGTAATGGCTCTCTATTGGCAATTCAGTAATTGACCATGATGAAACGAATAGATTTTTACCTATTCAAACCATGTATAAATTGCTACCATGTAAAGAAAGATCATTTGTATTATCAAAAACAAGATAATAATACACATCCTTGTCTCAAATTTGGATGCGTTTGTAATCAGTATACAGAATAGATTTTATTTTTTATATAAAACTATTAATTTGAAAATCCACTCAAATTATTGTAGATATAGTTTCGATATTAGCAAATAACATGATTCGCTGGGTTTAATGAATATAAACAAGGGGAAGCTAGTTTGTGTAACTTTTTCTTGATTTATGAATAATTGTCTATGTTTCATCTAGATTATATAGGATAAGGCTAAATCATATTGATACATTATCTCTTATACTCTACGAGACATGCTTCATAGAATTAGGATCGGGTCATGTGGCACACTGTTGCTTTCTAGTAACCCTATCCTTTTTCATCATTTAGTGATGTAGACTTTCAAAGATCCGAATTCAATTATTGATTCTTATTGCGTGTTTGACTACATCCACATATTTTCAGTCTCTGTTCTAACATCGATACATCGGGAAACATAGTTTCATTGTTACTAAATTCATATATTCATACAATGTGTGTATGACATGTTGGGCAATATTGATAGTATAACTTGTGCCATAATCGTGTATTAACATTGTAAGTTGGTTCGCAACTTAAAAATTGAGGAACAAACTCTACTTCACAATTAAAACAACGCACAAAGATAACAATTACCTTAGGGTTTAATAAACTGTATTATGGTATTGGTAAACTCTGAAGATCTTATATTTCATTTAGATTATTTAGTATAATGAAAATAGTCTGTATGCATTTACCTACATAGATAGTTTTCTCTACCTCAACAGCATTATTACACTTTGGATAGGAGGTTGGTACTGGAAGACCCTTGATCTAACCCTGGGCTGTCCAAAGTATCTATTATGTTTTGATCTGAACTCAAAATGAGTTTTAATCAAATCCATTATACATTTCCAATTTCCTATCTTGTGTTACAATTATGAGAAAAAGGAGAACAAACCAATAATATAACTTATCAAAAATATTCATATCTATTGCTTGTAAGTATATTCGCCTCTAATTGTCATTGTTTATTCAAATAACATACATTTCATAAACCTCTGACCCGACCTATTGATAATACTGTTACTTAGAAAAATTTTGGTCATAATAAGATAATAAATAAAATCAATTTTAACTATTACGTATGTGACTATGAACCGTATATAAAATCCTCAACCGATCCGAACCTCGAATCTTGAAAATCTCCTAGTCGATTAGTCGAATTGTTAAGAAGAACTTTCCATTGAAATCGTCATAACTATTATATTAGATTGATATCTATCGACATTCTGGTTATCTATATTGATAAAGACCATGGCCAGTAGAAGCGGCACAGAACTATATAAACCATGTATGAATTGTTTTCATACAAAAGAATATCATCTATATTATGAAAGCCAGGATAACAATAAACACCCATGCATGAAACTTGGATGTAATTGTAGTCAGTACAATCATGACCTTAAATAATATTTGATGATTTTCAGCCCATCTATTTCTTTACTACGAGTAATTTTTACGCATACCGATTGAATACGTCATCTATGTACTACTTTAAATCAAGACCTAACTCCACTTCCCAGAGTACCGGTAGCCCTGATAATTAGAATCATTTCACCCGAGTACAAGTCGTTGCTAAAGCATTATTTTTTTTGGGATAACGCATAGTGGGTAATGTAAACATTTTATAGCAAATGAGTAATCACTATCACCCAGTAGATAAAAAATGACGGTGGATATCGTTCAATCTTTAATTTTGGGAATCGTGCAAGGAATAACGGAGTGGTTGCCAATATCTAGCTCAGGACATCTAGCACTAACCCAATTATTACTTAATATTCATGTACCTATTTTCTTTGATTTGATTCTTCATATAGGAACTCTAACAGGCCTCATAGGGTTTTATCGAACTGATTTGCTAATGATTTTCAGGTCTGTTTTCTATTCTCGTTCCATGTCATTGCAAGCTGTCAAAGAATATAGAAAACTATTAATGCTTATCATAATTGGAACAATCCCGACTGCAATTATCGCATTTGCATTAAAGTCCTTCTTCGAATTTTCATTTTATGATTTCTTCCTGTTGTCTCTAGGATTTCTGATAAGCGGTATATTCATTTATATCACCAAATATTTCAAGAAAGGTTCTAGAGATATCAATAATATTGATGCTATATTAATTGGAATAGCCCAGGGATTCTCTGTATTCTCAAGCATTTCTAGAAGCGGGATTACAATTTCTTTAGGAATGATAAGACAAATTGATCACACTCAATTGGTCAGGTTCTCATTCCTGTTATCCATCCCGGCCATTCTAGGTGGCTCTGTATTTGATTTTGTTCTGATGGATTCTACACAGCTATCTGCGATAGGGGAAATCCCTTTTTCTTCTTATATAGTTGGATTTTTATCATCCGCAATAGTTGGGTATTTAACAATCAAACTGTTAATAAATATTATAAACAGAGGAAAACTTTACTATTTCGCATATTATTGTTTAGGACTAGCAGCAATATTACTAATATATTCATTCATCATGGTTTGAAATTCACCTGATGATATTCAAGAATATTATAATATTTTTAGGTAACAAAATGACCTTTACTAATGGATCATCCTTTGTAAAGACTAGTATTGAATTTTTTATCAACAATAATTGTCGGACCACGTAAACTCTAGAAGGAAAAAACCGTGCAGTTACCTCTGTCTTTGATTTGATCAAGACAAATTATGATTTATAGATGGGAAGGCCTTTGAACTGATTTCATTTAGATACTATAGTATAAAAATAAAAACAGATTTGCAGAATAGAAGATCTCTGGTTTAACGGCTCAAGCCTCTTCCAGTATTGGGATCGAATATAGAATGTTAGTTATCTTGACCTGTCATCACTCTATTTACTATCCTATTTCTAATCTATGATTTCTATCAGATGATGTTTCTTATATTTGATTAATCCTTCTTATTCAAGGAATTTTTCATTATTTCCATTGACGTTTTTTCATACCAAAATACCACATTCATACATAGTGATATGGTAACAATAACAAGAAGCAGTATCTGGCAATCTTATGTAATAAAATGGATGCAATTTTCTTACTAATCCATCATAAGGAGTTAAAAAGACAAGACCGAAAGGTCGTGTATGTATATGGGTGCAATAGCGTACCTAATTTGGGCTTAACATCTTACCTGATAAGAAAATGAGTTTTCAATGTTAATATTTCATTTAGATAATATAGGATATGGATATATCCTATTCCTGGTATACTCATCTTACTCAAACTACACGATGATTTTGTGGAAATAGGATAGGACCTCATCTCGCAAACGGGTCGTCAGACTATCCTGTTTCCTTTTCAATTTAATTTATGTTTTCAATATGGTTTAAATTTTAGAAATAAAAAAGGATCATGGACTCGAACCGTTTTAGATCAGATCAAAGATGAAATCTCCAATTTATAGATCAAGATCAACAAGATACATGATCAATTATTGATTCTTTCTATAAATTATTCTCAATATGTTTGGATCATAAGTTTATAATATTGATATTGTCTTTACTACTTGCAAGTAAGACCTTTAGTGCTGGATATCGATTCATATATTCATGATTTTCGCTGGTTTCACATATTACAATAACGCTCTCACTCTATCATGATTCTAGAATTTAGACTGCAGAAGAATGTTTTTATCATTAAAACATCGATCCATATACTATAGTGAACATTTAGATAAATAATTAATATATTATAGATTAAGATCGGATATGGAAGAAAGACAATTTCTCCATAGATTATGCACTACTGCGCTTCATGTTGATACTTCTATCGAATTTGCTGGCGTTATTGACTCTAATGGCAAATTGCTAGTAGGGAAATCAAGAAATATACGTTATAATCCCAATTTCTCAAAAAGGAAAATTACTTGTCCTTCTTTTAATAGTTCCCGCCATTATGGTAACCCACTTTTTAAAGATAAAACCTTGTCATCAAATAGCATAAAAAGTATAGTATCTCTCCAGTCCAATTTGATTGATGATGATACAGAATTCAAACTAATTAATTTATATGAGGATGTTTTTTTGGCATATATCCCAATAAATCAACTATACGATCGCTTCCTCTATATCTATTTTAGAACTGATGACTATTTGGAAGATGTCCTCTTAAAACTTGATACTACTTTTTCATAATATCTCATTTGTCACTATTAAATTACAAATACAAAATATGAATGCTCTATGTTATTATCATTGATAACATACAATGTATGTCACTCTATGGACTCATTAACTTGACCGGTTTTACAAAAAAAAACCGGAAGAATTACGTTCCTAATCGGTAGTATTTTTTACATGAGGGAAATGGTATCCATATCTATTTTCTTTTCTTATAATTTCTAGAATTTTTCCGGCCCTGTTGTTCGTTCTCCTCAAATAATCGAATACTAGAGTACAGGATATTTTTTCTATAATTCTTATTATTGAATTGTAGACTCGCTTGATAATCTCATCCTTCACTTTTGACCTTTTATTTAGTTGCTCTATTGTAGATTTTGAGTCGCTTCTAATAACTATTATTTTTCTTTTTCCTCTTTTTTTTAGTTTGGTCTTAAATATTTTGAGATTATCTGAAATTGCAAAATATACTGCTAGCATTTCCATTCTCTGAACGCCATATCTTTCGTTCTTCTTGTAAGGTTTTAGCGTTCTTATTTTGCTCTTGTTTTGAAAATGGTTATGCCAGGAAATGTATCCCGATGGTGATCCGTCTACATCAATTGCGATATGTATCTTGCGCAATCTGATTTTCTATAATCTATGTCATGATATAACCATTATCTATATAGTTACCATAAAGCGTATAAACTTTATCGAGTGATCTTCGAGGTGCTTGTTGATCGATGATTATCCTAAACGGTTCTATAATAGAGATAACGCTTGTGAGAATCAATGTTTATTATCATACTCTGTTATCGATGTTGATGAACAATGTATGACGAACAGAACGATTTATGGCATGCGAAAATCAGGTAGAAATAGTGACCATTCGATGACATGGGAGGAATGGCCACTAAGTGTGATTGCAGAAGGAAAAAGGTAAATTGATTATTAATGCAGACCAAATTAAGACTTGTTATAGTTTTCTATATAGAATTAGTTTTTTAATATTTTCGACTGTTACTGGATGGTCCGTGTCTTGTTTTTAAGACATGATTTACTAGGGTTCTCTGTAATAAGATTAGAAAAGCTTGTCTTGCATAGAAATTATTTATGGATGTATTAATGGTATATGGTTTTATTATATCAAAAGAGGGATATCTTATTATGAAATATCTTTGGTATTTTTTATCCTAAATTAATCTATTCTATATAGTATATGAATAATATATAGACAATTGATTAATAATTATATAATTATACAAACTTGATGAGTAATCTAATCAAATATAGGATATTAGGTATATCACTTTTAGCCGTATCGCTATTAGTTCCAATTTATGTGAATTCAGTACATGCACAAAAAGGTTCTATTAATGGAGCTGGAGCAACCTTTCCTTATCCTTTAATAGATACATGGAGAGTAGAGTATCAAAAAGTAAACCCCGATGTTAATCTTAATTATGCTTCTATAGGCAGTGGTGGAGGAATTAAACAGTTCACTGAAAAAACAGTTGACTTTGGTGCTTCTGACGCTCCTCTTTCGGAAACCGAATTCCAAAAAGCAGGGAGTGCAGTACACATTCCAGAAACCCTAGGCTCTGTTGTTCTTGCATATAATATTCCAGAAGTTACTACACCTCTTAAACTTACAGGGCCCGTTATTGCAGACATATTTTTAGGAAAAATCACTAAATGGGATGATCCAAAGATAAAAGAACTAAATCCAGATGTAACTTTGCCTTCTGAAAATATAGTTACAGTTCATCGTTCTGATGGTTCTGGTACAACATTTGTATTTACTGATTATTTATCAAAAGTAAGTCCTGACTGGAATCAAACTATTGGTAAGGGCAAATCAGTACAATGGCCAGTTGGCATAGGCGCACCAGGAAATGAAGGCGTGGCCGCATCAATTCAAGGAACACCTTATACCATTGGGTATGTCGAATTAGCATATGCCTTAACAACGCAGATGAATTATGCATCAGTTCAAAATAAAGAAGGTAATTTTATCACACCATCAGTTAATTCAACCAGGGCAGCAGTAAGCGCAGAAGCATCTACTTTGCCCAGCGGCTCAGCATCTTGGTCTAACGTGACAATAACAGATCCATCAGGACCTGATTCCTACCCAATCTCTAGTTTCTCCTACCTTTTGCTCTATAAAGACTTGAGCACCAATCCATCAATAGATGAGCAAAAAGCAAAAGCAATAGCTGAATTCATAGAGTGGGCCATAACTGATGGACAACAGTTTGCAGAACCATTAGGATATGTTCCATTACCTCAGTCTATAGTTGATGTCAATGAAGCAACATTGAAATCACTTACTTTTAATGGAAACCCACTAATTACCAACTAATTTTTATTTTTTTTCTATATAGAATATATCTTCTATATTGATTCTATATGTAAAATATATTATTGAATAGTTTTACTTTATTGATATACTTTGCCTCCTAAAGACTCTAAAAATACTCATGCCGAGCTTGTAAAGAAACTAGATTTACAATCTCGAAAATCGTTTTTTGGAGATAAATTTTTCAAAGGATTAGTAATTGGGGCATCTGTTTATACTCTTTTTATGGTTGCCCTTGTATTTTTTGCTTTAGCTGAAGGTTCTATACCTATTTTTCAAGAAGAAGGCTTTAACTTTATAACAGGAACCGATTGGAATGCTGTTGAGGGACGAGAGTCCTTTGGAGCCCTGCCTTACATAATAGGAACGCTTGTTAGCTCAACAATTGCAATGGCTATTGCGGTTCCTATCAGCGTAGGAATAGCCATATTTATTACAGAAATGATGAAAAATAAAATTGGAACCGTTTTATCATTTATAGTTGAGCTTTTAGCAGCTGTCCCCAGTATTATTTATGGTCTGTGGGGATTATTTGTTTTCAGATTTTGGATTAGAGACTACGTAGAAGAGCCTCTTCATAACACATTTGGAGGTTTTCCTCTTTTTGCCCAGGCTCCTTTTGGTTTGGATGTTTTTACAGCAGGAATAATTCTTGCGATAATGATTATTCCTATCATTACAGCCGTATCGAGGGAAGTTATTAAGGCTATTCCTCATTCACAGAAAGAAGCCGCATACGCACTTGGTGCAACACGATGGGAAATGGTCAAAACTGCTATTCTACCCTCTTCAAGAACTGGTTTGATGGGAGCAACATTTTTGGGATTGGGAAGAGCTATTGGAGAAACCATGCTGGTGACATTGGTTATAGGAAATGCAATTGGTTTGGCTGCTATTCCGACATCTTTGTTTTCCCAAAGTCAAACTCTTTCTAGTATTATTGCCAATGAATTTAATGAAGCATCAAACGATCTTCATCTTTCAGCATTAATTGGTTTGGGGTTGGTACTTTTTGTAATTACTATTTTCATAAATGTTGCTGCAATCTATATAATTTCAAAGGTTTCCAAATCCTATTCTAACTTGAGGGAATAGTATGATCAAAGAAAACAAAACTAAAGATTACAAATCATTAATTCAGGAACGTGTTGCGAAAAATTCCAGAAAAAGAAAGATCTTTAATAATTTTATGACCGTTTTGTTGTTTGTTTTTGTAGTAATAGCGATCATACCTTTAGCCTCCATTTTGTTTGAAGTGTTTAAGAATGGTGTTGGCGCTCTAAGCTTTGAGTTTCTATTCAGTCCTCCGGGTGCATTCGGTTCAGGCGACGGGGGTATTGGTCCAGCCATCCAAGGAACTTTGATAGCTGTAGGACTTGCCTCTTTAATTGGAGCCCCTGTTGGGGTTCTGGCAGGCGTATACCTGTCCGAATATTCCAGTTCTAGCAAACATTTTGCATATTTCCTTAGACTCTTTAATGATGTATTGACTGGTATTCCTTCTATCGTTATAGGAATTACGGGATATATCTCACTTGTACTAACGCTTGGCTCATTTTCAATCCTGGCAGGGGCCTTTGTTTTATCTATAATAATGATTCCTATTGTTGCAAGGGTCTCTGAAGAAACATTGAAACTAGTACCAAACTCTTTAAGGGAAGCAGCATATGGTCTAGGCCTTCCAAAGTGGAAAGTGGTATGGCATATTGTGATAAAGGGATCTAAAAGCGGTATATTAACAGGCATCGTACTTGCCGTATCAAGAGTCGCTGGCGAAACCGCACCATTGATAATGACTATTTTAGGAACAAGTCTATTTTTCAGTGGCTTTAATTCCCCTGTTGATGCATTACCTTTAAGAATCTGGCGATTGGCCTCGCAGCCTTATCCCGCGGCTCATGAACAGGGATGGGGTGCTGCCTTGGTGCTTATATTGCTTATATTGGCGTTAAGCGTTGCCCTGAGGATGTTTGCACAAAAAAGGAGTACGTATAAATCGACTACGTAATAATTTATCTAACTTATCTATATAATACTATATATTTCATATAGAAAACAAATATTATGATTTTTTGATTAATAAAGATATCTCGTGGGTAACTTGGACAACTCCTTAAAGTCTTCTATTAAAGATGAAATTGATGCTATTTCAGAGTACACTAAAACCAAGGCCGAAACTGATACTACTGCTAAAGATGGAATTTCACCTTTTATTAAAGCAGAGACTGAGCGCAATCTTGATTCAGAACTCAAAATAGAGAATCCTAAACTATCAATCCAATCTTTGAAAGCCTGGTTTAGTGGTAAACTAGCTTTAAAGGGTATTAATCTAGATGTTA
>Ga0310895_10000169_pt1 | contig 13973 bp, 13 predicted proteins | sample C0D4metaG_FD_203912 | JGI IMG/M metagenome (GOLD analysis project Ga0310895, IMG submission 203912) | Lab incubated soil microbial communities from West Virginia University Organic Research Farm, Morgantown, WV, United States - C0D4 | ecosystem: Environmental > Terrestrial > Soil > Agricultural... | reverse complement strand
CCGCATGATCCACACGCCGGCACACACGAGAATGAACGCGAACAGCGTTCCAATGCTCGTCATTTCGCCAACGATGTCCCCCGGAATGAAGGCGGCGAAGACCGCCGTCAGCACGAAGAAGATGATGTTCGACTTCCACGGCGTCTTGAAACGGGGATGGATATCGGAGAACACTGCCGGCACCAGGCCGTCGCGGCTCATGGAATAGAAGACGCGTGATTGGCCGAGGAGCATGACGAGGATGACCGACGAGAAGCCGGCGAGAATCGCCACGGTGACCAGTCTCGACAGCCACTCGTAGCCTGTCATGTATTTCGAGATCGCGAAGGCAACCGAGGCCTCGCGGCCCTGGGTGCGGAAGTCTTCCACGGTCGCCACTCCGCTCAGGACGTAGGAGAACAGCACATAGAGGATCGTGCAGATCACCAGCGAGCCGAGAATGCCGATCGGCATGTCGCGTTTTGGATTCTTGCATTCCTGCGCCGCCGTGGAGACCGCGTCAAAGCCAATGAACGCAAAGAACACCACGCCGGCCGCGCCGACGATCCCCATGAACCCGCCGTACTGGTGCATCACTCCTTCCGGAGTGGTGTAGGTCGTCACCGCAGGAATGAACGGTGTGTGGTTGGCCGGATTGATGAATCCCCACCCAACGAAGATCACGGCGAGCACGATCGACACCTTCAAGATGACGATGAGGTTGTTGACCCACGCGGATTCCGAGATGCCGCGGATCAACAGGCCGGAGAGAATCGCGAGGATGACGATGGCGGGAATGTTCATGATTCCCGTCACGCCGTCTGGCGATGTCTCAAATGGGGAGTGATACCACTGAAACGGGATCTCCATCCCGACGAACTGCAAGACCCTGTTGGCGTACTCGCTCCACGCGATCGCGACGGTGGCCGCGCCAACCGCGTATTCGAGCACCAGGTCCCAGCCAATGACCCACGCGACCAGCTCGCCCATCGTCGCGTATGAGTAGGTGTAGGCACTCCCTGAAATCGGGATCATCGACGCGAACTCGGCGTAGCACAATCCGGCAAACGCACAACCGACGGCCGCCAATATGAACGCCAGCGTCACGGACGGTCCCGCTCGCTGCGCGATGGCGTCGGCGGTGCGGACGAACAGGCCCGCGCCGATGATGGCGCCGATGCCGAGCGCGATGAGCGCCCCTGGACCGAGCGTCCGCTTTAATGTTTTCTCGCCGGTTTCCCGGGCGGTCTCGAGCAGGCTATCTATCGATTTGAGACGAAACAATGAGCCGGCCAACGTCCCTCCAGTCGAATGTGCAGTGCGCCTGTAGCGGCAGAATTATACATTCGAATACCCGATGGAACGGGCGCAATCGACCGCGCACACGAATGTGCGCGCTCGCGCGTTTACTGGCACGTCGTCACGACGTCCGCCGGTGACGGCACTGTCGCGGCGCTGATTCCCGAGCCGATGCGCGTGCTCCGCGACGCCTTCGCCGGCAGCATAGCAGCAGACTCCGTCCGAAGACTCGACCCCGATCGCATCGCCGATGGATCGGGGAGAGTGCTCAGCCGTTGCGTATTACTCGAGCGCGCGCAACAAAGCGCGGCAGCGCTTTTCAGGATCGCCCTTAAGAAGATCGCCAATCACCGCCAGGGATGAAGCGCCGGCGTCGATTGCAGAAACGGCATTCTCAATCGTGATGCCGCCGATCGCCACCGTCGGCAGGCCCTTGGCCGACGCTGCGGCCGCCACTTGTGCAACCGTCGAGAGGCCGATCGCGTCGTACCCGGTCTGCTTCGTCACGCTTCCGAACACGGGACCAATCGCCACGTACGAAATGGGTTCCCGCAGCGCCTGCTCCCATTGCTCGCGAGTGTGTGTGGACAAACCAAGGATTGCCGAGGGCCCGATCACCGCGCGCGCATCCGCCGGCGACAGATCGGTCTGGCCAATATGAAGGCCCGGCGCATTCGACAACGCGGTGACGTCCGCGCGATCGTTGATGATGACGGTTGCGTTCGCGGCCTTGGCATCCTCGAGGATTGTTCGAGCCAGATCGAGGAATGGCCCGCTCGGCAGGCTCTTGCAACGCAGCTGCAGCCAGCGGGCGCCGCCGTTGAGAAACGCGCGCGCCACGTCGATCGGCGCGCGGCCCGCGGCCGCGCACACGTCGGCGTCAACGATCGCGTAAAGCCGCCCCGCCGGAGGCGGGGCAAAAAGACGCTGCTGCTTAGGCGGATTCAGCGAGAGCCGACGTTTTGGGCTTGGCGGCAAAGCGCTCCATGAAGTGCGTGCTCAGGCGCCCGGCGATGAAATCAGGATCGTTCAGGATCTTCAGGTGCAGCGGAATCGTCGTGCGGATGCCTTCGACGACCGACATTTCGAGCACGCGGCGCATCCGCGCGATCGATTCCTGCCGATCGCGACCGTGCACGATCACCTTCGCGATCATCGAATCGTAGTACGGCGAGATCAGGCACTCCGAGTGCGCGGCCGTGTCGACGCGAACGCCGGGGCCGCCGGGAATGCTGAACGCATGAATCGTCCCCGGTGACGGCACGAACGTCTCGGGGTCTTCAGCGTTGACGCGGCACTCCAGCGCGTGACCCGTGAACGTGACCTCGCTCTGCTTGAATCCAAGCCGCGCGCCGGCCGCGATGCGGATCTGTTCCTTGACGATGTCGATGCCCGTCACCATTTCCGTGACCGGATGTTCCACCTGGACGCGCGTGTTCACTTCCATGAAGTAGAAGTTGCCCTTCTCGTCCATGAGGAACTCGAACGTGCCCGCGTTGGTGTACTGCACCGCGCGCGCCGCGTCGACGACGACGCTGCCCATCTTGCGGCGGATCTTCTCGCTCACCGCGACCGACGGCGATTCTTCGAGCAGCTTCTGATGCCGCCGCTGGATCGAGCATTCACGCTCGCCGAGGTGCACCACGTTACCGTGATGATCGCCGAGGATCTGGAACTCGATGTGCCGCGGCGACTCGAGATACTTCTCGATGTAGACGTCGCCGACGCCGAACGCGGATTCCGCTTCGCGCTGCGCCGTCTTGAACGCATGCGGCAGCTCCCCCGGGTTCTTGACGATGCGCATGCCGCGGCCGCCGCCGCCGGCGACCGCCTTGATAATGACGGGATAGCCGATCTGCGCGGCGGTCTTGATCGCGCGCTCTTCGCTTTCGATGGGGCCGTCGCTGCCCGGCAGCATCGGCACGCCCGCCTTCTTCATCGCGCGGCGCGCCTTGGCCTTGTCGCCGAGCAGCCGAATCACGCTCGGATCGGGCCCGATGAAACGGATGTGGCACGCCTCGCAGACTTCGGCGAGGTAGGCGCTCTCCGACAGGAATCCGTACCCGGGATGCAGCGCATCGGCGCCCGTGATCTCGGCGGCGCTGATGATCGCCGGCACATTCAAATAGCTCTCGCTGCTTCGCGGCGGGCCGATGCAGATGTCTTCGTCGGCGAAGCGCACGTGCAGCGAGTTCTCATCGGCCTCCGAATAGACGGCCACGGTCTTGATGCCCAGCTCGCGGCACGCAAAAATCACGCGCAGCGCGATTTCTCCACGATTGGCGACCAGGATCTTTTTGAACATGGCTAGTTTGAGGGCTTGATCGCGAACAGGCGCTCACCGTATTGCACCGCCTGCCCGTTTTCGATGTAGATGCTCGTGATTTCCCCGTCGTACTCGGAGTCGATCTCGTTCATCAACTTCATCGCTTCGATGATGCAGAGGACCTGGCCCTTGCGCACGGTGTCGCCGACCGACACGAACGCCTTGGCGCCGGGCTCCGCCGATCGATAGAACGTCCCGACGATCGGCGACTTGACGATCGCCAGCTCGCCGCCTTCGTCGTCGGCCGCCGCGGGTGCTGCCGCCGGAGCGGCCGCGGGCGCGGCCATCGGCGCCGCCGTCATCATCGGCAGCGTCGCCGCCATGTGCGGCACCGCCACCACGTGATGGTGATTGCCGCCAGCCTTGACGCGAATCTTGACGCCGTCGTGTTCCAGCTCGAACTCGCTCAAGTCGTGCGTCTTGATGAATTCAATGAGCTGCTTGATCTCGTCCAGTGTCATCGTCACCACATGAAACGCGGCACGTCGGTGAGCCAAACCGCTCCCGACGTTGTCAGCGCCGCATCATCTTCAATTCGCGCGCCTCCCCACTCGGGGAAATACGCGCCAGGTTCGATCGTGAACACCATGCCCGGCTGCAGTGGCTCTCCGGGCAGTTCTGCCCGGAACTGCGCGATCCGTGGCCGCTCGTGCACTTCCAATCCAAGACCGTGGCCGGTGCCGTGGCCAAACGCCTCGCCCAGCCCCGCCGCCATCATCGATTCGCGAGTGGCGCGGTCGATATCGGTCGCCGGCAGACCCTGCCGGACCATCGCAAAGCCCGCGTCCTGCGCCGCCGCGATGTCTTCCAGCATCCGGCGCTGACGCGCGCTCGCCGGCCCCATGGTAATCGTGCGGGTCAGGTCCACGGCATACCCGTGGAACATGCCCCCGAAGTCCAAAACAACGAAGTCGCCGGCGGTCAAAACCCTATCACCGGCCCGGTAGTGAGGCACGGCCGAGTTCGGGCCGGAGGCGACGATGGTATCAAAGGCGGGTTTATCGAACCCCACCTTCCGCAGCTCCGCTTCGATGAGGGCGGCTACTTCCCGCTCCTTCATTCCCGCTAAGGCTTTTGGGATTATACACTTAGCGGCGTCCGAAAGTCTCGCGCCGGCCTCAGTGAAGACCTGCAGCTCCCAGGCGTCCTTCAAGATTCGCAATCGCTCGACCAGCCCCTCGGTGCCCTCCAGCGTGCATCCAGGCGCCAATTTGTTTACGCGCGTCTGCAGCTCGCGAAAGCGTTTGACCGTCAGGTGCACGGACTCGAAACCAGCCCTGCCCTTCTCAATCCTGCACAACGACTCGGCCAGCGCTTGATCGAATGGGATGGTCGCCGGCGTGATGACCAATTCCACGCCGGTCATGTCGGCAACGAGACCTTGCGCGATGCCGAGGTAACGGCCGTCGGTGATCAACATGAAGCGATCGCGCGTGATCACGATCGCGGCGGCCGATGCGAACAGGCCGCTAAGATACGCGACGTTCGACAACGACGTCACGAGCAGCGCGTCGAGGCCGGCCTCGTGCATGTGCCTGCGGAGACCCGCCTGGCGGGCGAGACGAAGCGGTCCGGGCGCGACGCGCATCACGCCGATGCCTGGTTGTTGCGGTCGTTCACGATCGCCGCAAGCCAGTCTTCGAGGTCGGCCATCACGTGCTGATCGCGCTGCAGTTGCTCGAGCACTTCAGGATCTTCGCGGGGCTGCGGCTCTTCGCTCTCGCGCAGCTGCTTCTCGAGCAGGGCGAACGGATCGCGGTCGTCCGGCGGCAATTCGACGTCAGCCAGCGGGTTCAGGAATGGCGCCAACGGAATCAACGGCTCGGTGACGCCAGGTTTGGGTTGCGTGCCGCCGCTCAGTTGCGCCAGCAAGGTATCGAAGTCGAAGAGGTCCTCGATCGACGTCGGCGTGGCCTCAACCTTTTTGGGAGGCGGCGCGACGACGTTCTCGATGCGCTCGACCGCGTGTTCCAAATCCGGATCGTGCTGCGCGAGCTGCAGGGCCTTCTTGTAGTACGCCAGGGCCTCCGGCATTTGCGCGCGTTGCTGGAAGATCTCCGCCATCGCGCGGTTGGCGGCGAGGTTGTCGGGAGCGGTGTCGAGGACGATGGCCAGCTCGGTGTGGGCTTCGTCGAGACGACCGAGCTCGGTGAGCGCGCGGCCGAGGGTCACCCGCGCCGAGAGATAGTCGGGGTGATGCGCGAGGCCGGCGCGGCAGACAGCCACCGCCTGGTCGTTATCGCCGGCGCGCCGGCATTCTTCAGCGAGTTGCGCAAAAGCAATCGACGCCGGGTCCGCTTGGACCCGGCGTCGCAATTCGACAATTCGTGCGTGTTCGGTCACCGGCGTGTCATCGCATGCGAACGCCCTTAGGGAGCCGGAACCGCTACCGTAATGGACTGGCTGACCACGGCGAACGTGCGTGCATCATCTGTCACTTTCAGAGTGACCACATACGAACCCGCGAGATCGTACGTGTGACTGACGGCGGCACCAAAAGCTGTCGTCCCGTCTCCGAAGTCCCAGAAATACTCCACCAGGACTCGACCCTCCGCCGCCTTCGACTCACTGGCATTGAAGAAAATGTTCTTGCCAGGTGCGGGGTTTTCGGGCGATGTCGTAAACAACACGGTTGGAGGCGCGCCGGCCCCAACGGGCACCGGCTTAGTCAGAGTGGCCTGCGCACCGCGCTGGTCCGTGACAGTAAGCGTGACCGGATAGGTGCTTACGACCCGGAACTGATGCGTCACAACCACACCGGCTCCTGTCGTGCCGTCCGCGAAGTTCCACACGTAAGTGCAGTTCGCTCCGCAGGCTGAACCGCCATTAGCCGAAGTCGACGCGTCAAAAGTGACCGTGTCAAGAATTCTCGGTGACCCCGGAGTAAACGTGAAGGCGGCGACAAGATTCGGGTTCGACGGCAGGATGATGCCCTGCGGCAGCAGCCGGATGTCGAGCTGGCGTGGCATCTCACCGCGGAAATCGCCGGCGTTCGCCGGCGTCACGACCAGCGTGACGGTCTGCGCGATCTGCCCGCTCGAGCTTGTCGGCGCAGGCGGCGCCGTATAGCGAATCGTCGTCGGCGTGACCGGATTCTTCGTGCTGAGCATGCCGAAATCGCTCGGGATGCCGTCCACGTAGATCTGGGCGCGCAGCGGCAGATTGATCGACTGCCCGTCCGGCCCGAGCGCCGTGATGCGGATGTCGGTGAAATCGACACCGTTCTGCGTCAGCGTGTCGCGATCGGCCACCATCGTGATGGCGTTCGCGAACGTCGACGGCCCGGCCAGCGCCGGCTGATCGACATCCTTGACGGTGCACCCGGCGACGGCCGCAAGGACCGCGGCGCCGAGCAGTGAGACGTAGGTGGTGGTTCGCATGATGATTCGGTCCTGAAGGCTACGAGTCGCCAAAATCGCCAAACTGCACATCGATCCGTCCAGTAACGGCAACTTCATTGCCGTTCTGATCACGGCCATAGAACGTCACTTCGGCGATGGTTGAAATGAACCCTTGGCCGCCTACGCCAGCGAGATTCTTGAGGGGAGGTTCCAGTTTCGCTTGATGGCGCACCAGCTCGATCACGACAGCCGCCGTGCCGCCGGGTGGTATGGTCACGCCGAGCCCGCCATCAAATCCGTACGGCACATCGACGCCCGGCGTATTGCGTCCGTCGGTGCGACGGAAGTCGACGTGATACCGCGTCAGCGTGACGGCGCTGATGATGGTCAGGAGCGAATCCGGATTCTGATTCTTCTCGTTGGAGTGGATGGTCGCCGTCAGCGTGTCGTTGAAAACCGTCGGCACTTTGACCGTGACGCCGTTCACCGTCTGGTCGACGAGGACCTGGACATCCGACAACAGGAACGCGCTGGCCGACCCGGCGGAGCCGCCCGAGGCCGCCTCCATGTTGTCGACCGTGAGGAACACCGCCGAGCGGCCGGTGCGCATCAGGTCACCGCCGCACGCGCTGGAGATCATGACGGCGCCTCCGAGGACGAGCCGCCCAACCGTTGAAAGAATCGTTCGTGTGCTCATAGGCCCTACTTCGCAATCCGCGGAGTGATGAAGATCAGAAGCTCGTCGCTGTCATCAAGGGTGCGTTCGGTCTTGAACAGCCAGCCGAGCAGCGGCACGCGATGCAGCAGCGGCGTCCGATCGTAGGCGGTGGTCTCCTCGCGCGTGTAGATGCCGCCGATGACCGTCGTCTCACCGTCCGCCATCAGCACCGTCGTCACCGCGCGCTGCGTGTCGATGGACGGCACCGGCTGCGCCGCCGAGGTCTGCGTGTAGTTCGGAGACGCCTTCTCGACAAAGATGCGCATGATCACCGTGCCCGAGGCGGTGATCTGCGGCGTCACGCGGAGCGTCAGCGCGGCGTCCTTGAAGGTCACCGTGACGGTGTTGTTCGACACCGTCTGAATCGGAATCTGCGAGCCCTGCGTGATTTCGGCTTCGACGTTGTTCTGCGTCGCGACGCGCGGCGTCGCCAGGATGCGGCCCTTGCCGTCGCTTTCGAGCGCGCGCAGGTTGACGTCGAGGTTGAGCGCGCCGTTGATCGAGCCGAGCGCGAGGCCAATCGCCGACGGGTTCGCGAGGTTGACGCCGCCGGTGCCGGCCGTCACGCCGGTGCTGCTCGGGAACGCCAGTCCCGTACTGGTGCCGAACTGCGGGTCGATGGCGCCATTGAAACCCCACGAGATGCCGAGCTCGCGCGCGCTGTTGCGGTTCAACTGCACGATACGCGCTTCGATTTCGACCTGCGGCTGCGGGCGATCGAGCGTCCGGATCAGGTCCGCTGCGGCCTGGATCCGTTCGGCAAGGTCGCGAATGATCAGCGTGTTGGTGCGGGTGTCGACCTGCACGTCGCCGCGCGACGACAGCGTGCTGCGCGTGATCACGGGCACGAGGTCCGCGGCCTTCGCGTAGCTCACCGGCACCGTCAGGGTGCGCAGCTCGCCGGCCAGCGCCTGCGCTTCGCTGAGCTTGCGGCGCTCTTCGTTTTCCTGCGCCAGGACATTCAGCGGCACGATGCGAACAATGTTACCTTCGACGCTATAGCCGAGCTTGTTGGCGCGCAGGATGATGTCGAGCGCCTGGTCCCACGGCACGTCGCGGAGCGACACATCCACCGTGCCCGTGATGCTCGGGTCGATGATGATGTTCAGGCCGTTGCTGATTTCCGCGAAGGTGCGGAGCACGGCGCGAAGATCGGCGCTCTGGAAGTCGAGCGTGACGGGATCGCCGGTGAACTGGCGCTGTGCCGGCGGCGTCCCGCTCATCGGCGGCAGCGTCGGCTGCTGCATGGCAGCGGCAATCACGCTCGGCATCGGCACCGGCAGCGGCGCCTGGCTGATCGTGCCGGGCAGCGACGGCATCCCGGCCGCCATCATCGGCGGTGTGGGAGGCGCGGGCGCTGCCGGCGCGGCGGTGACCGGGAGCGCATCCGGCGAGGCCGGCGTTTCCGCCACCGGCGCTGCGGCGACGGGCTCTTCGATTGTCGTGACCGGCGTGATGGCGGCCGCGGCGGTATCGACGGCGCGGCGGAACATGACGCGCAGGTCCTCGCCGATCTGCTCCACGGTATACGGGAGCTTGCGCGCCAGATCGATCACGACGCGGGTGATCAGCGGTTCGCGGCTGTTGGTCGCGACGCGAATCTTGTCGACGTCGTCATTCTTGAGGTTGGTGACCGCCGGCGCGGAACCCGCCGCGACGCCGTGGAAATCGAGCAGCACGCGGGGCGGCAGATCCTTGGCCTCGGCGACATTCGCGGCGAGCAGCGGGCCGTTGCCCGAGAGCGTCACCGAGAAACCGTCGTCCATCTTCGCGAAGCGGACCGAGCGCAGCGCCGTGGCGGCGGCGCGCTTTTCCGCGACCGGCGCCTTTGCCGGCGCCTTCTCGTTGGCCGTCGTGGCCGCGGGCGGCACCGGCGCGATCGCCGGCATCGTCGACCGGGCGGCGACGCCGCTCGAGGCGCTGCGATCGATCTCGACCAGGATCGTGTTGCGCGAGCTGCGCACACGGTGCTTGGCCTCGCGATCGAGGCGGACGCGCACGCGCGCGACCGGCGCGCCATCCGGCGCGATCGCGCTCTCGACGCCGACGGCGCTGACCGGGGTCAGCATCTCGGCGATCGGCTTGCCGTCGAGCGCGGCGGCATTCACGTTCCGCAGGTCGACAAGCACCGTCAGCGGATCCGGCTGGCTCGTGAGATAGGCCACCGGCTCGCTGGCTTCGATCAGCACCGTGCTGACCGCGCCGTCGAGGCGAGACGAAATGGATTTCAGAGCTGGAGTTTCAGCGCCGCCGACCGCCGCGGGACGACTGGCCATGACCGTCATGGCCAGTGCCGCCACGATGGGCGTCACCAATACCAGTCGAGAAATGCGACCGTGCATCACTTGACCTCATCTCCGCCACGCAGGAACTTGCGCACTTCGCGCTGCTTTTCCAGCGACAGCGGATCGTTGACTTCCTGGAGAATCACTACCGACGTTGCCGTCACTTCCCGAATTACGCCGTCCGCGAGCTTGTCGCCCGCCCGTACCGTGTAGACCTTGTTGTCCGGACCCGCGACCATCGCGACCCACGTGCCGCGCGTTTGCATGATGCCGCGCACCGTCAGCTCGCCCACGAACATGCCGGGGACACCCTCGGCGCGCTTGACGTTCGCGCCGGCCTTGGACTCGTTGGTATCCTTGCCGCGGTTGATCAAGCTGATGAACGGATCGCGGCGGCCCTGCGGCGAATACTCAAAGTTCGGCGGCGGTACAGGCAGGTCGACCTTCTTGACCAACGGCTGCTCGGCGGGCGCGGTTTTCTCGTCGGCTTTCGCAGCGCCCTTCTTGTCATCCTTCTTCGCCTGCGCGTAGGCCGGCACCGCAACGGCGAGCGCCGCGATGCACACCAGGAGACGAATCGATCGCAGGGCTGTCATCATTGCTTCTTCGCCTTCGCCGGGGTCTTGGCCGGCGTCTTCTTTGCGCTCTTGCCCTTCTTCGTCGACGCCGGCTCTTCGGGCGCCGCGGGCGGCGTGTCGACGAGCACGAACGTCGTGGCGGTGGCGCCGATCGTCATGCTCGCTGACGGCGTCGGCTCATCCTTCTGGGCGATCCGCATCGCGCCGATGTTGATGATGCGCGGGAACTTGCTGACGCGATCGAGGAACAAACCGAGGTTGTGATAGTTGCCCTCGAGCTGCAGCGCGATCGGCCATTCGGCGTGCATCTCGTTGGTCGTAATCGCCATCGGTTTGAATCCGAGCACTCTCAGGTTCGACTGCGTCGCGAGCGTCTGGACGCGCCGCAGCAAATCGCCCACGTCACGCTCGTCGGGAAGAATCGGCTTCAACGACGCCAGGCGCGCTTCGAGCGTGGCGATCTCCTTCTTGAACTCCGGCAGCTGACGCGCCATCTCCCGGCCTCGGCTGACGCGGCCGCGGATTTCGCTCAACTCCGTCGCCTTCGCCGCGAGCTCGACTTGCTTCTTCGACTCGACGAAGTAATAGAACGCGCCGATGAGGCCGGCCGAGATCACGACGAACACGCCGATCTGCGCGTACCACGGCATCTTGGCGAGACCGAGATTAGCCACGCTTACCTCCTCGCGGCGCGCCCTTCGCGCCCGGCGGCGGCGGCGCCACCGATTCGACGCCCGCCATCTGGAAGGTGCCGCGGATTGTGAACACGATCAGCTCGGGGCCCTTGTCCCTGGCCGAGGTATCCGTCGTCGTCTCGATGATTTCGACCGGACGAATGAAATAGCGCGACGCCTCGAGGTTGCCGATGAAGTCCGACAGCGACGTGAGCGTCAGGCAGCGGCCCTGGATCGTCAGCGTGTAGCCGTCCTGCGACATCCCCGTCAGCCACGTCATGTCGGGCAGCGCCTTGCTGATTTGATCGACCATGTGGACCGGCGCGCTCTGGCCCTTGCGCAGCTCGTCGATCAGCGCGACGCGCGCTTCGAGCAGCTTGCGGCGGGCCTGGAATTCCTCGACCTGCTTGAGGATTTCCTGCAGCCGCGCTTCTTCGCGCTGCTCCGCTTCGATCTGACGGGCGATCTGCGCTTCTTCCTGGCCGAGCGCCCAGAAGCGCCAGCCGATTCCCGCCACGGTCAACACCAGCAGCAGGCTGCCGATGACCATCATTTTCTGGCCGGCCTGCATGGCGGGAGCCGCCGCGGCCCTCGCCGTTTTACGCTCGGTCGCCAGGAGGTTGATGCGAATCATCGGTCACCCACCTTGCGCAGCGCGAGGCCCATCGCGACCGCCGCGACCGGGCCGTAATCATCGGGACTGTCGATGCCGACCTTCTTCGGGTCGATGCCGACCTGGCGGAACGGGTCGAACTGCTCGACCTCGGTGGCGAAGCGCTCGCGCAGCGATTCCGCGAAGCCTTCGACGCGCGAGGCGCCGCCGCTCAGCATGATGCGATCGATGCGATCGCTCGACGCCGTGGCCTTGAAGAAGTCGAACGTCTTCTCCACTTCGAGCAGCACGTTGTCGGTCATGGCGCGCAGCACCGCGCGGGCGTCCTCGTAGGTCGCGCCGTCGACGTCCTGGCCTTTCTTCAACTGCTCCGCGCTCTCGTACGGCAGGTTCAATTCCTTCTGCACCGCTTCGGTGAAGGCGTTGCCGCCCATCGACACGTCGCGGGTGAACACCGACTGGCCGCCCGAGAGGATGTTGATGTTGATCGCGCTCGCGCCGGCGTTGAGAATCGCGACCACCGAGCCCGGCTCGAAGCCGTAGTTCGCTTCGAACGCGTTCTGCAGCGCGAACACGTCAACGTCGACGATCATGGGGCTCTTCCCCGCCTGCGAGATCACATTGGTGTAGTCGGCGATCTTGTCCTTCTTCGCCGCGACGAGCAGCACTTCCATGCTGCCCTGCTCCTGCCCCGTGCCGGCATCGAGGATCTCGTAATCGAGATTGACGTCCTGGATGTCGAACGGGATGTACTGCTCGGCCTCCCAGTAGATCGACTCGGAAAGCTCAGCTGCGGTCATGGACGGCAGCGTGATCTTCTTCACGATCACGGAGTTGCCGGAGAGTGACGCGACAACGTCCTTGGCCTTGAATCGCTTGTTGGCGAAGAGACGCCGCACAGCGTCGGCCACGGCCCCGCCATCGATGATGGCGCCGTCGACGATGCTGTCGGGCGGGACGGACTCGACCCCGATGGCCGACACCCGGAACCCCTTCCCGGCGGGTTTCAATTCGATGGCCTTAACGGAGCTCGACCCGATGTCAAGGCCCACGAGGCTTTTTGCTCGGCGGAACAGCACGTTGCTTATCTCCAGACCCGACCCAGCTGAGCAAACCAAATACCAGCTAGAGCAGGCTTGCTGATCCCACAAATTCGGCCCTGAATACCGGAATTGGCGTTCCAGAGCGGCGAGGGGCGATCCGTCCACTTACAAAATTGAAAGTCACTGACGGTTTTTGCTCGTTTCGCACTTGCGCTTTTCGCACTTGCGCGAAAGCTTCGGGACTTACCCTGCCAGTGGGGCTTATCGGAAGCACTTTACGGGCCCTACAGTCCCTCCCCCCTTTTCGGGCCAAAAACGCTGTTGCCGGCTTGTTCATCCCCCGAAATCAGTGTATGATTTGGGTTTGCCGTCCTCCCGGTGGAGGGCTTAAGGAACCGTGCTCAGCGCGCTCAGTAGGAAATAGCGGATGCCAACTTACGTACCACCCGTGAAGTCGATGCCCACCAAGTGGCATGTGATTGATGCCAATGGCAAGGTGCTCGGCCGCGTCGCGACCGACGCTGCGAAACTGCTTCAGGGGAAACACAAAGCCATATACACGCCCTACCTCGACACGGGCGATCATGTCGTCATTCTCAACGTGGCCAAGGTGAAGCTCACCGGCCGCAAAGAAGAACAAAAGGTCTATCAGCGCCACAGCGGATACCCCGGCGGCCTGCGCGAGGATCGCGCCAAGGTCGTTCGCGCGGTGAAGCCGGAGCGCATGATGGAAGAAGCCGTGCGCGGCATGCTCCCGAAGTCGAAGCTCGGTGACGCGATGTTCCGCAAGTTGAAGGTGTACTCGGGTGACAAGCACCCGCACACCGCCCAGTCACCAACCGTCTTCGAGGTCGCATAACTTGGCAGCAACTCAATACTACGCAACCGGCCGCCGCAAGGAATCCACCGCCCGCGTGTTTCTCCGACCTGGTACCGGAGCCATCAAAGTCAATCAGCGCGAGTTCGCAGAGTTCTTCCCGCGTGAGACCCTCCGCATCCTGGTGAAGTCCCCGCTGCTGCTTACCGAAACACAGGAACAGTTCGATATCCTCGCCACCGTCCGCGGTGGCGGCGTGTCGGGACAGGCCGGCGCGATCCGCCTCGGCATCTCGCGCGC
>Ga0310895_10000167_pt1 | contig 14062 bp, 8 predicted proteins | sample C0D4metaG_FD_203912 | JGI IMG/M metagenome (GOLD analysis project Ga0310895, IMG submission 203912) | Lab incubated soil microbial communities from West Virginia University Organic Research Farm, Morgantown, WV, United States - C0D4 | ecosystem: Environmental > Terrestrial > Soil > Agricultural... | reverse complement strand
GAGTTGTCTCCGCGCGATCGCAGCCTGGTGACGATCTCGGTGTTGATCGCAACGGGAAACACGGCGCCGCTCAACGGCCACCTGAATCGAGCATTCACAAACGGCGTCAAGCCACGTGAGGCCTCCGCACTTCTCGCGCATCTCGCGATCTATTGCGGCTGGCCGAGGGCGGTCGCGGCACTCGAGGCGTACGATCAGGTGTACAAAGCGCGGAACATCGACGCCGGCACATTGAGCGCGGTGAGTCCGCGGCTTCCAGTGCCCGCATCGGAAGCGGCGCGCGCGGCAGCGACGCGGACCGAGCTGGGGACCATTGCGCCGAAGTTCGTCCAGCTGACGAACGACGTCGTCTTCGAAACTTTGTGGCGGCAGCCCGAACTCAGTGTCCGAGATCGCAGCCTCGTGACCATCGCCGCGCTCGCCGCGACGGGCGACGACGACCAGCTCGATGTGTATCTGCGCCGTGGAATCGAGAGCGGTCTAACTCGCGCGCAGATTGTGGAGGCATTGACGCATCTGGGCTTCTACGCCGGCTGGCCCAAGGCGACGAAGGCATTGAGGGCAGTCGCCCCCAGATGAAGTTGGCGATCCCGTTCACATTCCTCGCCGTCAATCCGGCGTCCAGTGAGTGCTGCGCGACGTCAAGCTCACGGTAGGATTGAACCGGCGTGCGCAGCACTGGACCGAGCCCGTTCGTCGTGTTGCCGGGCGTCACCTTTGACCTAAAGGTCCCGGGCGTCGCCTTTCTCTCCGTCGGCGCTTTCGCCTACATCGATCGCGGCCGCTTTCAGGGACAGCCCACCGACTGCACGGACCACCTATCAGATCACGCCGTCGTGGTCCTTGCGGTTCCGCGCCGGCGCCGCGCGGCTGAAGGTGGACGGCTTCGTGGACGTCATAGGCGAGCACGCCAACTGTGCGGCGCACAACAAGTACGGAATCGCCGGCCTGACGAAAAGACGTTCCTTCCCGTCGTGGTCTGGGTCATGTGATGTGAGGTCGTAATGCGCAAAAAGATCACGTTCCTGCGGCGAGGACAAATGGTGCAGCTCGGGCGACATTGCGCCGACGCTGACGCTCCTCGACTACCTTCGTCTGACCGAGCACGCCGTCGGCACCAAAGAGGGCTGCGCCGAGGGCGACTGCGGCGCCTGCACGGTGGTCCTGAGAAAGACGGTCAACGGCCGGCTGGTCTACCAACCGGTCAACGCCTGCATTCTGCTCGCCGGCCAGGCCGACGGCGCCGAGGTCATCACCGTGGAAGACCTCGCGGACGGTGCCGCGCTGCACCCGGTGCAGCAGCAGATCGCGCAGCCTTCGCAGAGGCCAAGCCGCCTCTGGTCTGAGCGCACGCCCCGCGATGAACGTGACTGTCGGCCCGCTCGGCGTCTGAATCACGCGACGTTGACAGGTGGCGCTGTCGCGCGATGGCTCGAGAACCAAGCACAGTTCATCATTGCTTCAGTTGAACGTCACCGTGTGATTGTGCGGATCCATTCCGTTCGAATGCGGATTGGTCGACGACGTTATCGACACGCGTGTCCCCGCGGCGATTTGTCTCACCTCCGCGCCCGTGAGGGCGACTGTGTGGGAATGAAGTCCGTTCGAGATGTCTAAGACGATTGCCGCCGCCGCAGCCAGTTCTGCTGCCGTGATAATGGCGACGTGAGGCTGCGGGTGATTCTCCGACACGGTCCCAGCGACACTGCCCGAAGTGCTCGTGGGGTTGGCCGTCGGCGGGCTGGTGGGGGTTGTCGGACTGCTCCCGCATCCCGAAACGAAGGCACCCGCGAGCAGTACGCGAGAGAAAGCCGCGTTGAACTGCCTGCGATCGACGAGTTCGGGCGGCCGTTCATCAGCTCGGTGATGTAGAACACGCGTCTGATTCGATCCCACCGCGTCGTCGTGCATGGTGTGTATCCTCCATTCCATAAGGCGCAAGCAGCGGCCAAAAACCGCAACCGCACTGTCGGCGTTGCGATTGCGTGATTCGGGTCCCCACCGCGCCTTATGCGTTAGGCGCGCGAAAGACAGCCGTTCTGGTCGCCGGACGGCAAGTCTGTGGGGTTTTTTGCTCACGGCAAGTTGATAACGTTGGCCGTCGACGGCGGCGCGCCCGTGACGATCGCCAACGCGCCCGATCCCCGAGGTGGTACCTGGAGTTCGTCCGGCCTGATCGTGTTCCAGAGCCACCACCTCGACACCGGTCTATCACAGGTGCCAGCAGCGGGCGGCGCGACAACACCGGCGACGCTGCTCGACGTGACCGGGCCCGATACCACCCATCGGTGGCCGGCCTTTCTTCCGGACGGAATTCACTTCGTTTACCAGGTCGTCTCGACTGTCGACGAGCGACGGGGCGTCTATGTTGGGAGCGTCGTCGCCCCGGCGGCACCCGCCGCGCCGCTGTTCCGGTCGTCGTCCGGCGCAGTGTACGTGTCGCTGCCCGACAGCGACTCCGGTCTGCTGCTGTCCGCCGAGGACGGCTGGATCGAGGCGCGGACGTTCGATCGGGCGGAGCGTCGCGTAGTCGGCGACGTGCTCAGGATCGACATCGCTTCTCAGATCACCACGCCGCACCATCCGTCGCTGCTCAGTGCCTCGGCCGATCTGCTCGCGTTCGCGACGACGGAGATACCGAGCGGCGTACATCTCGCCAGCGCGCTCCGCAGCGGCGCCGATCTCGTGATCCGGCCGGAGCGCGAGATCGGCAGCTTCTTCAGAGTCTCGCCGGATGGCGGTCGTCTGGCACGAACACGGTTGGACCCGCTTCGGGCCAACAACGATATCTGGATCTACGACCTCGTTCGAGGTACGCGAGCCCGGGTCACAACGTCCCGCGATCACGATGTGCTGCCAGTGTGGTCGCCCGATGGCGGCCGTATCGCATACCGGTCCGGCACCAACGCTGCGCCGACGCTGAAGGTCTCGAGCTCTGACGGCGTAGGACCAGTGCAGACACTGCCATGTCCGCGACCGTACTGCGAACCGACAGACTGGTCACCCGAGGGCTTCCTCGTCGTCAACGTGTCAGGCGGCGACGTGTGGGCCGTCCCGTTCGACCCGCATGCCCCCGCGCGACCACTGCTGCGCGAATCGTTTGTTGAACGCGACGCGCGCATCTCGCCAAATGGTCGATGGCTCGCGTTTGTGTCGGACGAATCGGGCCGCCCGGCCGTCTCGGTACGCAGCGTGTCAGCGCCGCTGCGACGGTACATCGTGTCCACGAGCGGCGGCGATCAGCCGGTGTGGCGCCGCGACGGCAACGAACTGTTCTACGTTGACGCCCAGCGGTTTCTGCAGCGCGTCCCGCTCCGTGCGACCGCCGACGGCGGACTCGCCTTCGGCGCGGCGCAGCCCGTCCACATTCCGCGATTCGCCGAGCGCCATTGGGGCACCGTCTACGACGTCTCGCCGGACGGGATGCGCGTGTTTTTTCCGCACCCAGGTACCGCACGAGCGCCGCGCGAGTTCGGCGTGGTGCTCGGCTGGCGGGCGCTGCTGCAACGTTGACGCGATTCGCTGGCTGCGCTTACGTTAGAGATCCGATTGCGAGCAACACCGAAACACTTCTTCGGACAGCAAATGTAGCGGATGGTCCCGGAGTCACCCACGGCATACCGTAGGCGCCCGCGAATTTCATCAGTGCAGCCCCTGTTTTTCAGCGCTGCGATCTGGAAGACCCTTTGCACCAATACCTGAATTCCATTGAGAGGGCTTGGATTCAAGGCCCGTGGTGCGGCGCGTGACGGGTCGGAGCCTGGGACGTTGTCGGCGTCCAGTGAGCGTCACGTCTGGTCGCGTTCGATCAGCGCCGTCGCGGCGCGGGTCGTCGTCTGTACGGCGCTCGGCACGTTCTCACCGAGCTTCGCGTCGGCCGCGCTCGCGCAGGACAACCAGCGATTTACGACCTCCAATCTTCAGATCAAGTACGGGAACTTCCACGAGCCCGGCATCGACGAAGACGTTCCCAAGAACGACTTCACGTTCGAAAACACGTCGGCCGGCCGCTGGTGGAGCAGCTACCTGTTCGTAGACGTCCTGCGCTCGTGGAGCGAGGCCGACGCCAATGCGAAAGAGGTGTACGGCGAGTGGTATCCGTCGCTCAGCCTCAGGACGATTGCCGGACGGCAACCTTCGACGGGCGTGCTGCGCGACGTCAAGCTCACGGTGGGATTGAACACCGGCGTGCGCAGCACTGGGCCGAGCCCGTTCGTCGTGTTGCCGGGCGCCACCTTTGACCTCAAGGTCCCGGGCTTCGCCTTTCTCTCCGTCGGCGCTTTCGCCTACATCGATCGCGGCCGCTTTCAGGGACAGCCCACCGATTGCACGGCAACCACCTATCAGATCACGCCGTCGTGGTCCTTGCCGTTCCGCGCCGGCGCCGCGCGGCTGAAGGTGGACGGCTTCGTGGATGCCATAGGCGAGCACGCCAACTGTGCGGCGATGGTCCTGACGCAGCCGAGGCTGGCGCTCGATCTCTCCGCTTTCTGGAAAAAGCCGGGACGCGTGTTCGTCGGCGTAGACTACCTGTACTGGCACAACAAGTACGGGATCGCCGGCCTGACGGAAAAGACGTTCCTTCCCGTCCTGGTCTGGGTCATGTGACGTGAGGTCGTAATGCGCAAAGAGATCACGTTTCTGCGGCGAGGACAAATCGTGCAGCTCGGCGACATCGCGCCGACGCTGACGCTCCTCGACTACCTTCGTCTGACCGAGCACGCCGTCGGTACCAAAGAGGGCTGCGCCGAGGGCGACTGCGGCGCCTGCACGGTGGTCCTGAGAAAGACGGTCAACGGCCGGCTGGTCTACCAACCAGTCAACGCCTGCATTCTGCTCGCCGGTCAGGCCGACGGCGCCGAAGTCATCACCGTGGAAGACCTTGCGGACGGTGCCGCGCCGCACCCGGTGCAGCAGCAGATCGCGCAGCAGCATGGATCGCAGTGCGGCTTCTGTACGCCCGGATTCGTGATGGCGCTGTTTGCGCTGTATCACGCGGAGCGCTCCGCTCCGCTCGAGCGTGGCAAGGTGAACGACTGGATTGCCGGCAACCTGTGCCGCTGCACCGGCTACCGGCCGATCGTCGATGCCGCGCTGTCGTCGTGCAGCGGTGCTGCCGCCGATCGCTTTGCCGCGCGCGACAAGGACGCGACCGCGGCGCTGCGCGCGCTCGCGGGCGATGACGATCTGTTCGTCGGCGACGACACACGTTTCTTCGCCGCGCCGGCAAGCATCGAGGCCCTGGCGAACCTCTACGCCGCGCATTCGGATGCGGTACTGGTTGGCGGCGCGACCGACGTTGGCTTGTGGATCACCAAGAAGCTCCAGACGCTGCCGAAGATCATCTGGCTCGGGCGGGTGCGTGGGCTCGATGCGATCGAGGACGGACCCGACGCCGTGACATTCGGCGCGATGGTCTCGCACGAGGCTGCGATCCCGAGCCTGGCCGCGATCGATCCGGATCTCGGTGAACTAATGCGGCGCTTCGCCGGCAAACAGATCCGCACCGTCGGCACGATCGGCGGCAACATCGCCAACGGCTCGCCGATCGGCGACACGCCGCCGGCGCTGATTGCGCTCGGAGCGAGGCTGAGACTGCAAAAGGGCGACGCGCAGCGCGACCTGGCACTGGAGGACTTCTTCGTCGCGTATGGGAAGCAGGATCGCACCGAAGGTGAATTCGTCCGGAGCGTGGAGGTGCCGAGGCTCAGAGCGAAAGAACACTTCCGTTGTTACAAGATTTCGAAGCGGTTCGACCAGGACATCTCGGCCGCGATGGGCGCCTTCAAGTTCACGCTCGACGGCTCGCGCGTCGCGACGGCGCGGATCGCTTTCGGCGGCATGGCGGCAACGCCGAAGCGGGCGCGACTGGCCGAAGCGGCGCTGGCCGGCGCCGACCTCGCGAACGAAGCGAGCTGGCAGCCGGCATTGAGCGCGCTCGCGCGCGACTTCACACCCATTACCGATCAGCGGGCGAGCGCGGCTTACCGTGGCGATGTCGCCCAGGCGCTGCTGCGCAAGGCGCTCGTCGAGGTCGGGGGTACCGCTACGCCGCAGACTCGGGTCGTCGGAATAAGGGAGACAGCCGATGCCAGTTCTTGATCCACTCGTCGAAGTCGAAACCCCAACGCGCATCGTACGCGTACCGACCATACATGACTCCGCTGCGCGTCAAGTCAGCGGTACGGCGGTGTTCATCGACGATATCCGCGAGCCCGAGGGGACGCTCCACGTGGCCCCGGGGGGCGCGGCAGCCGCACACGGGCGTATCAAGCGCCTCGGACTCGACGCCGTCCGTGCCGCCGCGGGTGTGGTGAGGGTGATCACCCCTGCGGACATACCGGGCAAAAATGACTGCAGCCCGGTCAGGGGTGACGATCCGATTCTGACCGAGAGCATCGTCGACTTTCATGGCCAGGTGCTGTTCGCAGTCGTCGCAGAAACGCGCGACGCCGCACGCCGGGCAGCGCAGCTGGCCGAGATCGAGATCGAGCCCGAGCCCGCCGTCATCACGGTCGATCAGGCGCTCGCAGCGGAACACCGCCTCATGCCGGACTACACGTTCCGCAAAGGGGACAGTGCGGCAGCGCTCGCGGCGGGTCCGCGCCGCCTGTCCGGGACGATGCTGATCGGCGGCCAGGACCATTTCTATCTCGAGGGTCAGATCGCCTTCGCCATCCCGCGCGAAGACACGATGTTCGTGCATTCGTCCTCGCAGCATCCATGCGAGGTCCAGGCGATCATCGCGAAAATGCTCAAGCTGCCGCAGGCAGCCGTCATCGTTGAAACGCGGCGCATGGGCGGAGGATTCGGCGGCAAGGAGACACAGGCTGCACAGTGGGCGTCACTGGCAGCACTCGCGGCGTGGCTCACCCGTCGTCCCTGCAAGGTGAGACTCGATCGTGACGACGACATGTGCATGACCGGCAAGCGTCACGATTTCCGCGCCAACTACGATGTCGCTTTCGACGACACCGGCGCGATTCGCGGCTACGAAGTCATGCTCGCCTCACGCTGCGGCTATTCCAACGATGTCTCGAGCGCGATCAACGACCGCGCCATGTACCACGCCGACAACGCCTACTATCTGCCGGCGACAACGATCGTGTCGAAGCGGATGAAGACGCACACGGTGTCCAACACCGCCTTTCGCGGCTTCGGCGGACCGCAGGGCATGGTCGCCATCGAACGCGTGATCGACGCCATTGCCTGGTCGCTGGCTCTCGATCCGCTCGATGTCCGCAAGCGCAACTTCTATGGCAACGGTGAGCGCGACATGACGCCGTACGGCATGCGCGTCACCGACAACGTCATTCACGAGTTGGTAGACACCCTCGAGAAGACATCCGACTACCGGCAGCGGCGTGCCGAGGTCGCGGCATTCAACGCCGACAGCAGGTTCCTCAAGCGGGGCCTGGCGCTGACGCCGGTCAAGTTCGGCATTTCGTTCACCAACATCATGCTCAACCAGGCCGGGGCGCTGGTGCACCTTTATAACGACGGCACCGTGCACGTGAACCACGGCGGCACCGAGATGGGCCAGGGACTGTTCACCAAGGTCGCGCAGGTGGTCGCGGAGGAGTTTGGGATCGACCTCGATCGCGTGCAGATTACCGCCACGGTGACCGACAAGGTGCCGAATGCGTCGGCGACCGCGGCTTCGTCCGGCTCCGACCTCAACGGCATGGCCGCGCAGGCCGCGGCGCGCACGATCAAGATGCGGATGATCGAGTTCGCGGCAGCGCAAACGGGTGTGCCTGCCGACCAGATCCAGTTTCGCGAGAATCAGGTTTTCATTGGCAACCGTGCGATCCCATTTCCAGAGGCGGCGCGGAGGGCCTGGGAGGGACGCATCTCACTGTCGTCGACTGGCTTTTACGCCACGCCGAAGATTCATTGGGACCGCGACAAGGCGACCGGCCGGCCCTTCTACTACTTCGCGTACGGCGCGGCGTGCGCCGAGGTGCTCGTCGACGTCACGACCGGCGAGATGAAGGTCCTGCGAACGGACATCCTTCACGACGTGGGTCGCTCGCTCAACCCGGCTCTTGATCTTGGCCAGATCGAGGGTGCCTTCGTCCAGGGCATGGGTTGGCTGACGAACGAGGAACTCGTGTTCCACGAGGATGGCCGGCTGCTAACCCATGCGCCATCGACGTACAAGATCCCGTGCTCGTCCGACGTGCCGGCCGACCTTCGCGTCGGCCTGTTCAGTAACACCAACAGCGAGAACACCATCTACCGCTCCAAGGCGGTTGGCGAACCGCCGCTCATGTTGGGGATTTCCGTGTTTGCTGCGATCGCCGACGCCCTGCATACCTTGGCTCCAGGCAAATCCGTTCCGTTGGATGCACCGGCCACCGCGGAAGCGATCCGCCGCGCCGCGAAGGAGCTCGGCACGCCATGACACGTCTTGGCGATGGGTTGGCCGTGACACGTCTTGGCGGCGGGTTGGCCTGGTGGATCTGGAGTCTGGCCGTGGTGTTCGTGATCTACGTGTTCAGCTTTCAGACCGGCTACTCGGTCGTGAACTCCGGTGTCCAGAAGGACGTCGGCCTGTCGGTGTCCCAGGTCGCCACGATCGCCGCCGTCTATACGTGGGCCTTTGCGCTCTGCCAGTTTTTCGGCGGTGCGCTGCTCGATCGGCTTGGCTCACGAAAAGTGCTGCCGCTGTCAATCGCCCTGGTGACGGTGGGTGTGTTCATGTTCGCCAACGCCGGCAGTTACGGCCTGTTGCTGCTGTCGCAGGTCATCGTCGCAATTGGCTCCTGTACCGCGTTCGTGGGCGCTGGGTATATCGGCGGCCAATGGTTCGGCATGGCCAAATTCGGTTTCATGTTCGGGTTGGTGGCGATGGGGTCGGCGCTCGCGTCGGCGTTCGCCCTGAACATCTTCGAAGCCGTGCTCGGTTCGATCACGTGGCGGACGCTCTTCAATATCTACGGCGCCATCGGAGTCGTGATCCTGGCGCTCAGTGCCATTTACGTTCGCAATCCCGCACCAGTGGAAGGAGGCATGAACAAGGGCATCGGCGACTTTTTTGCGTCCGTCATTGGCGACATTGCGAAGGTGGCGGCGATTGGCCACGTGTGGATCGCATCGTTCATCGGCGCGGCGCAGTTCGGGGTGATGCTCGCCCTGGGCGTCGTGTGGATGCCCAAGGTGCTGATGGCGCATGGACTGAGCCAATCGACCGCAGGGTTTGTGTCGTCGTTGCTCTGGCTTGGCCAGGCTGCCGGCAATCTGGTGTTCCCGACGTGGTCCAGCCGTATCAGGAGCCGGAAACTGCTGCTCATCCTCGGCAGCGCGATGACATTGACCTCCCTTCTCGCATTGGTCTACCTCCCAAGTATCGGACGCAGTCTCGCCGTCTTCCTGTGCTTCACGCTGGGTTTCGCGAGTGCCTGCAACATGCTCGCGTTCAGCACGGTGGCAGACGTGATGAAACCGAGCCAGATCGGGACGTCAGCGGCCATCGTCAATGGCATCACCTTCATTGTTGGCGGAATCCTGATCAGCAGACCGGGGATGCGCATTGGCCTCGGGATCGACGCCGGGATCGAACCCCGATCGCTCCAGCTGGTACAGTTCGCCAGTCGACCGCTGCTTGCGACGCTGGCGATCGCCCTCGCTCTCGCCTTGTACATGAAGGAGACGTATCCGAAATCGCAGCGATGACGTATGCGGCTTTTGCCACCGCTGCCCCTACCGCGGTCGTCGCGACCTTTCCCTTTCGCCCGGCCCAACGACAGGTTCAGTGTCCGTCGCCGGCTTTGATGTTCGGACCGCACACGGTCCCCTTGTAAACGGTTTCGCTGTTTGGCGGGACTGCGGCAGTGTGACTCAGCCCATCGAACTCCATCGTGCCGTAAGCTCCTTCGTACTTGCCGAATCCCCCTTTGATATCCAGGTCCACGTGTGACGTGAATTCTCCTGGAGGCGCGCCTGGAATGGCAGTGCGTGTCGGCAATCCTTCTGCCCTCAACACATCGCCACTCTTGGTCACGAAAATATCCAATGACCTCACGACGTTGGGCGGCAGGCTGAGCAAGGTCACCGTGACGGCGCCGTTCAACACGCCAGTCACAGTGCCCAGGAGTCTGGTCGGTTCCGTGCCTAGAGAAATCCTGGTCTCCGCGATGGAGCCATGGACGTATTGACAGTCCGCCCGTGCCTCATTGGCCGTTCCGAGCAACACCACGCATGCCGCCAGTGTTGTTGTTGCTTTTCTCGTCATGACGAATCTCCTTGCGCGCGATCGGTGGTCCGGTTCAGTCCGGGTCGACGCGACCTGCGTCACAACGTACACGCGAAGCGTGGCGGCCGCCAGCTACGCAAACACGTAGGGACAGCCAGTTCCAGGATTCAATGGTGCACTGCAGCGTCCAGCTGCCGGCTTCCAGGTGTGGCTTGCTCTGATGGTGAAGTCTCAGACGAGACGTTCACGCAGAGCCTTCGCGACGGCCTCTGTCTTCGAGTGGACCTGCAACTTTTCGTAGATATGTCGCAAGTGGAAGGAGACGGTGTTCGTGGAGATGCCCATCTCGCGCGCCGCCGTCTTGTAGTGGTGCCCCTCGACCATGAGTTTGAGCAACTCCGTCTCCTGTGGCGTCAGATGGCAGGACGCGCGCTCCGGCGGCCGGAACTCTCGAAAGAGGGTGATGACGCGCCGGGCAATTTCCGGCGACATCGGCGCGCCGCCATCCGTCACTTCCTTCAGTGACTCCAGCAACCGCGCCGGCGGCGTGTTCTTCAGGAGGTACCCGGACGCGCCCGCGCAGATCGCGTTGAACACGTTCACATCATCGTCGTACACCGTGAGCGCGAGGATCGGCACGTCGGGGAAACGCTCGCGCAGCTGGCGCGTGCCTTCGATGCCGTCGATCCCGGGCAGCCCGATATCCGTGAGGATGACGTCGGGCCTGGTGCCGCTAATGCCTCCCAGCGCGTCCTCCATCGTCCGGAAATCGGCCGCACATTGAAAGCCGCCGGTGCCATCGATCAGCATTTTGAGGCCTTCGCGTACCTCGCGCACGTCTTCGATGATGACGATGCGGATGGGCACTCAGGAGTGCCGCCGAAAGAGATTGATAGCCATAGTCAGAACCATCGAAGACTAGTCCGTAACCACGATGGTGTCACCTACGTATTCGCGCGGCTGTGGTCCGCAGGACCGTCAGATCGGCACATCGAGCCGTACGGTCGTGCCGGCACCGCTTCGGGAGGTGATGTCGAGCGACCCCTGCAGCGTCTGAGCGCGCCGCTGCATACTCCCAAGCCCTTGCCCATCGGCAGCGCTTTTCGGATCGAACCCGATGCCGTTGTCGATAATCTCGAGAACGAGCCGTGACGATTCGACCCGGAACTCGATTTGCACGAGTGAGCATCGCGAGTGGCGCGCCGCGTTGTTGACGGCTTCCTTGAAGATCAACAGAAGATCGCGCCGGATGTCGACGCCGATTCTGAGATTGTCGGCCTCGCCGGGAGCGGAGAACCGCAACTCGATGTCCCGCAGCGTGAACAGCTCGTCAGCATGCTGCCGCATCCGGCGAGTCAGATCGATGAGGCTGTCGCGCTTCGGGTTGATCGCCCAGACGATGTCGCTCATCGAGCTGACCGATTCACGGGCGATACGCGCGATCGAGGCCAGTGGCCCCACGTCGTGCGTGTGGCTGGCGACCTCGGCGAGGACTGCGATCCGCGTGAGATTGGCTCCCACGTCGTCGTGGAGATCAGTAGCAATCCGAGTCCGGATATGGACCAACTCCAGCAGCCGTGCCACGCGGTACCGGTACCCCCCGTACGAGAGTGCCGCGGCGGTGGAGGCGATGAGCGCCAAGGCCCACCAGCGAAGCCAGAGTGGGGAGAGGATCCTGAAGTCGATCGCGGCAGGATGTGCGCTGACGATGCCGTCCGAGTTCACCGCCCGGACAGTGAATCGGTATCGACCCGGTGCAAGGCTGGCGTAGGTGACTGTGCGGTGCTCGTCTGGAGCGCTCCAGTCCGTGTCGGCCCCCTCCAGCAGGTACTGATAGCGCAAGACTTCACCGGACCCGAAGCCGAGGCCAACGAAGTCGACCTGTAGCTGATTCTGCTGCGGCGCCAGGTCGCCGAGCGAGAGCTGGGGTTCCCCCAGTGCCGACACCAGCCGCGGTACGCCAGTGACGCGCAATCCTGTGATCAGGATCGGAGGCGCTGATGGCGACGGGACATCCGGCTCGGGTTCGAGTCGGGCGAGGCCGCTCGACATCGCGAACCACAGCGCACCGGTCCGATCCCGGAACGCCCCGCCAACCGTGCCCGGCACGTAGCCGTCCGTCGTCGTGAACTGTTTCACGCGCCGGCTCGCAGGATCGAATCGATCGATGCCATGACCGCCGCCGATGTAAATCCGCCCGCTGAGATCCTCCGCCAGTGCCACGGCGTTATCACTCGACAATCCCTCGCGCGTCGCGTAGCTGACAAACCTGGGCCGCGTGGCTCCGGTGTCGTCGACGCGCACAAGTCCGCCACGGGCCGAGGCGAGCCAGAGCCGGCCGGACCGATCGACGTGGATGTCCATAATCGCGCCGAGCGGCAATCCCTCGTCCGACGTGAAAAAGGTGAACGTGTCGTGCGCGTAGCGCGCGAGGCCATTGTTGAAGCCAAACCACAGTGTGCCAGACGGCTCTTCCCCGAACGAACGCGGGCGGTCGTCGCGGAACTCGGGAAGCCCGCCTGCGTGCGTCAGGTCGCGAATCTTCCCGCTGCGCGGATCCCAGCGGCCGAGGCCGTTCGTTGATGGATGAATGGTGGAAATCCAGATATTGCCGCGGGAGTCCTCGAACAACCGGAACACCTGTTGCGCAGTCAGACCGTCCCTCGTGGTGTAAACGGCAAGCGGGTGTGCGGTGGCCACCGCCGTGATCTCCTGGTTTGCCGGAAACCGATAGAGACCGTCGGCCGTGCCGACCCACCACGTGCCGTCCCGCGCCTGGAGCGTGACATGCTCCATCACCCAGCCGAGATTCGTGACAGTCGAAGGCGTGAACCACGTGAAGCGCTGATCCTTGAGCTGCCCGAGGCGGGGATGGAAGGTAGGACGATCGCCTCTCAATACATCAAGCCTCGCGCCCTCGAACACACTGGTGCGGACGTCCCCCAGGACATTTCCTCGAAAGGCGAGATTACCGGCACGGTCCTCGAACACATGGTTGACCGTCTCGATCCCATCTTGCTCGCCATACGTGCTGAAGCCACCACGCGTCAACTTCATCACGCCGGCGCTGTTCGTGCCGAGCCAGAGGTTGCCCCCGAGGTCCTCGTTGACGGCCGTGATGTCGAAATAACTCAGCCCGTTGCGTTTCGTGTATGAACGGAAGCGATGGTGTTCATCGCCCATGTCAAGGAATTCTGCGAGCCCTCTCGCGGTGGCCACCCAGAACCGGCCGTCCGACGCCTCGAACAGCTGAAACACCCACGGCGACGGCAGACCGTGCTCGTCTCCGTCGTGATAGCCGAACTGCGCGTCAACGACCGGGGTCTCGCGGTCCGGCCCCATGCGCAGCCGAAAGAAGCCCCCCAGATGAGTAGCCGCCCAGAGACGGCCGCTGCGGTCCTCAAACAGATCCCAGACATCGTCACCCGGCAGGCCGTCGCGCGTCGTGTACCGCGCCGTGCGGCCGTCGCGCCAGCGGCGATACAGACCGCTCGGAGACGCCATCCACAACGAGCCCTGCGCATCTTCGAGCAGATCGGTCACCTCACGCTGTCCGGGGTATTCGGTCGGCGTGCGGATGTCTACGACTCGTAACGAGCGGCGGCCGGCCGAGAGCTCGAGTCGAAATAGGCCCTGCCGTGTTCCTGCCCAGACCGTGCCATCGTGTCCCTCGAGCAGAACCGTCACCGCCGGGGCGCGCGCGTCCGCGTCGCCCGGCATGACGACGGCGAACATCGGCCGCTCCGTCGTGCGGCCCGCGTCCTGAGACACGTGGCGATCCGGCCTGCCTTTCGGATCGAAACGAACGAGCCCGCCGTCCGTGGCGAGCCAGTACTCGCCGCCGCGCGTCTCGAGAAGATCGTT
>Ga0310895_10000165_pt1 | contig 14156 bp, 10 predicted proteins | sample C0D4metaG_FD_203912 | JGI IMG/M metagenome (GOLD analysis project Ga0310895, IMG submission 203912) | Lab incubated soil microbial communities from West Virginia University Organic Research Farm, Morgantown, WV, United States - C0D4 | ecosystem: Environmental > Terrestrial > Soil > Agricultural... | reverse complement strand
TGCCCTCGCCCGGCGCCTGCGCGCGGGGGAAACGGTCTACGCCGCCTGGTGCATGATGGGCTCGCCCATCGTTGCGGAGACGATCGCGCGCGAGGGTTTCTCCGCTGTCGTGCTCGATGCGCAGCACGGGTTGTGGGACACCGCCTCGATCATCAGCGGCATCGGCGCTGTCAGCCATGCCGAAGCGACCCCCGTTGTCCGCATACCGCTCAACGATTTCGCATTGGTGTCACGCGCACTGGATTTCGGCGCTGAAGCGATCATCGCGCCGATGATCAACGACGCCGACGACGCGCGCCGCTTCGCGGCGGCGGCGAAATATCCTCCTTCCGGCGAGCGCAGCTGGGGTCCGCTGCGCGCGATGGCGCTGCAGGCGCCGCGCACCGCGCCGGCGGATTACCTGCGCGAAGCGAACGAGGGCACGTTGACATTGGCAATGATCGAGACCGCGACAGCGCTCGGCAATGTCGACAAGATCGCTGCGACGCCGGGCATCGATGGGATGTTCGTCGGCCCTTACGATCTTGCGACGGCACTGAGCGGCGGGAAAGCGCAGGACACGCAGGCCCCGCAGGTCGAGCAGGCTATCGACAAGATCTGCGCCGCTGCGAAAGCCGCCGGAAAGATCCCTGGCATCTATTGCCGGGACGCCGAAAGCGCCGTGGCGATGACAAAGCGCGGCTTCCGTTTCGTCGTGGCGGGCAATGATCACACAACCCTGCGCGCGGCCACCGTTGCGCAATTAAAGGCGCTGAAAAGCTGACTACGGCCCGACCAGGTCGTGAAGCTGATCGAGAACTTTACCGGCATCCTTTTCGACCTCCGAGGCCTTCACCTCGCAGACATTGTAGCCGCGCTGCGTCAGATAGACACGCCGTTCGGCCCTGGTCCGCGCCGCGTCGGCGGTTTCCTTGACCGGCACCAGATCGATCACGCACTTGAGCGGAAACGACACGAAATCCGTGATGTGCGGGCCAATCGGGACCTGGCGCTTGAACCCGCGGCCAGCGAAACGCCGGTCGTTCACAAGCGCCTGCCACAACACCCGCTCGGCCTCGGTCGGATTCCTGCGCAGAAGCCGCGCCAGCCCGCGCACCGGTCCGCGCTCGCCCGGCACGCGGCCGCCGCTGTGCTCCGCCAGAAGATCGCGCAGTTTCTGAGCCTCCACCGGATCGAGCACGCCGCCTCGCGCCGGCCCCTTGCGGCCCTGCGCGATCGCAGTGAGCACGCCGTGCAGCGTGCGGATGTCCTGTTGGGACGGAGCCATTCGCTGGAAAATGTTGCGCAGATTGACGCTCATCGTGCCGCGTTTTTCTTCCGGACGAAAAAACTCGACCCGCTCGAGCTCGTTTTCGAGATCTGAAAAGAAAGCATCGAGCTGCTGCTTCGGAGCCGGCGGTGATTTCTCCGGCATGGAGAACGGCAGATTGCCGCCACCGGCGCGCTTGAACCACTCATACGTAACGATCACAACGGCCTGCGCCAGATTGAGCGACGCAAACGCAGGATTGACCGGCAGCGTCACGATACGATCGGCCAGCGCGACCTCGTGATTTTCAAGACCGATGCGCTCCCGTCCGAATATGATCGCAACGGTCTCCCCTCCCGCCACCCTCTGCACCATTTCTGTAGCGGCCGCGTCCGCCGAAATCACCAGCTTGGCCTGGTCGTGATTGCGCGCGGTCGTCGCCACAACGAAACTGCAATCACCGATCGCATCGTTGAGACTTCCGTAGAGTGTCGCGGCGTCGAGGATACGGTCGGCGCCGGCTGCCATCACCCTCGCCTTTTCGTTCGGCCATTTTTGCTTCGGCTTCACCAGGCGGAGGCGCGACAGCCCGAAGTTGGCCATCGCCCGCGCCGCCGCCCCGATATTCTCGCCAAGCTGGGGCTCGACCAGCACGACGACCGGGGCCGGCGTCTCGATCCAACGCTTGGTCTTGTCAGTCCCAGCACCGGGCATTCGAACCTCACCTAGGCGCATATACCCTTCACAGCACGGTTGTGGAAAGAAATGCCGCCAAATCGCGGCTTTCGTCCCGAGATTTTGGGTGCTATAGGGGCCGCGCGCCGGACACTTTTCCTCCTGTCCGTGCGACTTTCAAAAGGTTTTATCGGCAATGGCGAAGATCAAGGTGGCGAACCCCGTCGTCGAAATGGACGGCGACGAGATGACACGCATTATCTGGCAGCTGATCAAGGACAAGCTGATCCATCCCTATCTCGACATCAACCTTCTTTATTACGACCTCAGCGTCCAGAAGCGCGACGAAACCGACGACCAAATCACCATCGACGCCGCCAACAAGACCAAGGAGGTAGGCGTCGCGGTTAAGTGCGCCACCATCACGCCGGACGAGGGCCGCGTAAAGGAATTCAATCTCAAGAAGATGTGGCGTTCGCCCAATGGCACGATCCGCAACATCATCGGCGGCGTGATCTTCCGCGAACCCATCATCTGCAAGAATGTGCCGCGCCTGGTGCCGGGCTGGACGCAGCCGATTGTCATCGGGCGCCACGCCTACGGCGACCAGTACCGCGCGACCGACATCCGGGTGCCGCAAAAGGCAAAGCTGACGCTGAGCTATGTCGCTCCCGACGGCAAAAAGGTCGAGCACGAGGTGTTCGAGTTCCCGAACTCGGGCGTAGCGCTGGCGATGTATAACCTCGACGACTCGATCCGCGATTTCGCAATGGCATCGTTCAACTACGGCCTGTCGCGCGGCTATCCCGTCTACCTTTCGACCAAGAACACGATCCTCAAGGTCTATGACGGCCGCTTCAAGGACATCTTCCAGGAGGTGTTCGACGCTCAGTTCAAGGACAAATTCGCCGCGAAGAAACTCACTTACGAGCACCGGCTGATCGATGACATGGTCGCGGCTGCCCTCAAGTGGTCCGGCGGCTATGTCTGGGCGTGCAAGAACTACGACGGTGACGTGCAGTCCGACATCGTAGCGCAGGGCTTCGGCTCGCTTGGCCTGATGACCTCGGTACTGATGACCCCTGACGGCAAAATCGTCGAATCGGAGGCCGCGCACGGCACGGTGACGCGCCACTATCGTGAGCATCAGAAGGGCAAAGAGACCTCGACTAACTCGATCGCGTCGATCTTCGCCTGGACACGCGGCCTCGCCCATCGCGCCAAGCTCGACAAGAACGACGCTTTGGCGAAGTTCGCAGCGACGCTCGAAAAGGTCTGCGTCGACACCGTCGAGAGCGGGTTCATGACCAAGGACCTGGCGCTGTTGGTCGGCGCCGACCAGAAGTGGCTCTCCACGACCGGGTTCCTCGACAAGGTGGATGCAAATCTGAAGAAAGCTATGGGCGCCTAGATGTATGGCCGGGCTTGTCCCGGCCACTACTTCTCTTCCGCCACCACCGCCGTCACCTCCCGCTTCACCGCGGCGGCCCGCTTCCCCACGCGATTTTCGACCACTTCCTTGACGCGCTCCGCAATGCGGGAGTCGCGCTGCATCAGTGCGTGCAGGTCGTGAGCGTCGAGACCTAGCAGGTTGGTGCGGGTGATCGCGGTCACTGTCGCGGTGCGGCGCGTCCGCCGCAATAGTGCAACCTCTCCAAAAAACTGGCCGGTGCCGAGCCGGACACGTTCCTTTTTCCCTCTGATCTCGATCTCGACCTCGCCCGCGGCAATGAAATACATCGAGCGCGCAGCATCTCCTGCCCGCATGATGATTTCACCCGGCTCGACCACCTGAGCTCTTAGCAATTCCATGATGTCCGATATTTCGGTCGCATCGAGTTCCGCAAACAACGGCACGCGGGAAATCATGCCCCAGGTCACGATGAAATCACGGCGCTGGATCTGCTCGGCAAATGCGGTGGCAATGATGCCGACCGGCAGTGCCATGAGCACCAGACCGGCGAAGATCGTGCAGGTCGCAATGAACTTGCCGAGCGCGGTAACCGGCACCACGTCGCCATAGCCGATCGTTCCGATCGTAACGATTGCCCACCAGAAAGCTTCGGGGATGGTGCCAAGCTTTGCAGGCTGCACGTTGGCTTCAGCGAGATGCATCATCGATGCCGCGACGAGCGCGGTACCGAGCGCGATCACGAGGCAGCCGAACAATGCGCGCCGCTCATTGTAGAGGACGTCGAGCAGCGACCGCATCGCCGGCGAGTAGCGCGCGAACTTGAAGAAGCGCACCATCCGGAAGACCAGGAACACGCGCAGCTCGCCAGGCAGCACCATGGCGAACCAGAACGGCAGCACTGCTACAAGATCGATGATGCCGGCAGGACTCAGCGCGTATTTAAGTCGCGCTTGCCGCGCAGGCAGATGCTGATGTGGCCCGTGCTCGACGGCACACCACAGCCGGAGGCCATATTCGATCGTGAAGACAATGAGCGAGAAAAATTCGATGGCCGCAAAGGTGGTGGTGTAGCGCGCTTCATATTCCGGGATGGATTCGAGGGCCACCGCGGTTAAATTGATGACGATCAGAACGACAAGAAACCGGTCAACCGCCTTGCTGACGCGGTCGCCCACCGGCCCTTGCTCGAGTATTTGATAAACGCGCCGGCGCAAGCCTTTGAGGCGGTTGCGTGCCATGCCGCGACGATCCCCCTGCGCGAGTGTCAGCCCCCAAGCGCCGCTTCGATTGCCTTTAGTGCGTCTTCCGCTTTTGATCCATCCGGCCCGCCGGCCTGCGCCATGTCCGGACGGCCCCCGCCACCTTTGCCGCCGAGCGCTTCGGCACCTTTTTTGACCAGCTCTACCGCATTAAAGCGCTTGGTCAGATCGTCGGTGACGCCAACCACGATACCGGCCTTGCCATCCGCAGCCGTGGCGACAATGGCAACGACACCTGATCCGACCTGCCGCTTGCCCTCGTCAGCGAGGCTGCGGAGATCCTTGAGCTCGATTCCGGTAACCGCCCGCGCCAGCAGCTTAACGCCGTTGACCTGTCGCACATCGGCGGCATCGCCGTCCGCTTTCCCGCCCCCGCCCATAGCCAGCTTCTTTTTGGCCTCGGAGAGATCCCGTTCGAGCTTCTTGCGATCATCCAAGAGCGTTCCGATGCGTCCGGGCATCTCTTCAAGCGGGACTTTAAGCTCTGCAGCCGCGGCTTTAACGACCTGAAGCTGTTTGTTAGCGGCCTTCCTGGCTGATTTTCCGGTCAAAGCCTCGATTCTGCGTACACCGGCCGCCACCCCGGATTCCCCGACCAGCGAAACAAGGCCTATATCGCCGGTCCGGCGCACATGGGTTCCGCCGCACAATTCCACCGACCAGCCCATGGTGTTGCCGGTGCCCTCGCCCATCGCGACCACCCGGACTTCGTCGCCGTATTTTTCGCCGAACAAGGCGCGCGCGCCGGAGGCGATTGCGTCATCGACCGCCAGCAGGCGCGTCGTCACTGGCGCGTTTTGCAGAACGATGTCGTTAGCGATGTCTTCGACCCGTTCGATTTCCTCCGCCGACATTGGTTTTGGGTGCGAGAAATCGAACCGCAACCGGTCGGGCGCGACGAGCGAACCTTTCTGTGCAACGTGATCGCCGAGCACCTGGCGTAGAGCCTCGTGAAGAAGGTGTGTTGCCGAGTGGTTCTGACGAATTGCGCTGCGGCGCGCGTGATCGACATCCAGGAGCAGCGGATCGCCGACTTTGACCGACCCCTGCTCCACTTTCACGACATGGGCGAACAGGTCGCCCGCTTTCTTTTGAGTATCGGACACGGCCAGCCGGACACCCTCGCGACGCATTTCACCCGTGTCGCCGACCTGGCCGCCGCTCTCGCCATAGAACGGTGTCTGGTTCATCACCACAGCGCCGCTCTCGCCCTTCTTGAGCTCGGGTACCTCCTTGCCGTCCATCACCAGCGCGGCAACGACGCCCTCTGCGCTCTCCGTCTCGTAACCGAGAAATTCCGTCGCGCCGATTTTCTCGCGCAAGCCGAACCAGACCGTTTCCTGCGCCGCCTCGCCCGATCCCGCCCAGGATGCCCGCGCCTTCGCGCGCTGACGCTCCATGGCGTCGGTGAAGGAAGCGATATCGACCGAAATCCCGCGCGAACGCAGCGCATCCTGCGTGAGATCAAGCGGAAATCCATAGGTGTCGTAGAGCGTGAAAGCAGTGTCGCCGTCGAACATCGCGCCCCTCTTGAGGCCTTTGCTCTTCTCGTCGAGGATGGCGAGGCCGCGCTCGAGCGTGCGCCGGAAGCGGGTCTCCTCGAGCTTGAGGGTCTCGGTGATCAGGGCTTCCGCGCGCAGCAGCTCAGGATAGGCCTGACCCATTTCGCGCGTGAGCACGGGAACAAGCTTCCACATCAGCGGTTCTTGCGCGCCGAGCAGCTCGGCGTGACGCATGGCACGCCGCATGATGCGGCGCAGGACGTAGCCGCGCCCTTCGTTTGACGGCAGAACACCGTCCGCGATCAGAAACGCGGACGCCCGCAGATGGTCGGCGATGACGCGATGTGAGGCCTTTTGCGGCCCGTTGGGGTCGACTCCCGTCAACTCGGCGATTGCGCGGATCAGCGCCTGGAACAGATCGATGGCGTAATTGTCGTACGTGCCCTGCAGCACGGCGGCCATGCGCTCGAGCCCCATGCCGGTGTCGATTGAGGGCCGCGGGAGATTGACCCGCTTGCCGCCTTCGAGCTGCTCGTACTGCATGAAAACGAGATTCCAGATCTCGATGAAGCGGTCGCCTTCGGAATCCGCCGAACCGGGCGGGCCGCCCGGAATCTTGTCGCCGTGGTCGTAGAAGATTTCAGAGCACGGTCCGCACGGACCGGTATCGCCCATGGCCCAGAAATTGTCCGAACCTGCAATGCGCAGGATCTTGCTATCCGGCAACCCCGCGATCTTCTTCCAAAGCTTGAATGCGTCGTCATCGTCGACATAGACCGTGACCAGCAGCCGATCCTTGGGAAGCGCGAAATCCTTCGTGACGAGTGTCCAGGCGAGCTCGATCGCCCGCTCCTTGAAGTAGTCGCCGAAGGAGAAGTTGCCGAGCATCTCGAAGAAGGTGTGGTGGCGCGCGGTATAGCCGACATTGTCGAGATCGTTGTGCTTGCCGCCGGCACGCACGCATTTCTGCGCGGTCACGGCACGCGAATAGGGCCGCTTTTCCAGACCGGTGAACACGTTCTTGAACTGCACCATGCCGGCATTGGTGAACATCAGCGTGGGATCGTTGCGCGGGACCAGCGCCGACGACGCAACGATCTGGTGGTCATTGCGGGCGAAGACGTCGAGAAAGCTCTTGCGGATGTCGTTGACGCCGCTCATTCGGACCGTGCAGTTCCTTATCGGGACCGGGGCTAAATCCCCGTCCGGATTTATGTTTTCAGCCAGCTATTTAGCGGCGGGGTTGCGTTAAGTCTAGGAAGGGGCACGGCCCACCCACAGCGCCGGTCATCGGCAGGCCGGGCTGGCGCCCTGGCTGCGCCAGGTCATTCAAAGCGCCTTCGCCCCCGTCCTCGGTGGCGGCCGCTCTACGCAGCCGGGTGCCGACGGGGGCGAATGCCTGACGCATCACACATGATACGCGTCACCGGAATGGTGCAGCGGAAAACGCAGGCGCCGCCGCCTCGCCTTACTACTCCTACATACTTTCGGGCTATGAATGGCCCGTTTTTCCTTTGCGCTTCGAGCTTTTCACCTTCGGGTCTTTGGCCTTTGCAGCCACAGCCCTGGGTTCTTTTCTCTTGGCGCCAGCACTCCTGACTTTGCCTTTCGCAGCTCCGGCCTTTCGTGGTTTAGCGGCCTCTGGCGCTGCGGTCGGCGCAACTGCTTCTGAAGTTTCGACGGGATAGGTCGGCTTGGGCGGGACAGGCAACGGCTCTTGCCGCACCTGCGCCGGCTCTTCGTTCGTGAGGGCTTCGCCCTTCTCGCGAAGACCGGCTCCGGACGGCAGCGTCGTTACAACGCCGTCCGGCAGCCCATCATCCTTTCAAGCCTCAGCTGCCTCGTCGTCATCGCTATCCTTATCTGCTGTCTCCCCCGCCATGATCGCCTCGGCGATCAGGCCAGCATTCTGGCGTACGGCGGCTTCGATCTTGTTGGCGATGTCGGGATTTTCCTTGAGGAATTGCTTGGCGTTCTCACGGCCCTGGCCGATGCGCTGGCTGTCATAAGAAAACCAGGCGCCGGATTTCTCGACGACATTGGCCTTGACGCCGAGATCAATCAGTTCGCCGAGCTTGGACACGCCCTCGCCATACATGATGTCGAATTCGACCTGCTTAAATGGCGGCGCCAGCTTGTTCTTGACCACCTTGACGCGGGTCTGATTGCCGATCACCTCGTCGCGCTCCTTGATGGCGCCGATGCGGCGGATATCGAGACGCACGGAAGCGTAGAATTTAAGCGCGTTGCCGCCAGAGGTCGTCTCCGGCGAGCCGTACATCACGCCAATCTTCATGCGGATCTGGTTAATGAAAATTACCATGGTGCGCGATTTCGAGATCGATGCAGTCAGTTTGCGCAACGCCTGACTCATCAATCGCGCCTGGCTGCCTGGCTGCACGTCGCCCATCTCGCCTTCAAGCTCCGAGCGCGGCACAAGCGCGGCAACAGAATCGACCACCAGCACGTCGATCGCACCGGAACGCACAAGCGTGTCGGCAATCTCCAGCGCCTGCTCTCCGGCATCCGGCTGGGAAATCAGCAGATCATCGACATTCACGCCAAGCTTGCGGGCATAGATCGGATCGAGCGCGTGTTCGGCATCGACGAAAGCGCAGATGCCGCTCTTTTTCTGGGCCTCGGCGATGGTGTGGAGTGCAAGCGTGGTCTTGCCGGAGGATTCCGGCCCGTAGATCTCCACTACCCGGCCACGCGGCAGGCCGCCGATACCAAGGGCAATGTCGAGCCCTAGCGAGCCCGAGGAAATAGCCTCAATGTCCATGGCCTTGTCGTTCTTGCCGAGCTTCATGACCGAGCCCTTGCCGAACTGACGCTCAATCTGGCTAAGCGCAGCTGACAGGGCTTTCGACTTGTCCATGGAAGATCCTTCAACGAGACGCAGGGCAGGCTGACTCATGATGTCGCGCTCCTTATGGCGGGGATTCGACCCCCCGACAACGCGGCCCCTGCCGCGCAGCCGGAATCGACTGAAGGACAGCAATGTACACTATTTGTTCTCTGTTCGCAATATGTTCTTTTTGGGAAATGGGGCCTGTTTCGACCCTTAGTGGCCGATTTTGAATTTGGGGGTGGCCCGTTTCGTTGCGACATCCGGGCATTTAGAGTGCGGGGATGGAAAATACCCCTCCCCAATTCCTTGCCGCAAGTATTGGCGGCGGCGCGGTTTCCAAAGATGGCCACGATGTCACGATTGAGTTTGGGGGCGACGGAGCCCTTCTTTGGGTCACACTCCCCGCTTCGCTTCTTCCACAACTGCAACTAATCGTGCGAGATCTTGACGCGCTCGCGATAGATGCCCGGAATGGTGTCGCCGGCCACTGGGCTGTGCCCGCCAAGAAAGGTTAGGCCGCCCCCAGTCCGGCTGGCCCCTGTTCAATGGTCATGATCGGAAAACGCGTACAGTTTCACGACGAGACTTGGCAGGAGCTCCGGTTGCTCGCAGCCGAGAGCATGAAGTCGTTCCAGGAGCTTGCAGATGAGGCCTTCAACGACCTGTTGAAGAAGCACGGCCGCCCCGCCAGCCTAAAAGACGCCCTGCGCAAGAGCGCTGGGCAAACCGCGAAGGTCATTCCACTCAAAAGAAGAGTACGCCCGTTCAAGGGCCGATCGTGAGGAGCCGCCAGACCCTGCCGGGGATTTTCCTCTTGTTCTCGGAAACTTGGTCTGGCTTGCGCGTTGCCAGCATAGCTAAGTGCCGTATCCGATTTGCCATTTCGCAATGCAATATCGTATATTGCGTTGCAGGAGTTTTATTGCCGCGGGGCCGGGGCGCGGCGGAGTGGAGCGTCATGTTGAAGTTTTTGCGTAAGTGCACCGCTATCCCGGCGGTGAAGTACTCGATCATCGCGATCACGAGCTTCCTCTGGCTGGTCGGATTTGCAGACCAACTTCCAGACGTTGAGCAGACTGTAAAATACGTTGGCATCTCGCTGTTGATGCTGGCAGTCGCCGCAATGGCCTGACCAAAGAGGACGCCCCCACCTACACGCCCAGGTGCCGGTGCAATATTTCCGGTCGCGCCTTGATCTCCTGTGCCGAGCCTTCGTGCGCGATGTGGCCGTTATTGATGATGTAGACGCGGCTTGCCAGCGTGAGCGTCGCAGCCAAATTCTGCTCCACAAGTACGATCGTCTGTCCGGCGTCGGCGAGGTCGCGGCAGGCTTTGACGAGGTCGCGCACGATCACCGGCGCGAGACCCTCGAACGGCTCGTCGAGCAGGATGATCTTTGGATCGCGTACGAGCGCGCGCGCGATCGCCAGCATCTGCTGTTCGCCGCCGGACAAATCCGTTCCACGGCTTAGGCGGCGCTCCTTCAACCGCGGAAACATTTCGTAGATACGCGCGAGCGGCCAGCGATTATCCGCGGTGAGGCCGGCGAGGACGATGTTCTCCTCGACGTTGAGACTGCCGAAGATACGGCGTTCCTCGTGCACCAATTGCATGCCGGTGCGCGCAATGGCATGACTCTTCTGACCTGCGATCTCGGCGCCGTCGAACACGATCGAGCCATCGCGCGGTGCCACGACACCCATCAGGCTTTTCAGCGTCGTGCTTTTGCCCGCGCCGTTGCGGCCGAGCAAAGCGACCACCTCATTGCGTTCGACGCGTAACGCAACGTCGAAGAGGATGTGGCTATCCCCGTAATAGGTGTTGAGACCCTTTACCTCGAGCAGGCTCATTCGGCTGCCAACACGCCGTGCACGCCGCCCAGATAGGCTTCCTGCACTTTGCTGTTGCCCTTGATTTCGTCCGGTGTGCCTTCAACCAGCACCCGCCCCTCCTGCAGAACGGTGACGCGCTGCGCCAGTTCGAACAACGAATCCATATCGTGGTCGATGATGATCATGGTGCGGCCGCGAGCGATCGACTTTAGCAGCAGCACGGTCTCGACACGCTCACGCGGGCTCATACCGGCGAGCGGCTCATCAAGCAGCAAGAGGCTTGGCGAGGTTGCGAGCGCCAGGCCCACCTCGAGCCGGCGTTTCTCGCCATAGGCGAGATCCGACACCGGCGTGTCGGCGCGATCAACCAGATCGACCAGTTCGAGCGTGTGCTCAACCTGTTCGTCGAGGCCGGCAACTCGCTTGAGCGATCTGAACAGGTCGAGCCTGAACTTGCCGCGCAGTTCCGCCAGCGCCGCAATCGTCAGGTTCTCGCGCACCGTCAGGCGGTTAAAGAGCTGGTTGATCTGATAGCTCTTGGTCAGCCCGAGCTGACATGCATCGGTCACGGTCTTTCCGGTGATGTCCTGGCCTTCGAACAGAATCTGACCCGATGTCGGTGGTATTTCGCAGGTCAGCATCTTGAAAAAAGTGGTCTTGCCTGCACCATTCGGGCCGATGATGCCTCGCAGCTCGCCGTGGTTGACGGTGAAATCGATGTCGGAATTGGCGGCTAGGCCGCCATAATGCTTGGTGAGACCTTTGACCTGCAGAATAGCGCCAGTCTTGCGGTCGGTTTCGCGGTGACGCGCAGGCATGGCAGCGATCGCCGGCTCACGCACCATTTCCGCAGCGGCGGCCCGCTGCTCGTCTTCGGCAGTGACGCCGGCGACGGGTGCCTCCTCGGGCGGTTCCGCCTTTTTCCTGGCACCGGTCACGAACGCGAGAAGATCCTCGATACCGCCGATCAGGCCGCGGCGCAGGAAGCAGATCAGCAGCACAAAGATCACGCCGAGCACCAGCTTCCAGGTGGCGCCGATATGCAGCGTGGTTTGCAAGAAATCGCTCAAGTAGAGCCAGACCGTCGCGCCGACCAACGGACCGAACAATGTACCGGCGCCGCCGATCGCGGTCTGCATGACCAGTTGCCCAGACGTGTCGAACATGAAGGCGTCCGGTGGCATGAAGCCTTGCATCACGCCAAGCAGACCGCCGGCAAACCCGGCATAGGCGGCCGCGACGACGAAAGCAGTCAATTTGTAACCGTGGATGTCGTGACCGACGGCAGCAGCGCGCAACGGATTGTCACGAATCGCGCGCAGCACGGCGCCCACCGGAGAACGCACGATGCGCAGCGCAAGCACAGTGCCGATGAAATACCAGAACGCGAGAAACGAGTAGAGGCTCCAATCGGTGTTGAAGCGAATGGTGGTGAAACCGAGATAGAGCGCCGGCGCCGGCACGCCAGGCAGTCCGTTCTCGCCGCCGGTGTAGGCCGAGAGCGGATTGAACTCCACGAAGAAGAAGACCTCCGCAATTGCCACGGTGATCATCGCAAAGTAGATGCCGGTGCGCCTGAGCGCGATCAATCCGACCAGATAGCCGATAACGGTCGCCACAATCGTACCCACAAATAGCGAAGGTACGACGTAGGGAAATTCTACGATTGTCAGGAGATAGGCCGCGACCATACCGCCGGTACCAAAGAACGCGGATTGGCCAAATGAGAGGAGCCCGGTGAAGCCAAACAGAATGTCGAACCCCAATCCGAACAGTCCCCACACCAGGATGCGGTTGATCGTGGTCGGCGTGAACCCGAGATAAGGCAGGACGAATGGCACGGCGATCAGCCCGACAGCTGTCAGGATTTCAACGAGTAAGGGGCGTTGCCTGAGCATCAGATGACCGCGCTCATTCGCGGCCGGCCGTGCCGAGCAGTCCGTAAGGACGCAGCACGAGCACAAGCGTCATGGCGACGAACAGCATGACGTAGGCGTAGCCGGGATTGAACATCGAGGTGATGCTGATGATTTCACCGGCAATCAGCCCGCCGAGAATAGCGCCAGGAAAGGACCCCACTCCGCCGATCACTACGACGACGAAGGTCTGCACTAGAATCGCCTCGCCTACGTCGGGCGCGATCGAGACCACCGGCGCGTTGACGATACCGGCAAAGCCCGCCGCCATGGCGCCAATGCCGAACACCAGCATGAAGACCTTGTAAACGTCGATCCCAAGCGAATCGACCATCACAGAATCCTCAATACCGGCGCGCACGATCATGCCGATACGCGTGCGATACAGCACGACGTAGAGCGCAAGCAGCGCCACCGCGACGATTCCGAGCAGCGCGAGGCGGTAAGTCGGATAGACCATGAAGCCGAGCGAGGTGATGCCCTGGAACAGCGATGGCGGCGGCACGGCCTTTGACAGGCTGCCGAAGAAGAAGCGCACCGCCTCGACAAAGACGATGCCGAGCCCGAACGTGACCAACAGCTGGTCCTCATGTGGACGGCTGTAGAAGTAACGAATGATCCCCCGCTCCACCACCACGCCGACGATCATGACGAACAGCGAGCCGGCAAACACCGCGGCGATGAAGGAGCTCGTATAGGTGTAGGCGACCCAGCCGGCGTAACCGCCCAGCATGAACATGGCGCCGTGCGCGAGGTTCAGCACACCGAGCGTGCCGTAAATAATGGTCAGGCCGGACGAGATCAGCGCGAGCAAGGCGCCCAGCACCAGGCCGTTGAAGCATTGCGATATGAAATTCGCCCAATTGATCATGGTCGTCCCGGACAAGCGACGGCGAAGCCGCGCCGCAGGCGGTTGAACCGCCAGCGGCGCGACGTCTTACGTCGGGATTAGGTGTAGTCGCCGGGATTGCAGCCGAATGCGTCGGGCTTCTGCATCAGCGGCAGGCCCGGAACGACTTCGAGGACCTCCCAGAAGTCTTCCTTGTTTTTCATCGCCTTCGGCGCCTTGCCCTTGACGATGATCACCGGGCGGACGAGCTGGTGGTCTTCCTTGCGGAAATACACTTCACCAACGGTCGAGTCGAACTTCTCGCCCTTCTCGTACTCCTTGATGACGTCCGGCGGATAGAACGAGCCGGCGTTCGACACCATGCGCGCCCAGATCGCGAACGACATGTAGGCATTGTTGGCACCCCATTCCGGCTTGTAGCCGTACTTCTTGTCGAACGCCTCGACGAACATCTTGGCGAGGGGATATTTGTCTTCGAGCGTCCACCAGAAGTCGGTAGCGGCGTAGACGCCTTCCATCAGCTCCGGTCCCGCTTCCTTGGCGAGGAACGGAATCTGATACGGGATCACCATCTGCATTTTCGGCGTGAGGCCAAACTGCTTGGCCTG
>Ga0310895_10000132_pt1 | contig 15374 bp, 14 predicted proteins | sample C0D4metaG_FD_203912 | JGI IMG/M metagenome (GOLD analysis project Ga0310895, IMG submission 203912) | Lab incubated soil microbial communities from West Virginia University Organic Research Farm, Morgantown, WV, United States - C0D4 | ecosystem: Environmental > Terrestrial > Soil > Agricultural... | reverse complement strand
AAAGGACCGCCTGCGGAAGACCGAACGTCAGATCGAACAGACCGAAAATGATGTAGTGGCCACCTACGATCGTGAAAAGCGCGACGCCGCTGAAGCGGCAAGTGACAGAAACGACCGCGGAATAGTGGTGAACCAGCGGGTCAATGGCGGCGGGAACATAAAAGATGGAAAGCAGGATCAGGAGAAAAGCCGCGAACCGGGGCCAGATCAGGGGATGGGCCATTTCGAGATGGAGGAAGTCGAGAACGGCTTCGGTCCATATAATCGTGGTAAGCGCGCAAACGATATTTGCCGCGATGCCAAGCCACATCAGAGCTTTAAACCACTGCACGGCGGCAGCGGCGCCGGGCGGTGCCGCGCGTGTCCGGGAAATTTCGGGGCCTGCGGTCATTGCGCTCCTTAGAACGTCAACAAGTACGCCAGCAAATCCGATTTTTGGCCGGCGGTCAGGTTGACACCGTATAGGTGGCCGCCATTGCCGTTGCCGGGTTTACTCGTGTCGTAGCAAAACGGGTCCGCCGGCGCCGAGGGCGGCACGCATGGCGGCGCGACGAAGCCGCCGCGATCCGGATCGAGCGTGTCCGAACCGCGCACGAAAGCCACCGGCCGTTGCTCGAGCGGATTGAGCAGGTCGGCCAGCGTCGGCACCGAGCCATTGTGCAGATAAGGCGCGCGCAGCCACAGGCCATCGAGCGGCAAATTGGCGTAGCCGTTGGTCTTGACGAAATATTTGAACTGATGGGACGTGCCGACAAAGAAATTCGCCAACTGGTATTCGCGGAATTTCTCCGTATAGGATCCGAGCCGGTGCGGATCGGCGCCGAGTTTGCTGTTCGGCTCGATTTGGCCGATTGCTTCGCCGGTGAACGTATAGCCTTGCGAATCCTGAAAGCCATGGCAGGCGCGGCACTGGCTCATGAAAATGTCGCGGCCGCGCGCCACCGCCCTCGGATCGGGATGATAAGGGCTTGGCGGTGCCCGCAACGTCTTGAGCCAATCGGCCACGCGATTGATGCCATCGAAGTCGACCGAATCAGGCGTGACGCCGGCCCCGATAGCCGCCGAGAGATTACGTTCGGCCAGCGAGGTGTTATTGCCGTCCCAATGCAGATGCATGTTTTCACGCGGACCCTGGTTAAAGATCGGCGGGAAGTCGGCGATGCCGATCAGCTCATCCTTTTGCAGTGACGCGAGTGGCATATCGGCCTGGATCAGCTTGTACGGATTGAAGGTGTCGACGCGGCCCGGTCCCCATGGCGGCTGCTGACGCAGCAGCGGGAAGAGCCGAGTGCGCCGCTTCAGCAAACCGTCACGCAAGGTCGGGATGATGTACCAGCGATAGATAAATTCCTCGATGAGACCGAGCTCGGGTCCGGTCTTGTTGATTGCTGGTATCAGTTTCTCAGCCGACAGCCGTTCATCGGCGCCGGCATCGAGCAGAAAGCGGATGAACCGTTCAAGCTTTAGATTGTTGGACGGCATGCCGAGAATTATGCGCCTGCCGGTTGATTGCTGCCCGCCCGCATCAGTCATTGTGGCGTTGACGGTGCCGGTGTGGCAGGTGGCGCAATTGAACCAGACTACATCGACGTTCCGGTAAGTGCGGCGTGAAATGCCAATCGGCAGGTCGCGTTGCCGACCATTGGCGTCGTTTTCGTAGAGAAAGCCGAACGTCGAATAATCCTGAAGGCTGCCGAAGTGTTCCGGAAACAGGGTCGGCAACGCGCGCCAGATGCGGTACGGGATTCCGCTATACGGCTCGGCGCCGATCGAACCGTATTTGAACTCATCGACAATGTCGGCGTAGTACGGCGTACGGTTCTGCACCAGCTGCCAGAGCAGAATCGCGCCGAGGACCGCGCCGACGATGCCGGTCAGCGAGATGATGGCCAGCAAGATGTAGACCGGGGTGAGGAGACGCCAGCGCCGATGCAGCGCATCCTCGACGGCTGTGACCGGCTGTTCGGTGATCATGGCGACACCTGCTGCGGTGTCGGCACTTGCAAAGTCGGATGCGTGTTGTAGATCGTCATCAACTGCTCGACCATCGCCGCGTGATTGGCAAAGCGCAGCGGCTCATAGCAGCCCATCGGATTTTTCGGCGCATTGAGCAGGCAGCGATTGCAATAGGTGCAGGGCGACGGCGGCAGATCATCGCCGGCGGCCCAGAATTTCGGCAGATTGGGGTTGGCGATCAGCGAGCGTGCGATCGATACGCCATCGCAGGCCCCGGAATTGATCGCATCGCGGATTTTCGAGGCGGTCTGCCACCCGCCGGTGGAGATCACCGGGATCTTGACCGCGGCCTTGATGGCGCGGGCGTCATCCTCGCCGACGCCTTCCACCGGCCGGCCGCGCTTCATGCGGAACCAAGCCCAGTGAAAGATCGGCCGCAGGATCGGATAGCGGAACAGGAAATAATTGCGCAACGTGCTTGTCCCCGACGAGATCATCGCATCGTAAGTCGCGGCGATGGTCTCGAACGAAAAGCCGCCGGGCGGATTCAAGGGATGAGGAAATAGGCTGCCGGTCGAGACATGCAGCGCGTCGGCGCCGGCCGCCTCGCACCACTTCGCGATCTGCACGCTTTCGCTGAGCGTGTTGCCTTTTTTCTCCCATGGCACGACATTGTTGTGGTCGACCGCGCTGATCTTGACTTGCAGATGGAATTTGCTGCCGACCTCGGCGCGGATGGCTGAAATGACATCGAGCAGGAAACGGGCGCGATTGGTTAGCGAGCCGCCGTAATCGTCGGTCCGATCGTTGATGCCCGAGCTCAAGAACTGCGTGAACAGATAGCCGTTGGCTGCGTGAAGTTCGACGCCGTCGAGGCCAGCTTCGCGGGCGCGCCAAGCGCCTTTGGCGAAGGCATCAATGGTATAGTGGATTTCCGCAATGGTCATCGCGCGGCACAGGAAGCCGTGTAGCGATTCCTTTTTGCTGGTCGAGGATAGCGTCGGCCGAGCGTAATTGTGCACTCCGGGCACGTCCATCTGCCGGCCTGAATGCGACAGCTGCATTATGAATTTGCAGCCGAAGCTGTGCACCGCCTCGCCAAGCTTTTGCCAGTACGGAATGAAGTCGTCGCGGTGGATGGTTGCGTAGCCGGCGATAATGCGACCCTCCATTAACACCGGCACATAGGACGAGATGATGGCGCCGATGCCGCCCTTGGCGAATTTGCATTCCCAATTTATCCGCGTCTGGGTGAGGGAACCGTCTTCGTTGTCGAACCGGCCGGATACGCTGGACCGGAAGATTCGGTTCTTGACCTCAAGATTGTTGAATTTCAATGGCGTGAAAATCACGTCCTTAGCGGCGGCCGGGGTAACGCTCTCGGCGGCGGCTGAAGCAATTTCTTCGGTCATGCGACGACGGCCTCCTGTAAGCTCCGGCGCCAAACGGCTAGCAGCAATCCCGTGACGAAGGCGTGCGCTGGACAGGCGTTCCAGTGACCGCGCATGAACACCATCTCGGCGTCCGGCGCCCGCGGTCCGGCGGTTTCGAGCTTCAACATGAGAATGGTTCCGGCGCTCAAGGCGCCGGCGACGAGCGGCGTGTCGAACCGCGCTTCGACCATGCGCGGCACCTGCTTGGGTGGCGTCAGGGATTGCCAGAGCACCGCCTCGTCGCTAAGCGACCCTGCTGTCGGCAAAGCGCGTAATGCGCGCATGCGCGCCAAGGCCTTGACGACGCCATGCACGCCGATTGCGGTGCCGTGCATGGCCCAGCGGTCGTCCTTGGCCCGGGCGACCAACAGGTTGCGTGCGCGGCGCAATTGTCCGGTGAGCTGCCAGACAATCTGAATCGGCGAGAAACCGTCGCGGAATTGGTCGAGCAGCTTAGCGGCTTTCCAGGTCGCGCGATCGGCGTGGTAAAGCGGATCGAACAAATTGCCGACGATCTGCTGAGTCATGATGGAGGCGGCGTCACCGCTGCTGCCGCCGCAGACATAAGCGACAAGCGCAGCGATCTGTGCGTCGGTCCACAGTGTGGCACCGCCTGCGGGGTCCAGTGCCGCGGCGAGCTTTTGCTGATGATCGGCGCGGACCTGATCGGAGCGCAGCATCAGCGAGGGCAATAGCTGCCCCATGATCTCGAACCAACGGCGGATGCGGCCGACAATCAGACGATTGATCAGGGGTCCACGCGGGATGAAATTGCGATCGACGCTGAGCGCGTCGTTAAAAGCGCGGATTTCGGCCGGATCGGAGACCAGCACCACATCCACAATTCCTGGCACGCGGATGTGCCGCGCCATGATGTCAGCTCGCTGATTTGGGCCACGGGAAGAAGCTGTTGCGTACATTCTCCAGAATAGGGCCAAGCGACGGCGCGTGGCGTAACAGCACCTCGCGCATGCCGTTCTGCTCGACCCAATCAATTCCAATGGGCGTGTACACTTCGTCGGTATAGTCATCGGTCAGGAACCGATCGCTCTTGAGCCGGCGTCCGGCCATGAGGATGAAGATACGGAACGCCGTGTCAGAGATGGCAAAGCCCGGCGGGTTGGTCTCGGCCAGCGAGCCGGTGAGGAGATCGACGCGCTCGACGTCGCCGTAAATCTTTTCCAATTCCTTCTGCCAGGTCTCATTGTCGGTGAGCTCCTGGAAAGTTTTCGGTACGCTCATCCGCAGCATGCGGCGGAAGGCGCAATAACGCGGCACGCCGCGCTCGCGGTCGCGCATAATGTCGGTCGCGGCCAGATCAGTCATGATGCCCTGGTTGATATTTTCAGGAAGCCGGCGCAAATGCGTGGGATAATTGTGCAGCACCGGCGCGCCCGGGTAGCTCGTGCCGATCGAATAGAGCACGTCGTCGAACGGCACCTTCCGGTGCACCTTGGTAGTTCCGCCGCCAAACAGATCGGCCATGGTGCAAGCGAGGATTTCCTTATCATCACTGTGCTGGCGGAACGAAAAATCGTCCGGAATTAGCGAGTGCAGGCGATAGACCGCCGTGAACTCCTCGGTGATCGAATACGGCGCGGCATGTTGTTCGGTTGGAGAGGCCGGAATGCCGGAAAGGAGTTCGTTACGCGCCGGCCGGCCAAACGCCTTGAAATAAGCCTCGCCAAGCGCGCCCCACCAGCTGCCGCGCATGGCGTATTGCAACGTCGGCGACTGCAGCAGTGCCGGCGTCCACTCGGTGGCGTGGATCTTCACGATCAGTGCGGCATTGATCAGTCGGGCTTTTTGGAACAGCCATTCGCCGTCTTTATCGGGATATTCGATATGCAGGCGATCTACGATCGAATTGTGCTCGCGCGAAAACAGCGTGTGCATAGTCGAAAGTCCGATCCACCAATTGCCATTGACGGCGGCGAGTTCTCGAAGCGGGTCGTCGTCGGCGGCTTCCGGGTCGAGCGGCAGATGTCCGGTTTCGTCCAGATACAATTTGCCGTCGGGCAAAAGCACTTTGGCCGGCGAGCTACGCACGCAGTGTTGCATCTGCAGGTCGGAGCCGTACATTTGCGAGCCGTCCCACCAATGGGTGACAAGGTTGCGATAGGTTGCCGGCCGACCCTCGTCCCGCGGCCCGCGCTGGTGATCCGGACGGGTGTGCAGAATCGTCATTTCCGGCTTGGGCCAATCGTCTCCCTCGGGAACGGGAAAACGCAGTGGCGGGCTTTGCCTGTCACTGCCGCCGTGGCTCAGCCAATCGTGGACCATGAATTGCAGCCACGCCGCCAGGAATAGATTGACGGTGGTTGCCGGGACGAAGTTGCTGCGCGCCAGCAAGTCGCGGCTGACCACGCGCGGATTGGGCTCGTAAAGGCCCGGCGGCTGTTCCCCGAACGTTTGCGCGAGCGGCGCATTGCGTCCGAACCGCGCATTTGCCATGCCCATCCAGGTCTTCGATAAATCATTGAACGTGCCGTCCGCGGTCCGGCAATGGCGAACGTCGAAACCTATCGGGACCGGCGGATCGAGCGGCGCGGTTTCTGTGTCGAACAGATTGAGCCGCCGCAAATCAACGCGCAGCGCTAACAGGTTGATTACAGCAATCGGAAACGGCAGCCGGTACCAGACGCGCCGGCGGTTGATGACGCGATAAACGGCGGCAACGACTGCTTCAAAAAAACTGGCAACCATAAGCCCCCCTCGTGCCAACGCCGTTGAGCACGAACAGTTCAGAGCCCATGCAACGGCTCCAGCAAAGATTGCTTCCGTCTTATCGAGCGGTTCGAAGTTCTCAGCCCAAACGGAAAATCGACGGCCTTGTCACGGCGCCCAGCCAGTCTACCAAACTGTGTCGGCGCAACTAGCGGTAGCAACCTACCGGCGCGGTGCGAGCTTACGAAGTTCTTTTTTTCGGAAGGAGAATCCGCGCAATTTTAACAATCCTCTAGCGGGCCGCCGGTCGTCACGAGACCGGCAAAAAACGGTTGGCCGCCTCCGCCCGTGGTGCGCGGCGCCAAATGCATGCGGGCTTGCGCCGCAATGATCCGAAGGGCTTTGCCGGGTCCGCGGCAGCGCCATGCAAGCGGCGCGGCGTTTTCGAGCCGCTCCGCAAAAGCGAAAAGCACGACGGCCAGCATCGTCAAAAGGTGTGCCTGTCCGGCGAACAGCGGCAGCAGCATTAACGCCCAGCATGCGCCGACGCAGGCGGCGCCGTGAGAGAGCCCGAAGTCAAACGCGGCGCGATCCGCCGGCACGCCGAACGCGGCCAGTTGTGGCCTGCGATGACACCGGTTCAGGCACCACTGCTTGGCTGGCGAAACCTGCCACAGTGCTGCCGCCGCCGCCGAAAGCGCGAGGCACATGAGCGTATCGGATGAAGCCAGTTGCGCCGCAAGCGCCATGACCTGCAAGCCTACGCCCGCGATCATCCACACGGCCCCATATCCGACAACAAACAGAGACATCGCGCGCGCCCGCCGGTGCGCGAAGCTGCGCTCGCGCACATGCCGCAGCGGCGCGGCGATCAGCGGCGGCGTCATGGCGGCGAGCATCAGCAGCCAGCCCCATGCGAGTTGCATCGGGGAATTGAACACCAATGCCAGGCTGAACGAATCCGGCAGCGGCGTCCGCAGGCCGGCGGAGCAGAGAGCGGGGATCGTCAGGTCACTCCAGGAGAGCGGCAAAAGCCAGGCGGCCAGGTTGGTCACGACGAGCCATCCGCTGAACCGGCGCGTGGCGCTCCACATCAGGCGACCCCGCTCAATTGCTCTGCCGGAACACGCTGATGCGGCCGATGCTGATCTGGGCCTCATCAGCCACCGGGTTACGCGGCACCAGCAGCACGTGGATTTGCCCCGCCTCGATGGCGCGGGAAAGATGCAGCCTGTCGATGATGCCGGAGATATCAAGGACGTAGGTCAGCCCATCGCCGGCATGCTTGTCGTCGGCCGCCGAGGCCTTGCGCACGCCGAACAGCGCAACGCTGCCCGCCAAATGGTCGGGATGGTTGGCGGGATTTTCGCCTTCGGGCACGTTGATATAGACGTTGAAGGCGGTCGCGTCGCTGATGCCGCGCACATTCTCGAGGTTCAGGAAAACCCGGTCAGGGACCGCTGACGTTCTGGCTGCCTCGTTCAGGTTGGTTGACAACCTGTTCCGGGCCGCGGGGTCGAGCGCGATGGAGGTCCTGGCCTCCGCGCCGGACAAACGGATGCTCTCGGTGTTTGCGCCGAGGAGTTCGACGGTCTTGGCCATGGCGGTCCTCCGGGCAATTGCGGTCGCCTCGGTGACGCCGATGCCGAGGCGTTCGAGCCGCGCCACGAGCGGGGACGGCGGCGCCGACAGATCGTCGTAATTGTATCCGAGCGTCGCCAGATTGCTCATCTGGCCGGGTGTATAGGTCAAACTTTGCCCTCCCGGCATCGGCAATATGAAGGCGTGCCCGCCGGTCGATGCGGGCCCATTGATCCAGTTCGCCTTGGACGGGTCCACGTGGGTGGCCGGATTCTGCCGCCATACCTCCCACAGCCGGTCAATATTCGCATGATGCAGCCAGAAGATCGGATCGAGCCCGGCCGTGTCCGGATCGGACATCAGTCCGGGCTCCTGCGGTGACAGTCCGCCGCCTACCAGGCCATGCACCCAGTCATGCGGTTGCGTCTCGATTGCGCCGTGGACCCTGCCTCCATGCGCGAATCCGGTGGCGACGCCGCCGAAGCCCGGGCTGCCGCCGCTCGACACTCCCTCGAAGTCCGGCTCTCCGAGCGCGTTCATGTTGACTTCGCTCAGCGGCACGAAAACGTTGCCGTCGCCGTTCGGACCGTAGCGCTGTTCGACAAAAAGCGGATTGTCGCCGGTGCCGTCCGGCCAGTTGGCGGATGCAAAGGCAGGGGGAAGCGCGTCCTGCTTGAAGTAATTCCAGTACGGCAGCGCCCAGTCATTGGGTCCGCCCAGAGCGACCACCGCATCGCGAATGACGGCCTCGAATGCGATCAGATAGCCGCGGTGCCAGGGCAGAAAATACCAGCTGCCGTGCTGACACTGATTCCAGTAGGTATTCCTGTCGGCTTGGCTGGGCGGCGTATCGATAGAGCTGAGATAGCCGTACTGCTGCCACAACGGCGGGAAGATTCCGTGGATCGCGGCGTAGAACCGCCAGCTGGTCCTGTCGTCGAGCGCGCGGCGCTTCATCGCCTTGACGCCGCGTGCATACCAAAGGATCGGATCCGCCCAGTCCGAGCCCAGCTCCCAGATGTTTCGGCGTGTACTTGCCATATGGCGTTGCCTCCGTTCGAGGAATAGCACCCTATCTTTGCAGCAAAGATTTATTGGAACGAGATAATCTAACTCTCCGCGTTGTGATCGGAGGTAACGCGATGCGGCGATGATGCCGCATATTTTATTTTTATTGTCCGCGTGTTGCGCGAACTGCGATCATGTCCGCTATCGGCACAGTTATGTCCGCAAGTGTGAGCCATTTAATATATGGCCCGCGCAGCTTTCCGATATCAACAGCAACGATATCGAAAGAGGAGAATATCTCATGTGCTGCATGTGTCAGATCGTGCCCGAACGCGTGTTGAAGCGCCTCGCAGCCGACCGCAAATTTTCAGCAGAGCAAAGAAAGAATTTCGCCGACACAATCAAGATCGACACGCAATTGCGACGGCTGCGGACCCAGGCGGCGAGGTTAACCCGCGTTGCAGGGCTGATGGCCGAAGCACCCACGGTCGCGCCCGCGCCGGCCATCACCGTGTACGACTGTAATCATGGTCAGACCTTGCCCGGGGCCCAAATCCTCAATCCGGCGACGTCAACGGATCCAACCGCAAGGCACGTTTTTTCGGAAACGAAATCGGTTGAAGCATTCTATGCTCAGGTGTTCGGACGAAATTCGATCGATAACGCAGGAATGACGATGATTTCGTCAATCCACTATGGCGTGCGCTACAACAACGCCTTCTGGAACGGCTCGCAGATGACGTATGGCGATGGAGATGGCTCGATCTTCCTCGATTTCTCAAATGCCAACGACGTCATCGGCCACGAGCTGACCCATGGCGTGACCCAGTACAGTCTTCAGCTCAACTACACGAACGACGCCGGCGGCCTGAATGAGAGCCTGTCGGACTGTTTCGGCTCGATGTTCCGTCAATGGGAAGCAAATCAGACCGTCAAGCAAGCCGACTGGCTCATCGGTAAAGACATCATGGGGCCTTCCGCAATTGAGAGCGGCTATAGCTGCCTGCGCGACATGGCCGATCCCGACGCGAAACATTGCCTTGCGCCACAGCCGACCAAATACTCTCAGGTAAGGCCCGGCATGGATCCACACTTGAGCAGCGGACCTCCCAACTTGGCATTTTGCACGATCGCAAAAGCCGTAGGCGGCAACAGTTGGGACGAGGTTGGTCAGATATGGTATAGGTCAATGACGGGCTTCGGCCCTGCACCCAACCTAAAAATGTCGGCGTTTGCAGATCGTACCCGTGCTGTCGCGGCTGAGCTCTATCCCAACAACACTGCTCTTGCTCGTGCAGTCGACGCCGGATGGAAAAAGGTCGGGTTGTAGCTCGCCGCCCATAGAGCCTGAAGCTTAAAAAGGAAACGCAATGGGCACGGTAAAGATCGAGAAGATCGGAGGATTGGCCGGTTTCGGATTGCCCGGTTCGAGAATAAAGAGCAGCGGGGAGACTGCGATTTCAGCGCTATCCCCCGCCGACCAAGCCTGGGTCGAGGCCTTGTTTCAGAAACCGCCCCGTTCGCAGGAAGTGGGAAACGAGCGCGACACGCACTGTTATCGGATCACACGCACAAAGAATGGGCGCGACCAAACCATTGAAGTTCCTGAAGCAGTGGTGCCACACGCCCTTAAGGCGTGCGTAACTGACAAATTGCTTTGAGCCGTGACCGCGAATTAGGTCGGCCAAGCGGCAAATCTGGCGGGCTTTCATCGCAAACCCAGATCACGAATTGCGCGAGTCCGCTTTGGGTCATTAGCGGACATTTTGCGATGCGGAAGCGATGAGACTACGCGCTGGTGGTGCGGAGGCCAGAGGATATTACTGGGTCTGGCGATTCCACCGTCGTTACTCACGCTGGCTGAGTTGATCGATTAGGTCGCACTGGAGTCCGCTTATGACCCAAAGCGGACGTGGGCCTAAGTTTTTGAGTTGCGGCGTTTATGCCCCTTTCGCCTTTCGACTTTACCGCTCAGCAGTGGTCGCAGGCGCGGCAGCTCCTCAATCATGAAGTCGAAGAAAGCCCGCACGCGCGGAGTGCGTTTCATGTCCCCGTGGATTAGCAAGAAAAATGGCGTCGTGATCTCCTTAACAGGACCGAAAACGCGTACCAGTGCCTCATCTTGTTCGCCGACAATCACCGGCATTGGGGCAAGGCCAGCGCCCGATTTAACCGCCAACTGCATGGCCAACATATTGTTGGCTCGGGCAGCAATTCGGGCATTGGGTGCTACCGACTTCAGCCAGCGAGCGCTGCGGTGATCGCGCATCTTGCCATCGAATAGGACAATGGAGTGTTCGTCGATGTCCTCAGGCCGCGTAACGCCGCCATAGCGCTTGACGTACGATTGACTGGCGTAGACGGCCCAAGAGGAGTCCGCAATCTTGCGGCCGAAGAGCGTATCGTCGATCGGAGGCACAGCCCGAATTGCAATGTCAGCTTGTCCCTTCGCGAGATCGAGATTTTTATCACTCATTACAAATTCGACGCGCAAAGTCGGATAGCGTTCGTTGAACTTGTCGATCAAACCCGATACCAGCAGTCGAGAACCGACCTCATCGGGGCACGTTACCTTGACCGTTCCTCGCACGTCTTTTCCCCAAGCCGATGCCTGACGCTCGAAATTGACGACGGTCTGCTCGACCTGCTCGGCGTAACTGCGCAGCTTTTCGCCGAGCTCGGTAAGCCGGTATCCCGTAGGGTGGCGTGTTACGAGTTGTTGGCCGAGTTGTTTCTCGAGCTCCTCGATCCGGCGATGCACGGTTGATTGACTTAGACGCAATGTTTTGGCCGCAGCGAGCGTGCTTCCGCTACGTGCTACCGCGATAAAATATTTAAGATCGTTCCAATCAAACACACCTAGTTATGCACCTTTGCTCGGTGATTTCGCAATATTGCGGCTGTTGCCTAGCGATTTATCTGCCTAATTTGTTTTCGTCGCGAGCCTCCACAGCCAGGAATGAGGCATGACGATGCAACGAGCATCGATTGCACGACCGTGGGTCATTGCGCTGCTGCTGGTGCTGGCAGGGGGCGCCATTTACAACGGATTTGATGCCGTGGGGAAACAAGCTTTAGTCGTGAGCGCCCTGTTTCAGAAAAACGCAAACCTGGCGCAACGCATGGGCATGATGCCCCCGACGCAACATCCATATCCGTCGCACCCATGACAGCGGAGAAGCGCGCGGGCATCAGCAAGACGAGTGCCAACGACCGCCGTAACATACGTGAACTCATTGAGAACTGGGCTATATGGCGCGATGCCCGGCTGTGGGATCAATTTCGGACTGTTTGGCATCAGGATGGACAGATCTGGGCCACCTGGTTTCAGGGCAGCTACGAAGATTTCATTCGTATGAACGACGAAGGGTGGAAGCGTGGTGTGCGAATTCTTCACTCGCTCGGTGGTACGGCGATTGATATCAACGGGACTCGCGCAATTGCTCAGACCAGGATGACGATCTCGCAGCGCGCGCCGGTGGAGGGCGTCTTGTGCGATGTTGTATGCACGGGGCGATTTTACGATTTCGTGGAAAAGCGGAACGGACGATGGGGGATCGTGTTACGGCGCGGTATCTTTGAGAAGGATCGGATCGATCCTGTTAGTGGCGCGGCAATGCCGAACTTGGATCAAAAGCTACTGGCTCGGTTTCCTGAGGGCTATCGCCATCTCGCTTATCTGCAGACAAGGGTGGGTTACCAGGTCCGAGATGATGTGCCGGGTCCCGAAGGCCCCCAACTCGACGCGCTGTATGCTCTCGGTGCATCTTGGCTATCGGGCAGCAAATTGCCGCTGATCAAGCGGGCGGGTACGCACTGAATCGCATTTCCTGCTGGAATGACGACATCGCCGCCGATACGATACAATCCGCCGACTTGGTTGCCTCATTAGCACGGCGGGCAAGTGATCCCTGCCCTGATTGAAGACCATGCCAATCCGCGCCGGAGCGATTCATGACACGGTATGAAGGCGGATGCTCGTGTGGGGCGGTGAGGTTCCAACTGGATGGCGACCCACTTTGGACAAATATCTGCCACTGCAACGCTTGCAAAAAGCGAACCGGAAGCGCATTCGGTTTCTCCGTTGTGGTTGAAACAGCGAGTGTGAAAGAGTTCTCCGGGCAGACAAACGTATTCACCCGGAAGGGAGAGAGTGGGAAATTTGTCCGCTACGAGTTTTGCCCAAACTGTGGGACGACGCTGCGGTGGCATGTCGAGCTTCTTCCGAATAGGCAAGTGTTTGCCGGAGGTGCGTTCGACGATGCTGGCCAATTCAAGATTGCGACCGAGATGTATACCGATCAGGCATTGCCGTGGTCGAGGATTGGGTGTGAGCTCGCGTGCTCGGGGCCTCCCGATGACCAGTTCCGTAAAGCCGCGATCGCGAACATGAGGGCATTCCGCTGATGGTCAGTTGGCGAGCGCATTAAGAATTTGTCTATGGCGGCGCCGAGAATCCGCTTTCGCGGTCGCTGTCGGGGGGTAAAGCGGACATCGCTTTTTGCGGCGCACATGTCGGCTTTTGACCCAAAGCGGACATTGGCCGTCGCACCCTCAACTACTCTATCGATAAGTACCTCCGCGAGGCCTCATCATATGAAGCGGCGCGCGTGAGAATCTTTAAGAGTTCATTTGAAGCAATGTTTTTTATTTGCCGGGGGCTTGTTCCTTCTCGGAGCGCCTTCATAGTCTCATACACGCTTTGCATAGCGGCCATGATCGGAAGGTGGCCTTGGAGATTTATTCGTACCCGATACGACGAAAGATCTGCGCTCTCTAATTCGGGAGAAATATTAGCCAGGATGAGCGGTAGGGTAGTCGCGCCGGCGATCGCTGAAAGGTCCGCCACGCTTTTCAAACCAACAATGAATAGGGCGTCGACCCCGGCTTGTTCGTAAAGACGAAGCCGCCGAATTACATCTTCAAGACTTGTACTGCCCGCGTTTGTGCGACCAATGACAACGAACGACTTATCAGGACGTGCTGCCACCGCGGCACGCATTTTGCCGGCTCCCTCTTCAAGCGAAATCAATGCGTTGTTTCCGGCACTACCAAAGGGTGTCGGTAACACAGTGTCCTCGATGGTCGCGGCTGCAACGCCGACATTTGCAAGCTCCTCGATCGTTCGTGCAACGTTGAGTGCATTGCCATAGCCGTGGTCGCCATCGACGAGTAGAGGGATATTCGTGGCACGACAGATTCGCTGCGCTTGCTGAACCAACTCGCTTGCTGTGAGCAGGACGAGATCTGGAGCGCCCAAAATCGTCAACGATGCCGTCGAGCCAGCAAAAAGGCCGATCTCGAAGCTGAGATGCTCAGCAATCCGCGCGGAAAGTGGGTCAAATACCGATGCCGGTCGGACGCAATCGCGACCGTTCAATATTGCGTGAAACCGATCGCGACGGTCGGTCCATTTCATCATGTCCTCAACCCTTTGTTATTGGTTGAAGCGAAATTTTAGGATCCTAACGAAGAGCCTTGGCGTACAAGAATCCAAGAATCCAAAATCTTTATTGCGTCTTCGCCCTTCGTCCGAGTCGCAATAAGGTAGTGGAGGAAGCGAATAGCCGGCGCCGGAATATCTCGTTCGCCGGTTACCCATTGGTGGAGTGTCGTGTCATTCACGCCAAGCAACCGGGCCGCCGCAACTTGCGACAACCCTATCTTGTCAAATGCCATTCGGAATTGACCGGAAGTCATCGGTAGCTCCGAAGCGGGACAGCGGTGTTTCCGACTCTCCTATTTAGGGGCAATTGCCCTTTTCATGTCAAAGGGTTCGAAAACCAGTATGCTGAGGACGCAGATCAGAATCCGTTTGCCGTGTCGAGCGGACATGGCCCAACGCAGCGTCTTCTTCTTGTGGGACTTGGAATGTCCGCTTTTGGCCCAAAGCAGACGTGGGCTAGTGCACTGCACATGTCTGCTTTTAGGGGTAAAGCGGACTTAGGTCCTTAAAGTAGGGGAATGTCGCAGCGCGCAGCGCATGGCAACAGAGCGCGGCATGCGCGCGTTAGCCTAGTTAAGTCGGCGGCGCTGCCCATATCTGATTGCTAACCCAGGCATCCCCGGTGTCCCCACCTGTGACCTGGGCGCGTTCGAAAGCGGCGGCTCCCGGTTCCACAGAACTGGGGGCCGTGCGTTGGCCTCTCCGTCAGCCACGACATCAAGCGTACAAATGAAACCAGAAGAACAGACCGAAGAAGAGGGTATGTTGGCCTTCACCGTTCCCGACGAAGCACTAGAACACGCCGCAGACACAAACTTTTCTCTTGGGAATTGTACGGACGCCCGCACGTGCCAGGCGCCCAATGATCGACCTCGTCAGCCGAAGTAGGCCCAGTGCACAGTCGCTTGACTATTCGTCATCCGACACGGCTATCCCCCTGCACACCGCTTAACTTTAAGAGGCCGACGCGGAATCCGTGGCGCACTTGATCCAGGTCAACGCCGCCCGTTTGATCCAGGTCAATGCCGCCCGTTTCGAAATCGCTGCGCTGCACATGTCCGCTTTCAGGGGTAAGGCGGACATAACTACGTTTTTTGCCACTTATGGCAATATGCGCGCCTCGCGATACTGCCGCAGGACCGCAAGATACAAGTCTTCCGTATCTACTGTGTCATGAAATCCGGCAGTGCGGATCTTTGTCATGCTTGAGATTACATCGCAGCTCTGTCGGAACACGAAATCGCCAAAGGCCCAGAGCGCCACCTCGGCTAGTCGCCGAGGCT